>Ga0070683_100000111_pt1 | contig 53589 bp, 61 predicted proteins | sample KBSC713LmetaG_FD_64662 | JGI IMG/M metagenome (GOLD analysis project Ga0070683, IMG submission 64662) | Corn rhizosphere microbial communities from Kellogg Biological Station, Michigan, USA - KBS C7.1-3L metaG | ecosystem: Host-associated > Plants > Roots > Rhizosphere ... | reverse complement strand
CTTTGCGCTGCAATTTTTCGCGCGGGCGGTCGACGGTGGGGAGTTGGTGGATGCGTTTGGGGCGGGGCATGGTCGGTACAGTGTAGCAGAGGATGGGTCGGGGGCGTGAGTACTCCGACCCTCCGGTGCCGCCCTCCCTGAGGTTGAGGGGCGCGTTCCGCGCGGCGCGAAACTAAAAATCGCATCCCAGTGGGCTGGGTGCGTTTTTAGTTTCTTCCGGCTACACAGTCCCCTCAACCTCAGGGAGGGCGGCGCCTGGCGTTGTGGTAAGGAGTGGGCGCTACGCTCCGAAGAGGGAAGGGTAAGGGATAAAGAAACATGAAATTGACAAAGTGCTTAAGTTTTGTTATTATAAGTTATAGACGGTAAAAATAAACATGAAAACTCAAAATAAACACACTCGGCCATTCCACCTGCATCTCGAATATTTTTTTAGGCAGCAGTATTGTCTGTTGGCTATGCTCGCCTTGCTGGGTATTGCGATTGTGCGCGCCGACAGCAAAACGCTCAGCGTCATGAAAGAAGCATATTTGCACGGTTATGGCACCATAGGGCAGTTTATGCGCGAAGAAACCTCGCGCGTGCCGGTAACTTTTGAAGTCGCCGCCCGCATTCCTACCTATTCTGGCAAATAATTGTAAACAGCAATGTAGCGCCTGCGGCAAAGCGTAAGCGCTACATGTTGTGGATAAGTGCCTTTCCCGTGTTGTTCTGTGGATAAGTGGTGTACGAAACACCACCTTTCTTATAAAAATCTACTTGTATGTGGGTAGTGGTGGGTAGTATGATCAGCTCAGTGGGTAATCGTGGGTAATCAAAGAAACGGACTACCCCGAAGACACAAAAACAAAAACCACAGTAAATTAACGTAACGAGTACCAATGGCCACGGTAGATTACTTCCAGCGTAAACTCGACGACAAACGGCGGTTGACCATACCGACCGAACTTCGCGCAGAGTTTGCCAGCGGGGTAGTAGTAACGCGCGGATTCCAAAAGTACCTGCATTTGTATCCCAAAGTGGTTTGGGACGGCGATGTTGAGCCGCTGCTAAAAGGGAATATCCTGGACGAGCAAACGGCCGACCTTAACGTTCAATTCCGAATGGGTAAAACAGATGGGGCGATCGACGACAAACAAGGTCGTTTTATGATCGAACAACACTTACTGGATTACGCGGGCATCAACAAAGATGTGGTGGCGGTACGGGTTGGAAAGTATTGGCGGCTTATGGCTTCCGATGCTTGAAACATAAATTACGCGAAGTTACGCTCCTTAACAATTTAAAAAGAATAGTTATAAACCAAAAAGTTCGATTATCACAACTCGAGGTTAGCTATTCGGCAGTCAACATGTGGCTATAGGGCACCACATTAAAACCCTTGCACTTTGTTCTATTAGAACACCTCCCAAAACTCCACCTCACACATAAGTCTCTCAACCAAAAGATCGTTCAAATAGTAAGAAGTTCGGAAATTTTTTAAATTTCCACTCATTGTTAAACTTCTACACATACCTGAACGGTCACCACAAAAACAAAAACGTACAAAACAAAAAGTTGACTGCTGAATAGGTGATCTTGCAAAAACAAACACCAAAACAAAAAGTGTATAGTAAGCAAGGATGCACCAAGAAAACCAAAGTACAAATAATGAGCACATCCCAGTGCTGCTTGAGCAAGTCCTCACCTATCTAAACCCAAGGGAAGGGGAGAAATACCTCGACCTAACGGCAGGATATGGCGGACACGCTACAGCAATATTGGAACGGACAAACAACCCAAAAGGCGCCGTATTAGTAGACCGTGACCCAAATGCCGTAAAAAGCTTGCGGGAGCGATTTGACGAAATGGGCGTAGAGATAATCCACCAAGATTTTCTCTCGGCAAGCCAAAAGCTTGTTGCTAGCGGGGAACAGTTCGACCTCATTTTGGCCGACTTGGGCGTTTCATCACCGCACCTTAACCAGGCGAGTCGTGGGTTTTCCATCCAAAAAGATGGACCGCTCGACATGCGAATGGATACAACGCAGGAACTTACAGCCGAAAAAATTGTTAACACTTTTTCGGAAGCGGAACTTACGAAAATACTCCAAACGTATGGCGAGGAGCCAAAAGCTCGGACGATTGCAAAACTCATAGTGAGCAATCGCCCCATAAACACCACGAAGGAACTCGCCACTCTCGTTTCGAGGGCCTGGCCAGGTCACAGCAAAGTTCACCCGGCGACACGCACGTTCCAAGCGTTGCGTGTCGCGGTGAACGATGAGCTGGGACTTTTGCGTCAGAGCTTGCCACTGTGGATGGACCAATTGTTGGCGCCACACGGGCGTCTTGCTATTATTAGCTTCCATAGTCTGGAAGACAGAATAGTAAAGCAGACGTTACAGGAAGAGAGTGGTGACCGCTACGACGCAACGCTACGGCTCCTGACCAAAAAACCGGCTGTAGCGGCTGCCGATGAAATCGTTTTTAATCCGCGTGCCAGGAGTGCAAAACTCCGAGCCGTATTGAAACAAACATAACAAAAAAAGAAAGGGAGCGGTAAGCCCATGTCGATCATCGACGTAACAGACTTAAGCCCCCAGGCCCAGCAGGTCCACGTAACGGTTGGAAAATCGTTAGTACGAGCCCGCTAGGAACTCGTTAGCAGAAGGGCGGTGGCCCTTAAAAAGTCGCCGCCCGGCTAACCAAAATTAGGAATTGTACTGGTAAGCGGTGGGATTTCTACAAAAATAAAAACAAAAAGAATTATATGACATACTCAAGTTCGCTGGCTTTGGGCCGCAAGACGGCCTATGCTGGCCGTAATCAGAATGCCGTAGCGTTTCGCAGCCAAGAAAAAACGCTCGGCCCGATTAGTAACAGTATTATTTTGATTGTTCTGGCGCTGGTGCTGGGCATGCTGTATCTGGCGCAGGTTACCAAAACCAACGCGTATGGCTACAAAATTGCCAGCTTGCAGCAGGAGCAGGCAACGCTTAATACTCAAAATGACGATCTGCAAGTGGCTGCCGCTCGTTTGCAATCAGTGCAGCGCGTGCAAAATAGTGACCAAGCCAAGAGTTTGGTGTCGGTAGCGCCGACCGCTACGGTGCAGTAGGCGGATAGGCCCGGTGTTTTTTGCCACCAAGACCACTCTATGGTATTTCGGCCGGTGCCTCGCTTAAGCGGGGGCGAGGAATGCTGCGGAATGTTTTTGGTATAGAATAAGGATAGTTAATGCAGCCAAGTGTGACATCACCAAGCAGAGCAATAAACAGGGTGCGGTGGTGTTTTGCTGCCGTTGTGCTGGTGCTGGGGTTGTTTTTGGTGCGGTCCTTTTATTTGCAGGTTATTAGGCACGAATATTATCGCCAGGCGGCGCTGAGCGACCAGCGCAAAGAGTACGAAATACCAGCGCCGCGGGGACTCATTAAGGCCCATAACGGGGACGATATTGTGCCCATTGTGCTCAACCAAAAGCTGTATACGGTGTATGCCGACCCGGCGGTGGTTAAAAAGCCGGACCGTATTGCCAGCCTGCTGGCCGCGCAGTTAGGCGGGAAGGCCGACGACTACCAAAAGCAGCTCAAAACGCCGGGCACGCGCTACGTGGTGCTGGCTAAAAAGGTTACGGCCGACCAAAAAGCGGCGCTGCTCAAACCAAAGTATGCCGGCCTGGCCGCTACCGAGGTGCCGTATCGCACCTATCCGGACGGCCAGCTGGCTTCGCAAGTGCTGGGCTTTGTAAACGACAACGGCATGGGCGTGTATGGGGTGGAGCAGGCACTTAACAGGCAACTTACCGGCAAGGCGGGCGAGCTTAAGGCAGTGACCGATATTAACGGCGTGCCGCTGGCTGCCAACACCGACAACGTCCAGACAGCGCCGGTGGCCGGGCAGGGCGTGGTATTAACCATCGATGTGGCGATGCAGCAACAACTGGAAACCATCCTGCAAAAAGGGCTCAAAGACGCGAAGTCTGGCTCCGGCAGCGCGCTTATTATGGACCCAAACAGCGGGGCAATTAAGGCAATGGCCAACTGGCCGACGTTTGACCCGACCAACTATGCAGACGTGAGTGACCCGAGTGTGTTTAATAACGCCGCAGTTAGCTCGCCGCTCGAGGTTGGGTCAGTTATGAAGCCGCTGACCGCTGCTGCGGCGCTGGACCAAGGGGTGATAACCAAAGACACCAGTTACGACGACCCCTCTACCTGGAAAGTGGACGACTTTAAAATTACCAACATCGAAGAAGACGGGGGGCCGGGCCGCCGTACTATTGCTGATATTTTGAACCTGTCGCTTAACACCGGCGCCACGTGGCTGTTGATGCAAATGAGCAAGCCGGGCGGCACCCAAATTACCGATAAGGGGCGCACTGCCTGGCATAACTACATGGCTGACCATTATCGTTTTGGCAAGTTGACGGGCATAGAGCAGGGGTACGAGGACCCGGGTATTGTGCCAGACCCCAACGACGGCTACGCCCGCGATCTAACCTACGCCAACACTACTTTTGGCCAAGCCATGACGGCGACACCGCTGCAAATGGGCGCAGCCTTTTCGGCGATTATTAATGGCGGCACTTATTACCAGCCACGCCTGGTAGACGAAACGCTCGCGCCAGACGGCACGGCAACCCCAAAGCAGCCGACGGTGATGGTGCACAACGTGGTATCGCCGCAGGTGAGCAAGGATATGCAGTCGCTGCTGGCCTACGTGGTGCAAAAGCATTATTTTAAGCCGGCTTTCGACCAAGACCACTACTTGGTGGGCGGTAAAACCGGTACAGCGCAGATTGCCAAAAAAGGCGGCGGCTACCTAGACAACGACTTTAATGGTACGTATTTGGGGTTTGTGGGGGGCGACCGCCCGCAATATGTAATTGTGGTGCGAGTCAACGAACCTAAAGTTGCCGGGTATGCCGGCACCCAGGCCGCCCAGCCGATTTTTGCGAGCCTTGGGCATATGCTTATTGATAATTTTGGCGTGACGCCCAAGGGGCAGTAGGCGCGTATGAAACATAAAAAACGTGTATAATTCCACCTAACTACCAAAAAAAGGAAACCTCTTTCATGGAACACACGCTATTTATCTCGGTAGAATCAAACGACCTCATACGCATTTTGCTCCTTGGCTTTTTGGGGTTCCTGGTGAGCATGCTTATTACCCCTGTATATACGACGATTGCCTACAAGAATCATTGGTGGAAGAAGCCGCGCACCACGACGGCCACAGGCGAAAAAGCCACCATGCTCATGAAGCTCAAGCAACAAGCCCCCAAGCGCCGCGAACCCCGTCCGACAATGGCTGGCCTGGTTTTTGTGTTGGCAACGGCGGTTGTAACGCTGGCATTTAACTGGAGCCGGGGCGAGACCTGGTTGCCGCTGGCCGCTTTTGTGGGCGCTGCCGGTGTTGGTTTAATAGACGACGTCGTAAACCTCCGTGGTGGCGGCGGCGGGGTAGCGGGGCTGTCGGCAAAGCTCAAACTGTTGCTTATGGTGCTGGTGGCGTTGGTTGGCGGTTGGTTTTTTTACTCCAAGCTGGGCGTACACACCGTACATATCCCAACTACCGGCATCCAGTGGAACATTGGCTGGCTGATTGTCCCGCTGTTTGTGCTGGTGGTGGTGGCTACCGCCAACGCGGTCAATATTAGCGACGGCCTTGACGGCCTGGCCGGTGGTTTAACGGTGTACGCCTTTATTGCCTACGCCCTCATCGCTGCCCTGGAGCAGCGTTTTGGCGTTTCGGCGTTTTGTTTGACGATTGTTGGTACGCTGCTGAGCTACACCTGGTTCAACATAAGCCCGGCGCGTTTTATGATGGGGGACGTTGGGTCATTTGCACTGGGGACGGCGCTAGGCGTGGTAGCGATGCTTACCGATACTATGCTGCTTTTACCGATTATTGGGCTGGTGTTTGTGGTCGAGGCCGGTTCCAGCTTGCTGCAGATTTTATCTAAAAAATTGCGCCATGGTAAAAAGATCTTCCTGATTGCGCCCATTCACCACCACTTTGAGGCGTTGGGCTGGCCGCAGCCTAAAGTCACCATGCGCTTTTGGATTATTGGCCAGGTTGCCGCGTTTTTGGGCTTGATTGTCTTTTTGTTAGGACATTATGTATAGACGGCACAATAAAGGGCAGGGGGCTTAAGATGGGGGCGGTTACTCGCCGCACCGCACTTTCGACGCAGCCACTTGGCCAGCGGCGCCACCGGCCGGATTACTGGCTGCTTATTTTAAGCGCGATTTTGCTGGCTATTGGCCTCATTGTGGTATATGCCATTAGTCCGGGCCTGGCGGTAGAAAAAAACGTCAGCCAGAGTTATTTTATTAATAAGCAGTTTATTGCGATTGGCCTGGGGTTGGTCGCGTTTGGGTTGGCGGCGCATTTTCCGCTGGCGGCTTGGCGTCGTTTGCAAAATCCGTTGCTTATTGCTGCGGGCTTGGCGACCGTCGCAGTGCGGCTATTTGGGGAGCAGGTAAATGGGGCTTACCGCTGGATCCAGGTGGGGGGTATGTCGTTCCAGGCGGTGGAGCTGATTAAATTTGCACTGCTTGTGTGGCTGGCCGGCTTTTTAGCGGCCCGGGTAAGGGAAGGCAACATTGGCGACTTTAAGCAGAGCCTGCGGCCGCTACTGCTTGTTTTGGCAGCCATTGGGGTGGTTGTGGCCGGCGTGCAGAGCGATTTAGGCTCTACGGGCGTTATGATCGCCATGATGGCCGCCATGAGCTTTGTAGCGGGCCTGCCAATGCGCCGGATTTTGGCGATTGGTGGTATTGTGGTGCTTTTGTTGGTTATGGCCGTGGCGACGAGCAGCTACCGGCAGGACCGGCTTATGACTTTTTTGCATCCTACACAAGACTGTTTAAACAATGGCTATCAGGCCTGCCAGGCGCTGATTGCGGTGGGTTCGGGCGGCATGATCGGGCTTGGATTGGGCCGCAGCGTGCAGGCGTATGGCTACTTGCCAGAGGCCGAGAACGACTCTATTTTTGCAATTTATTCCGAGAAGTTTGGCTTTATTGGCGTAACCGTGCTGCTGGCCGTGTTTATTGCGTTTTTTGCCCGTATTAAGCGGATTGTGGAGCGCGCCGACAGCGACTTTGCCCGGTTTTTGGCGACTGGTATTTTTGCCTGGTTTGCGGCGCAAACGATTATTAACGTGGGGGCGATGCTGGGCTTGTTGCCGCTCAAGGGCATTACTTTGCCCTTTATTAGTTATGGCGGCACCAGCGTGGTGTTTGTAATGGGAGCGGTGGGTTTGCTGTTTCATATTTCGCGCTACACGCTGCATAGTACGCCGCGCAGCAGCGCCAGCCACGACGGAGCAGGCTACGGCCGCCCGGCAAGGGCAGGGGCCAGCGGCCCCCCGGTGTTTTTGTCCCGCGGCGACAGGCGGCGGCCAAGGAGTAGTAACCGATGAGCCTTTCTACGCACAAAGGCCTACGCATTGCCGTAACCGGCGGCGGTTCGGGCGGGCATATTACGCCGCTATTGGCTGTGGCACACGAGCTCAAGCAGCTCGATAAACAAGTGCGCATTACTTATATTGGCCAAACGGGCGACAGCCTGGCCGATATCCCCGAGCAGGATAAAAATATCGACCGCGTGGTAACGGTAAGGGCAGGGAAGTTCCGGCGCTACCACGGGGAAGGCATCAAGCAGATATTTGATCTTAAGACGTTGTATAAAAATCTACGAGACGCAGTTTTGGTAGTGGTGGGGCTGGTGCAGAGCTACCGGCTTTTGGGTGCTATAAAACCGGATGTGGTGTTTATAAAAGGCGGCTTTGTGGGCGTACCGGTCGGGCTGGCCGCTGCCATGCGCGGCATACCGTATGTTACTCACGATTCCGACGCCCTGCCGGGCCTGGCTAACCGGATTATTGCGCGGTGGGCCCGGCTACACGCCGTGGCCTTGCCTAAGGAAGTTTATAATTATCCGCCAAACAAAACAGTGACGGTGGGAGTGCCCATATCGCACCGTTATCAGCCCCTTAAGGCGGCAGACGTCCTGGCTGTGCGCAAGCAATTGGGCTTCCAGGAGGCAGGCAGAGTACTGCTGGTGACCGGTGGAGGCCTGGGTGCCCAACGGCTTAATAATGCAGTTATTACCTGCATGCCAGAACTTCTGCTCCGTTATCCCGACCTATGGGTAGCACACATTGCCGGCCGATTCGACGAAGCCAACGTGCGCAAGGCATACAAAGAGGTATTGCCGCCCAAAAACCAACACCGCGTGGTGGTAAAAGGCTTTGTAACAAACTTATACGATTATAGTGGCGTGGCAGATATTGTCGTTACCCGTGCCGGCGGCAGCGCCATGGCCGAATTTGCCGCCCAGGCCCGAGCCTGTGTGGTAGTGCCCAACCCCCAGCTGGCTGGCGGCCACCAGCTCAAAAATGCCCAGGTGTTGGCCGACCGCAAGGCAGTACGTTTGGTAAGCGAGGAACATTTAAACAGCGACCACCATGCCCTCATGCCGCCAATAACCGATTTGTTTGACCACCCCGATAAAATCCCTGCGCTCGGCCAAAAATTGGCTGGTCTAGCCCAGCCCAATGCCGCCCACTTACTGGCAATGCTATTATTAGAAGTGATCGATGCCCAGAAACCGCAAGTAAAGTAAAAAATCAAAAACAAAGCCAGGATGCTGTTTAAAAAAAAGACCCCCATAGCCCCCACAGGACGATACCGGCCGACTCCGCGGAGTGCGACGCTGGGACAGCCCAATGCCCGGGTGTTTTCTTATCATGCCAAGCGTTCGGCACTGCCTAGCCACGTGGGACGCGGCGAGCAGCCGCCAATTACCGCGGCCTCTGCCAAGCGCCACAAAACCCAGCGGCTGTGGTTTAAACGAGCGCCGTTTATCGCCGGGTTTATGGTGCTGCTCGTAGTGGTGACCCTCAATTTGCCGGTGAGCAATAAACCCACGGTGCTCGCGGCCAAAGATGCCCGCGGCGGTATTTTTTTGCGTTCGGCGGCCACCTATACTCAGGCGGCGCACCAATTGCTGGCGGGTTCGTTCCGTAATAGTAACAAGCTAACAATTGACTCGAACCGTATCGCCCACGACCTGCGCGCCCAGTTTCCTGAACTCGCCAGTGTTATGGTAAGTGTGCCGTTTTTTGGCAGCGGCCTGGTTATACACTTGCAGCCCACCACGCCCACGTTGGTCCTCACAACTAACGCCACCGAAGTGTATGTACTCGACGAAAACGGGCACGCCCTGATCGCCGCCGGCCAAGTGCCCGGTCTGAGCAAGCTGGCGCTGCCCGTAGTTAAAGACGAAAGCCCGCTGCCCGTACGCCTGGGCGAGGGCGTCTTGCCCAGCAGCAGCGTGAGCTTTATAACAGAGGTAGTGGGGCAGCTCAAAGCAAAAAATATTGCCATAGAAGGCATGACGCTACCCTTAGGCACCAGCGAGCTGGACGTGAAGGTAAAGGGCGTGCCGTATAACGTCAAATTTAATCTGATGGGCGACGCCAGGGCAGAGGCGGGCACGTATCTGGCAGTAAAGCAGCGGCTAGAAGCTGGGCATGTAACCCCGGGCAGTTACATCGACGTGCGCGTCGACGAGCGGGCTTACTACAAGTAGAGGGTCCTCAAGGGGGAGCACTGGCCCACTCTGCCCTAATAGTTCGTATTTTGTTCAGTATATATTTGGTGGTTATCTGTTCTGCAAAAAACATATAATATTATGGTAATGTTTAAATGTCAAATAAAAGGCTAGTGGCAAGGGTAGGTGGGGAATATATAAACACAACCAAAATGGTGAAAAAGCAAATACTTTCACGACATAACTGTGGAAAAGTCAAATACTCAACAAATTACAACGCTGTTAACCGTGAAAGGACGTAGCGTGCCAATGGGCGTGAGCGACGCTACACGAGTCTATGCAGGACTCTACAAGGGTGTCTTTAGCACGTATGCTTAAAGCTTTGCTAGGTAGATGCAAGGGCTACATAATTTAGTGTGATTGTTGTGCCGGCGGAGCGCTATGTATGCGCATTTTAAGTCTAAGCCGCTTAAACTTCCCTGCAGGGGACGTATCGATAGCCATGGCCGACACCTATATTAGAGTCGTAAAATATACATTGTGCGACATCTTTTCGGTACCTAGTTTGCTGCTGCCGTTGCTGCCGCTTTTGCGCCTTATGCTTTGCATTTTGTAGTTCTCTGCTTTTAGTTTAGACCTCATACTCTACTGCGCTCCTACTACCTGTCTGTGGCCTGAGTGTTGTTAGAGCATATTCCCGGCTATTTTTCTATATTACGCCCGAAAAGCCTGGGCTATCTTCTCTGTTCGTATTTTGTTTAGATGTATTTTAGGGTTTATTTTTTTGGTCTTTCCCTGCGTTGTTGGTTGCCTGGCATAGTTTGTCTTTAAGAGGTACGCAGGAGTTGATCGGCTCGTAGAAGTAGCTGTTCGGTTTGCTGGCTAGACGGCAACTGGGAAATGTGGAATGCTACATCTCTTACGGTTTGGGCGAAGGAGTCGACCTCTTGATTTACAGAGGGTTGCCCTGCTTCCTCCCTCCTATTCCAATGTTGTTGGTGAACAAATGTAAGGTCATGCAAGTAAAAACGCGGAAGCTGTTTTGGGCCAAAATGCGGCTGGCCAAAGATATAGTGGTCTGGCAAGGCAAACTTATTGGTAAAATACGCGTCAACAGGGGTTTGTTCGAGGTAGTTGAGTGCCGCATTCCCCAGACTTGCAAGCAGTGGCACGTGCGTGGGGTTTGCAGGGTCAGGATGTTCCCCTGTGAGGCGCTGCACATAGTGGTAGGCTCCTATATCGGTACCTTCCATCTGGACAACAGTAAAGTCGTGAGGGAGGGCTATGCCCGGGTAAGTAAAGCGAAGAAGTTCGCGCCTGTTCCAATCAAGAGCCGCCCTAAACCGTCGAGGCGGGTTGCCGTCCAATGCGGTAAACAGGACACTTTTAATGACAAAGTGAGGATGCTTGGGGTCGATAGCAGTATCATCAGGCAGGCCGTCGTATCCCCACTCAAGCCGGCTTTTGTCAAAGTTTGGAAAATCTACAACGCGGTATGGGGGCTGAGAATGGTTGCGGGAATTGTGGACGGACTTTGGAAGCGGCACGACGCTGTATGATCTTCCTTCCCAGAGGGCTTAAACGGCTTCGTCGAGTTCGTAGGTGGCTTTGGCAACGCGCTTGAATTGGGGTTTGCCCTGGAGATTAAGCAGGATGGTGGTTTCTTTTACAAAGCGGCTTTTAAGCACGCGGCGGACAATCTCGTCGCGGTGCAGTGGCTCGCCTGCTTCACGCAGGACCTGGCTGATAATATCGGCAACAGTACCCTTTTTGTAGCCCCACTCTTTAAGAGCATAAATACCGCGGCCAATGAGCACGAAGCGTTTGTCTTTGATGAGTTCGTTGTGGATGGCCTGGGTGGTGACATCTTTACGCTTAAATTCTGAGTCTTTAATAGCGGAGGCAATTTCGTTAAAGTGCATGTGCTTGCCGTTTTGCTTTAAGATAACGTAGATTTTGTCGCGGATGTTCTTGGGGTTGACCATGGGCCACTTTATAAGGCCCCAGCGGTCGTTGAGGGTAGCAAGGGTCTTGGCAATGCTCGCAAGGGCGGTAGCCTGTGCTACGTCGGCCAGGCCGGCTGTTTTGGCAGCTGCCTCGATAGTAATGGGCTCCCCTGCTTTTTCGATGGCGGCCTGTAATTTGGCAATATCGGCCTTCATGGCTTCGGTAGAGCGTACTTTGGCAACGCCAACAGCTTGGTGGAAGTGGTCGTCTTCTTCAATAACCGCGAGCTGAGGGCACAGCATGGCTAGGAATACGACGCGGGATTGGTCGGTTTTTGAATTTTCGGCGGTTACGCCGGCAGTCAGGTCGCTGGCGCGGGCAGCCTCGCCCATGGTGTGGAGCTGTTCTAGCAAGGCGGTTTCGACTTCGGCGATGTGTGGGAGATCCCCCCGCTCTGCCGAGGCTTTGAAGCGGGCTACTACTGACTTTTCGAGCTGGCGGACGCGTTCGCGGGTAATGCCCAGCAGTTCGCCAATCTGTTCGAGAGTCTCACGGCGATCGAACAGGCCAAAACGACGTGAAACGATCTCTCGTTCGCGCTCACGTTCAACGCTATCTAGAATGTCTTGGACGATTTTTTTCGTATCAAGCACTGGTTTGGCTGTTTCGGTCTGTGCCATGATGGCTCCCTACCTAAATATTAAAAATACTTGTTAGATACAACTATAAAACTAATACGATGAAAAGTCAATACCTTCCCTCTATACTGCCTATTGTAGCACGAAATGGACATACAACAGGATAATATGTTCTGAAAATATCCCTTTGAAACAAGTTGCAATCCGCACAACTTGTGGAAAAGTTTTTAATCTCCTTTTCATATATTTGGTGCTTTCTCCCCTTCGACCCTCTCCCCGCTACCGCCCCACAGAACGTGTTCCCGCCAACCAAGCTCATGAGGCATCCTTGTTGGGCAAGGTGCTCTCATGAGCGTGGTTGGCTACGACGCTCTGTGAGGCGGCAGTGAGGAAAGGGTCGAACCGGTGGTAATGTGCGGGGCTTATCCTGGGGTTGGGCACTCCTGTTACGCCGTCCAGCGGGCGCTCGTAGCCTAAGTCCTGCATTTTTCACCTTGCCCAACAAGGATGAAAAATGCAGGACTTAGGCGGGTACATTGCCCGCTTGACGGCGTGACAGGAGTGCCCTCCAGGGGAATTCTAAAGCGAAGGAAGTAAGCCTAGGTGGTCTTTTTCTTGCGGCCAGTAAAGCGGCCTCGGCCTTTGCGGGCGGGAGCTTCGTCGAGGAGTTTTTGGCAGTCGGCTTCGGTGAGTTTAGCCGGGTCGGTCCCTTTAGGGATTTTGGCGTTCTTTTTACCGTCGGTAACGTACGGGCCGTACATGCCGTTTAGTACCTGGATGCCGTTTGCAAAGGTGTTGACGTGGCGTTTGGCTTCTTTGTCGAGCTTGTCTTTGTATAATTTGCGGGCTTCGGCTTCGGTGATTTTAAAGGGGCTGAGCGGTTTGATGGACACAAATAGCTTACCAACCTTAATGTATGGGCCAAAGCGGCCAATATCGGCGGCAATCTCCTCGCCTTCGGGGGTTGTGCCGACAATGCGCGGCAGTTCGAACATCTTAAGAGCCTGCTCGAGCGTGACATCTTCCAGAGTGGCGCCTTCGGGCATGGGCGCAAAGCTGGGCTTTTCTTCGTCCTCGGTTTCGCCGCGCTGCAACATTGGGCCGTAGCGGCCAAAACGGGCTAAGATGGGTTTGCCGGTTTGAGGGTCTTTGCCAAGCTCGCGGGCTTGGGACACCTCGGCGCGGGTGGCGCTGTCGGACTTTTTGATTAAGGGGTGAAACTCTTTATAAAATTGCTGGATCATTTTTTGCCAAGTCTCTTTGCCATCGGCAACAAGGTCGAAGTCGTTTTCGACATTGGCGGTAAAATCGTAATCAACGATGGTTGGGAAATATTTGACCAAGAAGTCGGTCGTGACCTCGCCCAGGGGTGACGGCACCAGTTTATTGCGGTCGGCGCCGGTGATTTCGGTCAGCACTTCTTCGGTAACCACGCCTTTTTTAAGGGTGAGGATTTGGACTTTGCGCTCCACGCCTTCCAGGTCCTTCTTCTCGACATATTCGCGGGCCTGGACCGTAGAAATGGTGGGCGCGTAGGTGCTGGGGCGGCCAATGCCGAGTTCTTCTAGTTTTTTAACCAGCGTAGCCTCGGAGTAGCGGCCGGCGGACCGGCTAAAGGTTTCGGTGGCGGTCATGGTGTCGAGCTTGAGCACCTGGCCCTTTTCGACTGCTGGCAAAATGGTGTCGTCTTTGCCGCCGCCATATACCTTAAGGAAACCGTCAAACTGCAGTATTTCGCCTTTGGCGAGCATTTTTTCGTCGCGGTTAGACAGGCCGATAATAACTTCGGTGCGTTCGGTTTTGGCGGGTGTCATTTGGCTGGCTAAGGCTCGCTGCCAAATGAGTTGGTAGAGTTTTTGGGCCCCGGGCTCGTCGCCGGCGGAAAGCTGGGAAAAATCGGTGGGGCGGATGGCTTCGTGGGCTTCTTGGGCGTTTTCGTCTTTGGTTTTGTACTGGCGTATTTGGTGGTAGCTGTCGCCGTATTGTTTTTTGATGTAGTCTTCGGCGGCTTTAATGGCAAAGCCACTTAAGATAGTGCTGTCGGTACGCATGTAAGTAATGTGGCCGGCCTCGTACAAGCGTTGGGCAAGCGTCATGGTTTGCTTGACGCTAAAGCCAAGGCGGCGGGCGGCTTCCTGCTGCAGCGTACTGGTGGTAAACGGGGCGCCGGGGTTGCGGCTGCCCGGCTTTTGGGCAATGTCTTCGATGGTAAAGGTTGCGGTAGCAGCAGCTTCTAGGAAGTTTTTAGAGGTTTGGTGGGTTGGCAAGTTGTTGATGAGGTCGGCTTTAAGGTCGGTGCCTTTTACGTCAAAAATGCCGGTAATTTTGTAGCTAACGGTTGCTTCGTGAGCGCGGATTTCGCGTTCGCGCTCTACCACGAGCCGGACGGTTACCGACTGCACGCGGCCGGCGCTTAAGCCTGTGCGGACCTTTTTCCAGAGTACCGGGCTTAGTTCATAGCCGACGAGCCGGTCGAGCACCCTTCTGGCCTGCTGGGCATCTACCAGCTTAAGGTCAACGGTACGCGGGTTTTTAATGGCCGCTTCGATGGCGTTTTTAGTAATTTCGTGGAATACAATCCGCTTGGTCTTTTTTGGGTCAAGCTTAAGAGCCTGGGTTAAGTGCCAGGCAATCGCCTCCCCTTCGCGGTCTTCATCGCTTGCCAGCCATACTTCGTGGCCTTTGGCGGCGGCGCGCAGCTCGCTTACAACTTTCTTTTTGTCGGGGTTGATCTCGTAGGTGGGGGCAAAATTGTTTTCTATGTCGATGTTTAAGCCCTTTTTTGGCAAATCACGAATATGGCCGTAACTACTTTTTACGGTATAGTCTTTGCCCAAGTACTTTTCTATAGTCTTGGCTTTGGCCGGGCTCTCTACGATTACTAAATTTTTGCTCATGCTTATTGCTGTATGTTATACGTAAGGGCCTATCATACGCAAGGCTTACCCTATAAAGCAAATTTTTCCAAAAAAATACTTGACGGGTATAAGCAAAAGGAGTAAAACGATAAATGATTGTGACATATGTCACACTCGAGTTTAAACAATAGTTAAGGCAAGACGCCGAAACGAACGGCCGCTACCTCTTTATACAGGGTATGCGGTTTTTTATTTTGGCGTGTTGTACGCACTAACTAATAATAAGGAGAAAATAGTATGGGTCGTTCTGATCGCTTTATGGCATTTGGCGTACGTGGTGGTGTAAGGTCGGTAGATGAGCGTCGCGCTCCTGCTCATATGTTTGCGGCCGTTCGTGATCTCGGGGTTGCTCACCCTACCGAGGTAGCTGGTGCAATTAGCTTGCCAGGTATTGGCTTGGCCCGCAATTTGCAAGATCTTCAAGGGCTTACGCCAGACATGCTCGCCGCCGGGCGTGCTGCCGCTGCAGAAGCTGCCATGCGCCGGGATCAGCGCGAAGCTGCTGCTCGCCGGCCTGCCGGCTATCTTGCAATGGAGCAGTAATCGCACTTAGTTTAGAGTTTAGGAATAGTATGGTTGATGGATTTAACAGTGTGGGCGGAGGGGCGGAAGCTCCTCGACCCGTTCCGCACTACGCACATGGTGATTTTGACGGGGAGCGCATAACTACTCCGGTTGTTCCCGAGAACGTTCCACCGGAGGGTTTGCGGGAGGAAACTCGCCTGGACTGTTTTAGGTATACAGGGGCACAAATTGCTGAAGTGCTCAGACGTGTGCAGGCCCGACAGGAAGCCCACGGCGTTGCAACGCGGCCCGGCTTCCTTCCCTACTGGATAGTCGATCCACCCAAAAGCTAGCATGGGGTGTGCGGCAAAAGAGCGGCCTATAAACAGCCGCTCTTTTTAGATGGCTAAAAGTATTGGCCGAGCTTAAAGCCGCCGTAAATGCCCGCAAAGGCGCCCAATGTGTTGCCTACCAGGCCGGGCCAGCCAAACAGGCCTCCGCCGCCTATGAGGCTGCCCAGCCAGCCGCCTACGAGCGAGCCGACAAAGACGCCGATCCAGATAAGGGTTTTTGTGTGCATGCCCCTATTGTAGCCCCCAGCGGTTGTTGCCCAAAGGGCGGATTTGGCCGCGGATTTCGAGCATGGTGAGGGTCTGGTTAAACAGGCTTACGGCCAGCTTGCTGCCTTTAAGCAGTTCGGAGCCGCCGTAAATGCCCGAAAACAGCAGATTAAGCACCAGTTGCTCGTGCGGATCGCTGCTGGTGGGCGGCCTGGGGGTCGCCGCAGAAAGCGCCAGGCCAAAGACATGCAAAATGTCGTTGACGCTGGTAACAGGCGTAGCGCCGCTTTTAATAAGGTTGTTGGTGCCAGCTGAGGTGGGGCTGGTGATGTTTCCTGGCACCGCTAGCACGTCTTTCCCCTGCTCTAGGGCAAAACGTGCGGTATGGAGCGTCCCGCTCTTTTCGGCGGCTTCAGTGACCAGTACAGCGTCGCTCATGCCCGATTCCAGCCGGTTGCGGGCGATAAAGTTGCTGGGGTAGATATCACTGTCCTCTGGATATTCGCTTACCAGTGCCCCGCCCTGCGCCAAAATACGCCTGGCCAGCTCGCGGTGACGAGTGGGATAAATGCGGTCCAGCCCGCACGGCAGGACGGCAATGGTTTGGCCGCCGGCGTTAAGGGCAGACATATGCGAAATGCTATCGACACCGAGCGCTAAACCACTTATAATAACTAAACCAGCTTTTGCTAATCCTTCTGTCAACTGTGTTGTTACGATCCTACCGTAGGCTGAAACTTTACGGCTTCCTACTATCGTAATGCATGGCCGCAGTAAGAGTTCATTAACATTACAACCCATCACAAACAGCTGTTTAGGGGGCGTTGGTATGTTCCGCAATTTTTCCGGAACATCAGAGGTAGATAAGGTAATTTTATGGATATTCATACAAATATGTGCGAAAACTATTGACACAAGAGGAACATAATGCTAAAATCGCATCTTGTAATCATCTTCAGTGATGATCACGCACCTTATATCCCCCATTCTAACAATTTGTTAGATTGTTTTAGAGCGTGCCACCGACGAGTTGTTACCCTCCACTTTTCTCTGGCGCTTGCCTGGCGATACATAATTACCGGCAGACATGCGTTCTAAAACAAACTAACCCCTTTAACTGGCTGTGTGCTGATTCGTCTGCAACACAGCAACCCCTGTAACTTTGGTTATAGAGGCCCATGTGGGCCAGTGAGTCCTCAAAGATTCTGCCTGTAAAGGCAGAGGCGCGAAACTTTACGGAGTTTTGGTTTCGACGCTTCGCTGGGGTGGGTTGAAGGGTGTTGGGGAGATTCATTCGTGAATGTCCCCGAAAATTGGCCGGCGAGCGGTGCCCACCCCCTCTCGTCGGCCATTTTTTGTGCCTTCAAACCGCAGATATATAAGTTGAGTGTACGATAAAAGTCAATGACTGAATCTTTAACTGGGCTGCCAGACGACCCCACTACCAGCTTTCGAGCATTATTTGACTATTGCCAGACTGCCCCGACTTTTTTAGACGGGCTTTTGCTGCAGCGTGTAATGAGCGACCCCGCACTAACCGACAGTTTTAACGCTTACCTGGCTGATGGCGTTGATGCCGAGTGGGCAGCAAGCTACCTGGCCTTTGGCCGCGGGCTCGACGAAGGAAGCGCCGAACAGCAGGCGGTGGTGGAAACGACCAGGCGGGTTATGGAGACCGAGGGCGAGATTGCTGCTATGCAGTATGGCCCTGCCCTCCAGTCTACCGGCCTCGAAATTTTCCCTGCCGCCGCCGCTACACTGCAGGTGCGTGACGTGCCAACGTTCCGGCGTGCGATCGATGCCGCTCCTGAAGTTGGCCTGTTTGACGACGAGGCTTTTCGTAACGGCCTCAACAACATAGTGGATGTGCTGTGCTCTACTATGAGCGCGGCTGTGCTATATGAACGTTTTGATGATATCCGTGCTGCCGCCGGCTGCGCTGATGACGTTTTGTCGCTCAGCGTGGGCAGGCTGGACGGTTCCGACGACGAAATACGCAGTGAACTCTTAGACGACTTTGACCCAACAGGCGGTATACGCCAATTGCTGAGCGGCTCGGAGTACGACGGCGACCTTGAGGGTATTATTGCCAAACTGCAGGAACTCGGTTTGGGCGGCCCCACAGGCGGTGGGTATTTGGAACGATTGCAGCTGCTGGCGGCCGCCAAACGTGAGAATTTATTGCTGGAGTGGGCGCTTATCGACCGAGGCGGCTATGTAGAAGGACGTTTACAAAACGGCAGTGCGATTGAGCTGTATGGTGTACTGCGGCAGTTGGTCGACAGAGTGCCCCATAGCTCGCCATTTATGGTCCGGCTGCGGTTAACACTTCTGGTGGCGGTGTGGCGCGCCAAGGTCGCTACCTCCCAAGAGGCCACGACTACAGGGGAGCTGGACGATATTGCCGAGCGCATCCGCACAATTTTACCGGAACCTCCCGCGAATCCGGATCCTCTGCTCGCCACCTTTTAGCTCTCAGCTCATTTTAGTCTATCTACCGTGGCACAGAGAGCTATTTCATTTTTGTCCGCTTCCCGTAAAGGGGCGCTCCCAAAAATGAAATTGTTCCGCGGACCTTTTGTGATTAGGAGTAAACTGAGTAACCTTAGCTTACCCATTTAGCTGCGTAGCTCATTTGAGTTTATGGAAGTGTTCTAGGAGGTAGAAGATTGCAGAACGCCCTACTCCTCCTTAATCATTATTTTCTTGGTGTTGGCGTATCGCCAGAAAATAAGGCCATTGCGTTATAGAGCCCCAGACTAAGGAACATGATTTTTACTTAGGCGTGGGGTCCGCGGAACCTTTTCCATTTTCAGGAACTGCCTTTATGGTAGTGGATGAAAATGGAAAAGGTTCTCTGTGCCACTGTAGAAGAACCAAACGAGCTAAGAGCTAAAAATGTGAAAGTTAATTAGACCAGGAAGCTGCGGGTTTCTTGGGGGAGTTGGCCGTCGCCGTAGATGTATTCGCTGAGGATGGCGTTTACCTCGCGGGTGAGTTCTGGCAAGTGGGCCTGCTGGGTTTTAGAAAAGGTTTGCAGCACAAAGTCGGCGCTGTCTATTTGCCCGGGTTCCTTGGGGCCAATGCCAATGCGGACGCGGGGGAAGTTGTCGTTCAAGTGCTGGAAGATGGACTTAAGGCCGTTGTGGCCGGCGCTGCTGCCGCCGGTGCGCAGGCGGATTTGGCCAAAGGGTATGTCGAGCTCGTCGTGCACTACTATAAACTTTTCGGGCGAAATTTTGTAAAAGTGCATAACGGCCTGGACGGCTTCCCCGCTGAGGTTCATGAAAGTGGTGGGCTTAATGGCAAGAACCCGGGTGTCGCCCAGGGTGGCGGTGGCCATGAGGCATTTTAAGTCTTTTTTCTCGACCCAAGGGTCAAAATCATTGGCTTTGGCAAAGCTGTCTAGGCACTGGAAGCCGATGTTGTGGCGGGTGCCTGTATATTCTTTGCCAGGGTTGCCAAGGCCCACGATTAGCAAGGTTTTGTTTTGGCCGAGTGTGTAGTATTGGATAGTTTCGCCTACCTGCGGGCGGTTTTGGAAAAGTCCCATGCTAGAGAGTATACCTACAGATCGCCCAGGAAGAAAGCAGTAGCGTAACAGCGGAAGCAGGATGGGCCGGTGCCGAGGCTAGCGCTGGAGGTTGACGTTTTTGTCGGGGCGGTTGCCGAGTTTGCGGTCGGGCTTGGTGGGGCTGTTGCCGTGTTTGTGGGTTTCGTGCTTTTCGATGAACCAGAACTGGACGGCGGTGCCTTCGTAGTTGTACTTTTCGCGGAACTCGCGCTCTAGGAAGCGTTTGTAGCTCCAGTGCAGGAATTTGGTGCTGCTGCCAAAGATTTTGAATGCCGGGATGGGGTTATCGGTTTCCTGCACCATGTAGTTGAGTTTAGGGGCGCGGTTTTTAAGCCCGGCCGGCGGGTGCTTGTCGACGGCCATGCGCAGCCAGCGGTTGAGCTCGCTGGTGGTAAAGCGTTGGCCGCGGTTGTCGTCGATGGTTTGAGCGAGGTCAAACAGTTTGGTAACGTTTTGGCCGGTAATGCTGCTGGTAAAAATCAGCGGCGCCCAAGGCACAAAGTCGTAGGTCTGGGAGATTTGCGGGGCCATAACGTCGCGGGTAAAGGGGTCCTTTTCTTTGGCGTCCCACTTGGTGACGACCAAAATGAGGCCCTTGCCTGCTTCTTTGATCATGCCGGCGATTTTTTGGTCGAGGCCGACGTTAAGCTCGTTGGCGTCCATAAGCAGCAAGCAAATGTCGGCTTGTTCGATAGCGCTTAAGGAGCGGATGACGCTAAAATGCTCAATTCCCTGCCCGATTTTGCCCGGGCGGCGAATACCGGCGGTGTCCATAAGTTCGATTTCGCGGCCGCCGTAGCGCACGATGGCGCGGTTAATATCGCGGGTGGTGCCCGCGCGGTCGGCGACAATGGCCTGCTGTTTTTTGGCCAGCGCGTTAAACAAGGCCGATTTGCCGACGTTGGGGCGGCCCAATAGGGCGATGTGCAGCCGGTTGGTGTCTTCGGTGAGGGTGGCTTTGGGGATTTGCTCGACAACGGCGTCTAGCAAGTCGCCAATGCCGCGGTGTTGGGTAGTGCTGGTGTGGATGATGGGCTTAATGCCCAGGCGCAAGAAGGCCTCGAGGTCGGCGCCGCGCGCTTTGTCGACCTTGTTAACAACGAGCATTACCGGCTTGCGGCTCTTAAGGGCGAGTTTGGCGACCCGGCGGTCTTCTTCGGTGATGGGGATGTTGGCCTCGGCCACGACCAAGATAACGTCGGCGCTTTCGGTGGCCTGCAGGATTTGCTCCTGGATGGTAAATTCGAAGGCGTCTTCGGCGTCTTTAACACCGGCGGTGTCGACCAGCCAAAAGTCCTGGCCGCGCCAGCTGGCTTTGGCCATGATGCTGTCGCGGGTGGTGCCGGCCTCGTGGGCGACGATTGCTTCGCGGCGTTCGAGGATGGTGTTAAACAAGCTGGATTTGCCAACATTGGCGCGGCCTACAATGGCAACAATTGGGACTTTTGGTGAACTCATTATCGCTATTATAACAGATAGGCGCCATTGAAAATAGTGCAATATATTATATAATGCTTTGCATATGACAGAAAATATGACAGGACCTGCTGCTCCTGAAGCCTATGCGCTGGCCGATGTGAGCTTCGCACGCGTAGCGGTCACCCGCGGCTATTTGCGCGTAGCCCTGCACCAAGTCACTTCACCCGAGTTGTGCGGCGAGGGGCACGAGCACATCGTCGGCTACAAAGACGCAGAGGAAAGCCACCGGCAGGCAGAGGTCGACAACATGGTCGCCGAACAGCAGCTCGTGGAGCTGCTTGATGTAGACAAAGAAGCGCAGAGGGATAAGTCCCCAACTATTATACGTTGGCGTCTTGGTGAATTAGTCCTACCCGATGGGGGTAACGCCATCCCTGTTGTCCATCGGTGTCAGTTATCTCTGCGAGAGGGTCGGCTGGCCGACGATAGATTTGCAGGGCCGCTTGGATCGCCAATCACTAACAAAATTTATTATCTTATCCGTGCCCAAGAGCATCCAAAAGCTCAAGGGGTGATGCGCTTCCGCGGCGATTTAACCGATATGATTGCCTATGAGAGCGATGCGAGTCCCCTGCGCCACTTTAAGAGCAGTGAGCTTCAGGTGCGTCCATTTACAGTAATTGCAGCCGAGGTGCAAGAGGCGCTGGCACGACCGGTACGCAGAGAAGTAGTAAAACAATGGGCAGGTGAGCTACGGCAGATTCCCGTATTTTGGGACGGAAATAAGCCGGGAGCTTCAGACCTGGGATTATTAGGTGGATCTGCTGTTGCCGACTTACTGCTAAGCAAGATAGAAACCCTTGATGAGGCGCTTGACGTGCTGGATAAAGCGTTTGCGTACGGAACCGAGGGGGTGGTAAGGAGTCTTCTGGACCAGGAGATGACCGTCTTAGAGGACCGTCTACAGGCTGCCGGTGCTACGGCACGGTACCGTTGGCTTGTCGACAAGGTATTGCCTATCCGCGAGCAAGTTACCAAAGCTACTCAAACAGCTATTAATTTTCAATTTGCCGGGTGGTTTGCGAAAGCGCTGGAAGCCGAGAAGGCTAAAACGAAGCTGCTGAGGCAGATGCGAGCCGAGTTTGCTATGACGAGAGATGTAACGAAATTGCGTCCGGTGTGATATGAACGCCTTACTTTAGGGGCATGGCCGGGCAAAAGTCACCACTTGCAAGAGTTGCTAGGCTGTAGGCACCAAAGTGCGTACGATGTAGCTTAAGCACGGTATAGTCCAGAGCGGCAAAGGTGCGGCGGATTTGGCGGTTGCGGCCCTCCGTGAGGGTCGCTTCCCATTTGGTGCCGGGCTTGTGGCCTGGGTCGGGCGGCAGGGGTTTGAGTTGGAAGGCGCTGGGGCCGTCTTCGAGCGCAACTCCCTGCTCTACCTTGGCCTTATTTTCGGGGGCGAGCGGCTTGTGCAGTACCACTTCGTAGCGCTTGGTTTTTTGGTAGCGTGGATGAGTGAGCAGGTTGGCGAGCGCACCGTCGTTGGTGAGTAGCAGCAGGCCGCTGGAGTATTTATCGAGCCGGCCGACGGGTTTGAGGTGGCGGAGGCTGGCGGGGAGAATATCGTAAATGGTTTTGCTCCCCTGCCCGTCGCGGCTTACCACCACACCAACCGGTTTATTGAGCATGATGGTTTGCAGTGGCTGGGCTGTGGTAAGGGGGCGGTCGTCGAGGGTAACGGCGTCAGCGCTGGTTATGTCTTGCCCAGGTGTTGGGGCAACGCCGTTTACCAGCACTCTGCCCTGCATAATGGCTTGGTCGGCCCAACGGCGCGACAGGCCGGTGCTGCTGGCGATGTGTTTATTAATGCGCATGTCTTTAGCTTAACAGTGCGCGGGGCTTTGCCGGTAGTTTTTTATGCCGTTAAAGCGCAATGCTGTTAGGGTCGAGCGGTTTGCCTTGGTCGTTGACGGGGTTGGGCGAAATAACATGGCCGGGAGGATGCGGGGTGCCGGTAGCTTCTGAGGCGGGGTTTTGTTCCATATTGCTAATACCCTCTTTGGCGAGCAGGTCGCTTAGGTCGGCGCGCGGTTCGCCGGTGGGCGGCAGCGGCTGAATAACACGATTACCACCAAGGGTCACACTTTGCGGGGCCGGAGCGGGAGTAGACGGTGCCGGTGCTGCTGGTGCTGGCGCGCTGGAAACGGGGATGGTAAATGGCGCGGGAGCGGTTACCAGCTCTGGTGGTACGACTGGAGTTGCGGGACTCGCTGGAGCCACGGCTGATGCCGGAGTTACTAATGATTGTAGTGGCTCTGGAGCCGGGGCTGGGCTGGGAGTAGTTGCTGGCGTAACGGCGGCGGGTGGCTCTGGCGCGGGAGCTAGACTTGGCATGGGGCCTGGGGCAGCTATGGGTTCTGGTGCGCCGCTCGTGGCCATGAGGTCTTTAACCGTGTCGGCAAAGGCGGCATTGGCGCTGGCGTCTGGCATGGGTGCTTGCGGAGCCGGTATGGGTGTAATGACCGGAGGAGCCGGAGCTGCAGGAGGTACGACTGGCGCAGCAGGCGCGGCCGGGCTGGCTGGCTCTGGGGCAGCGGGCGCAACAGGCGCGGGTGCCGGCGTGGCCGGTTCGAGGGCGACTGCCGGCTCGGGTACTGCGGCCGGAGCGGGCGTTACGGCTGGTGCCGGAGCTGGGGCAGCGGGCGCTGACTCTGGTGGGGCGGCAGCAACGGACATGGGTTCGGTGGCGGTAGTTATAGTTGGGTTGGCAGCGGGCGCTGGCGTGGCGTCCGCGGTGGAAGCTGCAGGCATGGCGGGGACGCTCGGTGCGCCGGATAGGAGCTCGCCGGCGGCCTTAACAATGTCTTCCAGGGTTACCTGGGACTTTACGAGGTAACGGTCGGCGCCCAGGCTGTCGGCCCGCGTTTTGTCTTCGGCTTGGCCAAGGGCGGTGAGCATGATGACCTTAACGTCTTTCATACCGTCGGTGTTGCGCAAAATGTCGAGCATTTCGAAGCCGCTAATGCGCGGCATCATGACGTCGGAGATGATCAAATCGGGCTGTTCTTTTTTGGCGATTACTAAGGCTTCTTCGCCGTCTTGGGCGGCAACGATGTTGTAGCCTTCGGCTTGCAGGCGCGCCTCGTAGATCTCGCGTAAATTGTTATCATCTTCGACGAGTAGAACTTTGGCCATGTATCGTTACCCTTTAGTCATCCTTGTAAAGCTAGTGTTTGATCGTATTGTAGCACGATTTATCGCTAGTGGGCAGCCGTTGGCGGCGTGGCGCTGGCCTCGGCGGCTTGCAGGGCGGCGGCGCGTTGGCTATTCAAGCGTGGAAGGTTTACAAAAAAGGTGCTGCCCTTGCCGAGCTCGCTCTCGACCCAAATGCGGCCCTGGTACAACTCGACAATTTTGCGGCAAATAAATAGGCCCAGGCCGGTGCCGCCAATAGTGCGGGTGGCGGAGTTGTCGACGCGGTAGAATTTTTGGAACAAGTGCGGGATGTCGTCTTTGGGGATGCCTGGCCCGCTATCGCGGATGTAAAACTGCACCACATCAGCGTTGCCGGTGAGGCCGATAGACACCTTGCCCTGCTCGGTGTATTTAACGGCGTTGTCGAAGAGGTTGGTAATGACTTCGCGCAGGCGCTCGGGGTCGGCGTGGACGTAGTACAGTGGCTTGACCATTTTGAGGGTGTTGTCCTGGTTTTTGGTGGCGTCTATGGCCTGGCTGCGGCCAACAATAAACTCACCCAGCAGCCCCTTCTTTTGAGCGGTAAAGCGCAGGTCCTCGGCGATTTGTTCGAGGAAGGCGCCCATTTCGACCACCACGGGGTGGCTGCTGAGGCGGCCGTCTTCGGCTTTGGCGCTGGTGAGCAAATCCTGGAACAGTTTGCCAAGGTGCTGGGTGCTGGAGTGGGCCTTTTCCAGGAAGCCGCGGGCCCTGCTGTCTACGGTGCTGACTTTGTCGTTGAGCGCCAGCGCCAGGTACCCTTCTATGGCGGCCACCGGCGTGCGCATTTCGTGGCTGGCAGTGCTAATAAACTCGGCACGTTGCTGTTCGGCGGCGCGCTCCTCACTAATGTCGCGCATCACGGCCACGGCGCCGGCCAGTTCTCCGTCACTGAGCAGTACCGGCGAGATAACCAGGGAGATAATGCGCATACTCTCGTCCTGGCTAATAATCTGTACCACCTGGCTCACCGGCTTTTTGTGGGTGAGTACGTAAGCAAACGGGTTGTTTTCCTTGGGGATGTCCACGCCCTTTTCTTGTTTGAGCTTGACGACCAGCTGCACATCTACCCCTGTGGCGTCAGCGATCGACCAGCCGGTAAGGAGGCCGGCGGAGAGGTTAATAAGACTCACCTTGCCATCGGTAGCAATAACAATCACGCCGTCGGCGATAGACTGGATAATAATTGCGGACTGCTCCTGGTTGCTGCGCAGCATACCAGACAAATGGTTAACCTGCGTCTCGGCCGTTTGCAACAGCCGCGGCCGCCAAAAAAAGATGCTGCCCACGGCAATAATCGCGCTGCCCGGCGTGAGCGCCCAAGACACAGGGCTAATGTGCGTAAACCCAAAGCGACTGCCCAGCAGCACGTAAATAATGCTTAGCAGCACTACGCCAATGGCAAACGGCAGCCCAAACATCGGTGCAAAAAAGGCCGTTACAAACCAAACGCCGGCATACACCCACGCACCGCTGCCAGGGTCGGTACTTACCAGCCCGTTAAGCAGCAACAAGGTGAGCATCATGGATCCAATGAGCGTGGCTGTTTCCTGGCTGCGCTTTTCCAGCACCCAGTATGCCCCAAGGTAGTAAACCAGCCCCAGGCCAGCAATGACCAGCGTTGTACTGTCGAGATGACCCAGCGTACCCAGCCGGTGCACAACCGAAACCTGTGGCAAAAACCGGAATGCCAAACAGCCGCCCGCTATTACCGCGGTTACCACAAGGGATATCCACCAATACAGGCGATACCAGTGCTTAGCAACGGTGTGCATAGAGTCGTTCATAGAATTATAAGAACAGTATACGTTAGTGCTTATGGCTAGGCCAGAGGGGTTGCCAACTGCCCTGCCCGCTCCGTGCCCCAGGCAGCGCCCGCTGGATTGTGTTCTCTCCCCTGTTGTGATAGGATTATGGGGTTCGTAAACATTGCGCCTTAGTGGCGCTCATGTACGGGCTTAAGACGTGCTTCTTCCGTCATGAATAAATGGAGTATGTACGCAACCTTTAAAGAGCAGATGTCAGCGAACAATTGGGCCCAAGCTGCAAACTGTGTCCAAGCTTACTCGCATGCCACTGGCATGCTCCGCTACGGCCCCTTCGTCTAGTGGTCCAGGACGTCAGGTTCTCATCCTGAAGATCGCGGGTTCGACTCCCGCAGGGGTCACCACAAGAGACTTTTCCTCTACGGAAAGGTCTTTTTTGTTTGGTGCGTATCTGTAAAGTGGGCTTATTGTGTCGGTTCCAAAAACAAGTGTGGTCGTATTGAATGTCAGTCCCTCTGGGAAGATCATGTTTTGGAACTTTACCTTTAAGTCGGGGTCAGCGTCCAGCCAGAGCTGCCTTACATCGTGCATGAAGTTAAGGGCGTATTCTATAGCACTCTGCTTTACGCGCTGCTGCTCTTCGAGCTGGTCTATATTTTCCTGTACCTCGGCTTTGTCGGCGCTTATTGACGCTATGAGGTCGTCCTTCTCGGCTGTCGTTAATGAGCCGCTATTGGCGTTTCTAAGCGCCTCAAGCCGTTCCTTATCGAGCTCTCCGAGTCGTTTACGTTGTTGGTCTAGGCGGCTGTTTATGTTACCGAGTTGTTTGAGCGCCTGGCGATTTAGTATCTCTTTGTAGAGCTTTAGAACATCTTCAGTAGGCGTTATATTGCCAAGCATATCCGCGAAAAAATTATGCAAGGTCTCGGCTTTCATAGATTTCACTTTGCGTACACACTCTTTGCTTGCACAGTGATACCGGGCGGAATGGCCCCCGCTGCCTGTTCGTGGTGCGGAGCCACGATAATTCTTACCACAGCTAGGGCATATCAGCCACTTGGCAAACGGGTATAGCGGCCTTACGCCCGGCTTTCGCTTATCTTTTTTATTCGCGCGTCTTGATTGTAGCGCCAATACTTGCTGGACTTTGTTAAAGAGGTCTAGGCCCACTATGGCATCGCCGATATGTTTACCCTCATAATATTCCCAGTCGGTATGCTTGTTACAGATGTAACCGGCATACGCTGGTGACGAGAGCATACGGTCTATAGAAGTTTCATTGAGCCAGTTCCCCTGAGCGTTTTTTATGCCTTTTTCTTTTGACATACGCATTATGTCGGCTTTGCCGTATTGTTCGGTAGCATACGCCTCAAACAGTTCACGTACGGCTGTGGCACTACGGTTACTCCTAAGCATGGAGTGAGTTTTCTTGGGGTTTATCTTGACCTTTATGACGTCATATCCAGGTATTGGACCGCCTTGCCACCAGCCCTGTTTTGCTACGGACGCCATGTTATGTTGCGTCGTCTCGCCTTTCACTTCGTTATCAAGTTGGCCATTTATGACAAACATACTCTCCATAAAGCGGCCCACAGGGGTGTCGTCTATATGCTCTGTTGCCGAGCGTACTGCTACGCCCATTGCGTTCAGCGTGGTTTTGAGATCGGCACTATAGGTGGTTATGTTGCGAGAAGCCCGCCACATCTTGTAGAAAACTGCGTAGCCGACCTTGCCCTTGTTACGGGCTATGTAGATCAACATCGCTTTCATGTCGTCACGTTTCTTTACGGTCTTGGCAGACTTGCCTTCATCGCCGAACCATTTAACGATTTCAAGCCCCTCCCGGTCTGCATACTGCTGTATCAGTTGCCTTTGCGTGCCCAGGCTTTCGCCGTACACCTGGTCGTCTGTTGAAACGCGGATGTACGCCACCGCCTTATTACTGCGGACGGCATTGGCTTTTTGCTTTTGGCGTTGTAGGCGTTCAGGTAGCATGATACTGACTATTGTAGTTTGTGGAACCTATATTTTGCAAGAAATCATCAGCCATAGATGTTAGCAGTACTATTAGTTCTGCTATTTGGCTATCTGACATTGCTTTACCTGACTGGCCCAAGAGCTTACGGGCCTCTTTTACAGATATGACCAACAGGTCACCTGACTGTTGAGGAATTGGCATGAAAAATCCAATCGCTTACCTCACTGAACGATGAGGGGATTGCTATTGATTTTTCATGCTGTTCGGGCCCTAAAAACGAACAATTTTGCGCCAAAGCACACAGGGCCCGTAGTTCTGTAAGCCAATGATACGCTTATGTCCAGCGAAAATAAAATAGAATACGATGTATTACTTACATTTGCAAAAGCATGAGCATTTTGGCCAAAAAAAATTCTAAGGTAGGGGGTCGCCTAATCTGATGTAAAAAATGAACGAGAGTCTCTGCCTGTCATATGTCGTAGCATTATGGACACGATCTATGTACCATGACTGCTCTAACGATTTGCAGTAATGATTATTAAGACCACGACCTGTCTACCATGACCGCTTCTATAGATAAGCAGATTGTTGTATAATAATCCTCAAGCGATTTATCGCCTACGACCTAGAGCCGCCCATTAGGGACAGGTATGGTCACCAAAACCACATAGAAGTAATAAGTCCGTCGTCAGGACTAACTTCTATGTGGTTGCAATCGAAAGGTTGTAGGGCGCAAGCTCACTGGCGGCGGGCTTTTTGTTTGCCGCGAAATATCACTAATAACGCTATTAGTAGCGGCAGGAGTAACATGGCTAATAAGGTATTAAGAATCGCTTTGGACGCGGTTGTATCGTTCATTTTCTTCATCATCGCAGCAATCGTGCTAGATTGGGTCGGCGGAAAAATCTTCGGTACGCACCCCGGCGAACACGGTAACGAAGTAATAAATGTCAATGGCGGCGTTATGGTTGGCGTAACCCTTCTTCTAACCGCAGTATTTGCGGTCTGGTTCTACAAGTTCCTGACTAATCACAAGTTTACTAAGGTCAAAAACTAATGAATTGGCCGGTATTTGCTTTCTTCTTCATGTTTACTTATGTGGCTATAGGGAGACTCAAAAAGCGTAATGCGGCAAAAAAGGCCAAGCTGCCACCCAAAAGAACAAAGCTGCAACGGCACAATGACGAGCTGATCTCTGTTATTTTACCGATAACCACCAAAAACAAGTAAATACACATCGGAGTTGGTTTGCGTAATAGATATGGTTTAGGAGCCTAACGACATGGGGAGTCGCCGAAAAAAGCGACTCTCCTCCGAAGGGAAAAGAAATCCGTGTATCGTCTGTCAGCAACCGAGCATTACCAAGCCGCTACGTTCGGCCCAAGATATTCTGGCTTGTCTCAAACCGTTTAGAGATAGGCGGCAAGAGTATTTTGTTACGCTGTCACTGGATAGCGTCGGAAGGCTTATAAAGCGGCGTGTAGTGACAATAGGGCTACTGAGTGTTAGCTTGGCGCATCCACGCGAGGTATTTGCGGGGCCACTCATGGACCGGGCAGCTAGTGTGATTATTTGCCACAATCACCCGTCAGGCGTGGCAGAGCCGAGCAAGGAAGACATTAAGACAACCCAGCAGCTCGTAGCGGCCTCTATCCTACTCGGTATACCACTGGAAGATCACTTTATTGTTACTAAGGTTGGGTATTTTAGTTTTCGGGAGCAGGGGTTGATCTAATACCCAGCGAGTGCCACAACCACCCTCAAGCTAACTTGCGATTATCTGCTCTAGGAACTTCTTACTCCATTCAACTCGAATACCTCGCTCAATCTGGTCTTGTAAGTACTGAATTATCATATCTTTTGGCTCGTTCGAATACTCAGTCTTAATAATCTCCGGCCACGTTTGCTGGTAGCGGTTGCCAAGATACTTTCTAGAAATGCCACACGCCCCGCCATGCGGGTCGGTCTGAATATAGATAATACGGCTTGTCTTACACATTACTGCCGTTCCAAGACACATTAAACAAGGCTCTAGTGTGCTGTATATTGTTATGGCTCCTAGCGGAACACCGTTATCTAATAATAGATGGGCGTTATCACGGAATAGTTGCGCCTCGGCGTGGTTTATGTAGTTTTTTGTTGCCTTGCCAGTGTCGCTGGCGGCGCCAAGAATCTTATTATCGAGTGCAAGCACTGCGCCTACGGGATAGTTGCCAGCCTCGAACGTTTCCCTTGCCGTCTTGATCGCTAAATCAAGGCACTCTTTATCGAAGTCGCTCATTAATCTACGAGACCCTGCTTTTTCAGCTTGGGCAGTACTTGGCCGCCGAAAATTGAGCCAACTTGAATGTCGGTGGGTATATTGGAGGTCAGCCAACGCAGCTCTTCAATCTCAGCGCTTACAGTAATTTCTCCACGCCATTTTTTAACAATAAACGCTTGCATGTGGACGGTCTTGCCTTTATGATTGGCTGCCTCGGCAGTGTATTCACCGAATGGCTCAAGGTCGTCTTCATCTACGTCTATAGATAGCTCTTCTTTTAGTTCTCGCACCAATGCTTGCTCGGCGGTCTCACCGGGTTCGACTTTGCCGCCCGGATCAATGAAGAACTCCATATCTTTCGCGCGGGTAAAAAGTAATTTGCGGTTTTGGATAATAATGCCAGCAGATTTATAGATGTCGTCCATGTAGCTATTTAACCATGCTTAGGTCTTTTTCGGTGTGTTTTTCGGTCCTTCGTAGAGAGTACATATACAAAATTATTGACACTACTAATGCCCCATAGATTATCGAGTCCAGCACTACCGGCAGCCAGTCAATATTTTTCGCCAACCACTCACCGCCAATTTTGATCGTGACTATTCCAAATAGTAGCAAAGGAAAAAGGGTGCGATAGATAAAATGTACCCACTTTGAAAAGACGGGATAATCCTTGAGGTATGACTTGCCTTCCCGCGTAAATGCTTTGCCGCCGTAGCTCTTAGATAGCAGTTGTTCTAGGTCGTGGCTGTAGTTGTATTGCTTCTCGATGTTAATGACCGCCTGAAAGTAACGGATAGCGGCAAAGAGTATAGCCGCCCAAACCAGTGAGCCAAGCAAGCTAACGCTTAACGTTGCGTCTGCGTCAAGCTGGGAATTGATGACTTTGGTAAGGATGCTCTGTGACTGGTCCGGGGATGCAAACTGAAATGCCATTACGCCCAGTAGCGACAGAACAATCAAAAAATTGATGTCACGACTTTTGCCGGTTTTCTTGAACTCCGCAACTGTTTCTTTGTAGTGGTCGTTTAAGACCTCTAGCTTTTTGTCCTCTGTTAAACCCGCCATCTCTAAGCCCTGCTGAGTGCGGCAATTATGTCCGTCTGGTTAAAGCTGTCAACGCGAATACCGGTTGCCCCCAAGATATTATTCGGTAACAAGTTCGCGGGTTGGAGTAAGACTGCTACTAGCTTCTTTTTGTAGGCCATTGCTTGGTTGCACTCGAAGTGTATCCAGTTTATGTGGCCGATTTCTTGTGCGTCGCGGTGCCGCTGGTTGGCATACTGGCCGACCAGTACCAGCACATGCGAGGCTTCTTGTACTTTTGTAGTCAGCACCGCTTTAATGCGGCCTACGCTATTGCTCTGTATTTCTTGCGGGGTTTTGTCGTGGAACGTGAATTGGAACCTAGAGTTGGCGCTCCATGCTTCGAGTAGCCGCTTATAGTTCCTGTCGTTGTCATAATCGAAGCTGACGAACACTTTGGGCTTTGCCAATCTGACCACTGGTCTTTGCTGCGGTTGGGAGGCGCGGAAAAGATCGGCCAAGTTTGCCGGTAGCTTGGGCTGTGGTTGCGGCGTATAGCCGTTCAATGCCCGGAGTAGTTCGTCCTCAAGCCCCATAATGACCATATTTTACCGCAGAACACAACTTTACACTAGGGGTGCGGCGTTCGAGCATTTGATATAATAGTAATAGAGCACGAAAGACTCGTGGTGGCGACTAGTACGGCGCTTTCCTACTGGGCTAGGCACTAAAACGAATAGGTTCTAGTGGCGCTAGGGATATCTAATGACCACTGTTTTCTACCCAGTAATTCGTTCCAGCGTAAGATTTCCTGACAGATTAGGTTCCACTTCGACTCTATCCGGGTCACCATAAGAGATTTCCAGATCAAAAAGAGTTCGACAAAATATCCTGTCGATCTCTTTTTTGTTTATCGCCCCTGTTACTTTGAGTTCGATTCCATTTGAGAGCAATACCCTCCGCAGTATCCATAATGGAGGGATATATCGTGGATTAGTATACCTATTCTCTACTGAACAACAGAATCGTCTAGCTTGCTGGCTATTTCCGCAGTTGGCAAGTTGCCGTCAAATATATTCATCCACCAAGCTTGCCTTAGACAGGTTCTCTAGATGTTCCAATTGGCCTCTAAACCATTGGCTGGCGTCATCATAACCCTCTTCATTTATTCTCCTGGTGTTCCGCTCATCCAGTTGTTGTAGGGTGAGTCTTAGAGCAATGACTTTAAAACCGTTATCTCTTGCTTTCCGTAATAAATCGTCGGGCATATCTTTTGCCAGATATACAATATTCGTCTGCGATATGATCTTGTTGGTTGTTTGAGGGATGAGTACTTTGTTCTTGTAGTCATCTGTTGGCCAGATGCCATTGTTGGCCTTCAAGATTTCTTCGTCTGTTTCGGCTGCATGCAGAGTTGAGTGTTCACGCAGATACCGCATGAGAGTAGATTTGCCACCGGCAGATGGGGCGAGGATAATAATTTTGTAACTCACTTTTTTATCATAGCAAAAACACTTCTTAAAACTTAGATGTGGCTTGTGGATATATTTATCAAGCAAAAGCTTGATAAATGATTACAAACGCTATACAATGTAACCGTTATGAATAACGCATTATTAAGCATCAGGACTGACAGCGCCACGAAGAAAGAGATCACAGAGTTTGCAGATTCTGTTGGGCTGTCTGTCAGTGCTTTCGTAACTGTTATCCTAAAACAGGCAGTTAAAGAAGGCCGTGTAGTTCTTACGCCTACCCTTGAGCCGACCCCTTACCTTGAAGGGATCATGAAAGAAGCTCTCGCTGATTATAAGGCCGGTAAGAATATCACCCGGACCACTAACAAGGCAGAGCTCAAGTCGTACTTAGATACGCTATGATTATCGATTTCCATAAATCGTTTCATAAGCAAGCCACAAGTCTGAAGCCAGCCCAGAAGAAACGGCTCAAAGAAGCGCTCCTATTGTTTGCAGATGAACCGCATCATCCAGACTTATACAACCATCCGTTGACGGGCGAATGGACAGGCTTTAGAAGTATCAGTTTTGGCGGCGATTGGCGCGCTCATTACAAAATAATTGATGACGCTGCAGTGTTGTTTGTAGCGGTCGGTACACATAGCCAGCTCTATAAGTAGCGTCAAGTTACGGGTTTATGCCCATAGCTTTCACCGCGGTTCAATATATTCCAATTCACCGAAGAGGGTTTCGACCCGAGTATTCGTTAGGGTTACCATAGAATTATCCAGATCAGAAGAGTGCGGCAATTTATTTTGTGGTACCTTTCTCTTTGTACGATCTCCGTTATTCTGAGTTTGTCTCTCTCTTTGAGAGGCCCAGCGATATTTCTAGAATTCTTTCTGTTACTATAAAAACATATGAATCGCATTATTCGTCGCTTGGTTGCCATCGTAGGTGTAGTTTTTATATTGATAGCTTCCTTCTTTGCTTGGTTTTATATCGAAATAGGCTTTGACGGATGTTGCGGCGCCCCTTTGAATTCCGAAAACGATGGGGTTCAGTCCCTCGTGCACCTTGGAGCATATATCTTTGCCATTGGGCTTATTTGGTTGCTGCTGTGGTGGGGGTGGAAGACGCCCAAGGGCCAAAGCTAGGCGTGCATCTAGTGATTACCTACGCCTAGAGCTTGCAACTTTGAATCGATATCTTGCAAAATATCAAACAAGGTTTCGACCTGAATCACCCTGCGGTTCACCATTTGAAATAACAGATACAAAAGAGTTCCACCATCTATTGCGTGGAACTCTTTTTTGAAGGTCACCTCTGTAATTTGGGTTCGACTCCCCTTGGGCTGTAGAGAATAATTCGTTAGTTTTGTGTAAAAAGGCACAATATTAACGGATTATTGACAACTAAGCGTTAATTTAGTATACTGTAGCTATGATTAGCGCCTACAACAAAGACAAGATAAAACGGCTCAAAAAAGAATTTGAGCAGCTTAAGGGTGGCAAAGAGTCACTGCTAGCCATGATCGACGAAGCAGAAGTGCCAGAGCTCGTTTATAACTCGAATGCTATAGAAAATTCTACGCTAACGCTACAGGAAACGGAGCGAATACTGCTAGAGCTAGAGGTTGCACGCAACGTGAGCGTCCGCGAGTTGTTTGAGGCCAAGAACTTGGCGCGCGTTACCGAATACATACGCAAAAAAAAGGATATAGCACTTAGTAAAGAAAATATCTTGCTGCTGCATAAAATGCTAATTGGTGGCATAAATGATGGCATTGCCGGACGTTTCCGCGCTGAGCACGAATATGTCCGGGTCGGCACGCATATTGCGCCAGCCCCCGAGCATATTGAACGGCTGCTAGACAATCTATTGGCTGATTACGAGAGCTCGCATGACGAATATTTCCTGGATCGTGTATCTCGATTCCATCTTGAATTTGAGCGCATCCATCCATTCGTTGATGGCAATGGCAGGATTGGCCGTGTACTGATTAATTTGCAGCTTATGCTTACCGGATACCCATCGGTTATTATTCGTAATAAGGGCAAACGCGATTATTACTATCCCGCCTTCACTGCGTACCAGGACAACAAGTCAACTGAGCGATTGGACGGCCTGTTGTCATTGTCGCTTATGGAATCGCTAAACAAACGCATTACGTACTTGAAGGGCCTGGAAATCATAACGCTTACCGAATACGCGAAGCAAACGAGCGAATCATCGAACACCCTACTAAATGCTGCTCGCCGTCAGACTGTCCCGGCTTTTCGAGAGAAAGGTGTTTGGAAAATAGGTAGATAGAGCATTTAAGCCGGTACTCCCAATACCTTCAGGTATGGTTCAATATATTCCAACTCCCCGAAGAGGGTCGACCTGAGTAGTCGTTAGGTTCACCAAAGAAAGGCGCTCACCGTAGGTGGGCGTTTTTCTTTGGTGGTTCTCTTTGAGAACCGAAGCCGCGAAGCGGGTGCGATAGCTAGGAGTACGCGCAGGAATTTATTCCGAGCATGCAACGGCGATATATGCGCGAAGGCGCTATACTCCCGCAGGGGTCACCAGCAGAAAATTACAGATACATCGGAAGATTCTGGAAGATTCTGATAGATTGGTACGCTTACTGCTAGTGTAATCTATGCTAACATTGACATTCATAGCGCTTGTATATACAATTGTATATATGAACAAGTATACGGCAACAGTCATCAAAACAGGAAACTCATATGCATTGCGAGTACCTAAACGTTACGTTGAAGACGCGCAGCTTAAGTCTGGTCAGAAGACTGTAATCGCACTCCCAATACCCGAGCCAAAGCAGAATCGTGCCAGAATCCAAGAGATTATCCGTAAGCTCCAAGAGACGAATGTCTATAAAGACATGAAAGACCCCGTTGCCTGGCAGCGTGAGATTCGTAAAGACCGGCCATTGCCCGGCAGAGCTTAGCGGTCATGATTCTTCTTGATTCAAACATCTTTATCTACCTTGCCAATGGTACGCTGGCGGGTCAGTTAATCGTCGGTAAGGATATAGCACACGCGAGTATCACAAAAATAGAAAGTTTAGGCTTTTCGCGTATACAGGCTAATGAGCTATTGCTGCTTGAAGCGTTGCTTGGTGAATCCTACAATTTGCCCTTGAGCGATGACATCGTGGAACGGGCGACCAAACTTCGTCAGGCTAGAAGTATGAGTCTCGGCGATGCAATTGTCGCCGCTACTGCTCTCGAACATAACTATGAGCTTTGGACGGCCAACGAAGAAGACTTTGGCCAGATTGAAGACTTACGCATTCATAATCCGCTCAAACCCTAACCTTCTAGAATACCTAAAGCTTTTAGTCTAGGCTCAAGATCTTCCATAACCTCAAACAAGATTTCGACCTGACCCCCGTGGTTCACCATACTCGAGTTACAGATATAAAAGAGCTCGAAGATTGATTACTTCGGGCTCTTTGTTGTCCAGCCGCCCTAATAGGACCAGTAAAGACTTGATGAATCTGCCCATTTTGGCATCATCAATGGACTCCGTCGCTGAGCGCATCGAGATACGCTACAACCCTCGCTCGGCTGAGCGTCATTCTTTATACTTTTTATGAATGGCACCTGCAACTTCTGAAATTATGTCGCCACAACACCGTGATTTTACGGGTTATCGGTTTTTTGGCGGCCCGGAAAACGGAGTGTTTCATTTTGAACCGCCCTGCCCTAGCGGCGAGTTCATGAGTCAATTTGTGCTGAAGCTGCGTCAAGATTGTAACCTGGCGTGTGACTACTGCTATGTGTACGAGATGGCGGATCAAAGTTGGCGTGATCGTGCCAGAGAAATGAGCCGAGATACGCTCCGCCACACCGCTCAACGGGTGGGCAAGCATATTTCTGTGCACGAGGCGTTGGACGTACAGTTTATTTTTCATGGCGGCGAGCCCTTGTTAGTAAGCCCCGACTACCTAGACGAAGCGTGTACAACTCTGAAAGAGGCGCTGCCTTATTGGTGTAAGCCAAGTTTTTTGGTCCAGACAAATGCCATTAGGCTGCAGAATGACAAACTTTTGGACGTACTAAACAAACACAATGTGGGCGTGGGCGTAAGCATTGACGGCAACCAGAGTGCTAACGACCGGCACCGGAAGTATCGTACTGGCCGGGGAAGTTTTGCAGACGTGCGCAAGGGTATCGAGCATATGCAGGCCAGGTATCCGCGGTTGTTTCGTGGCATATTATGTACGGTTACACTCGACAAAGAGCCGCTTGCCACTTACCAAGCGCTACGCGAGTTAGGTGCGCCAGCCATTGACTTCTTGTTGCCTCATGGCAACTGGGAGCAACCGCCGCCAGAACGCGGCCCCGGCTCTACCGGCACACCCTACGCCGACTGGTTGCTCACCATTTACCGGCATCAGGAACAAGAGCGCCATGCTCGAGTTGGGCGGGCCGCCGAACATATCCCCGCTATTCGGTTTTTAGAATCTATGAGAAGACCGGGTGCAAGTCAGGTGGAAACACTCGGCCTGGATAAGAGCGCGTTGGTGGTAATAGATACCGACGGGTCCTACCGGCAGGTCGACACCTTAAGCTCGACATATGAGGGCGCCGACGAGACAGGCTATAACGTACGCGACCACACGCTTGAGGAGATTATGCGACACCCTGGTATCCAGGCGCGGCGGATTGGCCTACAAGCACTCAGTACCACCTGTCAGGAATGCCCGCTGGTAGCGACTTGTGGCGGCGGTTATTACCCTCATCGTTACAGCAAAGGTAACTCCCCTGGCACTGCCGAGGGCTTCAAGAATACCTCGGTATATTGCCCCGACCTGCAAGTACTTATTGGCGAAATAAGCGTGGCCTCGGACTCGACAAAAACGTAAGCATGTACTTGCAGCACAACACACGAGCAGGCATAATTTTATGTAGTAGAGTAAACCACTACTTGCCACGTAATTATCAAGAATAAGAGGATAAATATATCATGAGCACAGAAGCACCACGTATGACTCCAGGATCAGTTGATCCAACCGCAGTTTCTGCGCCGGCACCGGCTGGGGAATCTGTAATAGTCGATAGGACGTCCGATGCAGATCCCCGTACAGAGGTTGAGGTAACGGCCGGAGTTTCGCCAGAACTGGGAGTGCCCCTCCGCTTGGGCTCGATTGCGAAATTATCCACCGAAGAGTTAGAAGAGTTTGCTCTACGAGGTATGCGTGGCCTTGGTGCTGGCGACGCCACGGCTGGTTTTAGTTCGGCTTGGTAGTATACATCTGGACCATGACGACAGTTTCGGTACCGCCCATACCCCGTCCCACTTTTGAAACCTTAGCACACGGTGGGGGCGGATCGTTTGATATAGCGCTTTTGCAGCAAGCCGAAGCGCACTTGAATGCTGTGCGCTTAGTTGGCGTTATATCACCGGCTATACGGGAGGCCGGCGATTCGGTAAGCTTGGATGCTTGGGATTTGCTCGAACGCGTCGACCAACACGTGGTTAGTCAGGGTATCCCTGACCAGGTCGCTCAGGAGCTGGATGCACTGCGGCGAGTATGCAATCTGCCGTTGTTTGGGGCGTGGGTGCGTGCAGCAACGCTGGCGGTGATGTCGCTCGGAGACAGTACGGCACTGCCTGCCTCTGCGGAAGTAGGCCACGCAACTGCACGTCCTCTTCACAACGAGCTCGACGCCAGACAGCGTTTCACGGCTATTGCGCGGTTGCTAGGCGGGTATGCCGCCACAGCTGCATGTTGGGCAGATATGGATTTTACTCTGCACACAGCTGCCGATGCACAAGGCCAGTGGCATTTGCCGGCGATTGGCCGTATCCACATTCAGCCCAACCAACCGTTAACTATCCGCAGGATCGACGGCCGGCTGACTGCCTGGGATGACGTAATGAATAAACCGATTCCGCTGCCCGAAGATCTAGCCACGCCAAGCGACGCATGGAAGCCAGCTCGCTATCTGCACGCTGTCGCGGCTGGGCGCGAGTTAAAGGTTTTAATCGACCGTCCTCCTGTCGACAACGATATGTTTGGTTGGGCTGCCGCTGATGAGCTCAGTGATGAACGCTATGCTCTGTGGCAGGAGGCTTTTGTCGAGGCCTGGCCAATGTTAGTGAAATACTATCCGGAGTATGCGGCCGGCATCGAGGCTGGGTTTCGGACAATCGTGCCTTTACAAGACGCTCCTCAGGGCACGAGCCGTAGTGTCACTAACGAGAGTGCTTTTGGCGCGGCCGCTATGACTGCGCCTGGCGATGCTACGCAGCTAGCGCTGGCTCTGTTGCACGAGTTTCAGCACAGCAAGCTAGCGGCACTGTGGCATGCGGTCACTTTGCACAAGCATGTAGACGAAACCCCGGCTTATGCGCCGTGGCGCGAGGATTCACGCCCGGTTCATAACTTGCTGCAGGGCGCATATGCGCATGCGGGGATTGCTGATTTTTGGCGCACCTGGGCTGCTAGCGCTACCGACCCAGGCGTCCGTTTGCGAGCCAGTGTCGAATATTTACGCATCCGCCAGGAGGTAGAACAAACCATCCAGACAATTCGGCAGAGTGACAATTTGAACGAGAATGGTGTGTATATACTCGATTGTGTTGTAGAACAGCTGCAGTGTTGGAACGACAGCGCTATCCCCTCCGAAGCTGTGTACTGCGCTGAGCTAAGCGCGATTGACCATAGATTAGGGTGGCAGCTACGTAATGCTGAGCCCGACGCACAGTTAATAGCCCGTATGGCCGCTGCCTGGAAACAGGGTAGGCCCTGCCCTACCGACCAGCCATGCACCACAACGATTAATCGGGAGAATATCGGCAAAGATTTTGCGCTTACCGCTGGCCGGGCGCGGCGGTCGTTGACTAACCTTTTTCTCCGTGATCGGGCCGATTTTGAGCGCTTGATCGCCGACCAGGAAGAGCTGCGCTCTCTATTACCCACTGCCTCTCCTGCCGACGTATCGTTTGTGAGCGGCGCGGTCCAGACGGCGCGGCGCCAATATCTGGGCATGGTGGCTGCCTCGCCCGGCCAAGCCGACCCGTGGTCTGGTCTGGCGCTGACTTTTTGGTCTCCCGAAGCATCAGATGATCCCCGCGCACAGACCCTACTCCGCCACCCGGAATATGTCTATGCTCTCTACCGAGCGCTCGATGGCCAGGCCGATCCGTTAGCGCTGGCTGCCTGGCTGGCGCCAGCGGCTCATCCCGTTAGTCTCGAGGCGTAGGCAGCCACCCCGTATCCAAACGGATGTCAAACGGGGGCCGTAGCTATCTCTAGGCTAGGAGAGCTATCGGGCTCCCAAGGCAGGGCGGATTTAACACCCGGCGCAAGCCTAATTTTGCGTATCCGAGTAAGGCTAGCCCTTTACTAACTCTAGGCCGCCAAAATCGGTTTGGGCCACACGCTTATATCTGGGGTTTGCTACCAGTGCCGGCTTGCCTTCGTGCTCGACGACAAAATATGCAAAGCCGTGCATTTGCTCAACCAAGCTGTAATCGGCATGTCCCGGATGGCCCGACGGGTCAGCATCGCCAAAATCGACGGGGCTGTCGTCTACAGTGGTCAAAAACGTGTCCGAAGTATTCGCGACTAAGTGCCCATACCGAATGGGTATGTGGATTATGTCACCTTTTTTAACGACCATCGCTTTAAACTCGGCCACGCAATCGGTGATGAGGTCGCCGTTCGGGTTGGTTTCGAGCTTTTGGAGCAATACCACCCCGGTGCCGTTTCTAATCCAGTAGGTTTCGGGCAGATCGTCGACGTGGTAGTGGCCGAAGGCTTTAATGTACTCCCCGCCAACTGTTCCCGGCTCCCAGACGGTTACGTTTTTTTGCTCAGAACCGCCTCTAATCATGTAGTAATGGATGGCAGGGCCGTCTGCTTCGGGGTGCATGAGTACGGGTTTCATCGCCTCATGGGTACGAGTGGCGAGATGTTTGGGTACGTTCTTGTAGTTAGTCATACTCTTAAGTATGGCACAGTGACGGCCTAGTTATATAACTGCACGTTTTACGAGGTCGAGTAGCGTGGTGCGGTGTGTATGCATGGAGTAGCGTCTACCAGCGCAGCGGGCCGCGGGCTCGCAAGGTAGGATACGCAAAATTCCGGGCTGTCCGTTCCCAGGCAGCTACAATTTCCGTTCCTTGGGCGTTGAGCATTATGGCGGTGGCTACCGGTACCGTCAGTTGCTGGCGCGCCCAAGCTTGCGGGGTGGCGTTTGGAGCAGTACGGCCTTGCCGGGCCCAGGCAATGAGTGGGGACCCGGAATAAACCAGGGCATTGTCCTGCCAATCGCCGTCATAGTGCGCAGCGCGCCCAATACAGCGGAAAACGCCGTCGCCATCGTGTTGCCAGACGGCAAGCGGTTCGCCAGGCTTATCACCCTCGCCGTGTTGCAAAAAATAGGCCCGGTCAAACTCGCCTTGGTTTGCTAAATAGCCCAACAAAAATTGCTCGGCGTCGCGGGCGTGGGCGATGTGGCTCGACCTCTCTCCTGTAGCAGCCAGCAGCGCGCCAGCCCCAACAACGGCCACCAAGGTGCCGTATTCTTTGCCATTGAGCTCGGTGTGGTGTACTTCAATACTAATCACGGCGAGTTTTTTAGGCGGCGGCCGTTTGGTAACGCTGCCCGAGTTCTACCAGGACTTGCCGGGTTACGATGCAGCTGGCAAGCTCGGGGTCCGGCAGATCCATGGTGTCGATGACCATGGCGCCGGGCGGTAACGTGCCCATATCGCTCATACGAGGAGATTCTGCTGACATATTTGCCATTGTATAACAAAACTGTCGATACACCATATGCATATGGGCAGATTAGTGTCCTAGGTTATTAGATAATGCCGTTTTGCTGGTGATACTGCCCTGTGACTGGCCGGAGGTGGTAGCGTGCCGCTCAATGTAAAAGTAGGCATGTGGGCCGGCCGCTTTAGCGGTATGTTCCTGTAGAATATCCTGTGTATGAATTTTTTTGAGCCGCCTGAACTGGTGGGCCAGAGCGCCCGTCCCCCTTTTAATCCTCCCAGTTGTCCGGCGGTGCGCGTTGGCGAGCCGGTTGACATCTCTAATGTGCCTATCTACCCCTATATAGAGGAGGCCAGGGTTTACTACGGCGGCCAAGTGCCGCCCGGAGCCGGCAGTGTTTTGTGGTTTGCGTTTGGCCGGCGCTCCCCCGAAGGTGATTTGCCCAATTACGCAGAAACCCAAGCTCTAACCGTTGGCGTGGGCAGCCCCCTCGCTGCCATTGTGCACGAGCTGGAGGCCAACCCGCACGACCCGCGCCTGGAGCGCATCCGGGCGGCCGTGGTGGCCCGGACCGTAAGATGTCCGGGCGCGGTCCAGGGTGAATGTTGGGCATTAGGGAAGGAAGCAGTGGAAGAGGTGCTTACAGGTGTGCTGGCCCTGCCCCCGGAAGCATAGCCAGGCAGCAGGCGCGGGCGCTTAGGCCAGTGGCACGGCTGCTATTTGGCGCTCCCCCTTCCTGCGAGCTAGAATAGGAGCATGAAAACAATTGTAGTTATTGCGCGCAGCGGCGATTGGGAAAAGGCCAAAGCTAGCGGGCAGTATACCTGCTCGACCATTGATTCCTCCCTGGAGGAGGTCGGTTTTTTGCATTGCTCCTTCCCCGCCCAGACGCTGGAGATAGCCAACCGAAGATATGCAGGTAATACTGACCTTATGCTTTTGTTGGTAGATGCCGGTGAAGTGGCTGCACCCATAAAATACGAAGGAGCCCTAAGCGGCCGCGCCGGCACGTTTGCGCACATCTATGGCCCGTTAAATGTGAGCGCAGTGTATGCCACCTGCCCCCTTGCCGCGGGCCGGGATGGTAAATTTGTGGTGCCTGCCCCGCTGCTTAAGGCCTTAGAGTAAGGGGATGATGGGCGTGGTGGGCGAGCCAGATAGCCAGGGCCACGAGACCTGTTGCCAGGCTGCCGCCAAGGGCGGCGATGGTGACGCCCAGGAGGAGTTTTTCTTGGATTTGGCGGCGTTTTAGGTCGGGAAAAGCGATTTTAACGTAGCTCTTGCGGCGTCGTTTTTCCATGGCCAGGCGTTTGCGGCGGCGCCACCACCAGAGTCCCCGCAGGGGATATGGCTTTTCGGTGACACCGGAGTGCATGACGCCGATTTTGAGATCCTCATCGAGGGCAGCTTTAATGAGTTCGAAAAATATGTAGGGGCCGTTGCCGGTGACTCGTTTTTTTATGGCGGCGAGCATCTGCCGGTTAACAAACACTGCCTGGAAGCTCGGCTGGTCCAAAAATAGGTTATACTTTTTGCGCAAAATTTTAGAAAAGTCGATGCCATCGCGGTTTTTGCCCTGGGAAAGCAGCAGCGGGTACTCGCCAATAACGCCTAGCTCTAAAAACCGCTGGAGCGCGGTTGAAGAAATACGTACGTAGGGGTCGGGGATGATAAGCGCGTTCCTAGCTGCTATGCTAAACAGAACCTTGAGCATAGCAGCCTGAAATCCCATGCCTGGCAAGGTGCTACGGACAACTTTTGCCCCAAATTGCCGCGCAATCTTCCCGGTGTCGTCCGTGGAGTTATCGTCCATTACCAGAAAGCTGGTAAACCCCGCCTCCTGAAAGGCGCCGAGCACCTCGGGCAGGGCCAGTTCCTCGTTATGGCACAGCAGCACAATGGTGACGTGGTCTTTACTATATTTTGCCATATAACAATATTATAGCAAGTCGCTGGCGGGGCGGCTATTGCTCTAGAGGGCATAACTCATTTATACTGTTGCTATGAAGATGCTTGCGCGGTCCAACGCCGCTATTTTATTTCGGTTCCACGATAACCCCGATATTGCCCGGGAACGGTTAAAGATCCTGGAGCATTTTAACCCTCAGCTCCACAGATACGCCCTGTACGGTGGCCTGCCGGCTGGGTTTGAAGAAGCTCGCGCTGCCGTAAGCGACCTGGTTGAGTCGGTGTGGCAGTACCCAGAACGTAAAGAAAAGGCCTGGAAATGGCAGCACAACGACCTCATGCTCAAAGCCTGGTACCGCGCCGTTGGCCAGCACGCCAGCTTCGACTTTTTATATGTGTACGATTACGACATGCTCATTGCTGCTCCTTTGGGCGAGGTGTATCCCAACATCGACGACCACACCGTGGCCCTGACCGCCTGCGAGCTGTTTACCCCGGCCATGGAAGCCCACTGGAGCTGGACGAGTTGGGGCGAACGCCGCCGGGCGTTTTTGCAGTTTTGTGAATATTTGCATGCGCACTACGGCATAAAGCGCCAGCGCAAAGTGTGCCTGGGCCCTGGCCCGCTTTTTTCGCGGCCGTTTTTAGAAGCCTGGAGTAAGACAGAAGACATCGAGTATGTGCACGACGAGCTGGCCTACCCGGCTTACGCCGAGGCGCTGGGTTTTGCAACCACCGACAACCATCTGCATGCCGGATTTACGGTGAGTCCGGCCGAAGAGCGTTATTTTAACTGCGAGAGTGTTGACGTTTCGACGCTCATGATTCTGGAGCAACTTGCCCTGCCGCACGGCGTGCGCGCCTTTCACCCGGTTAAGCATATGATTACGCTCGGCGAAATAGTTGACACACAGGGTGAGCACGCTCGGCACGCTCGAGTCTAGCCCTGTCTTGCCTGGCCCGTCATTGCCGCCATTATGGTACGATATTGGCTAATGAAGCGCTCTCCTGCCGGATTATTTGACCTGTATGTGCTTACGGCCCTCGCCAAGGGCTTTCCCGTGTTTTGCTCGGTGCTACTGCCGGTGTTTTATGCCGAAAAGCTTCTTACCGCTAAGGGTCTTGGCTATATTGGCGCCTTATTTATTGGCATGACAATTACAGGGGCGCTGGTGGTGGCCCGGTGGCTGCATGGCTTAAATACGCGCCGGTTGTTGCAACTGGCAGCGTGGGGGACGATTGGCGGCTCGGCCCTGTTGTTTGCGGGCATGGCCAGCCGTAATATTTTGCTGCTGGTGTTGGCTTACGCGCTGGTGGGAACGGCCGCTGGTACGGCCATGTCGGGAGTAAACGCGCTGGTTGCCAGTACCACAACCCGTGGCGACCGGTTTAAGTCGATTGCCAAATTGAGCATGGCGGCCGATGCCGCCCGGCTGGTGTTCCCAGCGGCGATTGCCGGGTTGGTGGCGATTGGCGCTTCCAAAGCCGCGGCGCTTGTGATTTTGGCTGCGGCTTTTGTGTTTTTGAGGTTTGTATCCCGCCAGGCAGCGGTAGACCCGCCGGCTGTCACGGCCCTGGCGGGCGGCAGTATGTGGCGCAACCGGCCGTTTAAGTTTGTGTTGTCGCTGGAGTTTTTGGACTCGTTTGCCAGCTCGCAGTTATTTGTATTCTTGCCGTTGTTGTTTTTGGCCAAGGGACACTCTTTGCAGAGTAGCCTGCTGCTGCAAACTTTCTTATTTATGGGCTACATGAGCGGGCGATGGCTGGTAAGCGTGGTGGCCAAGCGCTCCTCCGGCCTGCGGGCGGTGGGGATTGCCGAGCTGGGCCAGGTGGCGGCGGTTTTGCTGCTGCTTGTTGTGCAGCCGTTGTGGGTGCTGTATGTACTGAGCTTTATGTTAGGCATTTTTGCCCGGGGTACGTCGCCGGCAATTAAGTCGCTGGCTTTCGACAGCCTGGACGACAGCCAGATGAAGCGCGGCTCTGCCGTGCACGTGGTGGCCGGCGACAGCGGCAGTGCGCTGGGGCAGCTGCTATTTGGTTTGTTTGTTGCCTGGTACGGCGTGCGGACACCTTTTTTGGCGGCGGCTGGAGTGGCGGCGGTTATTGCCCTGCTCTGCATCCCACGGCTCAGTAAACTGCTTTCCGGACGATAGGCGCCTCTGCCCCGGGGACGTGCGTGGCCGCGATAAGCTTGCCTGGCTAGCACGTTTGTTACAATGGGGGCATGAAGGATATATCCCCGGCCCCCGCCCCACTCACCCCAGAGGCGATTGCCGAGGCGCTGGTTATTGTGCAGGACGTTTTTAGGCAGGTCCGGCCGCTCATTTTAAAACGAGCTGGCAAGGTGGGACACACTGACAAGCTCGATGGCTCGCCCGTTACCGACACCGATGTAGAGGTCGAAAATATCGTGCTGGCCGAGCTGGCGCAGCACTTTCCGGACGTGCCGGTTTTTGGCGAAGAAACAGGGTACGCCGACGATTTGCCAGCTATTTGTTGGCTGGTCGACCCCATTGACGGGACCGGGAGTTTTATACAGAACATACCGGCGTTTACGACCATGGCGGTGCTCATTCAAGGGGGCGAAGCGCTGGCGAGTGTCATTTACAATCCCTCAACCAACAGCGTGTACACCGCCCAAAAAGGCCGCGGGGCGTACAAAAATGGGGTGCGGCTGGATTTGCAGCAGGCACCCCTTGCGCCCACCGCCCTGTGCAAGGGGCGATTTATAGACGCCTTAAACGCGCTTTTAGAGCCAAAAGGCGTGACCTGCCAGGTGGGCGAATCTGGCGCCGGGCATGGCTTTAGTTTGGTAGCCGAGGGCTTGGCAGCGGCCCGCTTTAACTTGCTGGGCGGCGGCTACATCCACGACTACGCACCTGGCGCGCTGCTGGTGCGCGAGGCCGGCGGAGCCATCATCCCCATTAAAGAAGACATATACACCTATACAACGCGCAGCTTTATTGCCTGCCACCCGGCGCTGGAGCTGCTTTTGCGTCAGCACATTCCTGCCATCCGCAGCCTGGAAATAAACGCCGCAGCCAAATAGTAGCGATCGTTATTTGGTGAGATCGTGCAAGGCCTGCATGACCACTGCGGCCGAAACCACAACGTCGTCTTCGCCGTTTACCACCACCGGGTCGTGGCCTTGGCCGGCAAAGGTTTGGTAGTCCTGCAGGAAGCGCTTAAAGGTTTGTTCGGGCACGTCGTGGCCATTTTTGTCAGCGCGCTGGGCAATGCGTTTTTGGGCAACGGCGGGAGTAACCTCAACCTCTACAACAAGTACGGGCAGCGTGGTGCCGTGCTCGGCCGCAAAAGCCTGCAAATTAATAATGGTTTTGTTAAAGCCGTCTAGGCTGGTAAAGCCTTGGTTCCAGATAATAACTTTGCGCTCCGTAATGCCGGTGTAGGCCTGGCCGCGTAAAAAGCGGTAGGGGTGGAATTTGGCGTCAACACCTTCCTGTGTAAGAGATTTGGAAAGGTCTGTGTAAGCTTTGCTGGAGTAATCGGTGGCGTCGGGGTCGAGCGTGACGACATTGCTGCTGCCGATGCGTTTTTGCAGTTCGGCAGCTAAATGGGACTTGCCGCTGCCGGGGAGCCCCCTGATCAAGATAAGAATGGGCGTGGCGGGCCGCTGCGCGGTGCTTGATGCTTGAGGTGTGGTATCTGTGGTGCTCATAGGTGCAATGATAGTCTATTTTGGGCTAAAAACCTATCCGGCCTCCAGACCACCGCGATGTTTATTACGGTAAGAATTCCCCTCAATAGTCGGCAGATATGTTGTCCCGCAGAGCGCAAGGAGTTAGCAGGCAACGGCCCCGCTTATTAGGTAATTTTGTGTTAGAATTTGGCTACAATGGACGTCCCTCCTCCCCTGCCCGCTGAGCCCGCTGTGCAGCGCGATATGCCCGCTGCCTATAGGGTGGCAGCCGCTTTGGCGTTTGCCGGATTGGTGGTAAGTATTGTTTTGGTAGTGAAGTACGGCCAGCATACTGCGGCCTCCGGGTGTTCAAATTACCTCCACCAAGACGCCGAAAGAGCCGCCGTTAATGCCCTTTTTGTGTGCATTGGGCTGCTTGCCGCCATTTTGGTAGCCGGTGCGTGCCTACCTAAAATAAAGGGGCGGCAGGTAGGAAAGATCGTCGCCTTTGTGCTGCTGCAGGCAGTGCTGCTGTGGATCGTGGCCAGCGCCTGGTTTGTTACCAGTTTTAACATGTTTTGGTGCTTCTAAAAAGTCCGCCCTGCCCCCTAAAAATATGACGCAATGCCAAGCGTAAGCTGTATAATTGCTGCATGGAGGCACACGCTCAGCAAATAAACGACTACTTAACGCAGCAGATTGCCGACGGTTTTTTAGAAGGTGAGCTGCGGGCGCATTTGTTGGCCAATGGCTGGACGCCGGCCGATGTCGACGCTGCTTTTAAGCGTTACCACGCCTCGCTGGCACGCGCCATGCCGGTGCCCCAGCCCCCTGCCGCCCCATCGCAGCCGGCTTTTGCGGCGGCGCCTGGACACGGGTTACAGCGTGAGCCTAAAAAGCGCGGCCTTACATATATTGTTATAGGCGCGGCTGCCGTGGTGCTAATAGCAGCCGGCATTTTTGCGTACCTTGCTTTGTCGCCGGACAAGCTAGACAAGTTGGCCGAGCCGGCGCTGGACCGCCACACTCAAAATACCAATCGCGAGCTCGACGCCAATAATATAGCCACCGCCATTGCCCAGTACGTGACCGACCACCAGGGCGCCCTGCCCTTGGCAACTGCCACCAGCCCGGCGGCCAAAACGCTCAATCTGTGCGGCGCCGACTGCGACGACGGCGACAGGGTTGGGGTTACGCTTGCCTACTACGCCAACACGCCGACGGCCGTTACCTTTCGCGGCTACATCACAGACCTCAAGGTTCCCGACACCAAAACCGTATACATTGTCGATAGCGCCGACTGCGCCCCCGACCGCCACACCATTGGCCAGTCCACCGCCGGCGGCCAAACCGTCAATGCCGCTGTACTGTTTGCGACCGACTCCGGCAGTGGGCCTGAGCAGCATTGCATCAGCCCCTACTAGCGGCCTCTGGCTATCTGTTAAATAATATGGTATGATACTAAAAATTGACAGTTTTTAGGAAGTTCTAAAGAAGTTTTTAGTATGGCAGAAAAGGTTAACTACCCGTCGGACGCGCAAAGTACGGGGCGTGTCAGACGTCGGTTTAATGGGATGGCGCGCAGGGCGAGGAGGGACCCCAAGTTTCAGGCTGCAGTCGCCAAGGCCCTTGCAGAAACAACGGTGCGTTCGGATTTGCCCGCGGGTTTCCCTGCAGATCCACCCGAAGTGGAACAGGAGAAGCACAAACCTCGGCGCGATTCCCAGGGCGAATCCCGGGCGCGAAAGTATGAAACACCACTTTTGATAGGCATCGTCGTGGGTGCGATGACTATCGTTACCACCTGCTCGGTTGCCTTTGGCCCCCACTCTGCCTCTTATACTCCCGACATACCCGCTGGAGTTTCGCACGACCCCACGGGTGGCGTTAGCGTGCCGGTGAACCCGGGCAGCACCCCACGGCCTAGTTTGTACCCTACCCCGTCACCGCTCCCGCCCATGCCCCCTCGAATGCCTGTGCAATATATGTATTAGTAAGCCGGCGCCGTGCGCGGCGACTGTAGAGTAGTTGTGCGTGCGGATAGCCGGCAGGCAGTCTCAGGCGGCTTATATAATATGGGCGCTGGGCAGTTCGGCCCAATCGGACACATAGCGCGGGGAGCGGATTTGCTGTTTGGGCTGCCAGCTTTTGCCCAAGTCTTCGGCGGCGTAGTAAATGCGCCCCTTACCCATGGTGTTGTTGATGTGGTCGATGGCCTGCATGCGGGCGGTCATGCGGTCGTGGGTGGCAACGTTGACCTGGCCGAGTATGTCGGTTTGCAGCGCCGTTTCCGGCACAAAATCATACAGATACACGCCCAGGCGGTGGTATGCCTGGGCATTGTTAAAGATGCGGCCGAGCCGGGCAATGAGCAGCGAGATAATAAGGCCGGTGTCGCCGGTTGGCTGGCCCAGGCGGATGTCTTCCGACCACTGGCGGTACCCGGGTTTGTGGCGGTTGGTTTCGGTAAAAAACCCAATCCGCCGGGTAAGCAGCCCGCCCTGCCGCAGGGCAAAGGCGGCGCGGGTGGCCATGCTGGCAATGGCCGATTCGAGCACGTGCGCTTCGCTCGTGTCCTCACCAAAGGTGCGGCCGCGCATAATGCTTTGGGCGGCTTTGTGCTCGCGCTCCAGCGGGTAGCAGCTGGTGCCGTTTAATTCGGCTACCATTTGCCGGCCATGGACGCCCATGAGCTGCTGGGCGCGCTGGGGACGCAGTGCAGCCAGGTGGCGGGCAGTGCTTATGCCCTCGGCCTTGAGCTTGGGGGTCAGCCGCCAGCCAACGCCCCACACGTTGCCAATGGGGATGCTGTGCAGGGCGTTTTGCCGCCATTCGTCGCTGGCGTATATCCAGTCGACTGCGCCGCGGTATTGGGCGTCGGTTTTGGCAATTTCGCTCGCCAGCTTGGCCAGGGTTTTGCTGGGGGCAATGCCAATACTTACCGGCACGCCAATGTTTTTTACGATCGCTTCGCGCACCATAACGCCCCACGCGGCGTAGTCGGTTATGCGCAGTTCGGACAAATCGAGGAATGACTCATCCACCGAATACACCTCAATACGCGGCGTAATGGTGGTAAGCAGCGCGGTAATGCGTTTGCTAATATCACCGTAAATTTCGAAGTTGGCCGAAAAGGTCGTTACCTGGTGCTGCTTAAATAGGTAGCGCCATTTAAAGGCCGGTGCGCCCATGGGGATGCCCAGGCGTTTGGCTTCGTTGCTGCGGGCTACCACGCAGCCGTCGTTGCTGCTGAGTACCACTACGGGCTTGTCTTCTAGGTCCGGCCGGAACAACCGCTCGCAGCTGACAAAAAAGTTATTGCAGTCGATAAGGGCAAAAATGCGCTGCTCAGCCATGATTTTTGTCCCGGAATTGGTGAATGGTGGCGGTTATCACGCCCCACAAGCTGGCGTCTTGGGGCATGTTGCTGTAACTGGAGATAGAAAATTCGCCCTTAGGTTCGTTCCACCACACCACGACGTCGTTTTTACGCGGGTCCAGAGCGCGGTCGACCACCGCAATGTCGCCGTCAAAAACGCCAATACTGGCCCATTCCCCGCCCTCAATCCGAAACATAAAGGTGCTGACGGCGTGCCGGATCAGCAGCTGGTTAAAGTCCAGCGTGTGCAGGGTGGTGTCGGCCGCCGGGTTTGGGAACCCGCTGTGCACGCTCACGCCGTCTTGGTGTGTGTTCTCCCCGGTCATACTGCCTTTATTGTACCCTGTTTTGCGTGCAGGACATTTTTGCTCAAAGCAGTAAATATGTTGTAAAATAAGGTCATGAAACGATATGCTTCGCCGGACACTGCCGTGGCCACCGAAATACTGCTGCCTGCCCGCGGTCTGGTAGAGACTGGGCAAGGCTTTGGGCTGTCCCCGTCTTCGGCAGCCAGCGCCGACTTTGCGGCCGGTTATTACGGCAACCACCAGGAAGCTTTTGCTATGCGTGGCGGTGTAATCGTGGCGCCCGGCAGCTATCCACCCGGCAATAACTTTCGCCGTACGCCGTGGGCCTACGAGGCCGCCGGCATCCAAATTGCCCAAAGGCTGGCCGACCTGGGCGTGCCCCCCCGGCATGTACGTGCCCACCACGTCGCAGGCACGGGCCTAGAAGCCGTATTGCACATTGCCGAAGCTCACCCCTTTAGGCGTGGCCGGGTAACCGACCAAAGCGAACTTTTTTACGATGGCCGCCCCCTTGGCATAGCCGCCCCGGAGGGGCAAATGGACCACTTGCTGTGGCTTGCTGGGCGGGTTTTGGAGTTGCCTAAGGATGCGCTGCTGCCCCTGGTGGTGTCCGGCGAAGATGACGCTGGCGCTGGCCTTACCGGGCGCCCGCTTCAGCTTGCCACGCGCTTTATAATGGCCGGTGCTTTTTCGCCCGACAGCATGCGCAAGCGTGAGGCGCTCAGCCGGGTTGTGCTCAGCCGTGTTCATGGCGCACCCGAGCGCCACACGGTAACGACCGCCCGGTAGGCGCCGCTCGCTAATCTATTTAATGGTGTTTAAGAACTCCACCAGTTCGCGCGGGGTAATTTCGGCTTTTACCAGGTAGGCGTCGGCCTGGCTTTCGATATCGGCGCGGATTTCTTCGCGCTGCTCGAGGTTGGTGGTAATAACAATCTTACTCTTGAGCGGCTGGCTGCCGGGGCCGCGCAACCGGCGCAGCACCTCTATGCCGGTAATGGTCGGGATCATGAGGTCGAGCAGCACAATATCAAACTGGTTGGTTTTGGCTTGTTCGTACCCCTTTTCGCCGTCAACTTCGACAGTCACGTCGTAGCCGGCTTTGGTAAGAGCGCGGACGTACAGCTCGCTAATAAAGTGTTCGTCCTCTACGACGAGGATTTTGCGGCTAACGGGCCGGTGAGCCATGCTGTCTTTAGGTTCTACTGTCGGGTCCATATGCTTCCCTTTTTTAGGTTATCTGCTGTATAAGGAGTGGTTTTTGATCCAACCGTGGGCGCCGCGGCTGATGTCGTTATTATCGCCGGTTTTCTTCTCATCGGCAAGTTTGGAGTATGGCACGATGGTAAAACCAAAGGTGCTGCCCTCGCCTTCCTTGCTGCGTACCCAAATGTGCCCACCGTGGGCTTCTACCACTGCCTTGGCCATATACAGGCCCAGGCCCGTGCCGCCGACCTGCGCGCGGGAGCGGTGGGAGCGGTAAAATTTCTCGAACAAATTGGGCATAACGGCGCTGGGGATGCCCACGCCGTGGTCCTGCACGGTGGTTTCGACCATGCCGTCTTTGGTAAGGTAGGATTTTAGGGAAACCTCTTTGCCGGTGCCGCTGTATTTAACGGCGTTATCGATGAGGTTAAGCAGCACTTCGTAAATGGCAACGCGGTCGGCGCCCACGGTGGGTACGTCCGGGGCGATTTCGGCGGTTACCTCTATGCCGCGGACTTTGGCGCGCAGGCTGGCGTCGTTAAGCGCGGTTTGGACAATATCGGCCCACTTTTCTTCGTGGAGTTTGAGGGTCAGCTGGTCGCTTTCGACCCGGGCGACGTTTAACATGTTATTGATAAATGCCGTAAGGCCCTGGGCCGAGGCTTTCATTTTGTGGATAAAATCGACCATTTCGGGGTCGAGTTTGCCGTCGAGTTCTTCCTCCAGCGCCTCTATGTAGCCGCGCAGCAGCGTAATGGGCGTGCGCAGTTCGTGTACGGCCAGGGCCACAAAGCTTAGCGCTTGGTCGTCTTGGCTGTAGCTGGCGGTGTGGTCGAACATCACGAGCATGGTCTCCAGGCCATCGGGGTTGTTGCGGTTGTAGTAGGCGGCCAGGTCGAACTGCTTGGTGGTGTTGTCGTTGGGCAAATTAAGCCGTACCCGCTCCCAGGTTTTGCTGGCCACGGCCTCGTTGGCTTTGGCGTTTTCTAGCCATTTGTCCAGAGTATTTTCGTTGCCAAATGACATGTCGAGCACCGAATACAGGTTTTGGCCCACGACCTCGCTCTCGCTGCGCAAGGTGTAATCGAGCATAGCTTTGTTGGCAAACAGCACGGTAGCGGCCTTGTCCAAAATAATGAGCGGCAGCGGTATGGCGGTAGCCACAAAGTTACTGCCTAAGGGGTTGTTTTGGCTGGGCGCGGATTTTTCGACATTGGCAATGACGCTGGCTAGCTGGTAGATATGGCTTACAAGGTTGGTAACCAGTTCGGCGCCGAGCGCCCGCGCATCCAGCACCGGTGCGGCGACGTTGGCCGTATCTGGCGCAATATGCATCACCGCCTGCCAGACTTTTTTGACCGGCTGGGTAACGTGGTGGGCCAGCACGGTAGCCAGCACAATGGTAAGGGCAATGCTTAAGGGCGTTAAGAACAGCAAAATAGCTTGGGCATTGAGATGCAGCAACTGCGCGCAGGCCCAGCCGGCCACCAGTAGCGTGGCGTTACTAAATAAAATAACAATAAGGAGCCGGTTGCGGACCTGGGAAGTGAATTTTTGCAGGTTATCCATGGGCTACTACAG
>Ga0070683_100000105_pt1 | contig 54897 bp, 35 predicted proteins | sample KBSC713LmetaG_FD_64662 | JGI IMG/M metagenome (GOLD analysis project Ga0070683, IMG submission 64662) | Corn rhizosphere microbial communities from Kellogg Biological Station, Michigan, USA - KBS C7.1-3L metaG | ecosystem: Host-associated > Plants > Roots > Rhizosphere ... | reverse complement strand
GAACTCTTCGAAGATCTGGGAGTTCTCAAGGATGGTAAATGGGAGGAGCGCCACTTGTGCTTCTCTCCGCAGGAAAGGCTATTTCTATTTGGGCGCTGGCAGGAGGGAATCGAGCCGGCGATCGGTCTCACACAGAGTGATCGAGATCAGTTTCGGCGTTTTGAGGACCAGATCCACGCATTTCGCGCGACCGGTAAGTTCACCGTGCCCATGGAAGTCGGGCTCGCCGATGACACCTCAAGTCTCGATCGCATCTCTTTCGCCGATTGGCTGGGCGAGCAGCGCATGGATTCGCACATATTGCACTGGTATTTGAATTACTGCTGTCGCGACGACTACGGCGCAATGACTGATCAAACTTCAGCCTGGGCAGGCATTCAGTATTTCGCCTCGCGAGAACCCGACGAGAAAGGCCCGCTCACCTGGCCCGAAGGAAATGGGTGGATTGTTCGCCGGTTGCTCGAGCGCGTGGGATCGTTCGTCCGCACAAGTCAAATGGTTCATAAGATCGTGCAAAACGGTTCCGTCCTAAAAGTATTTGCAGGCGACACAGAGTATCGGCCAGAAATGGTTATCTTTGCAGCGCCCACGTTTCTTGCGCCCTATCTTATCGAGGGCGTAGCCCGTCTCCACAGTTTCGAATACTCCCCCTGGCTGACCGCAAATCTGACTCTCGAGCATCTTCCCAAAAATTACGGCGGTGATCCCACCTGGGATAGTGTGTTCATGGAATCGCCGACCCTGGGATACGTTGACGCGACACATCAGACCTTGCGTACTCATGTGGACCGTACGGTATGGACCTTCTACTGGGCCCTTGCTGAGGGGTCGCCATCCCAAAACCGCCAGATGCTTCTGAGTAGTGATTGGAATCACTGGAAAGAAGCTATTCTTCACGACCTCGAACGTGTCCACCCCGATATTCGTCAGTGCGTGTCGCGCATTGACATCATGCGGATGGGACATGCAATGGCGCGTCCCACGGTCGGCTCAATCTTCTCGCCCGAACGAAGAAGACTGACCGAACTACACGGCCGCATCCTCTTCGCCAATTCTGACCTCAGCGGTTTCTCGATATTCGAAGAGGCACAGTATCGCGGGATCGTAGCCGCAGAGCATGTCTTGAATCGCCTTTCTGGGTCGGATTGCCTTCAGCTGCATAGCCTTCCTTCAAGAGGAACTTCTGAATAAAAGCGATTCATCAAGCTGTAGGTAATTCTTGTAAGGCGATTGCCTCGGCTGCTGCAGTTGAGTCTGTCTCTCCACAGTTGCCCAGGTCAGGCAGAAAATGCTTCCGTGAGTCACGCGACTCACAAGCGAGCCCATGGGGACAATTGCGGAGTCCACAACACATAAAAGCCCCTCGACGTGAAGGCAAATCTGCCTATCGGAATCGGTTCCTGAGTTCCGGTTTCGACCAATCCGCGCTGCCGATTCGAATTACATCAGCGGCGATACCGCGGGTGATATCACGCTTGCCTCCAGTAATATCTCATCACGGTGCAGCAGGTAAAAAGGCGTCCTGTGTTAGCGGAGGAAGATGACTAAGTGCGGATAGGCGGCGAGCGCAAAGAGATAGTGTTACGCGCAATATCATCGCGCCTCAGCACGAAAGTCTCCATAAACTTAAGTTACTTATCCCGATAAGTCCAAAAGAGCGAATGGCTATCCCCTAGTTAGAAGCGTTTCGCAGTGATCCGCTAGTACCTTCGTTGTATGGACCCTATGTAACCGTCGAAGCAAACTCCCGATTGAACCATTGCCGAACTAGGTCGGTCGGCATCAACGTTTTCGGAAATCGAGAGCAATGGTGAGTTCTCGATGGAGGTCAGATTCCCCATGGTGCTTGCAGGGATTTCCTTTACCAACATTGTCGAATCCGTCAAGGCTTTCATCTCGAAACCTCAAATCGCTCGGCCGTTTCGGACGGCCGGTTCTCGAGCTGCTCTCGGGATTACGGCGACGCTTTCTCTGTGCGTCGCACTGAGCGGGTGCGGTGGTGGTGGATACGCAGGCGGCGGAATCGCGAGCCTGTCGGCAACCTCGTTCGTGATCGACGCTGGACAGTCCGTAGACATCACCGCCAATCTGACCGGCAGCTATCAGGTCGGCTGGGCGTTTAACGGGTCCTCGTGCAGCGGGAGCGCGTGCGGCGCCCTCTCTTCTGCTTCCGGCACGACAACGACCTATACGGCTCCTCCGGGAATCACATCGCCAATGCAGGTGACCCTGATTGCGGCGATCCCGCAAACAAAGAGCCAGGAAACGGTAAATATCACGGTAAATCCTGATCCCACGATTACAGGTGCACCGCCCGCAGGCATTGTCGGTTCTGCATACTCCACGATGATCTTGTCAGCAGGCGGAACTTCGCCGCTGAAGACATGGGTTGCGAGCGGAGCTTTACCTCCAGGCCTTTCGTTCAACGCAACAACAGGAGAAGTTTCCGGCACGCCTACTGCGACTGGCACGTTCCCGTTCATGGTGCAGTTGACTGACACAAGCGCCGTTCCGTTTACAGTTACTGCAAATAAAGCGATAACGATTTCCAATCCTGTTCCGCCGCTTACGTTGACAGGCGGCCCTCAGCCGATCGGCGAAGTCGGCATTCCGTATACGACGTCTCTGGTCGCGGCCGGTGGAGTGACCCCGTATGCGTGGAGTATCGTTTCCGGATCTCTTCCCGCAGGCCTCTCCATTTCCCCGACGAGTGGCGTTATCTCGGGTACGCCCACAACTCAGGGAATCTCGACTTTCACAGTGCAGGTTCAAGACAGCACAACCGCAACTGCCTCGGCTCAAGTTTCCATTACTGTTGTCTCGCCGCTCTCTCTCGCGGGCGGACCTCAACCTGACGGCATTGTCGGTGTAGCGTATAGTACTTCTCTCGTTGCATCGGGCGGGTCGACGCCCTACTCATGGAGCATCACGGCAGGGTCTTTACCGCCAGGCCTCGGCATTTCCGCGGCGACAGGCCTGATTTCTGGGACGCCGACTGCGAAAGGCACATTTGCATTCACCGTGCAGGTCAAAGACAGTCTCGGCGCAACCGCGACTGCCGCGGTTTCTATTACCGTCAACTCGCCGCTGAGCCTGACGAATGTCTTGCCCAATGGCACCGTTGGAGTCGCTTACAGCGCTCCGATCACGGCAGCCGGTGGTGCAACTCCATACGCATGCACAATCACCGGATCGCTCCCCGCGGGCTTGTCATTATCAAGCTGCGTTGTGAGCGGCACTCCGACAGTGGCCGGCAGCGCGACTGTCACCGTGAAGGTCACCGATGCAGGCTCACCAGCCCAGTCCGTCAGCCAGGTTGAGACGATTGTGATCTCCCCGGCAGCGCTGACGATGGGCAGCCCGTTGCCAAACGGCACGGTAGGTGTTGCTTACAGCGCGAACATCACAGCCTCCGGCGGGACCACGCCCTATAGTTGCTCAATCACAGGCGCTCTTCCTGCGGGCCTCAGCCTCGCCGCGTGTACGGTGAGCGGCACGCCGACGGCTGCGGGTAGCGTTACGGTTCTTGTCGCCGTTACTGACGCTGGCAGCCCGGCGCAAAACGTGAGCGCCAACGAAACCATCAACATTGCACCGGCTGCTCTTTCGCTGACGAACACGCTTCCGGATGGCACGGTTGGCGTGGCGTACAGCGCGCAGATCGGCGCCACCGGCGGAATCACGCCCTATACATGTTCAATCACGGGCACTCTGCCTGCTGGCCTCTCCCTTTCCGGATGCACTGTGAGTGGAACGCCGACGACCGCAGGTGCTTCCCCGATCACGGTGAAGGTAACGGATTCCGGAAGTCCGGCCCAGAATGCCAGTCAGAACGAAACCATCACCATCGCTCCCGCCGCTCTTACCATCACCAGCACTCTGCCTGGCGGCACAGTGGGCGTCGCCTACAGCGCAAACATCACGGCTGCAGACGGTACTCCACCGTACACGTGTTCGATCACTGGAACTCTCCCCGCCGGCCTGTCGCTCAGCGCTTGCACGGTCAGCGGCACACCGACTGCGGCTGGATCTTCGCCTGTAACTGTAAAGGTGACGGATTCGGGCAGTCCCGCGCAGAACGCCACCCAGAACGACACAATCGTGATCTCGCCTGCTCCGCTTGCGATTACGGGCACGCTCCCGAATGGCACCGTGGATGTACCGTACTCGGGCACGATAACCGCGACAGGTGGAACCACGCCGTATTCCTGCTCGATCACCGGAACGCTTCCCGCCGGACTTACGCTCTCTGGTTGCACGGTCAGTGGCACACCAACCACGGCTGGCTCTTCGCCGATCACCGTGAAGGTGACGGATGCGGGCAGCCCGGCTCAGAACGCGAGTCAGAACGAAACCATCGTTATCAACCCAGCGCCGCTCACGATCACAGGAACTCTGCCCCCCGGCACTGTGGGTTCCGGCTACACCGGTACGATAACTCCTTCTGGTGGCACCGGACCGTATACATGCTCGATCACGGGCACTCTACCGGCTGGCCTTATCCTCACTGGATGCACGATTACCGGTACGCCGACGACAGCTGGCAGTTCGCCGATAACGGTGACCGTCACTGACTCCGGCAGTCCCACGCAGACCGCGAGCCAGAACGAAACAATTGTCATCAGCCCGGCGCCGTTGAGTCTCTCAACCTCGACTCTGCCTGATGGCACAGTTGGAGTGCCTTACAACGCAACCATCGGTGTTGCAGGCGGAACTTCTCCATACAGCTGTACGATCACCTCGGGCACCCTGCCAGCTGGCCTTGCGCTGAGCGGGTGCAGCGTGAGCGGTACGCCCACTACAGCGGGCAGCTCAACGGTCACAGTGAAGGTCGATGATAATGGGGCACCGTCCCAGACAACCTCTGGGCCTGAAACCATCGTCATCAACCCTGCAGCTCTGACGCTTACAAATACGCTGCCGAACGGTACCGTCGGGGTCGCGTACAACGCAACCATCGACGCCAGCGGCGGAACCACTCCATACGCTTGCTCTATTACCTCCGGTACACTTCCGGCCGGACTCACACATACCGGATGCACCGTGACTGGCACGCCAACGATAGCGGGCTCCTCCACTCTCACGGTGATGGTGACCGATTCGAGCAATCCGGTGAAGACCGTATCCCAGTCGGAAACCATCACAATCAATCCGTCCGGTACCCTTAGCCTCACTGCGACGTTGCCCATCGCCACCGTCGGGGTTCCGTACACCTACACACTCCAGGCCACCGGCGGGACTTCCCCATATACGTACTCCGTCACGGCCGGTTCTTTGCCTCCCGGCATCACGATGCAGTCTGATGGAGAAATCTCAGGCACACCGACACAGCCAGGCGCAACCAGCTTCACCGCAACCGTAACGGACAGCGTATCCGCAACCGCATCGGTGCCACTCGTCCTGCTCGTTCAGTACCCGACGACACCGTATGACGGCGAACTCACGGGACCATATGCGTACCTGTTCCAGGGTTACGACGATGTGGTAGCGGGTGTTCTCGCATATCAAACTGCATCGATCGGCAGCTTCACCGCCGACGGAACCGGTGGAATCAATATGGGCGAGCTGGATGCGAATCATCAATCATCGCATCCGAGCGGAACCACCGTAGCCTCGCAGAACTTCATCGGCACGTACATCGTCAATGCCGACAGCCGCGGCTTCGTCACCATCACCACCCTTAATACTGACGGTACGACGGACCAGACATTCACTTACGCGATTTCCTTGAAGGCTCCTGTGTTGCCGGCGACTGTCTCCACGCAGGGAACTCTTATCGAGTACGACAACGACCAATTGGTCGGGACCAAAGGATCCGGCCAGTTGCTCGCGCAAACCGCTTCGGCATTCTCTGCCGGACTGAATGGAAGCTATGCCTTCGGCCTCGCTGGAGACACGCCCTGTCTGATCTCGTGCACAGTGGGCATTGCCTCCGGTCCCGTTGCCACAGTCGGTGCTTTCACCACTGACGGTGCTGGCAGTCTGACCAACGGCACCGCCGACGCAAACATCGCAAGCTTCAACTTTGCCAATGCGCCGCTGACTGGCTCTTACCAGAGCACCGATCAGAACGGGCGTCTGCAGCTGGAGATGACCAATACCAGCATCTCCGACGGCTTGTATCCAACGAACTATGCGGTTTACATCGTGAATGCTAACGAAGCATTCATCATGTCGATCGACAAGCACTCGGATTTCACGCTCCTCGCTGGAACCACGCAATTGCAAACTGCGCCAAGTTTCAGCAATGCCTCGATGAACAGCGCGTTTGTCGGCTACGAAAATGCCCAGTCCAATCCTGGCTTGCTCGGAACCACCCTGCAGAACGTGCTGAACTTCTCGACGGCGACAGTCTTCCGCGCGAGCGGCAATGGAGCCGGTACCTGCAACACAACCAATATCGATTCGGGCGGTCTGACGAGCACTGTCGACAACCTCACCGGGCTGTCAAACAGCGACAAGAACAACCTGATCAGCGCGCTGCTCGGATCTTACGGGGCGACTGGAACCTCTTCCTGCACAGTAAGCAGCAGTGGCCGCGGCACCTTCAACTACCCGAACCATTCGGGCCTGATCTCTGTGCTGCTTGGTCTGCTCGGATTGCCGACGGGGCCGCCGGATGCCCGTGTCTTCTATCTGGTAGCGCCCAATCAGGGCTACTTCCTGGAAACGAGCTATGCCGGACTTGGACACTTCGAGCCTCAAACCGGAGCTCCGTTCAGCAACGCCAGCTTCAATGGCACCTACGTTATCGGAACCATTCCGGCCAGCTCGCTGGCGAGTATCAACAGCTCGGGCTATACCACTGCCGATGGAGCCGGCCATGCGACCTACACGCTCGACGAGAACCTGGGTGTGGGCACGCTGAACGTTCTTCAGCTCGGAGTGACTGGCACCACGACCTACAGTCTGTCAGACAACAACGCAAATGTGACTCCGGCGACCGCTGGACGCTACCTCCTCGGCGACGGAACCACAGTCATCTATGCAATCTCTCCGGGCAGATTCGTGCTGGTCGATACGAATGCACTGACGACATCCCCAGGTGTCTCGCTGGCCTACTAAGCAGCGGAAACGTAAGCAGCACTGAATGAACAGGAGTCGGATGATGAAACAGTTTATTGCATTGAGTTTTATGGCTGCACTGGTCGCGTCATACACCGCAGAAGGACAGCAGACCGTGTTTGCCAACCAATCGACCATGGATGTTTCCCGAATCGATATCGCCACCGGGTACCATCTGATCAATGCGAACGCTCCACCGGCAGAGTGCGGGTGTTTCACCGCGAATGGCGGGTTCTTCAGTGCGCAGTACAACCTCAGCACGAGGCTGGGAATGGTCGGCGAGGTCGGCACGGTGCACGCGTCGACAATCAGTTCGCTTGGCCAGAATCTGGCATTAACAACCTTTCTCGCTGGCCCCAGGATCGCGGTGCCGTTTCGGCGCATGTCCCCGTTTGGCGAATTCATGCTTGGTGGAGCGCACGCCGGTGATTCCTATTTTCCGAACGGATCATCAGGCAGTTCGAGCGCCTCAACGTTCGCATATTCTGCAGGCGGAGGACTTGATCTCAATCTCAATTCGCGCTACTCGGTCCGGCTGTTCGATGCCTCGTTCCTGCATACATCGTTTCCGAATGGAGCCAATGGCACGCAGCGTCAATTGCAAATCAATGCGGGCGTAGTCCTGCATTTAGGAGGGGGAAGGGGAGACGCGCCGCAGTACATTGCCTCCACCCCGGCTCCTCACGCTAAGGCGGCAAAAGACGTCGCCCTCGCCTGCTATACGAACAACCACATTGTCAATTCGGGTCGGCCGGTTCACATCAGCGCCGAAACCTCTGTGGATCCTGACCGCTACTACTTTACGTATGACTGGACTACGACCGGTGGGGCGATCGTGGGTCATGGAAACGTGATTACGATTAACACAGATGGCCTCGCTCCCGGCACTTACTCTGTATCCGGTCACGCAGTCCTTGATTCTGCTCCCTCGAACTCGCTAAATTGCAAAGTCGATTTTGAGGTCGCCAATGAGCAGGATCAAAAGCAGCAGCTGATGACAAAAGTGGCTGCGCCTCCCGGGGATAATAGCTTTGAACTCGCAGCGCAGAAAAGACTGCGCGACCTGTTCTTCAATTATGATCAAGCGGATCTGCGCCCCGACGCGACGAGCGCAATACACGAGGATGCGGCATTCCTGGTGGCTCATCCCAGCATTCGGATCACCATAGCAGGATATGCGGACGAGAGGGGATCGGCAGAGTACAACGTTGCCCTCGGAATGGAGCGCGCTGAAGCCACCCGCAGCGCATTGATGTCCGCCGGAGTGGAGGCGTCTCGTATCGAGGTAATCAGCTACGGCAAAGAGCGTCCGTTCTGCTCCGACGAGAGCGAAGACTGTTTCCAGCAGAATCGTAGAGCACAGTTCGTGGTGGAGTAAAGTAAACAGCTCGACATAGGTACAGCATCAGGCAGCTTAGGGCTGTTGGGATCGGTTCAATCTCAAGTCTGAGCATCCCTTAGTAATACGCGTTAATCAGGGAAACCCTTATGTTGTACCAATGGTCAAAGGGATTCCCTGATAAGTTCGTCTGTCGTTTCCCGGTATCCAACTCGTACCCTCATTAAGATGCAAAATCGTGCTATGTTCTGCATTGATGTGATTTCAATGCAGATAACGGCTGGTGAGGAGCTTCACGACATTCGGAACGGGAACTGAAGATCCTTGAAATACTCGAAAGTACATATCAGACTTTCAAACCCGTCGTGCTCGTGATCACATTGGTCATTTGGTTAGATCTGACATTACCGGTACCATCGGCCGTGTACTACTGAAGTCCCCTTTGTGAGGTCGCTCAATTGAACAACGAGAATAGTCGCCCGATAAGTTTCCCGCTTCGACTGCCCTTCTCTACTCGCCGCCAGGCAATCGAGATTGCCCAAAAAGAAGGTCTATCTTTGAATCAGTTCATTAGTCTTGCGGTTGCGGAAAAGATTACGCGACTGGAGCATACATCTTGGCCGGAGTTGGTGAACGGAAACTTAGTTAATGCTGCTGCAGCGTCACGCAAAGACTAAGCAACGGGAGTAGCGCGACAGTCAAGGAATGATATCAATTGCGATATCTCATTACGTGTCTGAGGTACAACTGTGTAAATCGGACGCGCGAATTGTCGAGCTCAATACTTCCTCACGCTAACTCTCGATAAGCCTCCCACCTCCGTCGTATTTCCTATGTTTGTCCCGTATGTGATCCTCATATTCTACAAGTTGATAAGTATCTCTTGTTTCCCCATAGTTATCGCAATTTGATTCGTTTGTGAGTGGCGCCAAGACCACTGTAAGAATACGACTCAAACGAGCGCAAGGAGACGACCTCCAACACGCTGCTTCTGGCAAATTGGACACGCTGTCCTGCACTAGATGCCAAATCAGTTGCTGTAGGGTCGGATGAAGGCTATGGAGAGCATACCCATCAGGCAGGATGAGCGCGGATCAATCCTCGTTACGACGTCGCTCTGCATGGTGATGTTGGTCGCGATCCTTGGTCTTGCGATCGATTGCGGACACTTCTTCTTCGTAAAACGAAATCTGCAGGGTGCGGCTGACGCCGCGGCATTGGCCGCCGCACTGGAGGCGAGAACTTGTGATGGCATTATGGTGTGCTCGGCAATGCAATCAGCCGCCCAGGGAGCGTTGCAGGAGAACGGGCTCTTGGCCGACACCGTCATAACCAACTGTTCGAATGGGTCCGATAGTGGCGTAACGTTGAGGTTGAATAACCCTCCGTGTGCCATCTCGAGCGATCCGAACAAGGGCAAGGCAACGTACGCGGAGGCCATTGTCTCACAACCCGTTCAGACATACTTTGCATCTCTTGTCGGCCTGAAGACTGTGACTGTGAAGGCGAGGGCAGAAGCGGCTCATGGGCTTGGTGGTCCATGCATCTATGCTCTCAATCCCACTGGGCCGGCGTTCACAATTCTTGCAGGCGTCCTGGTTAAGTCGCGGTGTCCAATCGTAGATGAATCAAAGTCTTCGAATGCCCTGACATGTATTGTGGGTGCTTTTCTCTATGCTCCGCGAATCAGCGTTTCCGGAGGTTCTGAAGGATTACTCTGTCTGGCCCACTCAACGCCGCAAACATACCAGGCCACACCGACTCCGGCCGATCCACTGGCCTATTTGCCTGCTCCAACCAACGCGAATGCGACCTGCGGTGCCAGCACCTCTTCGCCGTATTATGGATCGTCTTCCGCGGTGAATATAACACTTGGCGGAAATGTAACGTTTAATCCGGGCGTCTATTGCGGGGGGATTGCGATTACAGCCGCCCTCGCGTCAAATATCAGGTTCAACCCTGGAACATACATCTTGAAGGATGGTCCAGGTCTTCTGGGAATTACCTCAGGCGGCTTGAACATCACGTTGAATCTGCTTACATCCATCACCGGCAACGGGGTGACATTCTATAACGCCGGCAGTCACGGCAGCCTGATGGTCGTAGAACCGGTCACAGGCGCATCCTACCTGAGCCTGAGCAACGTCTCTCTTTCCGCACCAACGAGCGGAACCTATTCCGGAATTCTCTTCTTCCAGGCGCACGGCATCAGTTCCGTGGGTGTATTTGTTGCAAATCTGATCAATGCCAGCAAATTAGAGGGCGCAATTTATCTGCCCGATGGAGATGTGAGTTACGGCGTCAGTGCGATTTCATCCGCATACAACATTCTGGTCGCTAAGGATATTCATCTCAACGTTGCTGTGGGCAGCGTGTTCGGGGATGACTACTCAGGGTTGGAAGAGGGCTCTCCATTGAACGGAAATAATGTGGCACTCGTTCAATGAGTGAAGAGGAAACTGCGATGCGGAATGAGAAAATCCGAATTTGTCCATTGATTGCAGACACGGAGGGGGCCAGTTTTGTTGAGTTGGCGTTTGTACTTCCTTTATTCCTTTTGATGCTCATTCCGTTGGTCGACCTCGGTAGAGGTTTCTATGCGGCAATCGAAGTCTCTTCGGCTGCCCACGCCGGAGCAATGTACGGAGTCGAAAACCCAAACGATACCAGCGGCATGATTCTGGCGGCCAAGGCGGGTGCTTCCAATCTCTCGGATGTTGATGCAACAGCACTATCTGGATGCGAATGCTCGGACGGGTCGTCGCCCGTAGACTCCTGCTCCTCAATCCCCAGTTGCACCTACAACTACGTGACCTACGTGGATGTAACTGTCAGGAGCCCATACCGTACAGTCTTCGGATATCCTGGCCTCCCGTCCTCAATGAATATTACGCGACAGATTCGTCTGCGCGTGGGAGGCGATTAGTCGTGAGACTCTCGACGGCTATTGGTTGCTCCTCCGGGAAAGGTGCTTCGGTGAAACGGCACAGAGTTCTGCACGATCTGCTGCGTGATGACCGCGGCAGCGAGGCGGTTGAGTTTGCACTTGCTTTCTCCGTCTGGATGGCAATCGTCTTTATGGTCATGTATCTCTCGTTCGCGCTCTATGCCGCTCACTTCGTAGCGAATGCCGCAGAAGAAGGAGCTCGATATGCCAGTGTTCGTGGAGCAGGTTGGAGCGGAGCCTCGTGTAGCTCCACAGGCCTGAGCTGCACTGCTTCGAGTACCGACGTCGCAAACTTTGTGAAGAGTGCGGTGCCGCTAGGGCTCTCGTCATCCAGCTTGACGGTATCAACCTCGTGGCCCGGCACAACATCCTCTGGCACCGGATGTGACACTGTGGACGGTTCAAATGGCCCTAATTGCGTGGTGAACGTGACGGTGAGCTACAATTTCAGCTTCCCTCTGCCCTTCATCGCGAATAGCCGGCGTCTCTTTTCAAGCCATTCTCAAATGACAATCCTCCGGTGATATAGCCGTACATTCGCCAATTAGGATCATTATTGTACGGCCCGAGTTGATTGATGGACCTCGTCGGCCAGAAGCTCGTATTGATCAGAAGCGATGTAGTCGACACCCACACTGATGGCGGCCTTCCATCGTTCACGTGCTGCCGAGATGCTCCCGAAGTTATAGCTGCGAAACCAGCCATGACAGCTGAGCTCATCCTCCGTGGCGCCGTCGAGAGTATAAAAACGAATCCATAACCCGTTGGCATGGGCATGTTCCACAAGCGCCCGAAGGCGCTGCATCTTCTCGGCAGTCCAATCCCCGGCGTGCTGCTGACCACCGGGCTCAACTACTCGCCAGGGATTGTTCCACCAGCGGCGGTAATTTGTCGCCTTCTCGTAATCGATAACTTCAGGAGCGGCATGGTAGTCCTTGTTTGCGCTGTGGACGGCTCCAAATGCAAGCACAGGATCCCGGGGGCCGAGTTGATCGTAGAACACAGTCTGCTGCGCGTCAGGCTCTCCCGTCAGCACGAGAATTGGGCGGATGATGAGAGGCTGAACCGTATTTGGATCGCGTCCCTTCGGAGCTTCACTGATCCAAGAGCGGTACTTCAGGAGAAGCCCACGCACTGCTGCGAGGTGTTCGGGCTTATCGTCTTTGAAATCGAGATTGAGAGTGATCAGGGGCCAATCGCCATGATCACCGTCTCGCAATGCTTTCTCGACGATCGGACGGACTCGATCGAAGAAATAGTGCTCTACCGTTGGCTCGTGGCCTGTTACTGGATCGCCATGGGCTACCACTGACCAGCTTTTGCCGGTCCGCGAATCGGTAAACCAGGCAAGATCCTGTTCGATCGCCAGCGGGGTACCCGTCGCAACGGCGCGATCGATTCGATCATGCCACCATTCGGCGTAGGGATAGCAATTGTGCGCATCCATTACGGAGCGCGCACCGGGATGTGCGGCAATGGGCGCCTTCTCCGAATGCATCGAAAGGGCAGATACAAATGCAAGCACCACGATACCAAATACGTAGCCAGATCTAAGACGCAAACGACCTCCTAATCATGAAGCAATGGGCTGACTCAACTCGGATCGCGATTAGCTGCAGTGCGCTTACCTTGCTCGGATCTTTATGCTCATCCAGTGTCGCTCATCATAAAGTCCCCATTGATCTGGACCCAGAACTGCAACAAGACGGCTGCTCCACCGTTGATGATGAATTTATTTGGCATTCTCGATGCACGGGGACAGAGCTGATAGCGACCCGCAGACGATCCTATCAGCTGGCTGCAGAGTGAGACTTCAGAGACTACCAGTAAGGATGAATTGATATCAGGCTTCGGAGCTTGTCCCTGACGAGATGCCCTCACTGCCTGATCTTTGCGCAGTGAGGGCGATGGATTACAGTTGATGCTCAGTGCTCAGAACAACAGTTTCAGTGCAAGCTGAATGATGCGCGAGTCCGCTGTTGTTGCCACATTGCCCGTGGCTGTACCGATCGTTGAGCGTGTGCTGCCGAAGGCTCCGTTGGAAAAGTTGACGTTTGGATCGGACCACTGCGGGTGGTTGAGCAAATTAAAGAACTCGCCTCGAAACTGGAAGCTGAGACGCTCGTGAGAAGGAATGGGATAGAAGTTCTTAATCACTCCCGTGTCCACATTCCACAGGGTCGGCCCGCGCCAATTGCCTTTGCCGACATTTCCGTAATTTCCGGCTGTCGGTTTTGCGAAAACGCCCGGATTCAGCCACGCAAAGCAGTGAGCGACTCCGGTACACCCGCCGCGCTGACTCGATGGAGATTCTCCGAACTGGTTGGCAGGACCGATGTAGTCGGCGCGATCGATGTTGTTGCCAGTTTGCGATTGATCAGTTCCCGCAAGGATTGTGAGCGGATCGCCGGTGGTGACTGAGTAAATACCGGTCCATTGCCATCCTCCAACGACGTTGCGAACAAGCCCATTGGATCCACTGACCTTTGGCAAGTTCCAAACGTACGACGCCACGAAGTGATGCCTGTGATCGTACGTCGCCGGACCGGTTTCGAAGGCATGCTGCCTCGGATCATAGAACGACATTCCAGAGCCGATGCTGGATCCGATATCGGTGATCCCGCCGTTCTCTGACAGCCCGTAGTCGTTCGCATGGGAATATGTGTAGTTAGCAAGCAGCGTAATTTGGTTCAGGATACCTTTGCCGCTGGATGCCGCACGTTTCTCCAGATCAAGCTGAAGACCGTTGTAGGCATTTGCCCCGGTGTTCCGATTCTGATAGATGACGCCAAAGGGCTGATACGGTCGTCGCGCCTGGAGTGACGCGGTGCTCCCCGCGGTGTATACGCCCGGGTTCAGATTCACGTCCTGTCTCAAATGCACTCCGCGCGTCCCCACGTAGGAGGCGTGGACGACGGTATCTGCGCGGAGTTGCCGTTCGAAGGTGACGTTCCAGTCGTAAATTTCGGGCGTCACCCACTTCACGCCCGGCTGCAAACCGAAAACGGTCGGGTTGGCGACAAATGCTGCGTTCTGGGGCGCGTTCTTGAGCGTATAGCGCTGCGGGAAGCCGTTTGTGAAGTCCGGATAGTTCACCAGCGGATTCCCAAGAGTTCCGATCTGCGATGCTCCGGTCTTGGAGTCGGTCAGGTCGATGCGCAGGCTGAAGGGCGCTGAAATTGCTGCATCGTTCAGGAACAAGCCAGGAAGTCGCGAGTAGTAGAAGAGGCCTCCGCCGCCGCGAATGACCGTCGTGCCTCTTCCAGTTAGATCCCAGGCGACTCCAACTCGCGGTCCAAAGTTGTTGAAGTCTCCAGATTCTCCGCGATCGGGTACGCCGACCCCGTTGTACTTGTCCCCGACAAAGAACAGGCCAGCCGGTGCGGACGGAATCACGCTGGAGTGAACGCCCGCAGCGTAGGCATCTGGGCGGAACTGCTCGATGCGTCCCCAGATTTCCTTCATGACCTGCTGAGGCTCCCAGCGAAGGCCGTAATTGAGTGTGAGTTTCGGTGACACCTTCCACTTGTCGTTCCCGAAGACTCCAATGGGATTCTCGCGCGAGTCAGAGAAATCGCCCGACGTTTGACTGAAAGTGTGCTGATATCCGAGGAGGAAGCTCGCCATCGACAGCCCCGTCACATCATTCGTGAAGCTGAAGCTACCGTTTTCCAAATCGGTGTTGCGGATATTCGACTGGTCCATTTCCAAGTCAAAGCCGAAGGTTAGGGCATGCTTGCCTTTGGTCCAGCTCACGAGTTCGCGAAGGTCGCCAGTGTTGCGGATGAACTTCGCGTTCGTGAAGCTGCCAAGAGTGAAGTCGCCGGAAACAGCGAAATTTCGAATGCCGCTCTGCTCTTTGGGTAGTTGCCATATATTCGATCCGAAAGTCGTCATATCCGGCACGTCGCCCCCTGGGCCGCCCTGCTGACCACGGTCGGAGGCTGAACGAACGGCGTCTACAGTGATGGAGTTCACCAGGTTCGGCGAGATTACCCATGTATACCCAAGAGCCCAATTCTGTGTTTGCACGGTGGAGCCCGGTCCGGCAGTCAAGATGTTCTTGCCGTCGAACGTTGGCGCATGATGGTACTTATTCAGATAGAAACGACCGAACAAGCGATTTTGGCCGCGGAAAACCTGCTCGACCTTTGCAATGTACTCGTCGAAATTTTGCTGGAGCGGTGTGCCGAACGTAACGGACCCATTCGTCGATCCAGCTGGGCGAACGGGCAGAAGTTTCGCCATGTTCAGAGCTACGGGGTCTATCGGACCGATCGATGCGTTGCTTGCATAAGCAACGTGCGTAAAAGGGTTCGTAATGACGGTCGTTGGGTTAGTAAGCGAGAAGTTTCCGTTCAGATTGTCCTCGGTAGGAACGATCGCGTTTGTCGCATTGTTGACGCTGCGAATAATGGTCTTCTGCCATCCGAAGAAGAAGAAACTGGTGTTCCTGTGAATTGGTCCGCCGATCGTACCGCCGAATTGATTTCTCTTCAGAGGGTCGACCTTGTCGGCAAAGTAGTTCCGCGCGTTGAAATAGCCATTACGGACGAACTCAAAAAGATCGCCGTGAAAGTCATTGGTGCCAGACTTTGTAACCACATTGACCACCGCGCCCGCATTGTTTCCATACTGGGCGTCGAAACTGTTGGTCTGAACGCTGAACTCCTGTAACGCGTCAGGAAACGGAAAAGGATCGTTCGTATTGCTCATGAGATCCTCGTTGTTCGCGCCGTCCAGGTTGTAGCCGATCTGATCGGGCCGTGCGCCGTTTACAGCAATGGCCTCTGCGCCCGGGACCTGTTTCGTGTCTCCCTGGAGCGCACCAGAGTTGTTCGCGATCGCCGAGACAGCTCCAGGCACAAGAAGGGTCAGGTCGGCTGCGTTTCTGCCGTTCAGTGGCAAATCGCTGACCCGCGCGCCTTCAATTACCTGGCTAAGTTCCTGACTCACGGTGTTGACCTGGACACTCGATTCCTCCACCGTGACCTGCTGACTGGCTTCGCCGATCTGCAGGTGTATGTCCATGTCGCGAATCTGATCGGCGAGGAGTACGACATCCTGTACGTGCTTCTTGAACCCTTGCGCCTCAACCGTGACGGTATACGTACCCGGAGGAATCGACGAGACATTGAACTGTCCGGTCCCATTCGTTCTATCGACGCGGGTGATAGACGTATTTTTCTGTATTGCCGTCACCTTGGCATTCGGCAGCACCGCACCGGTCGAGTCCGTGACCGTTCCGGTGATTGCAACATTGCCGCCGCCTTGAGCGAAGGCGCCCACCGCAAGCAGAGAAAGTGCCACCAGAGCAAGCATCCGCACATGGCACACGAAACCTTTTCTGAAACACAACTGCTGTCTCATGACGACCTCCTTGAAATCAAGTGCTTCAAATCGGGGAACCGTATCTTGTTCTAAACCTGGGCTAAAAAAATCTCCATTTGCTTACACCAGCATGTACGGTGCCCGCTGAGGGCGGGATATCATGCTGTTTGCTTCGTCGTCGTTCTTGAAGCGCTCTCGTTCTGGATCCCAGTAGAGTTTGCGCTTCAACACCATGGCCATGTCATGAATCAGGCAAGTCGAACATGCACGATGGCCCATTTCAACGGGCGAAATCGGCGCTTTGCGGCTCATGATGCATTCCAGCCAATTGCCATGTTGCTCCTTGCTTTCGTAGAGATGAATCTCGTCGGGGCCAATTTGCGACTTGATTATCGCTGGATCGCTTGCGGCTAAGGCGGTTGAATCGTTGAGCTTCGCAACCGGATCGCTCTTCGTCACCTGCTCATTGCCGCGGGAGACGAAGAGCCATCCCTTCGTGCCATAAAACCTGATTCCGTTCGGGTAGTCGCCGCTGACGCTCATGTGCACGCCGTTCGCGTAAAGCGCTTCGGTCTTGAATCGCCCATGAACATCCCAGAGTCCATGGTCTGGAAATTCTGCTCGTCCCCATATTTCGACCGGGCCCGTGTATTCCGTATTCATCGCCCAGTGCGCACTATCGATGTGGTGCGCTCCCCAACCTGTAATCATGCCGGCGCCGAACTGGCGGCAACGCAGCCATCCCGGCCGGTCGTACCCCGTCCGCGGGTGAACGCGATCCAACGTGTAGAAGACGTAGGGCGTTTCCCCGAGCCACATCTCGTAATTGAAACCGTCCGGTACGGCCATGGGCGTCTTTCCCCCGCCAGCGGGATCTCCGGGTAGTCCAACTTCAACACGCTGCAGATCGCCGATTCGACCGTTCCGCACCAACTCCGCCGCGTAGCGAAACTGAACTGTCGAACGTTGCTGGCTCCCGATTTGCAGGATGCGCCCCGATGACTGAACTGCATTGCTTAGCGCGCGGCCTTCCGCGATTGTCAGCGACGCAGGCTTCTGCAGATATACGTCCTTACCTGCTTTCACTGCGTCAATGCCGATCAGGGCATGCCAGTGATCGGGTGTGCTGATCACCACAGCATCGATGTCTTTGTTGGCAAGCAGGTCGTGGTAATTTGAATAGCCGATAACCCCGTCATAGGGCTTGCCGCTCTTCTCCGTGTAGTAGTCGTTGACAAACTTCTTCGCCTCCTCCACCCGGTGCGCATCCAGATCGCAAACCGCCATGATCCGCGCGTTGCCATACTGCAGAATGCCGGGCATATCGTGTCCGCGCGAAATACGCCCTGTCCCAATGGCGCCAATGTTAATGCGCTTGCTCGGCGCGTACTGCCCGAAGATCGACGCAGGCAGAATTGTCGGAAACCCGAGAGCGGCACCCATGGTAGCTCCCGATTTTACGAATTTGCGCCTGGACATTCTGCTCGTCTTCATCCGATCCTTACCCTCTATTCAGCCAGCGTTACGAGCTTCGCATTGCGTTGTGCTTTGATCACAAGCTCCGCAGCAAGCAAACATTCGTCCTGATCTTGTGCCGTGTGTGTGCGGTTTACAACGTCAGACACAAATTGCCCTCCAAATGGAAGAGGCATGTTTGAGCAGTCGATGTATCTTGCCTCCTTACCGTCCACAAGGAACAGATTGTTTCCCTGGTGCTTCACTGCCACATCTGTATACTTGCGAACCTCGATATAGCCGTCCGTCCCCAGAATGAACAGACGTCCATCGCCCCATGTGCCAAGCCCGTCAGGCGTAAACCAATCGAGACGCACATAACCGAATCCACGATTTCCGCGCAGCACCATGTCGCCAAAGTCCTGGAACTTCGGATGATCGGGATGCCGTACATTGGCAATCTGCGATTCAACCACTTCGGCCTGCGTCGATCCCGTGTAGAAGAGGAATTGATCCACCTGGTGAGAGCCGATGTCGCAGAGAATCCCGCCGTACTGTTCCGGATTCCAGAACCACTCGGGTCTCCCGCCTGCGCCGCCGGCAGTTCCTCCACGTTGAAAAATCTGGTGCGGCGCGATGTTGATCGTCTGGATCACTTTGCCAATCGCACCCTTGTGGATCAGATCGCCGGCGTATACGGCCGCTTTGACCTCCAGCCGTTCGCTGTACATGATGCCGTAGATCCGCTTCGTCTCTGCGATGGTCTTGCGGACGTTTGCCAGCTGTTCTAGCGTGGTAATCCCGGGTTTATCTGAGAGGTAGTCTTTGCCCAGTTTCATTGCGCGAACGCCGAGTGGGGCTCTCTCGTTGGCAACTTGCGAACTGAGTACAAGTTGAATTGACGGATCGTTCAGAACTTCGTCCTGGGTCTTGGCCAGCTTGACGCTCGGGAATCGTTTCGCGAATGCCGCAAGTTTGTCCTCCTCGCCGCCCCAGGCTGAAACCAGTTCTCCGCCGCCACGCTGTATGGCCCCCACCATTCCGTAAATGTGGTCGTGGCTCATCCCACACACCGCAAACTTGATGCGGTTTTTGGGCGGTTCTTCCGATTGCTGAGGGACCACTGCGTCCTCAATCACCCGCTCCAGATTCCCTCTCATCCCCCAGGCCTCGTCGGCGATTGGCATCATGGCGAATGAGCCTGCAAGTCCCGCGCGCTTCAGGAAATCGCGTCGTTCTTTGGATATACCTTCCATTTACCTGCCTCGTTACCTCAAACAAATCGACGCCAAAATTCTTCAGATCGGGATGAGGCATAACCAGCCACCGAAGACTCGAAGCCCGGATGCCGATCTATTTAATTTTGGTCGCGAAGTTATTACGACGAACAATCGGTTGTCAAGCCCAAAAGTTCGGCCCTGGACCGCGCACATCTTTCGCAACCCTCCTTGACATTCCCGTCAATTCCGGATTAAGTTCGCGCCGTGCATGAAATGTCCGTATACGATGGTTCGAGGGTTCACATGAGACCAGATGCTGATGGGCAAACGACGATAGAAGGCCCGAGTCAAACGCAACTGCTGAATGAGGATCGGCTATTTCCGGCAGAGGAAAAAACGCGAGCAATTGCAAAACGGCTCTATCAGCAGATCCGCTCACTTCCGATTCTCAGTCCACACGGCCATACGCAGGCCGAGTGGTTTGCAAATGATGAGCCTTTCCCCGACCCCGTGAAGCTGTTTGTGCAGCCCGACCACTATATCTTCCGGATGCTTTATAGCCAGGGCGTCTCTCTGGAACAGTTGGAGATCGGCCGCGACAAGATCGAGAATCCTCGAAGAGTCTGGAGATTGTTCGCAGCGAACTACCACTTGTTTCGCGGCACGCCATCACGGCTCTGGCTTGACTACTCCTTTCAGGAGCAGTTTGACCTGCACGTACGTCTTTCGGCTGAGACAGCAGATCTCTATTACGACACGATTCAAGCCCGGCTCGCTGCACCTGACTTCCGGCCCCGAGCCTTGTACCGAGCCTTCAGAATAGAAGCACTGTCCACCACTGACTCCCCGCTCGATTCTCTCGAGCATCACGCCAGCATCCGTTCGTCCGGCTGGAACGGGAGAATCATTCCGACGTTCCGTCCTGATCCCGTAGTCGATCCAGTCTACGAGGGATTCAGAGCGAATATTAGTGCACTGGGCGAGATCGCGAGCGAAGATACCAGCACCTGGCGAGGATACCTGCGCGCACTCGCAGTGAGGCGGCAGTTCTTTAAGAGTATGGGTGCAACCGCGACCGATCATGGCCACCCATCCGCTCGAACCGCTGATCTAAGCGAGGCGGAAGCAGAGAAGTTGTTCGCAACAATTCTTTCGGGAGACTCTGCTGTCTCGCAGCAAGAACTCTTCCGTGCACAGATGCTCACGGAAATGGCCCGGATGAGCCTCGAAGACGGGCTGGTCATGCAGATCCACCCTGGGAGCGTGCGGAACCACAATGCGCAGATCTTCGCGCAGCACGGGGTCAACATGGGCGCCGACATCCCCGCTCCTACTGACTACGTCGAGGCATTGCGGCCGTTGCTCAACCGATTCGGCAACGAGCGCCAACTCACCATCATCCTCTTTACGCTGGACGAATCCACGTACAGCAGGGAACTGGCTCCGCTCGCCGGCCATTATCCTTGCCTGAAGCTCGGACCTCCCTGGTGGTTCCATGACAGCCCGGAAGGAATCAGGAGATTCCGCGAGCTGGCTACGGAAACGGCCGGATTCTATAACACTGTTGGGTTCAATGACGATACGCGCGCACTCCTGTCGATCCCAGCACGCCACGATGTCTCGCGCCGAATGGACGCGGGATTTCTCGCGCGGATGGTGGCGGAACATCGTATTGAAGAAGATGAAGCGGCAGAACTCGCTCGCGAGCTCACATACGATCTGGTTAAGAAAGCATACCGACTCTAGATTTCGGCCACGGGATCAGCGCGCGCCTAATCGCCTACTGCAGCTCAGCGCGCCGGAACAAAACTTTATGGAGCACAAGTGCCGCGGCTCCGCGCAGTCGGGCCATGTCGCCTTCCATTGCTGCGACAACTCGCGGAGTTCGCGCCGTGAATGACTTCCCGATCAAATGGCTCTCGAGGATCGGGCAGATGCGTGGCCAGAGCGCGGTGCAATCGCCCACGATCAGGATGACCTCGGGAGCCAATCCCGCATTGATGATCGCTAGCCCCCGCGCCAGTGCTCCGGCCATCTTGTCAATCGCCCTCAGCGCCTGAATTTCACCGCCTCTGGCGCGGTCCAGAAGCTCTTGAAATGAAGCGACCTGCGAATCTGGAACAAGTTCACGATAATAGCGCAGTCCCGCTCGATTCGAGGCGATCGTTTCCCAGCACCCAGTATTGCCGCAGCCGCAAACCGGACCCGACTCGTCAAAAGGCATATGTCCGAACTCGCCAGCCAGGTCATCTCGTCCGCGCAGAATCTTGCCGTCTACAAGGAGGCCTGAGCCAATACCCTCCGCTACGGAAACGGCAACCATGTTCGAGGTTTCCCCGAAGCTTCCAAACCAGCGCTCGCCGAAAAGGCAGGCATTCGCCGCATTATCCATTTCTAGCGGCGTGTGTAGTTCTGAAGTCAATTCCTTGTAAAGATCGATCCGCGTCCATTGAGCATTGGGCGAGAAGAGCATCTCGTGAGTTTTTTGACCCACCCTTCCCGACACGCTTACACCTACACCTTGAAAAATTCGATCATTGACTCCTGCACGCAATGATCGTGCCGCGCTTACAACCTTTGCAACAGCCTTTTTTGCTTGCTCGAGCGATCCCTTGGGCGCAAGAACTGGAACCGTATTGCGGCTCAGAATCTTCCCGTTGATATCGACAACTGCAAGATTCGCCTTATCCGGTCGTAGATCAATCGCAAGAATGACGTGCCGGTCATTTAACGTGACAAACGTCGGACGCCTGCCACGAGGCAGCCGGCCAACAGACCCGGGAACGACCCAACCCTCCTCGATAAGTTCGCTGATGATGACAGACACGGTGCTTGGCTGCAGGCCAGTCAGGCGCGCCAGATCCGCGCGGCTTACCGGTTGCCTCCGATGAATCGCATGCAGCAAAACATCGCGATTGATTTCGCGCGCCGTTTCGCTCGAGGCCACTCCACGCGGTGTTCGGGTTGGCTTTTTGGTCACGTGTTTTCTCGTCGAATCAAAACTCTGATTACGCTTCTTGATTGCGATAAGAGATACCATACCAGCGGATTAGTGTGCTGAGGCAATCGATATCAGGAGATGACAAGGAGATTGATGCGTAAGAGACCAGAGTTCACTCATGGTCAGTTACTCCTGGGTCAATCGCCACTTCAGCCGCGTGTAGGCTACGCGAAATCCCTTGCGTTCCGCATTTCGCTGCGAATTCGATCCGGCCTCGGCCACCATCATCGCCAAATCGCATCCCTGCTCGGCGGCATAGCTCATGCGTTCATGGAGTAAAGCAGCTTGCAATCCGCGCCGTCGCAACTCGGGAACTGTTGCTGCCCCGCCGAACAGCGCCACCCCTTCATGCAAGATGAGCGCTCCAGCAGCCCCGGGAACGCCGTCAATCTCGGCGAGGAAGCACGGGCTATTCTCTCGCGCCACACACACCTCTCCCAGGTCACGTACAAACTCCTCAAATTCCGGATGCTCGTGCGTCCACCCACGGGCACTGACGCTGCTCCACAATTGCGCTTCGTCAGAGTTCACGATGTGGACTTGAATATCCGGAGCAATGGCCTCGCCACTTTTCTCCACCGCGCGATACATCACGTTGCTGATCTCAAATGGCCGGTATCCACGTTTACATAGCAAATCCAGCGTCCTGGTCCCCGCAAAAGGACAGACCTCGTGCATTGTTTCAGCACCACGTTCCAAAAAGAACCGCTCCATCTCATCCAGGTCTTCTACGTTGAGTTCCTGATACATGCCAAGACCGAATGTCTGAGTGGTCGGCGCATCCACTCCGTCGAATACCACGGTCGCTCCCGCGCACCTCATCCACGTTGACGAACTCTGCGGATCGAGGCTCTTGCGAGCTTCAACGAACTGCGCGCACCCATATCCTTCCGCGGCTTCCAGACGCTTCGCTAGCTCTCGATCTGCGAAAATCATTGACTCTGATCGTACACTGGCAGTCGGCCAGTGCTACTTCATTCCGAATGAAAGCGTTAAGCTGAAATGGCCACATGTCCCGACTCATCCTTGCTTCCGCATCGCCGCGCCGCCGCGAACTCCTCGTACAGGCGGGCTTCACCTTCGAAGTTTCTCCCGCCCATGTCAACGAAGACACCCGTCCGGGCGAGGATCCCATCGCGTATGTCGTTCGCTTGGCCCGCGACAAGGCAGAGGCTGTCTATGCGAAACTACGCGATCCTGAAGCCATCATTCTCGGAGCCGATACCACCGTCACCCTCGACGGACACATCCTGGCCAAGCCGGAGGATGCGCCGGATGCCACTCGTATGCTGCGAATGCTCTCCGGCCGCACTCATCGTGTGATTACCGGCGTGGCCATCACGTCCGCAACCGGTACCGAAATCGCCGCCGAGGTTACGGGTGTTCAGTTCCTCACGCTGACAGATAAAGAGATCGCGGACTACATTGCCACTGGAGAGCAGATGGACAAGGCCGGGGCCTATGGCATTCAAGGCCGTGCCGCCAGATGGGTCCCCAGGATCGAAGGCTGCTATTTCAACGTCGTAGGCCTGCCGTTGGCGCTCGTATCCACCATGCTGGAAACACGGCTCCGCCGGAATCCATAGGTATCAGCGAAGAGCCACCCACTTTCAAAAAACGCCTCTACTGTTTCACCTCCACCTGATCTCCCGAGTAATCTACGCTCCGCGTCGGAGCCCCATCCCCGATCCCAACGCCAAGATTCTCCTCAACGATCACCACGTTGACTTTGTGCCTCTCCAACATGCCCGGAAAGCTGCCCTGACGCTTGCCAATTGTCAATGTCTTCGCTTTGTCATTCCAATGCAACTGGATGGTTGCATGTTGCCCCTTCGCGTAGTCGTAATTATCGTTCTCGTCCTCGTAGAGCGTGAAATCTCCATCGGCTCCGGGGTACACGCGGAGCTCAATCGGATCAGCCGGCTTTTGCGTCGACCATTCCATTGTTGGTCCCATCGGAATGATCGAGCCCGCTCGAATAAAGAGCGGCAACTTCTCGAGCGGTGCGTCCGCATCGATGTATTTGCCACCTTCGATCTTCTTCCCGCTCCAGAAGTCGTACCAGGTCGCCTTCGGCAGATAGACTCGCCGGCTTGTTGCTCCCTGCGTGGTTACGGGGCTTACCAGGATTGCCGGACCGAAGAGATATTCATCTCCAATATTCTGCGCGTCCACATCGTCTCGCCAATCCATCACCAGAGGGCGCATCAGCGTGCCGTGATTGCTCGTTACCTGCCAGGCCTGAGAGTAGATATACGGCATCAGTCGATACCGCAAATTGTCGTAGTCCACGAGGATCTTCTGCGCCTCCGGCCCATACGACCAGAGTTCGTTCTCATCCGGATTTCGTGTTCCATGCACCCGAAAGATAGGCGAGAAAGCCCCGAATTGGAACCAGCGCACAAACAGCTCGCGGAACTTCGGATCGTTCAAGTTTCCGCCTGAAATGAATCCACCAATATCCGTCGTCCAATATGGCATTCCCGAGATCGAGTAATTCAGGCCCGCCGGAATCTGTCGCTTGAAAGTCTCCCAGTCGCTCAGCACATCACCCGACCACGCCGTTACACCTAGCCGCTGCGACCCCGCGTATGCCGAACGCGACAAAATAAACACGCGCTTCTTGTCGGACGCCTGCTGTTGTCCCTGTGAAACGCCTTCCGAATGCCACAGCGGATAAATATTCGCATACCGCGCCCCTGAGCCGATGCGCATCTTGTGATCGATGAGGATGTTGTCCTCGCGTCCCTCCGTCTCCGGCTCATCCGTATCCAGCCACCAGGCATCCACTCCCTTGGCGAACAACGCCGCATCGATGTTCTTCCAGTATTCTGCTCGAGCTTCCGGATTCGTCGGATCATAAAGCGCCTGCCCCTGGGGGTGGAATCCGCCGACCAGCGTCTTCGCGATGAACCAGCCGTTCTTATCGAATTCGTCGTACACGGTGGTTCCCGGCCTGAAGAATGGCCACACCGAAACCATCAAATGGAAATGCTCATCGTGCAGCTTGTTGATCATTCCCTCGGAATCAGGGTATTTCGGGTTCCACTTCATCTCGCCCATCGTGACCCACCAGAACCAGTCCTGCACGATGTTGTCCACCGGGATGTGGAGCGCGCGGTACTTCGCTGCAACCCTCTCAATCTCCGCCTGCGACTGGTATTTGTTCTTGCACTGCCAGAAGCCGTAGGCCCATCGGCCGAAGAGAGGCACCTCTCCCGTAAGCTCGCGATAATCGCTGATAATCTGGTCGGCCTCTGGTCCATAGATGAAGTAATAATCGATGCGGTCGGCGACATCCGCGCTCAGGTAAAGCGAGTGCACGAACCGGTTGTTCACGCGGCTGCGCGAAGGATTGTTCCAGAAGATCCCATACCCGTTTGTAGAAACCAGCAGCGGAACTGTAATCTGCGTATTCTCTTGCGACAGATCGACTGTCTCTCCGCGGTAATTCCACACACCTGCCTGATGTTGCCCCAGTCCATAAAGCCCTTCGTGTGAGCCGTAAATCGCGAAGAACGACTCCGCACGGTAAGTCTTCTCGCCGTTGACTTCCACAGGTTTCAGAGATCGGTAAGCCTCGGTCGTCAACTGCTTGCCGGTTGAATCCTCATACCGCATCGCGCCCGATTCTCTCTCGATTACCACCTTGAGCTTCGCAGTTGAGAGCGTGACTGCCTTCTCATCCTCCGTGAGGTCAAACGATGCTGCCGGCCAATCCTTTTTCACCACAACGCCGTCAGCCGGGTGCGCGTCCACCTTCTCCAATGGCGAATAAGTCACATGCAACATCTCTGGTGCATCCACCTCCAGCCGCAGCAATCCCGCCTTCTGGCGAATCTCCACACCATTCGATTGCTTCTCGAAACTCACCACCGGATTCGGCGGATTCCACTGTGCATCCGCGTCCGTCCGCCCCATCGTTACCAGCAGACAAGCGACAATTGCTCCAACCCACTTAAAGGTACTCATGAATACGTTTCCTTCTTGGCTTTGATTTCCAGGCGCCACAAGTGTAACGCCGGCGCCTACCGCCTTCTGCGGGTCTATGGCAACACCACCCCCAGCTAGGCAGCCCGTGATTCAGTGGGTTTTGCGTTTCTTGGAATGGCCCGAAGGTGGCAAGGAATTCGCAGAAAACATCGCCAAAACTGAGTTACACTTCCAACGATCCCTTTCCCAAGGACAGAAGAACCTTATGCGGCTGAAACACCTGCTGTTTTCGCTCTGTTGCCTCTCGCTCGCCGTTCCGTCGGCCCTTCGTGCTCAATTCCCGGCGCCCACCAAAGAAGAACTCGAAATGACCTCTGATCCCAAGGCGCCCGGGACAGACGCGGTCTATCTCTATCGCGAGGAAACGACCGACGATAACCTGCACTATCACGCGATCTATGTTCGCATCAAAGTGCTCACAGAAAAGGGCAAGGAACTCGCCACCGTTCGGATCCCTTACGAGCGTCATAGTTTCAAGATCGCAGATATCAAGGGCCGCACCATTCACTCCGATGGCACAGTCATTCCGTTAACCGCCAAACCATCAGATCTGATGGACGTCAAGACCAAAAATCTCCAGATCAATACCACGGTCTTCACGCTCCCCAGCGTCGAAGTGGGCAGCATTCTGGAATACAAGCTCCAGATCCGATACGACGACAACATTGTTTCCTCGCCGGATTGGGATGTGATGCAGCCGTACTTCGTTCACAGGGCGCATTACTCCTTTCTCCCCGCAAAAGATAATGGTTATGTCATCACCAACAGCCGTGGTGAGGCTCTCAATCGGCTCATGTTTGGATCAATCGGCGGAATCGGTAACAAGGTTTCCAAAAAGATCAGTGGCGGCTACGACCTGGATCTCACCGACATACCTGCAATCCCGTCAGAAGATTGGATGCCGCCACAGAACAGCGTCAACTGGAGGTTGCAGTTCTACTACACGCAATACGCCACTGGCGGCGAATTCTGGCAGAAGGAAGGGAATCGCTGGCAGAAGGAAGCCGATCACTTTGCAGATCCATCCAAGGTTCTCAAGGATGCTGTCGCGCAGATCGTTGCTCCCAACGATACCGACGATCAGAAATCGCGCAAGATCTACACCGAAGTCATGAAGCTGGAGAACACCGACTTCACGCGCGAGAAGACCAGAGCAGAACTGAAAAACGAGAAACTCAAACAGGTCAAGGACGCAGAGGACGTCTGGAAACAGAAGAGCGGTTCATCCGACGAGATCGCGCTCTTTTACGTCGCACTTGCGCGTGCCGCCGGACTTCACGTCTTTCCGATGCAGATCGTTAATCGAAATCACGCGCTCTTCGATCCAACCTTGCTCTCGACATCACAGCTCGACGACTACATTGCCGTAGTCAACATTGGCGGTAAGGAGGTCTATCTCGACCCCGGACAAAAGCTGTGTCCCTATGGAGACCTCCATTGGAAGCACACGCTTGCCGCTGGTTTCCGTGAAAGTGACAAGGGGATGGCTGCCGGCACCACGCCTGCTGCTCCGTATACGACCAATGTCACTGACCGGATCGCCGATCTTACCATCGACGCGTCCGGCAACGTGAAGGGAACGATTCGATTCGTCATGCGCGGACAAGAGGCTCTTCATTGGCGGCAGCTAACCTTGCGCAATGACGAAAGCGAAATCAAGAAGCAGTTCAACGAATCGATACGCAAAGACCTGCCGGAAGGTGTCCAGGCGGACTTCAATCACTTCCTCGGCCTTTCTGACTACGAGTCGAACCTGCTTGCCATGGTCGACGTCTCAGGGAATCTTGCCAACGTGACCGGGAAGCACCTCTTCCTGCCGGAGCTCTTCTTCGCATCCCACGCGAGTCATCCGTTTGTGGCCCAGGATAAGCGGACCACCCCGATCGATGTTCACTTTGCTCAGATGAATCAGGATGAAGTGACGTACCACATACCTGCCGAGTTTACGATCGACAATCCGCCTGCGCCGGCAACGCTGGCTTGGGCGAACCACGCGGCTTTCAAGGCGTCTTCAACCGTCAAGGGGAATGACATCCTCACCGCTCGTACCGTCGGCTACAACTTCACGATCCTTGAGCCAAAGGAATACGGAGATCTTCATGACTTCTACCAGAAGGTCGCCGCAGCCGATCAGCAACAGCTCGTCCTCACCAGGTCGCAGACTGCCAAAGGGAACTGAGATGAATACGGGAACTCGTACACTCGCTCGTCTTCAGCCGTTCTTTGTGGCTGCACTTCTCGCAGCGTTGCCCTGTCCCGCTTCAGCAGGCATCTTCAATAGGAATCAACCCTTGCCCGACTGGGCGGTTCAGGCAAACAAGATCCACACGCCCGACTACGCTAAGGATGCATCGGCCGTCATTCTCTACGATGAATACGTTGAGACCATCGACGCGAATGGCCGCCCCACAGAGAGAGAGCGCGAGGCCATTCGCATTCTCAAGCCTCAAGGCCGCCACAACACCTGCGCCGTAGGCTACGACGTGGACGAAAAGATCAACTACTTCCGGGTGTGGACGATCGCGGCAGACGAGAAGCTATACATGGCGCAGGACACAGATTTCGCCGAAGCCGGCGATACCCAGATCCCGATCATGCTCTCCACCTACAAGGAGCGCATTGCACATCCGCCCGCTGCGGATGTAGGCGCCACGATCTTCTGCGAGTCGGAAGAGGTTCTGCGGCCGTATATGCACGAGAAGGTGTGGCGGATTCAGAACGGAATTCCCGTTGTATTTCAGGCCCTCGAAATTGACCTTCCGCCGGGCCGCACCTACGCCCAGGCTTGGCACAGCTTCAAGGCCGTTCCGCCTGTCGAGGTTGCGCCGAATCATTGGCGATGGGAAGTCAAAGACATGCCCGCGCTCGACCTTCGTGACATCCCTTCCCACCCTGAGTGGGATGCGCTTGCCGCGCGCATGAGCGTGCAATGGGGTGATGCTGCGGTGGAAGGCAACGACAACGAGTGGAAAGCGATTGGCGCCTGGGTCACCGGCCTTGAAGCAGATCGCCCGATTCCTACCACCGAGATCACAACCTTTACCCAGTCGCTCATCACAGGCGCTCCTGACTTCTATGCCAGGTTGAGCCGCATTACTGACAGCATCCAGAAGAACATCCGCTATTTCGTTGTTGCCCGCGGCATCAGCGGCTTCCAGGCGAACCACGCGGCGGATATCTTCCGTAATCGCTACGGCGATTGCAAAGACAAGACGACCCTTCTGATTGCAATGCTGCGTGTTGCCGGCATTAACGCCTACTACATGCCGGTAGACGATCGACGCGGGATTGTCGATCCCGATGCCCCCTCTCTCTATGGCAATCACATGATCACTGCCATCGAAGTTCCCGCGGATGTGAACGATCCACGCCTGATGGCGATTACGAAGGGACATGACGGACGAAGGTATCTGATTTTCGATCCGACCAATGAACGCACCGCGATTGGAAACCTTCCCTCCTACCTGCAAGGGAGCTACGGGACCCTCGCCGCGGGTCCGTCTAGCCAGGTCCTGGCTCTTCCGATCCTTCCACCCGATGCAAACGGCAATGAACGCAAGGGAATGTTCACCCTCGCAGCTGATGGCGGACTCACAGGACAAGTGGACGTAACTCACGACGGCGCAGAGGGCGCCGAAATACGTCTCTCCTTGAAAAACACGGATGAAAACGAACGCCGTCAGGCTCTCGAGACCTCTGTTGCACACGACGTTCCAGGTGTCGTCCTGAACTCTTTCCAATATGTGCAGCCCGCCGAACTCGATAAGCCGATGGAAGTGCACTACAAGTTCACCGCCGCTCAATACGCGCATCAGGCCGGTTCACTGCTCCTCGTGCGGCCCCGCGTCGTCGGTTCCGACGCAATCCCCTTCAACGACAAACCGCGTACAGTTCCCATCGATCTAAGCGCAACCGGCCGATGGCGCGATACCTTCGACATCACTTTGCCTGCGGGCTATGTGATCGATGAGACGCCGGATCCCGTCACCGTAGATCTCGATTTTGCAAGCTATCACTCTACCGTGACCGCTAACGGCGACAAGCTCCACTACGAACGCGAGCTGGTTTTGAAACAGGTTGAGCTTCCCGCGTCCCGTTCCGCCGACTTCCGAAAACTCGAAAGCGCCATTCTGATGGACGAAAAGGGAACTGCGGTGCTTAAGAAGCAATAACTCCAGTGCCAGGCCGCCCCTTCGGTGGGGTGGCATCTTGTCTCGGAAGCATCCTCATCCCGCAGTCCTGCAACTTGTTCAAGAGAGAACCTGCTGAAGCCGCCTTTGCTCTACTCTTGAGGTATGAACGATCGTGAATTGCTGGCCCAGATTGCGCGTTCCCCCAGCGGAAAAGCCGGCTACAAGCAACTGGTCCGCGAACTGGGGCTAGGCGGCGGACGCGAGCGCCGACTGTTGCTCGAGCAGCTGGCCCGCATTACCGCGCGTGGCGATCTCGTCAAAACAGACAAAGAACATTGGAGCATTCCCAGGAAGTCCTCCGGCGCTTCCCGTGACAACCTCCTCGCTGGTCGCCTCGACCTCCACCGCGATGGCTATGGTTTCGTGCGTCCAAACGCGCGTCAGGGAACTGGGAAAGACGATGACGTCTTCATTCCCCCCGACGAAATTAATGGCGCTATGCAGGGAGATCAGGTTCTTGTCGAGCTTGCCCCACCCCGAGCCGACGGACGTCGCCTCGGTCGAATCGCACGCATCCTCGAGCGTCGCAATCCCACGGTAGTTGGTATCTTTCACTACGCAAAATCGGATCGCGACCAGGGGCACCGGCTCGTTCCATTCGATGAGCGTATGACTCAGCCCATCGTGATCCCTCGTGGCCAGGAGATCCCATCGTCAGAACAGGCATCGACTCCGCATCGAGTGATCGGGCGTGAAGCCGCCGCCGCGGCCCACTATGACGATCTCGAAGGCCTTGTTGTCGATGTCGAGATCACCAGCTGGCCTACTCCAACCCGGCCGCCAATCGGTCGTGTAGTTGAGGTGCTCGGCGACCCGGACGACTTCGGCGTCGATGTCGAGATGATGATTCGCAAGCACCAGCTTCCTCGCGTTTTTCCTGAGAAAGTCCTCGTTGAGGCGCGCGCAGTCGCCGTTGTCAATCAGGTCGAAGTCAATCGCCGCCGTGATTTCCGTGAATTGCCCATTGTCACGATCGACGGCGAGACTGCGCGCGACTTCGACGATGCGGTTATCGTCACTGATCGCCCGGACGGCGGATATGAACTTCAGGTACACATCGCTGACGTCTCTGAATACGTCGGTGCCGGAACCGACCTTGATCTCGAAGCGCGTCTGCGAGGCAACAGTGTTTATTTCCCTGACCGTGCCATTCCAATGCTCCCGCAGGAGCTTTCAACTGACGTTTGCAGTCTGCGCCCAAACGAAGATCGCCTCGTCCTCAGCTGCCTCATGCAACTCAGTTCGGCCGGCCGTCTTGAAAGCTTCGAAATAACGGAAGGCGTCATTCGCTCCGCTGAGCGCATGACCTACACCAACGTCCACGCGATTCTCGATGGCGATCCTGAAACGCGATTGCGCTACAGCAGCCTGGTTTCGCACTTCGAGCGAATGAAGCGCCTTGCCCTGCTCATGAACAAACGCCGCGAAGAACGCGGCTCTATCGACTTCGACCTGCCAGAGCCAGTCATCGAATTCGACGAGCAGGGCCAGATGCGAGGCGTCACGCGCGCCGAACGCACTTGGGCTAACCGCTTGATCGAAGAATTCATGCTCGCAGCCAATGAATGCGTCGCCACGTGGCTTGAAGATCTTGGTGTTCCGTCTCTTTACCGCATCCATGAGAAACCCGATGCCCGCCGCGTTGTTCAATTTGAAGAGTTAGCCGCCAGCTTCGGCTACACGCTCGGACTCGGTGCTCTGCCTGTGAAACGCGTCCAAACCCGTGGAGACCGTCGCGAAGCACAGCGCGGCGGGCGCCAGGCACGGACGCATGATGTCCCTGAAGACATCGCCGTCACCCCGAAAATGTACCAGAAACTTGCCGCTCGCATTGAAGGCAAGCCCGAAGAACGCATCCTCAGCTATCTCATGCTGCGCTCGCTCAGCCAGGCCCGCTACTCAGAAATAAACGAAGGCCATTTCGCCCTTGCCGCTCCGACCTACACGCACTTCACTTCACCTATCCGCCGCTATCCCGACCTCATGGTGCATCGCATCACGAAAGCACTCCTCCGCGCTGGTGTCGATGGCCGCGCCGAGGTTGCCGAGGGCCGCCACGCCTCTCCCTGGACCCACCCGAATGAAGGCCTGAAGGGCATCGTGATCCATCATGCGAGGAAACGCGGGGACGCTGCTGGCTTTCATGGAGAACCGCCCATTCCCGAAGCGGAGCTCGCTCAAATCGCTGAGGAGACAAGTCAGGCCGAGCGGCGCTCCGCAGACGCCGAACGGGAGCTCGTCGAATGGAAAAAGGTCCGCTTCATGCAGGACCGAGTCGGCGAAGAGTTCTCGGCCCTTGTGCTGAATCCGACGAAATACGGCCTGTTCGTTGAGCTGACAGACCTCTTCGTCGAGGGGCTGGTTCCCATCGATAGTCTTCGTGACGATCGCTACACGTGGCGTGAGAACACTCATGAAATCGCGGGCGAGCGCTGGGGCCGGCGCTTCCGTGCCGGTGATCGCGTTCAGGTTCTCCTGGACCGCATCCTCGTGCAGGAGCGGCGTCTCCAGTTCTCAATCGTGGAGGAGGGCATTCCCTTAACTGGCAAGAAATTGCCAAAGCCATCAAAAAAATTCAAGGGAAGCCGGTCCAAAGAAACATCGGGACCGCCATCGAAAAAGAGACGCTACATCAACAAGCGCGGTCGGCGCCGCTGAAACTCGTCGATTCTTCTATGCGCCTGCCTGTTGGGCAGCATACTTGCCAATGATCGGAAGCTGATATCTTTCGCCTTTCAAGGCCTTCACCAGCGCAATGATCCACACGATCAAAATACCTAATGAAGCAAACGGAAGAATGATCCAGCCAACCACTGGAATAATTCCGAGCACAACCTGAATCGCGATTGCGGCGATGCCCAGAAAGATGCATTGCCAAGCATGGAACCGCACAAACGAGTTCTTGTTGTACGGCTCAATTACCAGGAAGATGATCGCCGGAATGATCGTCACATAAGCCAGGGCTCCGGCTGCGTTGTCAGAAAGGCCGCTTTGCGCAGCCTGCGGGGGGACGGGCGGGTACTGCGGTGTATCAGACATGGGTGCTCCTCCACATGAACCTGAATGAAGACTGCCACGGGGGAGATAAGCGCAAGAAATCTCAGCTGAGCGTGTTGAGACGTGAACTGCAGTGGATTTCCACGTTCGGCAGAAAGACTACTTCAACGAGAACTTTTCGGCAATACCGCCGATAAGCGGAAGCTTCAGCCGCTTGCCGTTCATCGCCTTGATCACGCATGCAAGCCACAATACCAGCCAGAATAATGACAGCAGTCTCAGCGTATAGGCCAGGGCGACAGTGCCGATAAAAATCGTGAGTAGCGCAATGGCGCCAAGGACGATCTCCACCGCAAAGGCCACCATATTCAACAGGATCGATTGCCATGCGTGGAAGCGGACGCACTGGCTGTCTTTGTAAGGAGGAATTAGAAGGAGCGCGATCGCCGGAATGAATGTGAAATAGGAGATTGCACTGGCCGCATTGTAAGAAATTGCCGGCTTATCCATGACCGTCATCGCTGGTTCCTTTCGGCGGTACTGCAAATATCGAGGCGTTCATTCGCCGCCTCAGCCATCGGGCAAAGCTGAACGAGAGATTTACGATCTCGCTTCAGTGATCTGTGGTGGCTGAGATTAAAGAAACCGCCTGAGACAATCGAAAGTCAAGCTGAATCAGCAGGTTGATCGCCCGTCGGTACTGTTCGACGCACTTAGAAAAGCGTGCCTTGCTCACTGCCCTTTGTTTCGCACTCGCTCAACAACTCAGCATCATCATTGCGAACGTTCCCCACACGCTCGTTCACAGGCCAACTCCGCATCTTTTCGGCCGGAAACGGCCGCAAGAGATCGATCGGCAGCCGTGCCGGGTCCCCCGGCTCCATCCAGCGTACGTAGTCACGAGGTTCCAGGATCACCGGCATTCGGTCGTGGACACGCTCAGTAAGTTCATTCGGATCGGTCGTCAAAATCGTGAAGGTCTCCAGCGGCTCGCCTTCCTTTGGCTTCCATCGCTCCCACAAGCCGGCAAATGCATAAGGATCGCCGCTCTGCAACCCGAATGCGTAAGGCCGCTTCTTCTTCTCCGATAGTTTCTGCCATTCATAGAACGCGTCTGCGGGAATCAAACATCTGCGTTTTTTCACTGCTTCGCGGTACAAAGGCTTCTCCGTCACCTCTTCCGCTCGCGCATTAATCGTCGAATAGCCGATCTTCGGATCCTTCGCCCAGTAGGGGATCAGTCCCCACCGCATCAATGCAAACTCGCGCTTTCCTGTGTCTGCATTCAGACGCACGACGGGCTGCGTGCTTTGTGGAGCGACATTGTAGCTCGGAGCAAACCACGGCATGTCTTCCATCTCCACTCCGAACCAGTCGGCGAGAACTTCCTGTGTTGATTGACGAGCGAATCGGCCGCACATAGTGATCTAATTAGATTGTAGAGGCGCGCGAGAAGTAACACGAAATTGTCTCCGCATAGCTCGTTTCAATCGACCCTGGCCACTCACGAAAAAGGTCCAGGACCTTCGTCACTTTTGTGTCCAGACGTTGTAACTTTTCCTGCACAGCTCTACTCCCTTTCTGCACAAGGGCCCGGGGTATGTAGTGCGTTCATTCATTCGCGCAGCAGGTCTACAGCACGTGAGTGGCATCGACAAGCAATACCCCGGGTCGAATTCCCCTGATTGGAGCAACGAAACAATGAAGAGCCTCAAGCTCGCACTCGTCGTGTGTCTACTTGCCGGAAGCGCATTCTCAGCGACGCAAATCGCACAAGCTGAAGAAGACAGAGGCGCAGTGTTCGTGATGACGAACGCTGCCAACGGCAACCACATCGAATCCTATTCGCGCAGTGAGGATGGCTCGCTCCAATGGGTGGCCAGCATTGCCACCGGTGGAAATGGAAGCGGCGGCACAATCGATCCGCTCCATTCCCAGGGCTCCCTCCGCCTCAGTGAGGACCATCATCTGCTATTCGCCGTCAACGCAGCCAGCGGAACCGTCTCATCGTTCCGAGTGGAAGGAGCACGTCTCCGTCTCGCGGACACCGCCAATAGCGGCGGCGCCTTCCCCTCGGCACTTGCCCAGTTCGGCAACCTCCTTTACGTCCTCAACTCCGGTGGCAACGGAAACATCAGCGGATTTCGCGTGAATCCCAACGGACATCTGCAGCCCATCCCGCACTCAGATCACAGTCTCAGCGGGACCTCAACATCTCCAACCGCCATTGAATTCAGCCCTAACGGCCAATTCCTCGCTGTTGTTGAAAGTTCAACCAACAAAGTCGACCTCTTCAGGGTCTTCCCCAACGGGACTCTCTCGGATCTCGTTGCCAATTCAACTCCCGAACCTTCCCCCTTTGCGGCGCTGTTTGCTCCCAATGGCACATTGATTGTTGCCGGGACCGCCAACACCATCTCTTCCTTCCGCGTTAACTGGAACGGGACAATCGTTCCGGTCACGCAATCACTGCCAACTGACGGACAGGCGACCTGCTGGAGCGTCATCACTCCGAACGGGCGCATCGTATACGCCGTCAATGCAGGCACATCGAACATCGCGGGATACGCCATCTCCCACACCGGAGCTCTTACACCGATCGCTGCCACCATCGTCGGCACAAACCCCGACGGCAGCACCAACCTCGACACGGGAATAAGCCAGAACGGAAAATTCGTGTATACCCTCAATGCCGGAACCGGCGCAGTCGGCATATTCTCCGTTCAGTCCGATGGAACGCTGCTGAATATCGGGCAGGTGACCGGGCTCCCGGCCTCCGCGGGGATCAACGGTCTAGCGGCCTTCTAACCACGTTGGGGCGGGAAACTGTTCGCAGAACACCCCGCCCCTCCCAAACCCATGCATCGCAGGCCATCATCCTCATCCCATACAATGAAAGCTGGGAGCGGGAAAATGGCGCATACAGTATTTTGTGTTCGTTACAAAAAGGAGATGGAGGGCCTCGACGAGCCCCCGTTCGACTCGGAATTCGGACAGAAAATCTACAAGAATGTCTCCAAGGCGGCGTGGAGCGAGTGGGTCGACCACCAGAAAATGCTCCTCAACGAATACAGGCTTCAGCCGTGGACTCCCCAAGCCCAGCAATTCCTCGTTGAGCAAATGGAGCAGTTCTTCTTCGGCGAAGGCTCGGCCCTCCCGCAGGAATACGTCCCACCGTCGCAATAGCGCATCGCAAAATTGAAACGGATCTTCCCGCCGCCAAATCCGGAATAGCTCGTTCGGGAGCAGCTCCGCCTCGAGCATTGTCTTGAAAACCGATTCGAATGGTAAACATTAGCCGCGGAAACGGGCACCGGACCGCGACCCGAGTCGTGATTTCTTCGCTCAACGGGGTGGTAGTTCTGGCCCGCTCTGTCAGATCTCGCCCCGGTCGCCTCAAACCATGGATTTCCCAAGTGATCAGGCCCACACGATATATTGAACATTTATGAGTGCCCGCCTTACTAAAGAAGATCTTGCCGACCCCGCCAAAAAGACATTCCCGTCCTCTTCAGGAGAGATGTTTGAAAATTACTTCGATTCTGAGCGTGAAGACAGCTATAAGAAGTGCGATCTCATTGACGCGCGGGCTCGAAGACTTTTTGAAAGTACGGCGCTAGCCTGTTCGCTGGACGCATACCCGTTTCAGGCTCCATTAAGTACCCGATCGGGGCCGATCGTGGAGATGAACGGTCATCAGATGCTGATGTTGTCTTCTTACGACTACCTCGGACTGATCGGAGATCCGCGCGTCGATGAGGCGGCCATCGCTGCCATACGGAAATATGGCACGGGGACGGGAGGAGTTCGTCTGCTGACGGGGACAATCGACCTGCACCAGGAGATGGAGCAGGCCATCGCAGAATTTAAAGGTACCGAAGCGGCAATCACCTTCACTTCAGGATATGCGGCGAATCTGGCGGTGATCAGCGCGTTGTTTGGGCCCGCCGATCGCGTGATTGCCGATGCGCTGTCGCACCGCAGCCTGATGGATGCTTGTCGGTTGGCGGGCGTCCAGATCCAGAAGTTCGAGCACAACGACATGGCTTCATTGCGGCATGAGTTGGAGAACGGGCCGGAAGCGAATCGTACGCTCATCGTTTCCGACGGCGTGTTCTCAATGGACGGCGATATCTGCCCCCTTCCCGAACTGATCTCCATAAAAAAGGAATTCGGCTGCTTTCTGTTGGTAGACGAGTCGCATTCGAGCGGAATGCTGGGTGAGCACGGACGCGGGACAGATGAGCACTTTGGGGTGTCTACAGGAGATGTCGATATTTGGACAGGTTCGCTGGCGAAAGCGATACCGTCGAATGGCGGATTTGTAGCAGGTTCGCGGCGGCTTGTGATCTTTCTTCAGCATGCATCGGCTCCTTTTATTTTCTCGGGTGCATTAGCGGGTGCCGCAGCCGCAGCGGTTTGCGAGACGCTGAAGATCCTGAAACGAGAGCCGGAACGGGTTGCACGGCTGAGGGCGAATGCGATGACTCTGCGTGAGGGTCTGCGGAGCCTCGGATACGACACCGGGCTTTCGCAGACTGCGGTCATCCCAGTCATGCTCTATGACGACGCGAAGACCGCGCTGTTTGCGCGTAAACTGCGCGACTACGGAGTTCTGGTTTCGCCAGTGCTGTTCCCCGCGGTAGCTCAAGGAGCAGCGCGACTCCGGCTCTGCGTAACGGCGGCCCATACATCGGAAAATCTTGAGTTTGCGTTGGATGTCTTCGAGAAGATGCGGAGCGCTTAGCGGATGCCAGTGCTGGTGACTGGGGCGAGCGGCTTTCTTGGCGGGCGGCTGGCTGAGGTTCTCGCTCTCAGAGGGGAACAGGTGACTGTCCTGGCTCGGACAAATTCCGATCTGCGACACCTTTCTGAATTCGCTGGAAGCCAGGTCCAGGTAGTTCGAGGAAGATTGACCGACAACATCCCGGTGATGAATGCCGTCCGTGAGGCGACTCACATCTTCCATTGCGCCGCTGCCTCGACTGACTGGGCTCTGCCAGAGGTCTACCTGGAAAGCAATGTCAGGGGCACGGAGACGCTGCTGCTCGCTGCGCGCGAAGCAAGTCAACTTCAGCGTTTCGTCCATGTCAGCACGACGGATGTTTATGGCTACCCGTTGGTTCCCTGTTCTGAGAAGGGCACTCTGCGTGACGTGGGACTGCCCTACAATCGCACCAAGATTCTGGCGGAAAAGGCAGTCTGGCGAGCAGCGCGAGAAAACGGGTTACCGGTGACAGTGTTTCGTCCCGCGACAATATATGGCCCCAGGGGCAGGGCATTCGTAACCGATATCGCGGACCTGCTCGAGAAAAGGCAAATGGCTCAGATTAATGGAGGCCGGGCATCTGGCGGGTTCCTGTATGTCGACAACGCAGTTGACGCGATGATTGCTGCCGCATGGCTCCCCGCGGCGAAGGGAGAGACTTACAACCTGGCTGACGGTACAGGAGCTAGCTGGAAGGAATATGTGACGGCGTTAGCTAACGGTTTAGGGTATAAAACGCCCTGGATAAACCTGTCGTACGCTACGGCCATGACAATAGCTTGCGCGATGGAGGCTCCATACCGCTGGGTGAAGTCACTTCCAGGTCGACCGATGCTCACCCGACACGCGGTCGCCCTGTTGGGAAAGGATCAGGAGTTCCCAAGCGACAAGGCCCGCATGGAACTCGGCAATTTCTCGCAAGTTTCTCTGAGTGAAGGGGTGGCTCGATCGGTGGATTGGCTGAAGGCTCTTGGGGGAACTAAGAGAGGGCTTTGAAAGCCAGAACAGAATTCAGGCCGCCAAAAGCAAATGAATTCGAGAGGCAGGCTTCCACGGTTGCCGCACGGGCGTGATTGGGTACGACGTCAAGGTCGCAGGCGGGATCTGCGGTGAGAAAGTTAGCTGTTGGGGGGAGCATGCCGTCTCTTAGACTCAGTACGCAGGCAACAGCCTCAAGAGCACCGGCAGCACCGAGAGTATGGCCGTGCATGGATTTCGTGGAGCTCACCGCGAGTTTGTCCGTGTGCGGACCGAAGGTGCAACGAATGGCAGCTGCTTCGATGCGATCATTCGCCTCTGTCGCTGTTCCGTGGGCATTGATATAGCCGATTTGCTCACGCGCCAAACCCGAATCGCGAAGCGCAAGGCGCATGGCACGCGCCGGTCCGGCAGCGAGGGGCTGGGTGATATGGCTGGCATCCGCAGACATCCCGAAGCCGACGATTTCGGCGATAGGAGACGCACCACGAGCCAGGGCGCCTTCTAAGGTTTCGAGTACCAGCATGCCAGCACCCTCGCCTAAGATCATGCCACTGCGCTCCGCTGAGAAGGGGCGGCAGGTGTCTTTACTGATCACGCGCATTGCCTCCCACGCCTTGAGACCACCAAGGAAGAAAGGCGCCTCGCTGCCACCTGCAATAGCCATCGGAGCAGCACCGGAACGAACCATCCAGAAAGCCTGACCGATGGCATGGCTGGAGGAAGCGCAGGCGGTCGACACCGTGTAGGTTGGGCCTTCGATGCCGAATTGCATGCAGATATGGCTGGCGCCGGCATTGCTCATGGCGAGCGGAATCGTCAAAGGTTGAATACGATTTTTACCGTTATGGAAGAGCTCCCAGTAGCCGATTTCCTCCGCGGCTCGGCCACCAAGGCAAGACCCCGTAATAACGGCAGTGGTCTCACGCAGATCAGCGGTCCACTCGATGCCCGCATTACCGATTGCTTCACGAGCCGCTAGCACGGCGAACTGCGCGAAGCGGTCCATGAAGGGAATGTCCTTAGCGTCGAAATAGTCTTCCGGGACAAAGTTCCGAATCTCGGCACCGTTCTTGAACCGGATTTGCGATGCATCGATGGCGACGATCTCGCGAACGGCAGAGGTACCTGCAAGCAATGCCTGCCAGAAACTGACAGTATTGTTGCCGAGGGCGCTGACAACGCCTGTCCCGGTGACGACGACCCGATGCATGTTATTCAACAGACAAAGGGGCGCTCTTCGCCTGGACGAGAAGAGTGACGCCGTCGATCATCTCGCGAATGTTTTGGACCTGCTTTGCCTGTTCGTCATTGATCTCGATCTCGAACTCGCTCTCGAGATCAAAAAGAATGTTGAGGCGATCGAGCGAGTCGATATTGAGTTCCTCGAAGCTGCTTTCTGGCTTCACAGCTTCTAAGGGAATGCGTTTAGAGGTCGCGATGACTTTTAAAACCCGCTCTTGGACGGTCTGGTTCACTGTGTGGGTTAATCCTTAAGCACACCAGCGTAAACGGATGTGCGATTTGCAGTCCACCCCTATTTTCAGAATTCAATCCGCAACCCTGGTCTGTACGCATCAAGATGGGGAGAGAAGTCCGCTCGGCGTCCGAAGTGCAGCACGAACGAGGCTCGAAAGTCGAGTTTGCATTTGGCTGATTTCATTGGTCGGGACGGGCAGATTTGAACTGCCGACCCCTCGCACCCCAAGCGAGTGCTCTACCAGGCTGAGCCACGTCCCGACACAGTCGAGCCGGCTCAGGTGAGCCGGCCCATGGGGTTCTGATTTAGTTTACACCAGCAACGAGTGCCAGCGCCGAAGCGGCCTCCGGCACAAATTTCTCGCTCTCACGTGTTTTGAGATGTCCCAGTACTTGACCTACGAGTCGAACAACGACCCCGAACCGCTGCCGAGCGATGCAGGGCGTGCCTTCCGTCGAATCGAATGTACCTGCGGAATCGGCGAGGTCTTGACACCGGCGCCAACTGGTACAGCCAGCATGCTGGCAAGTTCGCGCAGCTCTATGCGTGCCCGGCCAATCACACCTGCGACCTTATCCGGTTTTGTCGCTGGCGACTTTCCAACTACCGGCTTTGCTACCTGAGTAGCTGGCGGAGCGTCCGCCTTGCGCTGCTGCCCCAACACCTGCCGCGCACCCGAAAGCGTGTAGCCCTCGCCATAGACCAGCCGCTTGATCTCAACCGCGACTTCGACATCGCGTTTACGATAGAGCCGCTGTCCCGTGCCGCTCTTGTTCGGCTTGAGCTGCGGAAACTGTGACTCCCAGAATCGCAGCACGTAGGGCTCGATTTTCAGGAGGCGCGCAACATCGCCGATCTTGAAATAGAGACGATCGGGGATAGTAGGAATCTCAACGGCGCGCTTCGGGGATGGATGCGATGCCATAACAAAATACAGCAGGTTGCGCTGCTTAGTCGCAGTATAGGCCACAGCTTGCACCTAAAGTGAAGCAAAATCCACCGCTTAGACGCTGCTTGATCACGAATTTTGTTGAAAATCAGGCCGAAAATCGCCGAGACTCAGTTCCTCGCTGGCCGTTCCCCCGCACTTCGCCTGTCGGATCCCTGCGGAGCAGCCCGCATATATTGCACCGGCCAGCTCGCTTTTTCACCCAAGGCCTGGGCTGCATGCACCGCCCAGTACGCATCGCGCAACATCTCCCGCGCTAGCAGCACAAGATCCGCCTGTTCCTTCGTGATGATCTCGTTCGCTTGCTGTGGCTCGGTAATCAGGCCTACTGCAGCTGTTGAAACTCCAGCCTCTTTCCGGACACGCTCCGCAAAGGGCACTTGGAACCCAGGTCCTGCCGGAATCTTCGCGTTAGGAACGATTCCGCCCGACGACAGATCTACCAGGTCGACTCCATGCGTGCGCAGCTTCCGTGCCAGCTCCACCGACTCCTCCGGTGTCCAGCCGCCCTCCGTCCAGTCCGTCGCCGAAATGCGCATGAATAGAGGCAGATGATCCGGCCACTCCGCGCGCACCGCATCCACCACCTCCAAAGGCAATCGGATCCGATTCTCGAAGCTCCCGCCATATTTGTCCGTGCGCCGATTCGCCAGGGGCGACATGAACTCCTGCAACAGGTACCCGTGCGCGCCATGAATCTCAACAAAGTCGAAACCAGCCGCATCAGCACGCTTTGCGGCATCGGCAAACGCCCTCACCACTCCTGCAATCTCCTCCTCATCGAGCGATTTCGGAATCGAATAGTTCTCAGAGAAGGGAATTGCGCTCGGCGCAACCGTCTGCCACCGGCCCTCTTCGGGCGTCAGCAGCCGTTCCCCGCCAAACGGCACCGTCATGCTGCCCTTGCGCCCCGCATGCGCCAGCTGAATGCCCACCCGCGAGCCCTGCGAGTGAATAAACCGGCCGATCTGTGCCAGCTTCTCGACGTGCTCGTCCTTCCATATCCCCAGGTCGCCAATCGATATGCGGCCCTCCGGCGTTACAGCCGAAGCCTCAATCATTACCAGCCCAGCGCCACCCTGTGCCCGTGCGCCAAGATGAACGAGGTGCCAGTCACTCGCGAACCCGTCGACAGACGAGTACTCGCACATCGGCGAAACGCCAATGCGATTTGGGAACACAACAGAACGAAGCTGAAAAGGAGTAAAAAGAGGTGCGCTCATGAATTATCCGTTCAAACAAGAGATGCGCGAAGGGCATTTGTGATGCTTAGGCTTTCCCGTGATTGCTAGTGCACAAACCCCGCCCCCCTCAGCACTCTCCCCGGCAGCTTGCCTGTCATCTTTCCCTCTGCAATCACCGGAACCCCATTCACCAGCACGAAATCCATCCCTGCCGAAAGCTGGTTCGGATTCTCGAACGTCGCCTTGTCGGTGATCTTCTCCGGATCGAACACCACCACATCCGCCCACATCCCCTGCTTCAACACGCCGCGGTCGGTCAGCCTCATTTTTTGCGCCGGCAATGCCGAGAATTTTCGAATCGCATCTTGCAGTGTGAGCGCATGCTCCTCCCGGACATATTTCCGCAGAACTCGCGGAAACGTTCCGTACGCGCGCGGGTGCGGATGCTCCCCACCGAGCAGCCCGTCAGGGGATGTCCCCTGCGAATCGTTATCCAAAGAAGTCCACGGCTGCTTGAGCGCCAACACCACATCAGGCTCGTCCATCCCGAAAACCGCCACTTCAGTGAACGCCTTGTCCTTCACCAGCAGATCGCAAAGCGCATCGATCGCATCCTCATGCCACAGCGCCGCCACCTCCGAAAGCCGCTTTCCCTGCAATGAAACCAGCTCCGGGTTCTGCACCACCGCAACTAGAATTGCTTCCGGTCCCGGAATCTCCTGCCATTCGTTGTCCCAGTCCTCACCGGCCGAGTCCTTGCCCGGGCTCATCATGTCTTTCCGAATTCGCGCCCGCGTCGTCGGATCGTTGAGCCTCTCAATCAGCTTGGCATCGCCGCCATCGTGCGCCCACGGCGGAATAAAAGCCGAAAAAGTATTGAACCACGCCGTATACGAATAGGTATTCGCGCTAATGTCAACGCCAGAAGCGCGCGCAGCATCGATTCGAGCCACGATCCGGGGCATCTTGCCCCAATTCGTCTTACCTGCCGCTTTCAGATGCCAGATCTCTACCGGAATGTGCGCCTCGCGCCCGATCCGCGTCGCCTCGTCAATCGAATCCAGAACAGCATCGCCCTCGCTTCGCATGTGCGTCGCGTAAATTCCCCCATATTTCGACGCCTCTTTCGCCAGCGCAATCAGCTCCTCTGTCTTTGCATATGGCGCTGGCGAATACTGCAGCGAAGTCGAAACGCCAACCGCTCCGTCCTGCATCGCCTCATCGACCAACTTTTCCATCTGTTCGAGCTGTGCCGAGGTCGGATCTACTTTCGCGTCTCCCAGCACCATCCTCCGCACCGAGGTCGCCCCCACATACGTCGCAAGGTTGATTCCCATCCCCTGCTTTTCGAGCCGCGCGAAGTATTCCCGCATCGTCCTCCAGTCCGGAGTGACGTGCAGGTGCTCATACCCCGACCGGTCCGCCGCAATCATGGCGTCGTTCAGAGGCGCCACTGAGCCGCCTTCGCCCGTGATTTCCGTCGTAATCCCCTGGTAAATCTTGGACGGCAGCCTGGGATCGACCAGGATCGTCAGTTCCGATTGGCCGAGCATATCGATGAACCCCGGGGCGACCACCTTTCCCTGCGCGTCGACCTTCTGTTTCGCGGGAGCGTCAACGAGGTCCCCAATCGCTGTAATGTGACCATCGCGGATTCCCACATCGCCCGAGTACCACGGGGATCCGGTCCCATCGATAATGTGTCCATGCAGAATCACTACGTCGAAGGGCACCTGGCTGACGATTTGTCCGATAGCCCAGGGTTGTCCCAACATCCCCACCGCACACATAAAGGCGAGTTGCCTCGTTTTTGAGCGCATTAGGTTCCTTTTCTGGTTCGGAATTTTTCCGTGTATCTCAGCGATTCATCGGGTTTTCGCTTCCCGCTATTGTCACACCCGGGGACGGCGTGACCTCCGTACTCTCCACATTCGTAATCTTTCGCCCAGTCGGCTTACAATAACGGCAACAACCATGCTTGGTAATGCCCGAGCAGGACTGATCCCATACTGCGAACGCGTGTCCTCACCCCACAAGAGAGTACCCGCTGTTCGGCAATCTTAGATTTTCGGGTCCACCGCGGTGGTCCCTGCCTTGGAACCTTGGTCCTTAAAGGACAGAAAAGGAAATTGCATTGAGCGCTATGTGGAAACCTACCCAACAGGGCCAAACGACCCCGAACCAGACCCCAGAGCCAGTTCGTCCCACCCCCGTGCAGCCATCCATTGAGACGCCGCGCGCGACCACATCCTCCTCCGTCTCTTCCGCCTCTCCCGCCGGCGAGCAGGCCTCCATCAGCAAGGGCCTCTCTATCAAGGGCGAAATTACCGGGACCGAATCGCTGTTTATCGATGGCAAGGTCGAAGGCAGCATCAACATCCCCGGCAATCGCGTGACGGTAGGCAAAAACGGCGTGGTCAGCGCAAGCATCAGCGCCCGCGAAATCGTCGTGCTCGGCAAACTCAAGGGCAATGTCAACGCCACTGATCGAGTTGACATCCGGGCTGAAGGCGCTCTTACCGGCGATGTCGCCGCAGCACGCATCAGCATCGAAGACGGCGCATTCTTCAAGGGTGGCATCGACATCCGCAAAGCCGACGCCAAGCCCACCGCCGTTCAGAACGAAAAAGTCGCAGCGAACGCATAGGGCCTGTCAATCTGTCCGCAAGGACCCCTGCCGCGGCAGGGGTCTTGGTGTTTGACCGCTTACGGGCTGACTGGCAGCCTAGGCCAGTCGCAACCGCTTCCTCATAACGCTCGGCAGTGCAGATCCGGTACGCTTAAGGACTCCGAGAGCAACTCCGCCCCACAGTAGGCCTCCTGCGATCAGAACCACGGCGTTGTACATCCGTCCATGCCCGGATCCGTGAATAGCACGCAATCCGACGTCAGCAAGAAACGAGAATACGATCCAGATCGTTCCGCCCCCGGCGACAGCAGCAACCAGGCACCTTCCCATCTCGCGATAATCCAGGTTCGCCAGCGAAACCATCTTCCGCCGGTGCAATAAGCCTGCGATCGCCAGCGTCTGCATTGCGATACCGATATCCGACGCGAACGCCAATCCCATGCCCCCGTACCAGCGGTAAAAGCAGGCATAAATCGGCAGCGAGACGAGTGTCACAATCGTCCCCGCCGCCATGGGCAAAAACGTATTGCCCGCTGCATAGAATGCCCGCGAGTAGATCGACTGTGCGGACCATAGGAACAGCGAAATCGAAAACACCGCAAAATAGCCTGCGCACAACCGTGCATCCGCAGTTGAAAATCGGCCGCCCACAAACAGCAGGCTGACGAGAGGAACACCAAGCGCAGCCATCCCCGATGAGGCCAGAAATCCCAGACACACCACCCGCGACACAGAATTAGCCACAGATGTAGCAAACTCAAACCTCTGCCCCTTCGCCCACAAACTCGCAAAAAACGGCATCGACGCCGCACCCGCCGCCTGCGCCAGCACTGCCATCGGAGCAGTGAACAGCCGCTTCGCATAGGTGATCAGCGAAATTGCCCCGCTCGTCGAGGACGCAAAATGCGCGATGATCCAGATGTCGGCCGTTACCAGCGAGACACCCGCCATTAACGGCAGCGAGAGCCGCACCCACTCGCGAAGACCCCTGTCCTGCCAGTCCAGGATGACCCGATACCGTGCCCCCATCCGGTGCGCAAACATCGCATTCAGCAGAAATGGCCCGAAGAACGCGCCTGCAACGGTCCCAATTGCCAGCGAAGACACGCCAAACCGCTTCACCAGCAGAATGCCTCCCACAATCGTGCCCAGGTTGTAAATCAGCGGCGCCGCCGCCTGCACGTTGAACTGCTTCCGAACCAGCAGCACCGATCCAAACACTCCACCGGCAAAAAAGAACAACTGCGCAGGCAGCAAAATCCGAGTCAAGTGGACGCAGAGTGCAGCCTTTTGTGGGTCAAAGCCGTTGAACCACCAGCGCACATACAACGGAGCCAGAAACTCTCCGATCACGATCGCTCCGCCCAGCACCAGGTACATCGTCGTCAAAATCACCGACAATGACCGATGCCCCTCCTCCTCGCGCCCTGTGTCGCGATATCGCGTCAATATCGTCACAAACGTGATCGAAGCCGCTCCTCCAACCAGGAAGTACGCGATCATGTCCGGCAACTGAAACGCCGCCAGAAACGCATCTGCTTCCATCCCCCGCCCAAATAGCCACGCAATATACATGTTGCGCAGCATCCCGAACACGCTCGACAAGAACGTCGACGCCATCAGCACGACGGTCGCGCTGAACGCTGTATGCGCATGCGACGGCCGCAGCACGCGCATAAACCGCGCCACCAGCGAGTGTCCGGTGGCGGAGGCTTGAGTTGGAACCTGTTCTTCCACTCTCTCGATTCTATCGGTGCAGAGATGATCGTGATCGCGGACACAAGCGTGAGTTCTCAACTCGTATAACCCGCGTCAACACGATGAGAAGCTCCTATAATTGTCGGGACAAAACCAAACGGGAGATTACGGCGCTCTGAGGCTGTAACTCCAATCCAAACGAGCTTGGGTCGGCGAGCATCGGGGGAACCGATGATTGCTACGCTGCCTGCGCCCTCGCTGTCCTATGTAAGTGCCAGCACGTCATGGAGACGCGTCTGGCCCTTCTACATTCTCTTCTTCATCTCCGGATTTCCGGCACTGCTCTACCAGATCGTCTGGCAACGATCTCTATTCACCCTCTATGGTGTGAATACTCAGTCGGTGACGGCAATCGTCACCGCCTTCATGCTTGGCTTGGGCCTGGGAAGTCTGGCCGGGGGAAGGCTCTCGGCCGTCCTGGGCATCAATACCCTTTGCGCGTTTGGGGTTATCGAATTCTCGATCGGCGCTTTTGGCGCTTTCTCCCTTCATCTATTCCGCTGGGTTGCGCAATTTACCGCTGGCGCTTCGACTGGGTCTACTGCGCTTATCAGCTTCCTTCTTCTCCTCATTCCGACCATGTTGATGGGCAGTACGTTGCCTCTGTTGGTAGAGCACAGGGTGCGGCAAACGGGGAATGTTGGAGATTCCGTCGGTTCGCTCTACTGCGTAAATACGTTGGGTTCGGCTGTTGCGTGCTTCCTTGCATCGGCCTTTCTGATGCGCACCGTTGGCCAATCCGGCTCCGTGCTGATTGCAGCCCTGATCAACCTCATCGTTGGATCCTCGGCTCTCCTGATAGCCCTTTCTGCTTCATCGGAATCGGATCCAATTCAGTCTGATTCACCTCGGCGCGCTCCCCGCGATCGGAATACCATACCCACCTACCTCGGCATGGTACTCGCCGGAGCTGCAGGCTTCGTGGCTCTTGCGTATGAAATCCTCTGGTATCACATCTATTCCTTCGCGAGCGGGAACAAAGCAACCTTATTCGCGAAACTCCTTGGGTTCTATCTCGTAGGAGTCGCGTATGGTTCCTTGGCCGTCCATGACCAGTGCAAAAGCAAGTTGAAGCAAGACCTGCCGCGCACGATGCGAGTTGCGTGCATTGTTATCTGCTTGGGGAGCATCATTGCGTTTCTTGTCATTCCCGTTGTCGCACATTCCGTTTTGTTCGTTCCCTATGACCTTACGCTCGTTTTCGTCACCCTGGCGTCTGCGCTTCTCGGCGCCGCGTTTCCGATCATCTGCCACGCTTCGATCGGGCAAGGTCAAGAAACCGGCAAAACTCTCAGCTACCTCTATGTCAGCAACATCTTCGGTTCTGCTCTTGGCAGCCTCACCGTCGGCTTCATCGCGATGGACTATTTGTCGACGCCGGCAATTTCGGATCTCCTCCTGCTCATTGGCCTGGCCATGGCCGGTGCTCTTGCTTCGAAAGCAAAGCCGCTCCCTGTCAGAGGGATTCTGGCATCCGCATCGATTGCCTGCCTCGTCCTCGTGCTCGTCTCCCGTACTCTCTTCGGAGGGCTCTTCGAGCGCCTGATGTTCAAGTCCGAGCCCGATGCCACAACCACGTTCCGGGACGTCGTCGAAAACCGAAGCGGGGTAATTACAGTCGATAAGAACGACATTGTTTATGGCGGCGGTGTTTACGATGGAGCTTTCAGAATCGATCCGCAGAACGACACAAACGGCATCTTTCGTGCCTTCGCTATTGCCGCTCTGCACCCGAAACCACGTCAGGTCCTGGTTATCGGACTTTCGTCGGGATCGTGGACTCAAGTTCTTGTGAATCATCCCAAGGTGCAAAATGCAACGGTTGTTGAGATCAATCCCGGTTATTTGTCTCTGATTCAGAAACGTTCAATTGTCTCGAATCTGTTGCATAATCCGAAAATTCACATCGAGATCGATGACGGACGCAGATGGCTTCTCGCCCATCCCGACTCTCGTTTCGACTTTGTCTTGATGAACACGACGCACCACTGGCGGGCGAATGCCACAAATCTACTCTCGGTAGAGTTTTTGCAGTTGGTCCGTAAACACCTTAACCCTGGAGGGGTGCTCTACTACAACACCACCAACTCTGAACGGGTGCAGTTCACGGGTGCAACCGTCTATCCCTTCGCACTCAGAGTTGCGAACTTCATCGCGGTGAGCGATAGCCCGATCTCCTTCGATCGAACAAGCTGGAAACGAATATTGGAGAATTACGAAATGGATGGGCGACTCGTTTTCGATCTTTCCAAATCTGCTGATCGCAGCTGTATCGATCGCTGGGTCGCAATGCCGGAATCAGAACAGCGATCCAACAGCGGCCTCCTCGAACAGACGATTGAAGATCGTGCGAGTTTGTTGCACCGATTTGAAGGGCAGCACATGATCACAGACAACAATATGGGGAGCGAATGGCAGTGAGCATTCGGTGCGTTCATTAGCGCTCCCTGAGCGGATCAGACAGTCGGTCCGATCCGGGCCAACTCCGAACAGATATTCTTTCGAGTGAGGCTCAAAAATGAGGGTAGCTGCTTCTTTTGCGTTTTCTTGTCTTTTTCTCGGATCCGCTTTCGCTCAGTCTATCCACGGCCGCGATGGCATCACGCTTCCTCCTCCGCCGCTCGTCGACTCACAACCTGTCATCGACAACTATTTCGGCACCAATGTCACCGACAATTTCCGTTGGCTCGAGAATTCCAAGAGCCCCGAGACCCGCGCCTTCATCGACGAAGAGAACGCCTACACCACGCGCTACCTGAAGCAAGCCCGCATCCGCAATCAGATTCTCGATGACCTCGACCCGTTGGAGCACACAACCCGCTTTTCCATTCCCATCCAGCGCGCCGGCAATGATTACTTCATGAAGCGTTTTGCCGGAGAGGAACAGGCATCGATCTACGTGCGCCATGCCGCTATGGGACCTGCCACGAAGGGACAAGGCAACGCATCCAAAGACGAGCGCCTCGTTGATCCCGCCAGCTTCAGCCGCGATCCCAATACCTCCGTTCGTCTCGCAGACGTCTCCCATGACGGCCTTCTCGTCGCCTACCAGGTCCGTCAAGGCGGCGCGGACGAAGCCGCTATCCGCATCTACAGCCTGACAAGGAAGAAGGCCCTCGAAGACGAAATTCCAACCGGGGTCTACTACTCCATCTTCTTCTCGCCAGACGGCAAAGGCCTCTATTATGCCCGCACCGATCCCAAGGGTACCTTGCTCTACCTTCACACCATCGGCGCGCGTAACTCAAATGACAAGCTGATCTTCGGCCGCGAATTTCACGGCGAACTCCTCGGCCCTATCGATCTCTTCAGCGCCCAGATCACAGACGACGATCGCTATCTCGTGATCACCATCCAACGCGGGATTCCGCCCACGCGCGTCGACATCTGCTTCCGCGATCTGAAAAAGCCGGGTTCGCCCTTTGATGTTCTTGTCTGGGGGCTCGATTCACGCTTCTCCGCAAACTACTTCAAGGGCGCATGGTACGTGCGCACTGATTACAACTCATCCAATTACCGCATCCTGCGCGCCGATCCCGGCATCATGCCGGAAGCGTGGAAGACAATTATCCCTGAAGGCAAGGACGTTATCGAGAGCTTCAACATTGTTGGCGGCAAACTCTACGTCAAGCGCCTGCACGATGTGAAATCCGAAATCAGTGTCTACACTCTCGACGGAAAACCGGCAGGTCAGGTCGAACTCCAAAGCATCGGCACCGCCTCGAACATTGCCGGCCGCACCATCGACCGTTACGGCTTCTTCAGCTTCGAGTCCTACATTCAACCACCCACCATCTACCGCATCGACACCCTCACCGGTAAACGGGAGCCCTTCGCCGAACCGAAAACACCATTCAAGTCCGCCGACTACGATTTGAAGCAGGTCTTCTTCAAGTCCGCAGATGGCACGCAGATTCCCATGTTCATCGCCGGCAAAAAGGGCCTCAGGCAGGACGGCGCCGAGCGCCTCCTCATGACCGGCTATGGCGGATTCAACCTCAGCGAAACTCCCGCTTGGAACCCTGCCTGGGCCTGGTGGCTCCAGCAAGGCGGTTGGTTCGCCGTTCCCAACCTCCGCGGCGGTGGCGAGTATGGCGAGAGTTGGCACGAGCAGGGAATGTTTGGCAAAAAACAGAATGTCTTCGATGACTGGTTCGCCGCAGCCCGCTACCTCATCGACCAGAAGTACACCTCATCAGAACACTTCGCCATCACCGGACGCTCCAACGGCGGCCTTCTCATGGGTGCATCTTTTACGCAACACCCCGAGCTATTTTCCGCTGTCTCTGCGGCTACCCACTCCTCGACATGCTCCGCTATCAGAAATTCGAGCAGGGCCCCCATTGGACCACGGAGTACGGGACCGCAGAAAAGCAAAAGGACTTTACCTATCTCTCCAAGTACTCGCCCTACCAGAACGTCAAACCGCGTTCCGACTATCCTGCCGTCATGTTCTTCACCGGCGATAGCGACACCCGCGTCGATCCGCTCCACGCCCGCAAGATGGCGGCGCTTCTGCAATTCGAGTCAAAGAGCGGCCGCCCCGTTCTTCTCCATTACAGCACCACGGGCGGCCACTCCTCTGGCGTCAGCGTCGAACAACAGATCCAGGACGACGCTGACCAACTCTCCTTCCTTTGGACCGAGACAAGCACTCCGTCCAAGTCGAAACAGCCTGCGCCGCATGCAACGGAACAACCTTGAATTTGGAACGGAATCGGGCACGTTCGACACAAGAGAACCAAAGTGGGAAAGCGCTCGTGAAGATCTGACTCGGCACCTCACGATCCAGGCGTGCCGCGGATATGCTTTTTCCATGCCGGAACCGGCACAAGCCGTGCCTCAAAAAACCTCCGGCAGCTTCGCCAACCTGCTAGCCTCGCTCACCAGTAAGCTCCAGAATGATCCTTGGGACGACCGCGCGCTACCAGATGACGTGGCTACGATTACCTACGAACAAGCGTTACGCACGGCTCGCCAATCCCGGGCGTCTCAACCGCCGCTAACCGATCAGCCGCTCGACAATGACATTCACACAAGTGCGTCTCTCAGCGTTCCGGTCTGTAAGCCACAGAACACCCAGTTGCAAAAGAAACACAGAACGGCCAGCATCACCATTCGCGTCACTTCAGAAGAACAAGCTCAGCTTCACGAGCGCGCCGCTGCCGCTCAGCTAAGCGTCTCTGCCTACCTCCGCTCCTGTATCTTCGAAGCCGAGACTCTTCGCACCCAAGTCAAAGAGGCTCTGGCGCAAATGCAATCGGCATCGTTGCCCACCACCGCAATTGCCCCGGCCGGAAAGGCGTCACTGCACTGGCGCACGCGTTTCTTTCCAGCCTGGTCGCGCAGCAGAACTGCTCAAAGCTGAGGACTGCTTCCGCGCTATTCCACTTCCAGCACCAGGCACTTCAGATATTCGGTCTCCGGAATATTCAACACAACCGGGTGATCCGGCGCTGCTCCTCGCCGCTCCAGCAGACGCACTCTGCGATGCGCATCTGAGGCCGCAGCTGCCACCACTGCTTCGAACTCCGCCAGCGATACATGATGCGAGCACGAACACGTTACCAGTAAGCCATGCGGCTTCAGCATCTGCATCGCCCGCAGGTTCTGTTCCTTGTACCCTCGCATAGCTCCTTCCACAGCTCGCTTGCTCTTCGCAAACGCAGGCGGATCGAGCACGATCGTGTCGAACTGCTCGCGTCCAGAAGCCCAGTCGCGCAAAACCTCGAACGCATCGCCTTCGACCCAATCGACCTCGAGTCGATCCAGGTACTTGTCACGATTCGCCGCGAGGTTTCGCTCCGCCACCTCAAGCGACGCCCGCGACGCATCGATCCCTGTCACGCTCTTCGAAACCCGCGCTAGGTGCAGCGCAAACCCGCCCTGATACGTGCAAACATCCAGAGCGCGACCAGCAGGCGACAACTTCCATGCGTAGTGCTCTGCGGCCTTGTAGTTCGCATGCTGATCCAGAAACGCTCCCGTCTTCTGCCCTGCGTTCCCGTCGTAGTGAAACGTCAGCCCATTCAACTGAAATTGCGTCGCCGTTCTAGGCTCCTTCGGATCAGCGGCATACAACGGATCCAGCGATGGTGCCGACATCCCTTCCAACTCGCGAATACGTGGATCAGGTCGTTCCAGAATCGTTGCCGGCTTGATCCGATCCCGCAGAACCGACACAACCTTCTCGCGCACCGCCGCCGAATCCAGCCCCTTCGTCAGCAATTGCACGATCACCAGTTCGCCGTATTTATCGACGACCAGCCCCGGTATCTCATCCGCCTCGCTGAAGCACAACCGGCACGAATCGCTGTCGACATTCTCTGAATTGAACATCGGTGCACGTCGCTCTATCGCCTTCGTCAGCCGACCGCCCAGCAGCTCCAGCCACTCAGCTTCTCCGACCGCCTCCCGCGAAACCATTCGCAGCGCAATCTGCGAACTCGGGCTATAGAGCGCCGTTCCCAGCAGCATTCCTCGATAGTCAGCCACCGGCAGCAACGACGGAACCTCATCGCCGCCAGCCTTACCGCCCAATTCAACTGACTCCACATCCGACGCGTACACCCAGACATGTCCTGCCCGCAGCCGGTCCGCTGCGCGACGGCTCACGCGTGCTCCAAAGCTCTCCTGTCTGCTTGATTTTGAATCGCCTGAAGGGTAGGGAGCTCGAGAAGAAGGCGCCTCGTGAATACCGGGCGCCTCTCTTTCTCCACGATTCGAATTTTTCGCCTTCTTCATCTGCTTCCTTGCCGGAAGCAGCGCTGCCGGCTCTCTCTAACGTTCCTGAATCGTCTCCAGATAGCGTGCCAGATTGCTGATTCTGAGCTGCTTGTCCTGGAGGTTCGACCGGTTCATGTTACCAAGAATGGGTCCCCATACCGGCATTGTTGCAGAGCCGTGTGACGAAACCTCCGTGCCGAACTGCAGTATCGACACAACATGAGTGTCCGGATACTTCCCATGGTTTTTGCGCATTAGCAGAGTCAAATCGGTTGGTTGCGGCCTCATGGCGGATGCAGCCGGACCGCTTCCCCTGCCATCTGCTCCGTGGCATGGAGCGCAATAGCTTGTATACATCTGCCGACCATTGTTTGCGGCTGTCCGGCTCGCCGGAATCACGATCCTGCTGGTCTGATCCGCAAGCGTCAAGCTCGCCCCAAGTATCCCAGCTAGCGCTGTAATTGAAATGCTCTTCAGCATAAACTCCTCGATTCTGGACTTCTTCCCCCAAAGCGTGCGTGTTTGGATAGCTTTCGATCCGTCGCACCCAATCGGTTCTTCTCATACTTCTCCGGTATGGCTCAGTCCGTCCGACACTCTACTCCTGCTCCGCACTGCTCAGGCAGTGATGGCTAACACAGCGAAATATACTTAATAAAGTCAACTATTTATCACATTTGCTTACCAGACGAAAAGAGAATTGATTATTTTCCTAATCTTGTTAATTTCCTAGAAACGAATGAATGGAGCCTCCCGCAGCATGCATCTTGCCCTTCCCTTCGGTACTTGGCTTATCAGCTCCGCGCAACCTTGCTCTGAGGCAAGCTCAACATTTGGTGCCTATAATGAAGTATGGCGACAGTCCGCCAGCCCACTCCGGCAGC
>Ga0070683_100000100_pt1 | contig 56399 bp, 80 predicted proteins | sample KBSC713LmetaG_FD_64662 | JGI IMG/M metagenome (GOLD analysis project Ga0070683, IMG submission 64662) | Corn rhizosphere microbial communities from Kellogg Biological Station, Michigan, USA - KBS C7.1-3L metaG | ecosystem: Host-associated > Plants > Roots > Rhizosphere ... | reverse complement strand
GCCCGTCGCGCTCGACGTGCTGCACGATCGAGATCGCGAGGCCAGCGCGATGTAGCACCGCGATCTCCGTCAGCGAGAGGTCGCTCGAGCGCGCCTCGCGCCGGCGGATGTAGCGTGCGGCGAAGCGGTAGCCGTGCGTGAAGAGCGCGGCCGCGGCGGCGGCGTTGATGGTCGCGTTGCAATCGAAGCCGCGAGTCGTGGCGGGAACCGTGACGACTTGGCTCATTGCCCTGGCCCCGTAGTTCCACTCGTCGGCGGATTCGGCGGATTGACCGAGCCGTCAGCCTGCGGATCGCCAGGGCGACTACCATTGAACTTCGGCACGTACGGCGCAATGAAGACCGAGAGCTGCCGCATCCCCGGCGTGATCTGCCGATAGAACGGAATCATCACGCCCAGCACGCACACGCCGCCCGAGAGCAGGAGGTGCCAGATGTGGGGCTCTTGTTTGGTCGCGATCGAGATCCGGATCTCGGGATAGAGGATCGCCGCGCCGACCAAGAAGATGATGAAGCCCGGGATGATGGCCCAAATGCTCGGCCGTGTCGCTTCGAGCTTGAGCGTCGTCGAGTTCTCGTCCGTGATCGCTAGGAGTTTCGTCATCGAATCTCTCCGTTGTTTTTCAGTCGGCCCGTTCGACTTCGACCATGAGGAAGCGACCGAGCATCATGTCGACTTCGTCTTGATCGACGCCCTGCGTGACGCGCGCGATCTTCCCCACGAGTTGCACCATCGCGATCAACTGTTGCCGCATCGCGCGGAGTCGGTCGCGGTTCTCTTCGTGGTTTTTGTCGTTGTCGCGGCGGATGGCGTTGAGCGCGTCCCGCGTATGGGCTTCGCCGCGGAGTTCGGCCGCCGACTCCGAATTGCGCCGGTCTTCGACCGACCGGCGGATCGCGTCGATCGACTCCGCGATGCGCGTCTCGACCGCGACGAGCTTCTCAGCGACTTCCTCTTTGTGGGCATCCCGCGCTCGCCGCTCGTCGTCGATGTCGCGCTTCAAGGCGTAGAATCGCGTGCGGAAACTGACGAGCGACCCGAGGAAGCCCAGGGCGGTGGCCGCGATCAGCTTCCACCATTCGGTATCGGCGGCTGACGGCGGGGGAACGGATTGCATTGGAAGCACGGCCATGCGCGGCTCGCTCATTGGAGAGTCGAGAGTTGGGCGTTCGGACGTCGGAAGTACCACACACGACGGCCGCGCACCGCGCTGGCCACAGACCTGCGGGACTACACCTGCACTTACGCCTACACCGTATACGCTACTATGAAGACACTAAAAGTGCGAGAGTCGATTGCAATGCATCCGCGCAGACGAGGCGCGATCAGTCGAACGTGATGACGAGGGCCCCCGGAGCGAATGTCGGCGCCGCGTCCCCGTTGTTGACCGTTTTGGTCGGGACCAACGCGCCGTAGAAGAGGAGGTTGCCAGCGCTCGACGCGTCGAAGATGCCGATCGCGACGACCGTGCCCCAGTTCGCAGTCGGTGAGGGGAACGTGACGGCGTTGACGTTACTCGTTTTGCCGTTCCCCGAGACCGGCGCGGCCCAGTTGGCGTCGAGTGGCGGGACAGACACCCGGGCGTAGGAGCCACCGGTGACTTCGGTGCCGCCCGTCGAATCGGTTGGCGACACCGTGAGGAGTCCGATCCAGAGCCCGCTCGGCTTCGAGAAGGACGCGGTGCGGAACAGATGGGCGATGAGTTGCCCTTCGAGATAGTCAGACAGTGCGAAGCTCATGGCGGGCTCTGAGTCGAGGAATGTTCGAGAGTGAGTCGAGGACTAGTCGAGGGTCGCGGTCAGTTTGGTCGCGAGGAACCGCGGATTTGATCCGACCGTGACAGCCTGCACGGTCGTCAGGGTCGAGAAGAAGAGCATGTTGCCGCCGGTCGGTGCGTCGAGGATCGCGTAGCCGAGAATCGTTCCCCAGTCGGCGGTCGGCGTCGGAAAGAGCACGTCGACGAGATTGTGCGTCGTGCCGTCGCCGGATACGGGCGCGGACCAGTTGTCGTCGCGCGGGAGAATCATCGCGCGCGCGTACGAGCCGCCCGTCACTTCGGTCCAGAGCGTGACGTCGGTCGGAACGACGGTGTAGAGCGCGATCCAGAGGCCCGTCGTGACCTTCGCGAACGACGCCGTCCGGAAGAGATGCGTGATGAGTTGATCTTTGAGATACCCGGCGATCGCGTGCTGCGGGTTGACGATCGTCGCCCAGACTTGCGCTGTGACCTGACTGACGCGCGCATTAGCGCTCGTCGGGACGGCCATCACTTGGCCGGTGACCTGACTGACTCGCGCATTCGCGCCGGTTGGTGCGGCGAGAACCTGCCCCGTGATCTGCGAGACCCGATTCGCCATTCGTTATGCCACTTCGAGCGGCCCGAGTTTCAGCGCGTTGATCGCGGTAGCGGTCCAATCGACGTTGCCGTTCCAGTCTTTGACAAAATGCTCGCGATGCGTGGCGTAAGAGCCGCCGAGCGTTTGCGTCGCGCAGTCCTGCGTCGTCCCGCCCGAATTCATGCGGATCGCGTACTGCCGCAAGCCGGCGTCGTCTTTCCGAGCTCGCCCGTTCGCTTGAAACGCGAGCACGGTCCCGAGAAATCCGCCTGGGAGGTTGCCGAGCGTGTATTCGTCCAGGTGGCCCGGCGTGCTGTCGGAATTGTAGTTGCTATCTTCGGTGCCGCTCGCCCGCCCAACATTCGAAAAGTTTGACCCGGTGTTGGGTGTCCACTGGGTCGATGCGCCGGCACCATCTGGAAGCAGCGAATAGACGCGCGTGTCGCCGGGGAAGGTATTCGGAGCGGTCGCGTCGACGGCGAGGGCGAATACGTCGTCCGCGAACGTCGAAAAATGCGTGCTCGGTCCCACCGAGTATTTCGTGCAATACGCGTTGGCGGTCGAGATAGAGTTGAGACCCGAGACGTTGAGAATCGACGCCCCGTTCTTCCAGACCTGGAACTCGCCGACCGTCGCGCTGAACTTGACGCGAAATCCGAATCCGTCCATCGGCGCATCGCGAAAGAACTTCGATGCGATCGTCGCGACAATGGTTCCGGTGTACGAGCCGCGCCGGAGTGTGACGTCGCCGTTCGTCTCTCCGCAAATCGTGCACTGGGCTGTCGCACCATCGTAAAACGTGAAGAACGGCGCCGTCGTGGCGCCGCCCGACGCGGTCGCGTACGGCGCGAGACCGGTGATGATTTCACTAACGTTGAATCCAATCGTTTTGAATAGCTCCGTTCCGTTCGGCATGGCGAGCGAAAACCCGGTGCCGAACCGGGTCACGGAATTGGACAGCGACTGACTGCCCATGTTGTCCCAGTAGTCGTCGTTCCATGCGGAGCCGCTATTCAAGCCTTGGTCGAACCCGTCGAAATTGATCAGCGTCATTGCCTTGGCCTCACGTTGAGATACTGCTCGATGCTGCTAGATACTGAGATCGCCGGTCGCGCTGCCTTCGACGTGCATCGTCGAGCCCGATCCGTTGAGTGTCGCGTCCATCGTCACGCGCGCGTCGAGCGTCGCGTTGAGCGGAATCGGTGGCAGCGTCGTGATGTGCACGAGTAGCGACCACCAGAAATACGTGCCGTCGTAGTAGACCTCTAACTCATCCTTGAGGCCGAGCGTAACGACCGACGACGCGCCGGTGCCGTAGAGACTCCCCGGCGGGAGCGTCAGCGAATAGCCACCCGCGCCCGTCGATGTCACGAGCACGCGGCCACGGAACCCATTCGTCTGCCCGGTGATCACGAGACTCGCGTTCGCGCTCAGGATGACGGAGAGCGTCTCGTCGGTTTTGCCCGTGACGTCCCACGTGATCACACCACCCGATGGCGAGCCGGTGACCTGTGTCGAGCCCGACGCCGCGCCCATCGGGAACACGAATTCGTCTTCGAGCGTCAAGCTCTGGCCGAACCAATCGTACGTGATGCGGTAGGCGATCGAACTGTCGCCCAGCGAATTGAGCGCCACCGTGGCGCTGAACGGGTGCGACAGGTCGTCCATCGGCGTGCCGGTCGCGAGCACGACCCACCCGCTTGGGCTCCCGCCGCCGGCCATCGTGTTGACGGCGACTTCGGTGATGCGGTGCTCTGGATCGAGCGGCGTGAAGGTGAGCGTGCCGACGGCGCCGGATTTCGTTTGCGACACCGAGATTACCGTCGGCCGAATCGCGCTCGACGTCAGCACTGGCGGCGACGGTACAGCCGACGGCGTGGCGATCGTGTCGTAGTGGAACACGTCCTCGACGATGTCGATCGTCATCTCGTTGTCGTCTTCGGTGCCGTAATCGATCGCGAGCACGCGCATCACGAGCTCCGAGATCTCATACTTGGCGTACGTCAGCTTGAACACGTCGCCCCGCTCCAAATCCCAGCCGGCGCGTGTGGTCTTCATCTGGCCTTTCCAGAGGGGGACGGACGTCTTTCGAAGATCACGCGCGTTGAGTTTGAGCGCCGTCGCGCGGTCTGTGATACCGAGATACTGCACGTTGGGCATCGCGCGCTCGCCGCCCGTCATCGCGATGTTGGCGTCGTTCCGGAGCGTGACGGTGTTCTTCTCGAGCAGCCGTTCGGCGTCCGTGAACTCGACCGTCAGCACATTGAACGTGTCGATCCACTCCGACCTGTTGAGTTTGAGCCCGGTGATGCTCGATTCATCGAACGATCGGAGCGCGGCGAACGACGGCGCGTCGGGCGCCTCGTCGCGAATGAGCTTGAACGTCCACTTGAACGTGAACGGGTCGCGATTCAACACGCCGTCGACGGTGCGTTCGATCTCGCGGATGGCCTCCTCGACGGACGATCGGTCGCCGGCGAACTTCATCGACATGCCCAAGCCTTCGACGAGCACCAGCTGCGTGTGCGCGTCCTGGAGGCTCGCGGTGTCGATCATGTCGGGAGAGAACCCGAGCCCGTAGATCGGATTCACCAGCATGTCGTAGAGGATCGCGACGGGACTGTAATCGACCATCTGCCAATCCGACTTGGCCCCGGCAATACTCCGCGTGCCGACGTTCGCGCCGACCCCGGCGAACGTGAACTGCGCTCCGCGGAAGAGGATGTAGTCGATCGCCGGCACTTGGGACGACTCGCCGACGTTGACGCCATCCCACACCATGTAGCAGAGATCGTTGTAGTTGGGCACGTTCCCAACGCCCAGTGCCGCCTCCATCACGGGGTCCGGATCGGTGTTGCGATTCCCGATGTAGAAGCGAAGGAATCCGCCGTAGGGATTGTTCGCGTCGCCGCCGCCGGCGGTGAACCCGCCGCCCCGGCCCCGACCGCCGAAGATGTTGGGCAAGAAGAGCGTGGCCGCTGCCACGCCGCCGTGATAGATCTCGATCGACCCGACACTCCCGGGCGGGACATCGAAGATGTTGACGCCCCCGAACGTCGGGACAGGGACCACGACCCCGTCACCTAAATCGAACTGCTGCGACAGCGCCTGATCCGAGAGCGGGCGGTTGCCGAAGATCATGTTCTTGATCTCCGTCACCTGGCCCCAGCACAGCACCTGCATCAGCGTGACTTTGTACTGATAGGCGAGCGTTCTCGTGCGGCCAATCCGGAACACGTTGTCGATCGTGCTCAGGTTGACTTCCACGAGCTCCGCGCCACCGAACCACGCGGTCACGCCTTGGAATCGGCACGTGCCGTAGTGCACCGTGATGGGCGTGCCGGTCGCGACGATCGGCGCCTGGAATTCAGGAAGGCCCGGCGGCTTCTGTCGCGCCTGAATCCACGACGTAATGGCGCGCGCCGCGAACGTCGTCAGGAGCAAGAGTCCGATCTGGACAAACCAGAACATTCAGCGAGTCCTCATCGTCGTGCCCATCGGGCCGTTCACGAGTGCGCTCATACGACGATCCCCGTCACCATCGGATCGGTCGATGGCAGTTCATTGAAGCCAAAGAAATTCGCGACGTTGTTGAACTTGTCCCGGCACGTATCGCGGGACTTGTCATCGCCCGCGATCAGTTTCACCGCGTCGCCGATCGCGACCCCGCTCGGCACTTGGCCGAAGATGAAGAACGTCGGACCCGTGAGCAGGCGCTTGGCGATGAACGCCCGCTCGCGCGTGGCCGTGAAGACGATCTGCCCCGCGTCGTAATACTCGGGTGGCACCAAGGCGGTCGCCGCGAGCGTGAGCTGTGAACGTCCAATGGCGGTGATCGTGGTATCGAAGCCAAAGTCGTCTTCGTTCACGCCGCACCGTGCGCTGCCAAACGCCAGTTGGCACGTCCGGTCAATGAGCAACTTCGGGAACGGCTGACCGAAGCGCGCTTCGTCCGAGATCACGTCCACCTCGACGAGTCCTTCGTTGAGCGTGACGTTGGCCACGTTGCCGTACATCATGAGCACGGGCAGCGACGACGGATCGTCTTGCTGGCGGTGAATGCCCAACACCATCGGCATCGTGCGGAATTCTCGGAGCGCGGCGGCGACGGGCAGCGTGTGCGCGAGCGTGACGTGGACGGTCAGTGTCCCTGTTTCATTCGAGCGCTGAATCCGCCCGCGCGAGATCACGGCGGCGGGATAGATGGTCGGCGTGCCTTTGATCGGATATGTGACGCTGACCGCCGTTGCCCCCGAGGCATAGCGCCAGAGCTGGTCCGAACGCGCGAACGTGTAGAGCTCGCGCGGTTTGCCGCCCGCTTTCTCAAGATCCGAGTAGCCCATCGCTAGGCCGAGAAGACGGCCATCTCTGGCGTCTCGATAATGGGGAGTGCGACGACGCCGCCGCCGTTGGGGCGCGTGTCGACCGAGAATTCATCCGTGTCGAACCGGAAGAATCGCAGCGGGAAGCAGAAGACACCGTTGCGTGGCACCCACGGCCGCCCGACCGTGAACCCCGCCGACTGCCCAACGCATTGCATGCCGAGTTGGTCGATGCCGGCGGAGGGAACACCCACCGCGACGTTCAGGATCTTGTGCGTCGAGAATTCGTCGCCGAAGACGAAGAGCACGCGGCGATAGCTCATGTTGCCCGTCGCGAAGAGCGCGTCATAGCCGCGCGAGTAGAACCACCCGTAGTCGAGCAATACGCCCGGATCGTTGTAGTCGTAGACCTCGAGGAGCTCGCCGCCCCACGTCGGAAACCAGAAGCCTTGCGCGCGGCCCTCGCGCGCGTCGAAGAACGCGCGGAGCGCCTTGAGCTCGACGCGATCGACGCAGAGGAATTCGAACACGTACCGCGCCGCGCCCTTCGCCAGATCCTTGTCGAAGAACTGCGCGCCGGATTGCACGCCAACCGCGGCGCCTTGGAGCGTCAACCCGTTCGATCGATCGACGCCATTGGGCTCCATCAATAGGAGCGGCTCGCCGGTATCGGTCAGCGTGGTCGCGTAGGTCGGCGGCATCAGCGGATCCTCATACGGCGACTCATATGTTCTTGCTCGCCGAGACCGCGCCGTAGGTCGCCGTCACCGTGAAGTAGTCGAAGATCGAGGCGACGAATGCGAAATGCACCTGCTGTTTGTTTTGCGGGAACGTGACGACGACGCCGGGGTCACCGACGTGGAGTGAACCCAGCGGCGTGATCGTCCACGTGATATTCGGCTCGCGGATCTGCTGCCCGGATTCGTCGTACACGCGCGCCGTTAGGGTGTGGTATTTCTTCCCGATCCACTGCGTTTCGAAGTCGTCGCTCGAGAGCGTGATCGAATACCCAGCCGGTGTCGCCGCCGCGCCGATCGAGGAGTCCATCCCGGCGACCGATGGCAACTCTTCGTCGAACGTGAGCGCGATCTCTTCGATGTATGGCGTGCGCTGCGTGCGCGTCGGCGGCGTGAGCCATCCCGTCATCACGGGCGCGAGCGCGACTGACCCAACCGGGTACGATCCCCACGCGCCGACGATCGCGCCGACCGTGGTGATGTGATCGGCCGCCACGGTGTCGATCGTGACGAGTTCGGAGACGGTGTCCGAGAGCGAGAGCAGCGCCTGGGCGCCGGCGACGAAATCGCGGTTCGTCGTGTCGCACGTGATCGTGTGCGCGTCGGGGAACGCGGTGGGTTGCGTCACCTCGGGCCAGAGCGGCACCAGATACCGGAGCGCTTCGGTCGCCAAGAGCCAGAGCGAGATGAACTGCGATAGCTCATCGCCGTCGACGGTCGAGAGCGTGAACGTGATACGTCGGACCGGCACCGAGCGCCACGCCTGGCGAATCTCTTTCCCCGATCGCGTCCGCTGCACATCGGTGAGGAACGACCGCGAGTCCGTGATGCTCGCGCGCGAGTCGGGGCCGATCGGAAAGAGTGTCGGCGCCGCGAGCGTCGTCATTGACAAACCCTCATCGGCGGCCAAGCCCCGCGTTCACCGCGTTCGCGTGCCGCGTGACGATGCGCACGACCTGCTGCTCGGCCGCCGGCGAATCCAAATGCCGGAGGATGAACCCCGGTGGCACATCGAGCACAAAGTGATGCTCGAATGTCGTCGGGCCGCCGCTCGCGGATCGTCCTATCTCGCCTGGCGCGAGTAAACCGGACCCGGATGGTGTCGGGTCAAGCGAGACGACACCGCCATCCCGAAATCCGCGAATCACGCGAACCGCGTCGCGCGTGAGAATCGTCGCCTGCCCTGCGTTGAGCGCGTCCAGCTTGGCCACGCCCTCGCGCGACATCGCGCGCGCGGTCACGATCCCCTCGCCATTCGAGACGCGCGCGAGGATCGAATCCGACGTACCGGTGCCTGGCCCGCGAATGACACCGCCGCCCGCGTGGCCAATGATCTGAATCCCGGGAATCGCTTGGCCCGCGATCGCGTTCACGAATGCCGATTGTCCGCCGTCGCCTGCGCCTTGGAATCCGCCAAAGGCCTGCAGCAACCGCTGCACGGCGAGTTGCGCCAGCATCTGCGAGACGATGCGCTGGATCGACTGCACGATGCTGAGCGCCGCCTGTCCGAAGACCTGGGCGAGCGTCGTCACGGCATGCTTGGAGTCGTTCAACTCTTGATTGAGCGCGCTCACCTGGCTCCGAAGATCGGTGATGCGCCGATCGTTCTCGGGTGTGCGTTGGCTCGCCGGGGCACTCAACAGCGCGTTCAACTCGTCGGTGGTCGACCGCAGCTCGTCCTTGAGCGCGCCGATCTTGGATTTCTGCTCGTCGGTCGGGCCGATGCTCGAGAGCGATTCGAAGAACCGCGCTAGTCCCTGCTGGAAGGCGTCGATGCTCGCGAGTTTGAGATCGTGGAACTGATCGGCCGCGGCGCCAATGTCGAGATTGAGACGGACGAGTTCCGTCCGGTACCGTTCGAGCTTCGCCTGGGCTTCGGCGTTGCCCGGGAGATCGACCGCGACGCGCTCCAGCGACGGCAGCAAGCTCGCGACCGCGTCGCGCTCTTTCGTGAGCTCGTCGACGATCTGCGACCGTCCGGCACTCGGGGTGATCGCGCGCGCCTGCACCTGGAGGTTGATCCGCTGGAGCGCGGACTGGGCGGCGGTGATGGCCTCGGTCGCGGTCGTTTCGATCTCGCGCGCTTGCGCCTGATGAATGATCGCCGCGATCCGTTGCCGGATGGCCGACAGCGCTGCCGCGTCACCGGCCGCCGAGGCTTCGAGGATCGCGTCCCGAGACTCGCGCTGCACTTGGATCTTGGCGGCCTCCAAGAATCGCCCCTGCTCCTCGAGCGATTGCACGCTGACCTGTTCGACCTCTTGCCGGAGCTGTCGCGTGACCGTGGCCGTCTCACGCGCCGCGTCCGTCTGCACTTTCGTGCGTTTTTGGTTCGCGTCCGTGACGACCTTGGTCTGTTGCGTCTCGAGATCTTCGATTCCTTTCGCGATCGCGCTCCGCTTCTCTGGGTCGACCGTGGCCGTGAGGAGTTTGTTCTGCGCAAAGATCTGCGTGCCGATCGACCGGAGGCGGGCCGATTCTTCGGCGTTGATCTCGGCCAACGTCGCATCGCGCCGGCGCGCAATCGCCTCGCGCTCGCTGATGTCCCGCGCATCGCGTGCGTGCTGCGTGACGGCGTCGGTTTCGGCCTCGGTGTCCTTGGCCGATGCGATCCGCGTGTCTTCGATCGCCTTGATCTGTTTGGTCTCAGCCGCGGCGCGCGACTCGGCCGCTTTCTGCGCCTGCTCGGCGTCGAACTTGGTCAGGTCGGCGACGTTCTTCTCGCGCGCGGCGCGAGTGGCGGACGCCTGCAGATCGGCGCGCGCGCCCGACGTCTTGATCGCTTGGAGTTCGTTGTCCAGGTCGAACTGGATCTGCCGGCGACGAGCGGCCGACTCGCCCTGGGTGGAGGCGATGCGCGCGACTTCGGCCGCTTGAATGTTGTGAATTTGCTGATCGAGAATCTCCGTGTCGGCCTTGGCCTGGGCCTCCTGCGCGGCCTTCGACTGTTTGAGTTGGAGGCCCGTGAGCTCGATCAGCTTCTCTTCGATCTTGTCGATCGCGTTCGAAATGTCGTTGGCGTCGATGATCTTCTTGGCGTCCAGCACGTGGCCGGACTTATCCGTGTTGACGAGCTTGAGATCGTTCGCCAACCCCTGGATCGCTTCGCGCGTCTTGCGGCCTTGCTCGGTGAGCTGGGCCGACTGCGGATCCAAGGGCGCCGTTTTCGACAACTCGCGCAGCTGCGCCTGGAGGCGCGTGAGGGTCGCGATCTCCTGCCGCGTGTCGTTGGCGCGCTGCGCGATGATGTCGGCCGAGAGGCCTGCGAAGTTCTCGAGCTCCTTGTCGGCTTCCTTGGCGCTCTTTTTGGCGTCGTCCAGGACTCCGATCAATGTCAGGCCGATCGTGACAAGCCCGCCGACGACAGTCGACGCGAGTAGCGTTCCGCCGGCGAGAGACACAACGGCGGATGTCATGCTCCCAGCGCCAATACTCATATTCTGCAGACTGGCCCGCCCGGCGGTCGCGGCGAACGCCATGCTCGACATCGCGTCCGCGCCTCGGCGGATGGCGAACGTCGACGCGTTGACACGCGCTGGCAATTCATCAGGGACAACTCGTCCCACAACCGCGGCCGCGGCGCCGGCGCGCTGCTCAACGCTAGAGATGGTGGCGCCGATCTTGTTGAGCTCTGCATCGGTGGCGCCCAGCTTGGCGAGAAAGGCCGCGACGGCGTCGCCCTGTGCGCGAAACCCGGCGACGGTTTTTTGGCTATTGATGTCGACTTGCTGGCCCAGCTTCTGGAATGCGCCGATTGCGCGATTGATCGCGGTTGAATCCGCCGCGGCATCGCCGATCGTCGCGCTCTTCTGCGCCGCTTGTGCCAAGTCGGCCCGTAGCGCGGCGAGTTGTTGCCGAAACGCGGTGATGGTCTGCGCGGCGTCCGGGTTCGCGTGGACATTGACGCCAATGTCGATATCGTCGCCAGAGAAGCCCATACGCTATCTCGCTTGACGTGTGGTGTTAGTAGCGTTCATAGCGCTCACGGCGGCACCTGACTGCTGGGCGACGCGAGAATGGGCGGCGGCGTGGGCGCGTCCTTCATCACGCGCCCGTGGTAGAAGCGATCGAGCTCCCGCGCGTACGCCTCGCGCGCGTCGCGCTTGAGCACCTCGACGTACGCCAAGAGCGCTTCCCGGATGGGCCACGACGCGACGACCGCGTACCGATCTACATCCCACTGGGCGAGCTCGCGGACGATGGGGTTGTAGATCCCGTAGTCGTGCTCGGGGTCGCCGCGGAATCGATCGGTGGCGGGCTCGATGTCGGGACGTTTGCGTCGGAATTCGAAGACGCGTCCGGCGTATCGCTCGTGCCGCGGGGTTGGTCGTCGCTCGGCTCGAACGACGAAGACTTCGCCAAAGTCCCGTTCAATCCCGCGGCTCGTGTGAAAAAATCGAGCACGATCTCCGCAGCGAATTCGAAGAGCGGCGATTGCTCGTCGAAATCCGTGAGGCCTTCGATGATCTTGGCCGTGGCCAAGGCCTGCTGCTTGTCCCACCGCGTGCCATCCGCGACCAGGATCCCACCCAGGATCTCGTACATCGCCCCGCTGTCGAATGCGGCGAGTGTGGCCTCTTCGAAGTCCCGCGCGAGCGAGAACTGCGCGGCGGTATCGGTCGGATCGATCGGCACGCGGCCCGCGATGCCCGCTTTCCGCAACCGGACGCCGACGAACACTTGCTGCGCCATCGTCATCGCCTCGCCGGCGAGCCGATACGGCGCACCCTTGAGACGAAACACGACGGGCAGTTGCGGCGCTGGTGCATCCACACGATCGAGTAAAGCAGTGGCCATGGTCACTTCTCCTTAAGAACGAACGAAAACGAATGCGGGGCGCCGCTGACGATGAGTTGCCTCTCGTCATACGAGCGCCCCGGCCTTCATAACTCGCGGACAGCGTCTCTTGGTGAAGTCCTTCAGTTGTCACAAGCGAGACGTAGTGACTACGCCGGCAGCTCGATCACGCGGCCGATCGGGTTCGTCGGATGGTTCGTGTAGTCCGTCTTCACCTGCGCGATCATGTTGAGCGGCGTGTTTTCATTCCCCGAAGTGATCAGCGGAAGCGCGCCGTTCGGACGAATCGCGGTGAGCCACCAGTCCCACATGAGCCGCGGTCCGTTGGCCGGATCGCCGATGAACCGGATCGCGCATTCGACCGTCGAGATGGTGCCGATGTCGAACTGCTTTCCGAGGCCGCCCGCGTACGCGGTCGGCGTGTAGCTCACCTTGAGCGTGTCGCCCGTCGCGATGCTGACCGCGCCCGGCAAGAGCCGAATCACGCCGACATTCGTGTCGTCGATCGTGTAGTCGACGCCCGCCGTGAGCGACACGGTGCCGGTCGGACCGCCCTTGGCGGTGACGGCCGAGATCGGCCCGCGCTTGGCCAAGAGGTACGAGTCGCCGAGCACCGCGGCCGTCGTCACGACTTCGTCCACCACCGGCGTCGCGGCCTGCGTGCCTTCGTCGCTGATCGTCGCCTGGAGCCAGAGCCCCACGAGGAACGACGACCACTCGTCGAAGGCGAACTCGATCTGCGTGTTGCGGCGCAGCAAGAGATCCGCAGCCAGCGCGCGGTAGCGCGTCCGCGATTCGAACTTCTGGAATCGCTCGTCCGAGTTCGTCGGCTGGACGATCGTAGCGTTCCCCGCATCGCGGTAGCCGGTGAGGAGCCCCGTGACGGGGTCCTTCTGGTTGATCTCGACGATGCCCGCGCCAATCATGTAGAGGCGCGAGTCGTTGATGAGACTCATATCGACGGGCGGCATATTCAGAATCCTCGCAAAGAGTGATTAGGCCAGAGGTGCGGCCCGTGATTACGCGACACCGTCGACGACGGTCAGATGCACTTCGAGCCAGCCCCACAGTTTCGTTTGCTCCGCGACGACCGTCACGAATCGTTCAAGCGCTTTGGTCACCTTCATCACGCGAATGCCATTCAGCTCGCGATAGCCCGCGGACGCCGTCTGCGTGTTGTAGCGTCGGAGCGACCGCTTGGCGGCGCGAATGAGGATCGCGCACGCCGCCTGCGACGTGAGCTCGTCGGCCCCGTCGTTCGTCACGTACCCAATCGCAATCGTGATCGGGTGCGGCGTCTGCGGCTTGTCATCGAACCCATCGGCGACTTCGCGCGTCTCGCCGAACACGATGATCGACGGGAACTCGGGTGGCGTGAGGTTCTTCGCGACCCCAGCGTCGTCGCGGTCGTTGTAGATGTTGACGGTCCCCGGCGCGTCCTCGGAGCCCCCGCCGATCTTGTCCCGCGGCAGATCCGCCGCCATCGCGTTGATGCCGTACGTGGCGTCCGCGAGGAAGGCCGCGATGAGCTGCACCGATTCGCGAATCATTGCACAGCCCCTGCGGCCCCAGTCGTACCGAAGGCGACGAACTGCCCGCCGGCGCCACGAAGACGACCCGTGGCGATGAAGTCGTGCACGACCTGACGGCACGCGTCGCGGAACGATCGCGGCAGCGGACTGGGGACGGGTTGCCGAGCCGGCATGCGCCCGTCGATGCCGCGAAAGTGAACGCGGAACTTCATGGCCTCGATCGGATCGGAGATGCCGGCTGAGCCCAAGTCGAGCCGATAGCCGCCGCGCGACGGCTGAATGCGTTGCCCGTTCGCCAGCGATTCGAAAATCGCGCGGAAGAGATGTCCGGTGTCGTCGAGGATTCCGTTCTCGAGCGTGCCACGTCGGAGCCGTTGCGCGATCGTCGACGGGGCAAGCGCGGCCCACGGATGGCCGAACGCCGCGCCTTGGGACTCCTTGTGGCGTTCGATCATCGCGATCGCGAGCGGTGCGATGCCCTGCTCGACGACCGCCCGAAGATTGCGCAGCCTCGAGGGCAGGGCCGCCAGCTGCTGCTCGCCCCGCGTGAGCCGTGGCGTGTAGGTGACGGAGACGTCGAGATAGCCGGCCACGCATCAGACTCCCACCGTCGCCGGTTCGAACCGAACCGGCTTGGCACCCGTGACCAACGCGACGATCGCCGCGGCGTCGGGATCAACCCAGCGATTGCGATAGGTCGTCGTCGTGCCACGATTCCCATCAGCCGCGCTCTGGACCACGCTCGGCGTCACCCCATGCTCGAGCATGAAGTTGATTTGCCGAACGATCGCGAAACCGAGCATGTCAGCGTCATCGCCCGTGTAGACCGGGGCGACCAGGCCGAGCATCATTTCCGCCGCCAGATGGAGCGCCGTGCGATCGGCGTCCGTCTTGAGCTTGGCCCACTTCTCCGAGAGGAGCGGCGACGCCGAGGATCCAGCAATCGTCGCGACGTCGCCCGCCACGAGCGCGGTCGGGAGCAGGTCCGTGGCCAGCGCGTCGTCACCGATCGCGGCGGCGAGCACCAGTTTGGCGAACTTGGCCGAGCCGAAATCGACGATGGTCCCATTCGGGAGCGCGATCGTGAGCGAGTCGACCGGCACGGTCGCATCGCCCTGCGCAGCGCCCGGCGCGACGACGGTGATCGTCGCCGGCACATTCGCGATGGCGTAGAGTGGCGTGAGCATCGGTCAGCGCGCCTCGGTGCTCACCACGTGAACACGGTGGGCACGCCGACCGATTGCGCGTGCGCCGGCTGCTCAGCGACGGGCAGCAGGCCGTCGAGCTGTTGATCGTATCCATCCGCCAACTGCTGCATCGCGCCGATCTGCGCGGCGGAATAGCCGTGTGAACCTTTCTCGGTGACGCTGACCGTCAGCGGTTCGGTGTTCATCCGCTGCACCACCGCGCGGTACGCACGCCAGTACACATAGGCGCGCGTTGCGGCGTCCGTCTTCGTCGCATCGGCCGCGATGATGGCCTGGACCCGCGCGTCGTCGGGCGCCGCCTCGAGGTACGCCGACACGCGCACGCTCAGCGCATTCCGGTCTTCGTTCGGAAAGAGCGATGTCGTGAGGTCGCCAAGCGGCGAAATGAACCCGGTGGGCGCGAGTGCCATAGCCTACTTCCGTCCTTTCGCCGACAGCTTAGCAAACCGCGTAGCGCCCAGCTTCTTTCTTCCGATATACGCCGCAAGGGCCCCGGGATCGCTCACTTTCTTCTTGCCACGGCGCGCCGCGAGGACGCGCCGGAGTTTCGCGAATCGGGCGCCGCTGCCGAGTTTGCCGAGTTTGGGTTGCATGAGGATTCTCCTACGGTCTACGGCTGTTCGTCGGGCGATAGCACGCGCGTCGCGGCGACGTCGTCGTGCGTTTTCTCTTGCTGCAGGGCGCGCGCGAAATCGCGCGGATCGCACGTGCCGGTGAAATTCTTTGGCCGATCAAACTCCAACGCGCCGCTCGGCAGCGGCGGCGCGTTGAATGGTCCGAGTGGTCGACCCACGAGCGACCTCCTACTGCGTTAGCTGCGGATTACTGCTGCCTACTGCGGCGGGAGCGGCGACGGAATCTCGACGGGCGTCGGCGGCGCCTGACCCGGGAGCACTTTGCCGTTCTCGTCGATCAACTGCCCGTGCGCGTTCTTGAGCGAGCCGTCGGCGTTCCGATACTTCCCGCCGGGAATCGTTTCGTCGGGCTTCGCGACCTTCTCGACCTTCTCGACTTCGGTGAACGCGATCGAGTCCGGCGCGTCGCCTTGACCCGCTTGACTGGCTTGATCCGTCTGATCGGTTGCGTCTTTCTTCGCCATCGGTCCACTCCGTGAAAGTGCGTCCACGTGCGAGCATGATCACCATCACCACGCAGCGATGCGCGAATACGCATCGCTGCGTGCGTCATCGAATTACAGGACGGCCGGATCCGTGTAGGAGCCGTGGCCGAAGTCCAGCACCGCGCCGTTGGTGCGCGTCCAGACGCCGAACCCGTATTCCGAGTTCATGTACTTGGCCTGGAGCGGGAACAACACGATCTCGGCGGCCGGCTGGAGCACGATCTGCGTGCCTTCGCGAACGCGCGCGACGAGCGGCTTCCCGGCATCGGCGCTCACGTCCATGCAGACCGCGTAGCCCGACACGGCCCACGGCTTGACCCAGACTTCGGCCGCGCCGTAGAGCCCGATCGGCCGGTTGTTCGTCTTGAACGGATTCAAGCGCGACGTCGGCTGGTTCGCGGCCGTGTTCAACGTCAGGCGCGAATCGATGTACGGCTTGAAATTCGTGAGCGCGCGCCACGTCGCTTCGTCGGCGGCGTTGATGAAGATCTGCGGCTCGCCGTTCTGGTGATGCTCGGTCACGGTCGAGACGAGCGAGTCGGCGAGCGTGCCGGTGAGCGAGGCGCCGGCCAGATAGTGCGTGTGCGTCGAGCCGTCGAACGTCTCGCCATTGGGCCCGGTCGGAATCTCCGCGCCATCGGCGTTCACGAATCGCTTGACGCCGATCGAGAAGTTCCGCACGAGGAAGTCGCGGAACGTGTAGTTCGACGAGCCGTAGATCGCGGCCTGGAGCTCCGAGCGAATCTGGAGCGCGTGGCCGTTCTGGACGGCGATCTGCGTCTGCGCCATGTCGCGCGGCGTGGCGCGTTTGAGATAGTCCGCCGTCCAGCCGATCGCCGCCTGGAAGCGGCGCAGCGGGAACCCGACCGCCGAGCCCGCGGTGGCCTTCTGCGTCGATGAGCGTCCGTACTCGTCGACCTGGCTAAAGCGGAGCGTCGAGCCCGAGCCATAGAGCCGCTGGATGTCGGTCGAGACGTCAGCGAACGTACTAACCATGTCCGTCATCAGGGCGTTGTGAATCGCCATGTCGCGATTCAAGACCTGCTCGATGATATCGAGGCCGAACCGTTCGGCCGAGAGGAACCGGACCTCGAGCAGGTCTTTGATTCCGAGATTGCCTACGTTTGCGCCAGGCATCGTCTAGCTCCTACCCGAAGGGGTGAATGCGACGGTGGTGTCTTCGGGAGCGCCCACGGCGGCTCCGCTGTTGGTGTTCGTGCCGTGGGATGCGCTTAGATGCGGCGCGTCAACTGGATGTTCGAGCTGTCGATCGCTTGGGCGAATCCGACCGCGTCACCGGTGGTCGCGATCGAGGAGAGCGCGCCCGCGGTTTCGCCGACGTAGAGAATCGCGCCGGGCGTCAGGCCGGCGTCGGAATACTTCGCGATCTGGCCGGGGCCGACCAGGATCGTGCACGGCTCGCCCGTGTTCGCTTGGCGCGGCGCGATGCCGACCGCTTTCGCGGCGGCGTTCGCGGCGGCGGCGGTGGCGCGCCACACCTTGCCGTCGCTTTTGATGTAGACCAGATCGCACTCGGCGATGTTCTCGCCGGCGAGGAGGCCTGTGATCGACTGGTTGACGAGCGCCGTGGTCGCGTCGATGGACGCCTTCGCGCTCTTGGTGACGACTGTTTCGGCCATGTGTGCGGCTCCTCGTGGGCGGTGCGTTGGGGAATGAGCACCGCCCGGGTGCCGTCACTATGCTGCGATGTGTGTCGTCTTCGGTGTTACGGTCCTACGTGTTGATGCTAGATCGCTCTAGCACGTTTTAGAGCGATGCGTACGCGGGGTTGTTGCGCTTTTCCTCGTACGCCTCTTTCTGCCGCTTGGCCTCAGCCGAGCGACCGCTCGATGGACGGGCGTTGCGCGTGACGGGCATCGTCACACCGCCATTCCCGGTCTGTTGCGTTGCGTTGTTTCCGTTGCCGATCGCGGCAAGTGCAGTGCGTCGCGCGCCAGCATCACCAGCGCCGAACCGCGTGGCGCGTTGCGCAAAGCCCGCGGTGCCGGTCGCGGTGACTTCGGTCTCGTCGGCCGCATCGTCGCTTTCACCGTCGGCGGCTTCCGCCTCGAAGGCGGCGATGAACTCGGGGCCGAGCTCGCGATCGAGATAGTCGGACAACGATTCGAGTTGCGCCTTGTCGTCGCCCTTGGGGCGCACCATCGGCACGTGCACCGTCTCGAGCTTGCCCGATTCGTCGTTCCGGATGCGCTCCTCTTTGAATTCCAAGTGCAGGCCTTCGCGCTGCATGGTGCGCATGAAGAGCGCGAGATTCTGGAATCCGAGGGCGTCGGCGGCATCGACGTATAGCTCTTCGTCGGATCGCTCGGCGTCCTTCTTCTTCAACTCGCCGTGTTCGGTGACGAGCGTCTTGAGTTCGGCCGGCTTCAGGTTGAGCGCCTTGAAGGCGTCGTAGTCGGCGGCTTCGTCTTTCGAGAGCACGCGCCCACCATCGTCCGGCGTCAGTTCTTCGAGTTCTGCGATGCGCGTTTTGTCATCGGCGCGGCGGCGGCGGAGTCGGAAGTTCTCACGTTCGAGTTTCCGAATCTCTTCGTGCGCGGACGCGCGGAAGTTGGGCGAATTGAAGATGCGATCCAGGACCCCGCGGGTCACGTCGCGCGGACTGCCCGACGGCAGCTCGTCGTCGAGATCGTCCAGATCGTCCAGATCGTCGTCGACGTCGTCTGATCGAGCCGCGCCTTTGCCGTTCTTGCCTTTGTCTTTGGCCATGCCGTGGCAACGCGAGAGGTGAACAGCATCACTGGCTGATGCTGCCCGAACGCGCGCCGCGCGCTCGATGGTCTTGCGCTGATCTGGAATCGTCTGAGCGATGCGAGCGGCAACGCGCTCGCGACTCCTGCGGCCTCTCGACATCGATCCGGAGTCGGATCCGACGAGGCGATGCACGGGACCAAAGCCCGTTACGCCGAACAGTCTACACTTTGGTCTATCGAATTGTCAAATGTTGTCCACATTCGTCAACACTCGCTCAACAGCGTTCTCCACACATCTCGAACGATCAACGCCAGATCACGGCTTCGAAACGAGCTTATTGCCGAACCACTTGCCGATCGCGAAACAGAATCCGACGATGAGCGCGGCGACGGCGATGAGTCCGAAGTCGGCGGCGGTGTGCGGGATCATTGGATCCTCCTAAGGCGAGTGTAAATGCGGTCGTAAATCCGGTTACGCGTAGGCCATGTGGCACTTGTCGTTCCCAAGGCATGGACGTTGGCCGATCGGCGTGAGGGTGCCGATTGGCACCCAGCCCTTCGCGGCCTCGTCGATGCAGCCCTGGCAGTGTTCGGCCACGCTCAGCATCGACCGTTCGCGCGTGAGTCCGGCGCTGGCGGCGACGTCGCCCATCGACCCGTAGAAGCCCGCGAGCGCGGAGCCGGCGTATGACTTCGCGCGATTGAGGAAGGCGCCATCCAACCGCACCGCGCCGCGGCGGAGATCCTCGGTGAACCCGGCGAGGAAGCGATATTGGGCGCGCACGCGTTGCCCCACACGACCGAAGTCGGCCGGCGTCAGCTGATTCCATCCCCCCCGCGCCAGTGCTTCCGCTGTCAGATGCGCGTCTTTGATCTCTTCGCGCATCGTCGCCTGCCATTCGTCGAGCGAGAGATTCCCGGCGCGGTAGGCGCTTGACGCTTCGAGGAGCTTGGCTTGGCTCGCGGCGATGAACTTGTCGATCCACGACCGCACCTGGACGCGCGTGATCCAGCGCCCGGTGTCAGGATCCCGAAACTGCGCCGCCCTCGTCACCCATGTCAGGCCGCGGCGTGGTGTCATCGCGGGTGGCGTCGAGCGCCCGTGTCGCCTGCGGCACGCGCTGCGTCGCCTTGCGTTTGGCGCGCATCACGTCCGCTTCGGTGATCTCGGCCAGTCGATCGAGCTCGGCGCCCGTTGGGGTCTCGTCGCGTTTCGGCATGATTCACAAATCTATTCCTCGAACCCCGCTTCCGCTTTCCGGGCCGCGTCGATCGCCCGCATCCGCGCGCGGATCTCGGGTGTCGTCATGCTCAGCGCTCCGATGCGACTCGCCGACAGTAAGAGTGGCGCGCCGGCATCGGTCGTAAACGACAGCACCCGATCAATGCGCCGCACGATCCAGTGGTGATAGGCGGCGTCGGCCTCGTCCCACATGTCCGGCGAGAGCCACCAGGACGAATTGTCGTCGGCCACCGAGAGGACCATGTAGGTCCCCAGTTCGACGTCGTGCGCCTGCGTCTCTGGCGTCACGCGGCCGTTCCACTCGCCGCGGCGCTCACGGCGCCGCCCGGCGCCGATCCCGACGTCGATCCTTGCTTGGTCCCGGTCGGCGCGCCCGCGGCGTTGACCCTCGCGGCATCGGTCGCCGGCGCATTGACCGCCCGCGTCGGCTGCTCGAGCGCGTCCTGCGGGTCGATGACTTCGCCGGGCTCGCCTGGTTTCGGCTGCTTCACCGAGACGCCGCCCGGGAGTGCCGCGTAGTCTTCCGGCGTGAGCAAGTCGTCGAGCTGCTCCTTCGTCAACCCTAAGAGCTTCGCTGCCCCTTTGAGCGTCGCGCCCGCCGTCGTGAGGTTCGTCAGCGCGAGCCCGAGTTCCTTCCCCCATTCGATCTTCGATGCCGGATCGTCGGCCATGCGCGACTGCTCGGCGTCGACGTCGTCCACGTCCAGCATGAGCATCGCGGTCTCTTGGCTGATCGTGACGCCGATCGATTCCTCGATCGCCTTCCGCTCTTCCGGCGTGATCGGTCCGGTGTCGAGCTTGCACGAGCCTTGGACGCGAAGCATGTCGGTGTAGAGGCCCGGCTGTTTCGCGATCGCTTCCGCCATCGCGAGCGCGGTTTCGATGAGCCACGTGAACGCGGCGTCGACCTCAGCCTTCGTCTTGAGCAGCGTGTTGAGATACTCGGCGCGCGCCTGGACACGCGAGACTGCGGACGTCGTCGCATCGCCCGCGATCAACACATGCCGCTGGCCGACTTCGGCGAGAATCGCTTCGTAGTGCTCGGCCGCCGCGGCGATCGACGCGTCCGGCTTGACGGGCTCCCGAAACACGGCCGACGGCGAGCCACGTTTGACGACCGTCTCACCTTGGTCGTTCGTGACTTTGTATTCCGCGCCCTCAATGAAATTCGTGGTGCTCGAGCCGAGCTTGAGCGGCGACGGCACAAAGACGCTGTTACCGGCGGCGTCTTTTTGGAATCCTCCCGGCACAGCGGCGTCGAGTAGCAGGCGTTCGGGGAATCCGCCCGTCGTGATGTTCCGCGGCACCATCGTCACCGCGTAATTGAGCGCGCGCTGATTCTGCTGCACCTGTGGGGTGGCCAGTGCGGGTCGACGCATCTCGAACATCGCGAGCCGGCCGCCGAGTTTGAGGACCGCGTCGCCTCGATGCGGTGTGGCGGGATCGGCCTCGGCGGAACTCTCGGAAGAATCGCTCGCGCTGTCTTCGCCACCGTCGTCGTCGGAGAGAATCCGAATGACCGTCTCGCCGACGCGATTCAGGAAACAGAGCCAGGCGTATTCGCGCGTCTCCTCGTTCTCAGCGTCCGAGTCCGACAGCTCGTCAGTATCGTCGTACGCGTCTTGTGCGCCTTCGTAGCGGATGACGCCGGCTTCCAGTTTCGTATCGGCGTCACAGGCAACCGTGGCCGTTTCGGGCTGGTTGTGCTCGGGCCAGATTTTCGAGAGGGCTTCCGAGATCGACGCGGCGCTGAGTGTCCGAAGTCCCTGCGAATCCGCCTGCGTCAGCCCATACGGCGTGTAGAGCCGGATGGACGACCGCTCGGCCAACAGCAGCGTGGCGACGGCGTCGAGCATTAGCGTCGGTACTTTCCGCGCGGTGAGCCAGTCGCGCACCAATCCCGTCGCGGCGTCGATCGCCTTCTGCTCGTCCGCGGTCGGCTGTTGATCACCCGTCGTCCGGCGCGGCACGAAGGACCAACGGAAGTTTTTCCCGATGACGCCGGCGGCATGTCGATCGACGACTTCCTTGACCGCATTCTTCGACGTGAAGATGTTCGCGATCTCCGTCATCACGTTCGTAAAGACGGAGTCGGTCACGTCGGGGTGCGGGCCGATCCAGCCGGAGCCGTCGAGCCAGTGATCGCCCTGGTACAGTCGGCGATTGACGTTGATCGGGTCTTGCTGCCGGCGGGCCGCGGGGAATCGCGCTTCGCCCGGAGACGTCGCGACGCTATTCGATTCGCGCTGCGCGACGTCGATCGTCTGATCGTCGACGGCCTTCGCCACCGCAGCGTCCGCGTCGTCGTAATCCCACACCGCGAATGGCGACGGCGGATAGAGCGGCGTGACCGTCGCACCCGACTTCGGTTGCCGCTTGAGTGCCCGCTTGACTCGCGCGATCAGCGAGAGCTTGCGCGCCGGATCGGTCGCCGTGGTAGCAGTGGCGGCGGGTGCGCTGGATGATGCGGACGGTTCGACGGACGTGGCCACGGTCGGAGAGTTTGAAGAGAAACTCTGTGCCCTGTGTGGCGGCCAGGCCGGCGCACCGAATGGATCGAGTGGAGCGATTAGAGCATACTACCGCGCGTCCGAATTAGTCAACGCTAGTCGTCGATTTCAAAACCGCCCGGCCCGTAGATTGGGCTATCAAGTTCGTCCTGATACATTCGTCGAATGCGATCCGCGAGAATCGGGGCCGCGATGCGCGTTGCCTCACGCTCCAGATATTCCCGTACGCTCTGTGGCCCGGTGATACCCTCGCCCCGCGTTGGCCAACGGTCAAGGGCGACCGTGGGCTGAAGGGTGATCAATTCGGAGATACCGTACTCCGGGGCGTATACGTGGTACTGCACCAAGCGACGGCCGCCATCATCAGATTCGCCGACTAGAATCGCGCGTGTGTTCACGGCGCCGGCGGCAGATACGACTCGATCACGTCGGCGAGGTCGTGCAGGAGATTCAGGCGCTCGCTGTCTGCGACGATCGCACGATATTGCGAATCGTCGGACGGGTTCGTGATGTCACCGGCCCGCGGTGCTGGTTGCTCGCCGATCCACTCGGCGATCTCTCTGAGCCGCGAGACGTGTTCGCGCGTGACCGCTCGGGGATCGTCGAATCGGCGCAGCAACTCGTTCAGCAACGCGATGAGCGCAGCGGCGTCCGACACGTCAGCAATCCCAGGCTCATGGATCTCGCGGTCAACGATCTCGAGCGATTGGCCTTGGAGCGTTGCGCGCACACTGATCGTTCGGTATTCGCCTTTCGCCCACTGCTCGTCGCTCAAGGCTGGCGGGATGTCCGTCGTGTGTCTGTCGCTCACTCCACCTCCTTCGGCAGATAGCTCTCGATGACGTCGGCGAGGTCATCAAGCCAGTGGTCGAGGTATGCGATGTCGATCATGACCTCGCGATCGTCGTAGACTGGCTCTGATGGAGAACCGTGGCTGTCGCGTAGGTCGGCCGCAACCGTGCGAAGCCGACGAACGGTCTCGCGCGTGAATTTCCTCGGGTCCTCGTCGTTCATCGCCGCGTTGGCGATGGCGATCAGTGCGGCGAAGGCGTTTGCGTCGTCCTGGATCGGAATGCATTCTCCGAGACTGCTCGGCTCGCACACGTACATGGCTTCGCGTTCCTCGCGCCGACGATCGTCGTTGTAAATCCCAAAATCGGCGCCGCCTCGACGCGATCTGCGCGCTTTCCATTCCTCCGGCGTGAGCGCTGGCGGAATGTCGGTCGTGTTCTCGTCGCTCATCCGGCCACCTCCGCTATCGACCTGCTTACCCATGCTCTCGAAGTGCCCTGGCTCGTTCTCACGCATGATATATGTCAGATCCCTTATCGGAAAGCTGTCGCTCACTGGACCGCCATCTTCTGCGCCGCCGCGACCGTCGTCGCATCGATCATCGCAATCTCTAAATCGCCCACGCAGTGGGGTGACACTTCGTGATGGGCGGTGATAGCCGCCCGCCGTACGGCCGAGCGATCCATCGCCTGGAAACTCCGGATGGCGTCTTTGGCTCCGCACGTGACGCAGCGCCAGGCCGCTCGCGGTCGTCCCGTTGTGCCGATACTAGCAACCCGCTTGCCGATTCGTCCGCCGCCCATTCGCTCACGCTCCGTGTGTCGCGTACGATCCGCCGCGAGGCCTCGCGTTCTTGAGGCGTTCATTCTCCGCTTCTTCCGCCTGAATCTGTTTGTCAAATCGCCGAAGCAGCTGCGTCAACGCGTCGGTCAAGTCGTCGTGCGCGCCGAGCGGGAACTGCAGGAGCTCGAGCGTCAGCGTCTTGACCCACGGCGCGATCGACGGATGCGGCAACCAGACATTCCCCGCCTCGAAAAGATGCGTGATTGCGTGCGCGCGCGCCACCTTATCCCCTTCGGGCTCGACGCCAATGAGCCCGGCGATCTCGGATTTGAGTGTCGAGATCACGGCCGGCCCGTTCGCTTTATCCTCGACGAGCTTGTGCGTGGCGCCGGGATTCCGCGCCGAGAGTCCGCGCACCGCTTTAATCGTCGCCGGGAAGTCGAGTCGATCGTGGATGTGGTCCGGCAAGATATAGCAATTCGCGCCGAGGCGGCCACCAGCCAACCCGGCGACATAATCGGACGTCGCCTTGTCCTTGAAGCTACAGTCGATCGAGATGGCTTGCGCGGTGAACTTCTCGGGTAGCATCGGGACCGCGAGTCCGCTTTCGATGATCGGATGCGCGCGCGTCGTGTAGTACCGGAACCATTCCGACTTGAAGACGAGTCCCGACGCCGGGGCCGGCCGTTGCTGTTGCATCGACGCGAACGCCGCTTCTCCGATCGCGCGCCGCATCTTCGCGTAATAGGCTTCGTCGAATCGTTCGGGACAGAGCGCTTCGCCTTCTTTCCGGCCGAGCGGATCTTCGGATTCCGCCAACGCTGGCAGCCGCGCCGTTTCCCAATCCGACGCTTCCTCGCTCGCCTGAATACGGCCCGAGAGATCGTCTTCGTGGCGCCGCGCGTTGCACAGCACGATTTCGCCATCCGGCTCCAAGCGGGTATACAAGTCCTCGCGATACCACTCGTCGACCTTGTCGCGGAACGCTTTCGAATAGGCGTCCTCGCGATTCTTGATCGGGTCGTCGATCGCGATGAGCTTAGCCGGCAACCCCGCGACACCAACGCCCACACCCACGGCACGGACGCCGCCGCCCGCTTCGGTTTCCCAATCCTCGGCTGACGTCCGATCGCGCGACAGCGGTATGCGTCCGACTAAGAGCCGTCGCACTTTCCGCGACAGCCGGAGCGCGAATTTCGCGTTGTACGCGCCGATGATGATCGGCATCTTGGGATCGAGCTCGAGCCGGTACGCGAGGTACCGGACGAGCAACTCGGTCTTCCCGATGCGCGTCGGCAGATTGATCTCGAGGCGGCCGAGCTCGCCCGCGACCATCCGATCGAGATACGCGTAGAGATAGACCAGGTGCCGCCACCACCAACTCCACGCGGGCGTGACGAGCTCGCAGTAGCGGCGAATGCCGATCGGCGAACCGTCGGAATTCCGCAACGGATTGCCTACCGGCTCTGAGGGAGTTTCGGGCTCGGTAGGGATTTGAGGCTCGGATTCCGCCGGTTCGGACGGCTTGGGCGCCGCGAAGGCACTCTCGAATCGGCGTTGGCGAAGGCGCAGCATCGGCTGGCGCTACCTGCCCGAGGCGCGCTTTTGCATGCGGAAAAAGGCGATCAGGTGTTCGCGCTCTATGACCCACGCGCCTCGCGGGCCGGGTAATTTCCGTGCCGGAAGCTCGCCGGTCGCTATCGCTATCCGAATCGATACCCGATCGGATGGCAAGAATCCATTGGCCTTGGCGTAGAGGCTCGAGGCGTTGATGGTAAACAGTTCCGCGGTTGTCGCCATGTGTTCAGATCTCCCAGTGAGTGTATTAGATCCCCAGCCAGTGCGGCGCGATCTTCGCCATGAGCGCGTCGGCGTGGTCGCGGTTGCCGTCGAAGAACTCGATGATCTCGTCGCGCGTCGCGAAGAGACTGGCCGTCACGCGGCCTTCGCGGAGCGTGCGGTCCATCATGGCGATCATGCGCAGCTCAGAGATAGCCTTCAGTTGTGAGCCGACGCTGTACGGGCGCTTGAGTTTCGTCCGTTTATCATTCTTCCGAGCACGCGCTGGGGTGTTCCTGGCGATGCGCGTTAGCCGTGGAATGACCGAATAGAGCACTCGACGCGCGGCCTCGGCGCAGTCGGTGTCGGTCGGCGCGTCCAAGCGTGGATGACGACCGCCAGTGCGAATCGCCCCGCCGTGCCGCTGGTGCACGAGCGCTGGCGCCGCCGGCTCGTCCGGCTTCTCGTCGTCGCTCATCAGTCAGCCGCCGCGTTCGTCGACAAAGGCGAAGAACTGGAGCGCATACGGAATCGCGCCTTCCTTGCCGCCGCGATCTAGCTCGACGTACACTCGGTGCCCGAGTGCTTCGCTTACTTGGATCGCCTCAAAGACATTGTCCCCCCTGATCGGTAGCTCGATCAGTAAGCAGTAGGCAATATCGACGCGTCGACGTCCGCTCTCCGGCTCTTTTGGCGTCGGGCGCCGATACATGTTGCTGAGAAGTATGAGTTGCTCCTCGATGGCGCTGAGTTGCGCTGGGTCGAGCTGCGCGAGTTCCTGGGGCTCTTGGCTCATGGCGTTCTCGATCTCTAGTGAGGCGAATCATCGGGCGCGTTGAAATGCGCGGGATGGCGCGTGATCATACCGCCTCCGCCATGACGCCATCGCGGCGCATCGCTGGCCATTGGATTTTTGCTAGCGAGCGCTTGACCGACTCCGAGACTCCATCCGGCCAGAGATCGCTATATCGGGTATGCGCCATCTCGAGTAGCCACAGCGCGTCGGCCTCGTTGTGATCGTGTCCGGCGTATTCGAGTTTCCGAATCGCGGCCGCGAGCACTTCGTCCTTGGGTGCGTTGCCCTTTCCGGTCGCGAAGAGCTTGACGCAGCTCGGCGGAATCTCGACGTAGGGAATCCCACGATCCGCGATCGCCAACCGGACGACGCCGCCCAACTCCCCGAGCGAGATGTGGCCTTGCTGTCCTTGCACGCCGAAGGCGTAGCCCTCGATGACGACGAGATTGCTCGCGGCCACGATGTCGATCACTTTGGACCGCATCCAGCGCAAGCGGGCCATGCCGCGATCGAGGCCCTTGGGCGGTGAGAGCACACCGCTCGTCGCATCGGTGACGATGGCATGCGTCGTGGCCCATCCGGCTGCGGTGAGCGAGAGGTCGAGCGCGGTGATGATCATGTGGCTCATGGTCAGAATGGGAGTTCGTCGTCAACGGCGAGATGCTGAGCGGAGCACGCGGCGCACTGGTGATGCGATCCGCGATTGAACAGCCGCCAGAAATCCCGATGGCACATTATGCAGTTGCGCCGCGCGATCACAAACTGGCGGAATCGCGAGCGCGGCCGGAGCTCGAAGACGAGCGCTTGCAATGCGAGCATCGGCCGCCACAACTCGCGATGGCCGCGCGCCCGCGTCAATTGCTGCGAGAAGAATCGTCGATCGAACAGGAGCGCCAGCCATAGCAACGCGTCGTTGCTCGCTGCGTCGTTTCGGTCGGTGTGGTAAATCCGTCCTTCGACCGTCACCATGCCGTTCATCGGCGGCCACATATTGCCGATCGGACGATGGAAGATGTGGCCGCCGAATTCCCAGCGCTCCAAGCGAATCCATTTCTCGTCGTAGATACCAGTCCCGCCGCAGAGCCAACAGTCCTCGCCGGCGTAGTAGTATCCTGACCCGTCGCAGCTGTAGCATTCGCGCTTGATGTGTTGAATATCCTCGCCGACCAACCTGCCCCAGCGGCGCAGGATCCGCTCTTTGATCGCGTACGCGGCGAACCGATCGACGGACGATCCCATCACAGCGTTCGCGTGCCACAGCAACCAGGCGAGGAATTTCGTCCAGGGTTTCATGCCAGGTCTCCCATGGCCGTGAATGTTCGCGCACACCCCTCTTTCCACTCTTCGTAGCTCGGAGCAACGACTTTGCCTGCCGCGATGCGCTTCGCGCGTTCCGCTCTCGCCAATGCGACCAACGCTGCCGCTTCCTCGGACCGCCGCGCGTCGAGCAACCGTTGGCGTTCCGCCCGCGATTGGGCGAGCCGCTGCATGTGCTGTCGCCGTTCTTCCCCTTCGGCGTTCGCTCTCGGGCGCGCGATGCCGCGTCCGGTGAATTTGAATCGTGAGGCGCTCATGTCGTCTCCGCTTTGCGTTTATTCTCACTTCGGCGTTTCCGCATCGCACACGCTTTCCGATCGGCGCAGCGGCCGACTTTGTTCTCCGACCGCGAGCCGACCTCGACGACGATCGGTGCACGCGATTCCAAACCGCATTCGGTGCAACGCACCTTGGCCGTCTTCGCCGGCGTCGCGGTTGTCGAGATCATTGCTTCTTGGGCTCGTCGCATGGATCGATCCCGAGCGGACATGGATCGTGTTCGGCGAGCAGCTTGCCATTGAGGGTGAAATACTGCGTGACCATGCGCGAGATATTCGTCGGCGTGCCGTCACCGCGAACGATCTCCGACTGAATGACCTTCATGACGCGCGGCATCAGCGATTCCTCTCGTCGTGGGCTTCGTGCGTGTACGTGAGATCAACCCGGGTGAATGGCATGCGTCGTCTCGTCGCGTGATTCTCCGTGAGCCGCGCCATCGCTCGTCGAGCGTCGATACCCGACTGGATGCGATAGAGCCGATCGGCGGTGCGGTCGCATTTGGCACCGAGCCGGGCGAGGAATCGCGCGAGATAGAGCGTGATCATGATTATCTGGGGCGGCTGTGTCAGTCTTTTGCTACAAACTTTGGGATGACACCCACGGCTAGCGCTGCATCAACGCACGCCTTGCAGACCGGCGCGGGCCGATACGCGCCGATCTTGTAGACGCCGGCCGAGAGTTGCTTCTGGCCGACGTGACTCGGGAGAGCGCAAAAGTGTTTCGGCAGCTCTGGCTGTGAGCGCCGGTTCATCGCCGCGCCCTCGCTTTCTTCGCCGGCTTCTTGCTACGCGCACGCCGCCGTGCGGTATCGGGTTTCCCCGTCGAGGCGTCGATCTGGTGCAGGATCGCGGTCAATTCGTCGCGGTCCTCCATCGGCAGCACATAGCCGCCCAGGTCGTTCCGGAATTGTGTCCGACGAACGAGATCGAGCGCGCGGGTGACGGGGCGTTTCGTGCCTTTCGTGGCCATGAGAGTTTACTCGCGTGAGAGGGTGGAACTGCGGTGCTGCGGGGGCTCGTGTGTGGCTTTTCGTGCGATGCCGTCGGCCCACTCGGCGACGTTCGCGTCGGTCGATCGGAGAGGAATGTCCGGGCGATAGCTGTCGTCCTTCGCCGTGCGCGGGTTCGCGAGCGCGCCGCCGATGCCGACTTCGAGGCCGCACTTGGCGCAGACAAACTCACGCTCGCCGACACATGGCACGTCACACATCGGGACGAAGTCGTGCACGCAGCGGTCGGTCATCGACGTGCGCCCTCGGCGATCACGAATCGCCTTGCCATGCCTGTCTGCTCCAACGTCGCCAGGAGGTCGGGGTCCGCACCCTCGATTGCCAGAGCCCCACCCGCGCGCCGTGCCGCATTCGCGATCGATAAGAGCACGCCCAGCCCGTTCGAATCCACCCAGCCACCGGCACTCAAGTCGACGGCCAAGAACACATGCGACCGCGCGATGGCGTCGAGCGCTTTGGTCTTGAGCACTTTCCCGTTCCCGGCGTTGAGATTCGCCGTGACGTGGAACCGGACCGAGATGCCGGGACGATCGTCCTCGGGCGTGCACTCGGTGGCGTGGATCCCGAGCTGGACCCGTTCGTGATCCGCGACGGAGTAGGCGGCGTGTTTCATCGCGCACCGCCGGCGGCAATGCGCTTCGACGGCTCGACGCCGAGCTTCGCCGCGGTCGCATTCGTGAGCGCTTCGACCTGCGCGCTTGCCGATGCTAACGCGAGCTGCGCGGCCTGCTCCGACTCCGCGGTCGCACACGTCGCCTCGTACGCCTGGACGAATCGCTTGCGAAGCCACGGGAGTTCCGACTCGAGCGGATTCGAGAAGTCTCGGAACCCGCCGGCCGCGCGGAATGCGCGCACCGTGTTGGCGCCGAGCCTCTGGATGTCCGGCATGCGCTGCGCGAAGTCGGGGCTGTGCACGTACCGACCCGCGATCGCGAGCACGCGCTCGAAGGCTTCGCCGGCAGACAGTTCGGGCTCCTCGACGGGCGCGATCAGCTCGACGAGTTGCTTGGGAGACGGCCAGTTCCGGTACTCGGCGCTCCACGTGTGAAACGCCAACGCCGTCGCGGCGACGAATTGCTGCGTCGTCAGCATGTCGGAGAGTTGCGTGTAATACTCCCGAAACACCGGCGCCTCGAGCTCGCGCCCGATGCGACCGGCGAGCAACCCCATGCGCTGCGCGAAAATCTCCTTGTCGATCATCGGCTAGAGCCCCTCCAAGGCTGCGACGCTGTTGCGGTAGCCGCGCTCGCCTGGCCCTGGCGGCGACTCGCGACGAGCTCCGTTAATCGGCGCGCCGTTCGGTGTGATCACGGCGTTACTCGCGTCCGAGGCCGCCAGGTGTTCCTGCCACGCGCGGATGGTGGCCGCGGCGAAGTAGCGGAGCGACTTCACTTCGCCGTCGGCGTTATGCGTTCGAGCCAAGCCGTAGATCCGCGATTCGGCAAAAGCGAGCGGGACGCCTGCCTGGAGGATCGTGTCTGCGGCTTGCAGCGAGCTCGCCTGACCGGCGAAGAGACGCGGCACCGGTTGCGGTCGCGTCGGATGTTCGGCGAGCCCTTTGTTCGCGGCGACGACCAAGCGAATGTGCGGCGACGGGGCACCGCTTCCTGAGGCGACTTCGCTCGAATTCTCGCGCGCGGTACTAACAACCTCTACTTGGTTACTAGGTAAGGAACTGGTACTGGTAGTGGTAGCATCGTTTTCGTAATGCGGATTCGATGCGTCGGCATCTGCGTCCGCATTGCCGCCGCTCTGCCAACGCAAGGATGCGGCGTCTCGCGCTTGGACAGTCTTGATGCCCTTCTTGGCACGCTCTAAGGCAAGGCGCGGGTTATACCTACGTCCGTCGCGTTCGGGGAACTGATCCGCGATCGTCGCCCAAATTTTCTGGAATTTCCGCGTCGAGACTCGACACAACTTCGCGAGCTTTTCGAGCTCGGTTGGGAGTCCGTTCAGCGTCCAATCGAACGCGAGAAGTAGAGAATACGCGCCGATTTCGTCGAGATTATAGGTCGCGACGCGGCCGCCGACGAAGTCGTTGGCGTAGAACGGGAAGCTCGGCGCTTCGCTCATTTGGCCTCGTTTGCGCCGGAATGCGCGGCGATCTGGACCGGGGAATCAGGGTCGTTTTCGGGGGTTTCTGCGCCGATTTTGTCGAACAACACGGCCTGCTCTGAGGCCGGGAGGAGCGCCGCGGCAACGTTCCGTTCAGCTTGTCGGTAGTAGCTCGGCTTGAGCTCTATCCCGACACCACGACGGGCGGACCTGACAGCCTCGTACACTTCTGATCCGACACCCATGAACGGAGTGAGTACGGTGTCGCCAGGGTTCGACCAGAGCGTAAGAACGCGCTGAATGACGTCGAGCTGGAGCGGATGCACGTGCTTCTCATCGTCGGCCTCGCGCGCCTCGCGATACGGCAGCACGCGATCGAGACGAATGTCGTCCCAAAATGCGGATGCGTACTGTCGCCAAATCCAATGCGAGTAGCGGTTTTCGATCTGGTTGCCGGTCCAGCCGCGATAGCGAAGCACGGACGCCGGCGGCACGCGCGAGCCCGCATACTCGAGCAAGCCAACCTGGTGCGCGATCGGAACCGTGTTCTTCCCGTCTCGCCGGAACGCGAGGAGGTAGTCCGCTGACGCCACGCTACAGCGCGATGAATCGTCAACGATCGTCTTGTGCGCCAAGTTCTTGGCCATCGTCCGGTTGCGGACGGCGAGCGGTTCTTTCCAAATCGCATACCGCGCGACGTAGCGGAACCCTTCGCGCTCATGGAGCCGGATGATGTCGCCGGGGAAATCGACGAGATAATCGGTTCCCGAATTCCCGGACGGCACGTCCATGCAGTGGACCGCGGTCATGCGACCCGACATGGTGAGCCGCGCGAGCTCGCGCACGACGTACGCGTAGTGCTCGAAGAACTCCGTGTAATCGCGACAATTCGACAGGTCGCGATCGTCCGACGAGTACTGATAGAGCCCGCCGAACGGCGGCGAATACACGGATAGGCCCACGCTCGCGTCAGGAAACGACGCCATCGTTTCGATGCAGTCGCCTTCGTATAGTGCGTAGCGATCCGTTACGCGCTGGCGCGGAATCAGATTGGCTACAGCCATGACGGCACCTCGGCGAATTGCGTCGAGGTGGGCCGCCGGCGCGCGATCGTCGTCGCGTCTCGCATGTGCCGCACGAGCGCGTCGAACATCTCGTCGGCCTGGCGCGCTTTGCGTTGCACGTTGGCCGTGACGCCCCGCTCGCCCTCAGTCGTGACGACGTCGACGCGAACAGGGTTGCGCTGGCCAAATCGCCAACAGCGACGAACGGCCTGGTAGTACTGCTCGAACGAATGCGACGGAAAACAGGTGACGTGCGCGCAGTGCTGGAAGTTCAAGCCCCACGCGCCGATCTTGGGCTTGGTCACGAGCACGCGTGATTCGCCAGCGGCGAACGCGAGCAGCTTTGCTTCCTTCTCATCGTCAGAATCCGACCCCGACACCTGAACCGCACCGGCGATCAATCGCTCGAGACAATCGCCTTCGTCGTTCAGATGACACCAGACAAGCGCGGGCTTGCCGGTGTCGGCCACGAGCGACGCGACTTTCTCGCACCGCTCGCCGATTGTGCGACGACGTTCTTCACGCTGCTCATGGAGATCGGCCGCCGGAAGCGCGAAGAGCTCGCCCTCACGCAACGTCAGCGCGCTCACGACGTGCTCGACTTCCTCGAGCGGCGGCAGAATGAATCGATCGTCGTCGAATCCCAAATCGGATGGCCGCCGCAGCGCACGCGCCCACGAGGCGACCCAACGCCAAAACGGTTCCTCAGCGTGGCCCTTGAAGCGCCATGCGTTCTTGGTCCCGAGGTAGCCGCGGCCTGTCGCCGAATTATTGAGATCGTTTTTGAAGAACCGATTCAAGACATCGACATATCCGAGCTCGCCCAACGCTTCGCTCGAGGTGCCGAGTTCGACGTAGTCGTTCGGGGCCGCAGTGGCCGTGCACAAGAGCCGATACTTTCGCTTGCGCATGAACGCCGTGATGTCGCTCCGGCGCACGCCGTCGAACGATTTCAGGATACTCGATTCGTCGCACACCACGCCCGCGAAATCGTCGGCGTTGAAGTGGTGCAGTCGTTCGTAGTTGGTAAGGACGATCGTCGGCCGGGCGGGGGTCCGTCCGTCGCTCGAGCGAACCGCGTCGATGCCAAACTTCTGCGCTTCGCGCTGGAGCTGAGCCGCGACGGCCAGCGGCGAGAGCACCAGGACCGATTTGTTCTCGCGCTCGACGACGGCGTTCGACCACGCGAGCAGCATCGGCGATTTGCCGAGGCCGCAATCGGCGAAGATGCCAGCGCGGGCCTTCCTGAGCGCCCATGCGACGAGATCGGCCTGGAAATCGAATAAGAACGAGGGCAGCGAGCGCGGCGCGAACCCGTCGAACGTTCCGAGTTGCGACTTCCGCTCGAGGAAGCCGGCGTACGAGAGGCCGGTCATGCGGACCGCCGACGACCCACGATCACACGCCGTGTGATCGTGGCGTGAAAAACTCGGGGACTAACTCGGGGTCGGCTGCGCGAGTTGTGCGCGCTGCAGCTGGAGTTCTGCTCCTTTGATGCTACCGCGCCGCGGCGAAATTCCGACTTCGGATCAGAAGGTTGGGGGTTCGAGTCCCTCTGGGCGCACTTATTACGTGACAACGACTTACGCGCACGGCCACACATCGCCAGCGCAGTCGCGGTCGGGGACTTTCTCGGGGAAGTCATCGAAAATTCGCTCAAAAAATATCTCATGCGAGTTTGATCGCGGGTGACGGTTTGCGTGCGCTGGATTTCTTTGGCGGCGACAAGAAGACGCGCAGCTTGGCAGCATCAGCGGCGAGATACTCCTCGATTTGATACCGCTCGTAGAGATCGGTGACGTCGCGTGTGCCGTGGCCCATATACAGAAGCCTACGCGTTCGCGGGATACCCGCCTCTTCCATCCACTGCGCGTATGTGCGCCGGAGCTGGTACGGCGTCATGACGGTCGAGAAGCGTTTCCGAAACGCCTTCTCGAATCGATCACGTGAGAGCGGCGGCGCATCGGGTCGACGGACGAGTGGCACGTCGCGATCGCGACCGGCGCGCTTCGTTCCGAAGATGTGGATCCGGTCGCGCCGAATCTCCCACGGTCCCCAATAGTCTTTGAGTCCCATGCCGGTCGTCGCCATCGACCAGGCGATCTGATCGATCGCGTATGCGTTGGATCCGCTCGCGTTTGGGAAGAGTTCGCGCATCCTCGTGAGCGTGATCGGATGCCGCGGCGCACGCTTGACGACCTTCACCGGCTCAACGGCCGCGCACGCCAGATAGACGGGATGATTGCGCTTGAGCGTCGAACGGGCGAACGCGAGGGCCGCCGATCGGCACAGATTGAACGATCGCGGATGCTTTCGACCGAGCGTCATTCGAAGCGAGTCGAGCACACGCGGCAAGTCAGCGATGCGCGCGTCAGCGTCCGCGGCCTCGAGATACCCAAGCGACGTGCCGAGCGAAATCGCGTGCTTCTCGGAATAGCGATCGGCCGCGTCGTCGATCCAGGCGCGCATCGCCGTCGAGACTTTTTGAACAGTGTTGCCGACGGGCAGCGCGGCCAACGTGTGACGCTGGTACGCGTCGTAGAGCTCGAGCCACGAGATGTGCTTGTCGCGCACCGCGCGCAGGAGATCCAGCCGGCCATCGCGATAGAGCGCGCGCGCAGCCGCCTTGATGCGCTTCACGACTTTCGGATCCGTCGTGCCGCTCCGTCGATTGATCCGGCCCACGCCTTGGAATTGGAGGTCGATGTCCAGCGTATCGGGCGTCATGACGCGGTCCTCTGCTTCCGCCGAGCCGAAAAGGCGAGCGCCGGCACGGGTGCGCCCATCGCCTTCGCGCGTTCCGCGAGGACGTCCAACACCTGCCCATAGATGTAGCGCACGCGATTGCCAGCGCGGAAGAACGGCAAGTCCATGCGCTCGACGGTCGCCGCCGACACGCCGAGCGCCGCGCCGAGTTGCGTGGCGTCGAGGACGGCTTCCCGTGCGTATGCGATCACTGGCTTGAGTTCAGTCTTTCGTGATGGCATTTAAACCAAGCTCTCCGGAAAGAGGAGATCGCTCGCGACCACTTTGCCGGACCCCGGGATCTTGGCCGCGCCCACCGTCACCAAGTCAGCGACGTGTTGCGCGCCCGTTCCGCCGGTCAGATTGTAATTCACCGCGGCGCCGAGCTCCGCGCGCGAGATCGACTCGGGATAGATGGAGATCAAATACTCGGCGATGCGGCGTTGGCCATCCGGCAGTTTTCGCAGCACGCGCTCGTGGAGCTCCTCGAGCGTGGTCGGAACGTCCGTCGCATCCGCCGCCGCTCTCCCCGCGTCCGAGAGGCGCACAGCGCCCTTGTCGGGCAATTCAACAAGCCCGAGCGCGCCGAGACCCGCGATATGCTGGGCACCGGTCCCGCCCGTCAGATTGTAGCCCGCCACCATGCCGAGTTGGTGACGCGTCGCCTGCTCGACGCCGATCGCCTCGAGCTCCGCGAGCGCGTTCAGAATCTTCTGCTGGCCTTTCTTGAGATCGCTGCGCGGCTCGCTCGCGCGCGAAACCGGGGTCGAACTTGCACGCGGTGTAACGGCGCGAGAGGCCCGACGATCCTCGCCAGTTGCTACTACGGCTGACTGCGTAGCGCTGCTAACACTACGCGGACCGGCGGGTGACTCCCGACGCGTCGATTCTGCCGACGACGCCGAGCCTGTGCTAGACGCATGATGTCCGTTCATCTGTTGGACCTCGTCCAAGGTCACGACGACCGCTTCGAGTCGATCGGGCAATGCCTTCACCGCCTGGACCGCACTGGCCATTTGTTGCTGCACGCGCGAGATCAGCTTGCGATACGGCATAACGGCAGTCGCGACGGCGCGATCGATCGCTTTCTGATCGACCACGGTGACGGGCTTCTCGACCACGGTGGCTGACTTCTGCGCCTTGGTGAGCTGCGTACGAAGTTGCGCATTCTGCCGTTTGAAATCGTCGATCGTGCGCGCTTCTTCTTCGGCTTCTTTTGGGAGATCGGCGAGTCGCGCCAGCATCGCTTTGACTTTCGCCGATGGCGGCGGCGCGATCGTCCCGACGCGTCCGGCCTCGGGATGACTCGTCAGGACGTCGCCAGTCTTGACGCGGGCGACTTCGTTCGCGATCGCCGGACCGTAGACGAAGAACTCCCCCGGCGCGAGCGTCTTGAGAGCGCTCCGCTCCTCCTTCCCCATGCCGAGTTCGTCGCCCGCGCGCTTCACATCGATGTCGAGCCCCGTCCGGCCGATCATCTTGTTCAGGAGTTCCGCGGCGACATCCTTGTGCAACTTCGAAATGCGTTGCGTTGCGCCCACGAGGGCGAATCCACGTTTCCGCCCCTGCGTGGCGAGCGCTGTCACGGCTTCTGCGGATCGCGCCTGCCCGGCTTCCGGCGCAAAGACGTGCATCTCGTCGATCACGACGATGATCGGGCGCCAGAGATCGCGCGGGAGCGCCATGAGCTCCGTCAGGAAATTCTCCACGTACCACCGGCGGTCGTCGAGCGACAAGTCGTAGAGGTCGAGAATAGCCGACGCGTTCAGTTCGACCAACGTGCGGCACAGGCGCTTGGCGTATTTCGGCGCGGCGATCGCGTCCCCGCCGGTTTTCGCGGCGATGATGTAGTCGAATCGCTCGCGCAGCGTGACAAACTCGCCCTCCGGATCGATCACGAGATGCATTACGCGGCCGTGCGTCTCTTCGAGGAGTTGCCGGATCGCGCGCGACTTCCCTCCGCCGCTGTTCGCCTGGACGAGACACCTGGACGCGATCAGCCGGTCGAGATCGACGTGCACGCCGGCGCCCGCCGGTTTATACGTGAGAATCGGGATACTCGTCATCGCTTCGCCGCCTCGGCGGCTTTCCGTTCCTGGTTGGCGTCGGGGTTAAGTCGGGCCGTTCGGAGTTGCGCCGCCACTTCGATGACCGACTGCCGCTGCTCGTCGACGATCTCGATCGCGGCGTTCTGGTCGTACACGATCGTCTCGCGCGCCTCGCCGAGCTTGGCGCCGATCGCGTCTAAGGCCGTGGCGAGCACGCGCAATACGCGGTCGATCTGATGCCATTCGGCCGCGACGGCTTGATCTCGCTCGCGTTGAATGCGCGCGTCCGAGGGTTCGCGCGAGTAGGGTTGCTGCTCGACCACGGGCGAAGGCTGGAGGTTCATTCTGGTTGCGCTCCACGAGGCGACGACGCGAGGCCATAGTCAGCGATGTATCGGGGGTCTGCCCACATGCAGGCGTCGCAGATGTAGACCTCTCCGGGGTTCGCGCATTTCTGCCACGCGCTCGCGACGTAGTAGCCTGCGGTCATGTGGCCTGGCATCGGCGGTGAGAAGTCCGCGATTGGCCGATGGCATCGCGAACACTCTCCCACAGGTTCGCCGCGAAACCAATCGTCAATCGACATCGAAACGGGGCCCGGACACTGGCGCGCTTCGTTCACCGGGCCGCGCATCGCACCACACACGCGACAACTCTCTGCACCGGGCGTTAGATGCGGAAACTCGCTGGACGCGTCGAACCATTGGTGAGTGCTCATGTTTTGGCTCCACGAGGCGACGACGCCGAACCGGTCATGTGGGCTCCACGCTGGCGCCGAGCGGCGAGACGGGCAGCACGATGCGCCGCGAATAGTCGACCTCCCACGATTCGGCGGTGACGCTCGCGTTGTAGACGTCGATTGCTGCTTGAAGCGCGTCGATCGGCGGCATTGCGTCGTACGCGCCGTCGTACTCATCCTGCGTCGCCTGCTCGACGATGCTATCGGCGCTCGGGATCTGGATGCGGCGCGTCGTACAGGCCCACACCTCGGACGGCATCGGGTCGCTTTCGTCGTGCTCGCATTCCCACCACTCCTCAAATTCGTCGAGGTCGCGCAGATAGCCGTCGTTCCACGCACCATCGACGTAGACCGGCCCATCATATTCGGAAGCGGGAACTCGCGACGCCTTGGCAATCATTGCTGCGTCGCGAGCGGCCTCGCGCTTCGCGCGGCACCGATCGCAAACGGTGTATGGTTGCTTACGAAAGTCGGGCGAGAGCGACGCATTACAGTCCTCGCAATGCCGGTCACAGCACCGCTCCGCGAACGCGTCGTTGAGGCTGTAGACGCGCCCGCACGTTGCACACGCGTGAGCGACAGCCGCGCCATCGCTTTCGCGAACGAGTTTCACGGGTGCGCTCATCGCTCGGGCGTCTCCGGTGCGTACGTGCGCGCAATCGGCACGTATCGTGTGGTCTCAATGAGGCCGAGCGGTGCGAGGATTGAACGGCCAGGGTTACGCCGATCAGCTAGCACATCGCTCACGTACGCGGCGCTCACCCCGTGCGCCTTCGCCCACGCTCGCTGCGATCCGGCCAGATCGCACTCCACTTTGAGGAGCACGCGGACGTCTGCGTTCGATAATTCGCGAGGGCGTTTCATTGGGGCGTCTCAGGTGTTTTGGCTCCACGAGGCGACGACGCGAGGGGAGGAGAAGCGGGAGCGCGGCCAATGTTGCGGAACGCTCGCGATGCGGCCATGTCGTGCGACGTGATACCGCCGCGCGATTCGATGAAGCGATGCGCCCATGCCGCTGGACAGTTCGCGTCGAACGGTGCGTCGTCTGATCCGTCGCCGTCGCATGTCGGGCAGGGGCCTTGATAGGCGTCAATGAATCGGCTCATTCGGCGGCTTCTCCTGGAGAGAGAGCGCGGGCCGCAAAGAGTTGTTTCTGCCGAGTGCGAAGCGCGGTTGCTGTCAGGCCATCACTCGGGCGCGAGTCCTTGATATATCCATACGCGATGTCGAATAGCAGGTGCGCTTTATCCTCACGTACGATGAGGTTCCACCCCGGCGCGTCCCAGTGGGATTCGCCCACGAGACGAACCACGTCGACGAGCAGCTCGCGCTCGGCTTTCGCTTGCTCCCTGTCTCGGCTCGCCTCGGCGAGTTGAGCGCGCAGCTTGATATTTTCCTGTGTCGTTTCGATTAGCGAAGTCCGCAACTGCGCATCGCATTCCGCTTGCGTCTCGTGGGGGCAGTCACCACTCATGCATGCGAACCACGTCTCGTCGACCTTGTTCTTGGTCGCCTCGGCGAGTTGAGCGCGGAGCGCGGTGACGATTCGAATGACAGCGGTCGCCTCGTCACGATGGGACTTCCGCGGTCCATACCGAGCCGTTGAGCTAAGGCTCTTGATCACCGCGTCGATCTCCTCGTCGGTTGGGCGTATCGACTCGACGGCGGCGCGCGGGGTATTGGAGTCAGCCATGATTTGCCTCGTACAGTTCGCGACACTCTTTTAGCTCGTCCCGCGCTTCGGCGAGCTGAGCGCGCAGTAAAGCGGCTTCTCTCGCCTGCTCAAGTAGCTCGTTGCGAATCCACGCATCGCACTCGGCTTGCGTCTCATGCGGACAATCGCCTGTGAGGCAGGCGAACCACAGCTCGCTCGGTACGTACGCCTCGACCGCCGCGAACTGCTCAGCAATCCCCGCCGTGAACGTCGCGTAGGTCTGTTCGTGGCCGATGAGCTTAATGACGGTGACGCCGCGCCCTTCTGGCTCTGCCGATACCACGTATCCATTGGTGCCAGCCGGCACGTGGCGCATTTCGCGTCCGAACGGCTTGACGCCGTAGGCGAACGGGCGAAGCGTCACGACGAACGTTCCTTTCTCCAGCATCGCATGGTCGCTCATGGGCGTTCTCCGGGTCCACGACGGGAGGCGCGCCACCAGAGGCGGAATTGCGCGAGTTGATGACGCCAAATCGCACGCAGGTTCCCATCGCACCGCTTGACGTGCCAGTGTCGATGCAGCGGTGACCAGCGCAGGTAGGGGACGCGGAAATAAGTTCTCATGTGCCTTCCTGTTGGGGTCCACGACGGGAGGTCATGGCTCGACCGCTTCGTATGTCATTTGGAAAATCTCATCCTTACAGGGATACAGCTCGCCCTTCACACCTCGGATTATCCAATCGCCGATGTCACATCGCATATCGCCTTCGAGCGTTGGAATCGTGATCGACTCGTCGCCATTCACCCAGAGCGGGCAATCATCGTCCGTTTCCGCTTCGTCGGCGGGCGGAAGTCCGAGCGACACGAGCCACGCATCCAGATCTTTCCATGCCTTCACGGGCGGCTTCGCAAGCCACCGAAACGCGTCGATCACGACCGGCTTCTTTCTGAATTGCGGCACTGTCATTTCTCCTGTTGGGGTCCACGACGAGGACGGGACGGGCTGTCGTTAGACTCGTTGGCGTCGCGGAGGAACTTCCGCCAGGCGCGCTCGCACTCTCGCGCCGCCTTGGTGGCGCTAAACGTGGGGAAGAGCGCGCGGAACTTGTCGTATTCGCGGTCGCAGTTCATACAGAGCCCCTCGTACGCCTTGCTGCGCGGATCGCCGCCTTTCGCTCACGCTCGTGCTTTGCCTGGCAGGACCGATGATACGACTGTCCGCCGCGACTCACTCGAATGTCCTCTTGATCTCGATAGGATCCGCACCGCACGCAGCACCGCGCATTCGGGTTGCCGCACGCCTTGAATGCGCGCATTCGTCGATGTAGGAGCCCATGGTACGCATGGTCTTGGCATATCACGAGGTTATGCGGGTCGTTATTCTGTTTGTTCTCGTCGACGTGATGAACCTCAGCCGTTGAGGGCAGGTATTTGCCCAAGGCGCGTTCGGCGACAAGCACGTGCTCGCAAACGCGTCCTTGTTTTCCGGCGCGCGGGTGATCCGGCACGAGCAGCGTCACGTACGCGCTGCTCGTGCAGCGCCCGCCCCGCCATTGCGGACTCTCCGGGCCGCGCCGAATCGGCCGCCCCATTCGGTCGACCGCGCTCATATTCACGCCGCCCATTAGCCGTGCACAGTCTCGACGTCGGTCGCCTTGGGCGGCACGTGATCACCCGTCCACGCGTCGGCCTTGAGCGGCAAGGTGGCGTAGCGGATCACACAGGCGGGTTCCGCCGGCATCGCCGTCGAATCCAGCGTGCCGAGCATCTCCTGTTGTCGCGCCTTGGCCCATGCGGCGGACGCTTCGCGCTCGGACGACGTGAGAATGGCCAACGCATCGATCGGCACATCCCGTTCGACCATGAGCAGCAACTGACGGAGCGCGTTGTCGTCAAGCGGCTCGCCTGGTTCGTTCACGACGAGCGCGACACCCGTCTCGGATTGCGGCGGCGTTTTGCCCTTCCGACCTTTCGGCTTCCGCGTCGACTGCACTTCAGCGTGCGCCGCGTTTTCGTTGAACTCGGCGACGTTCTCGGAATTGGACGGCTTCAAGAGATCGAGCTGCTCGCGCTCGCCGTTCAAGTACCGCACGGCTTCGCCCTCGACGAGCGACACGAGCTCCAAGACTTCATCCGACAGCGTGCACGCCTCGTCGCTCGCGTCCTCGCTGCCTTCGCGGACGAGCGGCGTGTTCATGACGAGCGGCCGGTCATACGCTTTCGGGATCGGCCGCGTCGCCGTGACGATCAGCCCGCGATACCCGTTCTTGTCTTCCGACAGATTGAGCGTCGTAATCGTCAGGTTCTCGCGCCACTCGTCGGGGATCTCCAAGAGATCGATCACGAACGCGGCGAACGACTGGAGCGCGTCCGCGAAGGATGGCAGCGGTCGCTCAGCGGATTTGGCGACAACCTCTTCCGACTTGTGTTCGTCCTTTCGTTCGTACGCGAGCTCGACGCCCTTCTTCGTGACTGAGATGCGCGAGAATTTCATATGTGATAATCCTTATCGGTTAGCGAGGACGTCGATGTACGCTTCGATGAACGCTTGGGCTTGCGGGGCGACGATGGCATCGCCGTAACCGCGCAGTCGTCCCACGCGGGCGGGAGCCCCATCAACCAGCGGGAATGCGCCGGGTTCAACCGGCCGCCACTTGTCGTCGGTGCAGTAGAGCCAATCAGCATCTCGCCAGAAGCCGTTAACCGGGCCGCGCTCGTCAACGTGTGAGAATCCTTGTGACGGCTGTCCGACTGCGGGCGCTTCCCCGTCGACTCGGAGTCCTCCCGAACCGGCGTCGGCCAATGCGCCAGCGTCGCATCGTACGTCAGCTCCGCCGTGCCGTGGCCCCGGGCGATCTGCTTCGCGCGATGCGCTTCCGAAATGCCCCGCAGCGAGTCCCCGCTCTGCGGAGTCGTCCACGACGCCAGTTGCGCGGCGATCGATAAGTGCGTGATCGCCTCTCGCGACCCCGACGTCATGTTCGCCTTCATCGCCCGGTAATTCTCGAGCGTATTGCCCAACTCCGTCGCAGTCGGCGTTGGCCACCCTGACAGATGCGCCGCATCTGTCAGGGTGGTTCCGCCGTGACCCGCGATCATGTACCCATGCCGTCGCGAACTCGCGCTGTCCTGCGTCGTCGGTGTCGGCCACGAAATACAAGCGCTGGCGGCGGTGGGGAGCGCCGACGCTCGCAGCGCTGAAATCACACGCCCCGACGCGGTACGCCGCTCCTTCCAGGTCAGCCGAAACAATGTCGAGCCACGCGAGGCCAAGCGCTGACGCAACCTGCTCACCAAAGAGAATGAGAGGTCGGCACTCGCGAACAAGGGCGAAGAGCGCCGGCCAGAGATGGCGTTCGTCGGCGAATCCAGCGCCGTCTCCCGCGTCGCTAAACGGTTGGCAGGGACAGCTTCCCGTCCACACGCGTGCCCAGTCTGGCACGCCGGCGCATCCGAGGGCGTAGCTCCACACTCCGACGCCAGCGAAGAAATGGCACTGTTTGTATCCGGCGATATCGCTCGGCCGCACGTCGAGAATGCTTCGCTCATCGACGTCGCCCGGCGCGATCAATCTCCGCGCGATCAACTCGCGCAACCACGCCGCCTTCTTCGCGTCGTGTTCGTTGTAGTAGGCGCGAGGTCTCGACACTCACGCGCTTGCCTCGGCCTTCGGTTCGATCGCGTCACCCGCACGACGGTCATCGAGCACCAACGAAATCGCCTCGACTAGCTCCACGTACTTTCCAACATTTCGGGCGAACGCTAGCGCCTTGCCGAGATCCTCATTCGAGATCTCGCGGAGCGGCGTCTTGATGCGGGCGAGGCCGATGTTAAACGGCAACGGCATCGCGTGCGGCCCCTTCGTCGTGTCGATAGCGCCGCGGTTGGGTTGCATTTCGTGGCGATCAGTCGCCGCGTGCCCGTCGCTCGGCGCGGGTTCATCACGATCGTCGTACGGATCGCGCATCGCTGCTGCCGTCTCGGCGGCGCGCGTGTGTGTTTCGCTACGCCCGGCGGGCGTGACGCGCGCGGCTTCGCGTGTATTGCCCGGGGCGTCGTCGTCGATTTCGTACGGGTTGTCTTCGCGCACGGCCAAAGGCAGTTCGCGTGGGCGGTGCGCCGAGACTTCGCGTGCCGCCTCCTCCTCATCGCGCTCGTCGATCGCGATGCTGATCTCTTCGGCCGCGGAATCCATCACGGCCTCTTCTTGCTTGAGTTCAGGGATTTCCGCTGCGACGAGCAACCCGCACCGGCGCCACGCGCGCGTGATGACGGTTTTCTCCGGCTCTTCGGCGCCGACCGGATCCGCGACTTTCTCTTCCCACCCCGCGAATCGCTTGTTTTCCCATTTCTTGACTTTCTTCGTTCGAGCGGGTGTGATCCAATCGCATCCCTCGAGCGGATTCTGATCCCCCTTGAGCTTGACGCGCACGACGTAGGCGTGCGATGCGTCCTCCGGCACCTCCCAGCGAATGCGCTCCTGCGCCCGGCGACGTCGCTCCTCTCGCGCCCATTGCGTGAGCTCCGGGTCGTAAGCCGGATCGCTTTCGGTCATGGCCGCGAGCCGGTCCAGTTCCTTATTCGGACCGATGTGCTCGCCCAATGACCAATCGACCTGGCCAGCCGTGCGCATTTCGGCGACGCGACGACGATAGTAGTACCCATTTCGGTATGGGCGATTGCCGAGATTATCGACCTCGGAAATGTCGAGGCGGAAGCGGCGAATAAATTCCGCGAACGCGCGACGCGTCGTCACGGTCATGCGATCGCCCCACGACTCGGCCGTCACCGCCATCGTGAAGGCGTTGTCGGACCGAATCTTTTGCAACCGCGCCCGCGCATCGGCCGTCAATCTCGCATCGCGCTCGGGTTCTTGGCGTGCGACGCTCGTGCCGGGCTCGCCACGTTGTGCTGTGCTCATGCGGCATCTCCGATCGCGCTCGCGGATTCCCTCGCGGATTCTCCGGCGGCGACGATCTTATTGGGTGAGTGTTGAATCATCTTCGAGTAGGCGTCCCAGCCTTTGCGGGAGCCGGGCTCGGGCTGCATCGGTTCGCCGACTGAGCCATCGGCTGCGATCGGCGCCAAGTCGCGATCGACCGCGACGGACTCGATGCCGCTGTCGAAACGCACGCGAAACGGCCATTGGATCTCTGGCCCGTAGACTTCAACCAAGGTGCATGGCTTGCCCGCAAGTTCAGCGGTCATCTGACTTGTCGAGACGTAGAGGAAACGGGCTCCGACTTCGGGCGTGCTCATGCTGATTGCGCTCTCGGGCGCGCGTCGTTGATGATCTTCATACAGATCCTGCATCGACGTTTGCCCTTCCCGTCGCGATAGATGTTCAAGGGCGCGTATTCATGGCCGTTCCGGCACGTCGCACTTTGTTCGCGACTGGACGGATTCGATTTCCGCCCTCGTCCCTTCATCGCCATATCGCGCATGTTCTCGATCTGCGTGCCAACGCGGAGATGGCTCGGCCGGACGCACTTCGGATTATCGCAGACGTGCATCACAACCAATCCCGCCGGGATCGGCCCGAAGAATGTCTCATACACGGCCCGATGGACGTAACTCTTTCTTCCCTCGAATCGCAGACGGCCATAGCCGCGCGGATTACTTGGCCCGCGCCATGGCCAGCAGGCGCCGGACATATCAACGTTCTTCCAGAATGCCGGTGCGCCGATGGTCGCTTCGACGGTCATAGTTCTTTGCTGACCGAGCGGCATCGCTGCTCTGCTGACACAACGGCAAACAGGGCACGAACAGCCGAGGTGATGATCCAATGCGCTCATGCGAACTCCACGATCGCGACGCCGATGATGAGCGTGGCGTCGTCGTGAATCCACCGAATCGCCACATTGCGACCGCAGCGTTCCAAATCGTTCGCGACGCTCGTGATGAGCCCCATGCGCGTCGATTCGCCGAGGAATCGCACCAACTCGACCGGCTCGTCGCCGAACGCTGGACGCTGGCCATGCTCTTCGACGACGCGCCGCTGCGCGGCTTCGTGCTCGGCCAGGACGGCGGCTTCGGCGAGCTGGCACGACATCGGCCTGTGGAATTCAAGCGTCCTCATACAAACATTCTCCGGCGAACCGTCGCGAGGCGGCGCTGCGTATCGAGCAGTTGCGCGCGCATCCGTTCGCGGCGCTGCGTCCACTCGGCGAACATCGCGATGTAGACGAGCGCCAACTCGAGCGAATTGAGCGGACGACCGACGCGGGTTCCGACTTGCTTCGCCGCGACGTCGGACGCGTCGCGCACCGTCAGGATGTCGGTCGGCGCGTGATTACCGGTCGCGCAATCGAGGACTTCTTTCGAGAGCTGCCGGAGATCGATGATTTCGAACGCGATCACTGGGCACCGCCCGCGTTCGATCCTTCGCCCGTCGCGCCGCGCCCGATGAATTCCTCTTTGACATCCGTCACGCCCTTCCCCGCGAAATAGCTGAGCAGTCCGCACCGGCACGGAAAGCAGCGCTTGTCGGAAAAGCGTTGACTCGGGCATGAGATCCAGCGGGTCGCGCGGCGCGTTTTGCAGTTGGGGCACATCGGCTCGGTAGCGTTCGGGTCAGGCGGGAGCTTGAATTCCGTCATCCAGGCAGGCATCTTCCTTTCCTCGTGATTGTGGAACCGCTCAGCGAACATCCTTGCCGGGAATCGCTGGGCGGTTTTGCGTTACGTTCCTACGCCGCGCGCTTCGTCGGTCGGTGGTTCCGTCGATCCGCCGGCGGTGCAACGGGCTTCCTGGCCAGCGCCGCATAGCCCCGCTTCGTGGCGGCGATCGACCGGCGACGCGCCACTGACTGCATCGCCTTGGCGAGCGCGTACATCACCCCCAGGGCGGCGAGTGCGACCAAGCCTAAGCGCGCGAAGTCGAGCAACAGCGTGGCGAAGGCGGTGATGAGAGCGAGCGGCGTCATCGTGACGGTACCTCCGCGACGATATCGTTCGTCGCCGCATCGATCAGACGCGTGTAGTGCGACGTCCCCGACAATCGCCGCGCCTCTTGCGTTGCACGCCACTCGTCGACGATGCCCTCGGGTAGTCCGAAGTTCCCTTGCGTGTTCGCGGCTTTCATGCGGTCGATCAATTCGCGGGGCGTCATAGGTCAGGCGGCTCCTTTGTCCGCTGAGCGATCGTGCGAGTGCTGCGAGTGCTGCGACGTTTTCGCTGGCTTACCGTACTTCCGTTCGAGCTGCGCGTTGCACGTGAGAATCGCGTGACCCAACCGCTCCCCAAACTCCCGCGAGCCGCCGCCTTTCCAGTTCTGTAACAAGAGGCCGTAGATCCGGCGCGCGATGGCGGTCGAGAGCGACTGCGCTAACGCAGCGATCGCGGGGCCCGGATACGCCTTCGAGTTGGTCGAGCGCTTGGAGGCCGCCGCGGCTTCCCGGAACGCCGTATCGAGATCCCGCGCCGCCCGTCGTTCGCCCGACACGTAGAGTCCACCGCGCTCGACGACGAGCTTGGGCTTTGATGTCGGTGGGACGAAATCGCCAAGGTCTTTCGGCGGGGCGGGCAGCATGTTGACGCTCGTGATGGAACGGTTGGGGGAGATCCTGCCGCGCGTCCTCGCGCGTTTGCTGTCAGACTGCGGTGGCGACGGGGGCCGGTTCGAAGCCGGCCAGCTCGAGAAGCCGGTCATAGTCACGCTTCGAGAGCACAACGACTCTCTCGCGCTCGTGCCGCGTGACGACGAATCGCTCGCCGTCCGCCGCGCGGTCGATGACGTCGCCAAATGATTTGCTGGCGTCCGTCGTCGAGATCGGGGTGAGGGACGGCTGAACAGTTCTGTTGACTTCTCTACTGCGCTGGCCCATGCTTTCTCCATGTTTTCCGGACTTTCCGGCGACGACGGATTCTAAGTGATATGCCTTAATCGCGCCAGTGGCCTACTAAGCCATTCGACTTAAAGCACTTACGATTTTGACATCACAAATCCGCATTCGACTCAAGGAATTGCGCGGCGAGATGAGCCAAGCCGATGCGGCGCAGCGCGCGAGGGCCGTCGCACGCGAGCGCGGCGTCGAGCTGAATCTTCATAGTCAGACGTTGTCCGACTATGAGAGAGGAAAGATCAAGAAGATCCCGCTCCGGGTGATCGAATGCTTGGCAGAGGTCTATGGCGTCACGCCAGCCTTCGTCCTCAGCGGTGACGAGTCTGAACTAAGTCGAAACGCTTTCCAGCCGAACGCGCCGAAGCAGACCCCGCGTTCGGCCAGGCTACGCATCCAGGCACGCATTGCCGAGCTCACCGACGGCAACGAAGAACAGGAAAAGCGCTGGATGCGCCTCGTCGAGCGAGCCGTCGAGCACGCGAGCGCCGGCGGCGTCTACAGTCCGGCGGACGAGGTGCGACTGATCGAGTCCATCGGCGCGGGCATCATCGAGGACCTAAGGGAGCAGCAGTGATTACGAGCGACCGCCGCGCGGAGATCATCCGTTGTGTTGAACAGAAGCGAGCGATGCACCCGGAGTTCCGCAGCCGTCTCACCAAGGCCGGTCTCAAGGCCGCGCTGGCGAGGGAAGGCGTTCGCATTCGAGTGCGGCGCCACGGCCGGCTCGCGCAGCTCGTTCCGCTTCCGGCGGGATGGACGATCATCATCGAGGCGCAAACGACCGATTCAGAGCGATTGATGCTCGCGGCGCACGAACTCGCGCACCTCTATCTCCATCACGATCCGTTCTTCGCGCGGCACGAGACGGAGGTGTACGACGTGTCTCCGCCCTGGTACGACGCCGTGCGCGAAGAAGAAGCCGACGTATTCGCGGAGCTGCTCGTGCGCGGGCCGGACGTAGGTATAATCAAACCAGCGAAATCCGATCTCCCGGCTAGAAAGCGTTCAGCGCCAGGTATAATTCGCCCACGACGAGCCAAGCAACTCGAGCTCGTGGATCCTGACGACGAGGCGTTCCTGGCGATGGCGAGGTGTGCGACGCGCGACCCGCTGCCGGCGCCGGATCCAACGGCTCTCGTGCAGCTCGTCATTCCGCGCCGCGCCTGGTCAGTGGTGAATCTCGAGCACGTGCGCCGGCGTGCAGGTCACTCGGCGTACCGCGACGATACGATTGCGATGCCGCATTGCGAACTCGTCACTTGCACGGAGAATGTCGCGCTCGCGATCGTCGAGGATCTCGCTCGGGCCGGGCACAAGCGGACGGCTGTCACGATTCGACGAACGATTCGCGAGACGCGACGTGCTCGGGAGCAGGGTTCATGATGAACTTTGAAATGGCGACGTGAGCTCAATTGCGCCCTTCGTACAACCTCCGGTCAAACGGCGATTGGTCGTTGCCGGATTGGTAGCGTTGGCGGCTGTCCTCTATGCTGGGTTAAGCGCCACAGCGCCCGACTATCCAGCGCACCGCGATTTCGATCAAGTCTGGTTCGCCGCACATGCGATGCTCCACGGCCAGAGCCCGTACCAGCTCATTGGGCCCGGAAAGCCGTTCTACTGGCCGTGGAACTTCTATTATCCGATGACCGCAGCGGTCGTCGGCCTGCCTGTGGCGTGGCTCCCGATGCTCGCCGCGCGGCTCGTATTCGTAGGGCTGAGCGCGTTTGCGTTCACCTACACGATTACACGCGACGGATGGTTTCGGCTGCCGGCCGTGCTGAGTGCGTCCTTTATCATTGCAGCAGACTCCGTGCAATGGTCACCCCTGTTGATCGCCGCGGCGTTGACGCCCGGCCTCGCATGGCTCACGGTCGCAAAGCCCAACATCGGGGCTGCTCTTCTCCTGGCTAGGCTCCGTCGTGGCGTCCTGGTTCCCGCGATCGGAGTGGGGCTGGTGATCCTGGCGCTGTCGTTCGAGCTTGCTCCACACTGGCCGGCAGATTGGATCGCGGCCATGCGCGTCGGCGGTTATCATCCCAAACCACTCGTCGCGACCCTATTCGGGCCGATCGTGCTGCTCGCGTTATTGCGTTGGCGCCTGGCCGAGGCGCGGCTCCTGCTCCTCATGGTCTGCGTACCGCACACGCTGGCGCCATACGAAACACTCGAGCTATTCCTGATCCCGTCATCTCGGCGGCAAGCGTTAACCTTGGCTCTGCTGTCATATATCGCCTCAACAGTGCAAGAGGTGTCGGCGCATTACGGCCGGAACTATGCGTACAATGCCCCTCTGTGCGAAGCCGCGTTTGTGCTCGCGATGTATCTGCCTGCGCTCGTTATGGTGCTGCGCCGGCCGAACGAAGGCGAACTGCCGGCGGTCATCGATCGCATCGCGAGCCGGTTTCCGTCATGGCTTCGCGGCTCTCAGGTAGCGGTGACGTTCCGCGATGGTCACCATGCTGCATAGACGCGACCGCATGCGTGCCGCAGCCAAGGCAGATCCGATGCGGCACAGTGGGGCGTACCGCGTCGACGGATCGTCCGGGCGTGCAAGGGCCAGGCGGCGGCGCGAGATCCTGCTGATCATTGGGCTCTTCGCCACGGTATTCGTCCTTGTGCTGCCGTGGCTCCTTCGATTGCTCCGCGTGATTCGATGACCACGCCACCCGAAGATCTCGTCCTCGCCGCCAAGCGGCTTGAGCCGCGCGTGTTCGATCTGATCGCGCATCCGCAGTGGAACGCAGACGACGCGACGTCCGACTGGCGTCTCTACGTTCCGATTGCCGTGCAGCGCTTATGGGGACGGCTCGGCCTCGAGGCGCGCGTGACGGCGTTCATCGTCGCCGAAGAGAACCGACGCGACGACGGTGAGTAGCACGGGCTAGTCGACCACGGTGAGCGCATTGGACTTCCGCTCGCCGTCAATCTCGATCACCTCCCATACGGTGTACCCGGTAAAGATCGACGCGAGCGCAGCGGTCACGGCGTCCGCGTGAAGCGGGGCCGACCAGATCTCTCGCTCGTCGGCGCGCAACAGCAGTCGTCCGCGGCTGAGCGGCAGCACACTCTCCGGCGTCACCGGATCGCCCTTGAACGTGCGCGAGAGCCATGCGTTCACGACACGGTCGCCGTCGATCGCGGCGCCGTCGCGTGTCACGCGCCACGAGTATTTCCATGCCTCGCCTCTCGCGATCTGCATCGGGTCAGCCATCGAATGCTCCGGAAAGAGAAACGGCAAGAGTGAGAGGACGCGACTGCGCGATCGCGTCGAGGGTCAGATTCGCCCCGGTCCATTTCGTCGAGACACAGGTTGCGGCAATGTCGATGCACGAGCGTGAAATCGCGACGACGTTTGTGACAACATCGCCTGGGAGCGACAGTAAGAGGGAGTCGCTGACAAGACGAACCGCGGCATCACTGATAGCGAGCACATTCGCCTGTGTCAGCCCCAGCGCGTCGAAGGCATTGGCAACAAGCGCGTCGTCGACCGCCAGGGTTACACCTGCGGCGAGCGATGGCGAATCGGCAAGCAGTCCGAGGATGCTATCAGCCACGGCGAGCGTCGCCGCTTCCGCCAGTATTGGCGAATCGGCTGCCACGGCCACCGCGCTGTCGGCCACATCGAGCGCGAGGCCGCTCGCGAGAGTCGGCGCATCGAGTTGCAGGGCAATCAGCGCATCGGCGATGTGGAGGACGTTCGCCTGCGCGAGCATCGGACCGTCCGCGCCGAGCGCGACCGTCGCATCGTCGACGGCAACGGTTGCGGCTTCGGAGAGTGCCGGCGCGTCGAGCTGTAGGGCCGACGCCGCATCATTGATGGAGACGGTCGATGCTTGCGTGAGCAGAATCGCGTCAGCGGTCAGCGAGATTGCGCTGTCCACCGGGGCGAGAATATTCGCCTGCGCCAGGTTCGGTGCATCAGCTCCGAGTGCGAGGCTGACATCGTCGACCGAGAGCATGAATGCGACGACCAGCGTCGGCGAATCAACCGTGAGGTTGCACACCGCGTCGCCCACGGCGATCACGTTCGCCTGCACGAGCGCTGGGCTATCGAATGCCACTTGGAACGCGGCGTCTGAGACGGCCAGCATACTCGCCTGCGCCAGCGATGGGGAGTCGACCGAGAGTGCGAACCCGCAGTCGCTCGGCGCGAGCGTGAACGATTGCGCCAACGTCGGACTCTCGATGGCCAAGGCGAATGCGCTGTCGGCGACGGCGATGGTATTCGCTTGAACGAGCGATGGGCTGTCGGCCGCGAGCGCCAGTGCAGCGTCCGCGATCGCCAGCGTATTCGCTTGTATCAGATCCGGCGTGTCGGCGGCGAGCGCGAGCGCGGCATCGGCAACGACCAGCGTGACGAGCGTGATGGCGGCTTTGAGCCCAAGCGATACCGCGAGCGCGCTCGCTGACGTCGTGGCTGACCACGTGACCGTCGCAGTCCCTGAACTTCCGGCCGTCGCCTTCAACAAATCACAGACTTCGACAATGTGGCCCGTGCCGCTCGTGGTCGAATTATCGGCCCGCTCGGTGAACGTCGCGACGGTCGACGTCTGCGCGCTTGACTCGAGCAGCTTCATGGCGACACCGATCACCATGCTGCCGTTCGTTCCGGTCGTGAATGCCGGGATGACGCTCGTCGACGTCTGCGACGTCAGGACTGATGCCTGGACAGTCCCATCAAGCGTCTCCGACAGTCCGATGTAGCAGAGGATGCCGCACCCGCTCGCGTCACCGCTCGTGCCCGTCGTCAGCCCTGACCAGACTGGACTCGGCGTGTCGTTCGCTGTGCCGTCAGCTATTCGTGTGAAGACATAGATCGACCCGCCGGAGGCCGTACCGCTTCGCTTGGGGAACGCGGTAACGAGATTCCACCCACTCGGCGTCGCCATGGTCGCGGTAATACTCCGCGACTCGGCAATGAGCACGAGACAGTCGCCCACGGCGACGCTCGCCGGGGCGCCGGGCGTGCACGTGAACGGGGTCGCCACGTTGTTCGCTGTGAACGACCACGTTCCCGCACTCCGAAAGCTCGCCGCCATTGGAAGCGGCCTGGATTACGTCGGGTCGGCGAACTCGAACTTGTGCGCTGGCACGGTGACCGTCCCGCCCGACGTCAACGCTTGCGAGGTGCACGTCGTCACCGCCAAGAGCGTCGTCCCGTCGTCATACGCGATGTGCGTCGCCGTGCCAGTCGCCGTGATCGGGACGGCGGATTGCTGCGCGACCGTGACCTTCCGGCCACTCGTCGTCCCGTCGGCGATCGTGTAGACGCCATTGCCGTCGCCTGCTACGACGGTTTTCGCGGCGAGTGTGACCGCGGCAATGCCCGCGAAGTTGGCCGGCTCACCTGAACACACGGTCTGATGCGTTGACGTCGCGATCTTGGCGCATGCTGCGTCCAGCACGGCGTTGGCGATTTGTTTGGCCATGGGTATCTCCAGCGGGAGGAAAGAGAACTGGGTTCCGATGCTCAGTTGCGAACGTTCACGCCGGTCGAGCCGATCGTGCCATCCTGCACGTCGAGCGTGACGTCTGGGATTGAGACCGGAGGCGGTGAGACAACGGGCGGCGCTGAAGACGTGGAGGATGCCATCGTCGGAATCTCCGAATGGACGGAATGCACTAGTGTTTGACCTTGAAGATGAACCCTGTGATCGAGAGAAGTAGAAAGGCCGACGTTGCGCGTGGTGGCGTGTGGGTTGCGGGTGGTTACGGCTTTCGAACAGGGATGCGCTTCTCGGGCGCCGCGAACTTGGGTGGCCCTTCGAAGGACTTGGGATACGTCGGTCGCTTCGTCGCCATCGCCGGGCGTCTGACTGAGAACGTCGCGGCCGCCACGACCGGCGCGCGCTTGATCGCGAATCGCAGATTGTCCCAGTAGCGCGGCTCGTCGACCTGATGCGATGAGTTGAGTTGTTCGCCGATCCGCCAATCGCTCCAATCGATCGGCGTCGTCGAGGCGGGATCGACCCACTGGACATCGCTCCGGTCCGTCACGACGCGCCCGTCGAGCACGACTTTGAGTCCGCCGTCGCGCTTCGCATTCGTCGAGTTCAGCCGCATCACGATCGTTAGATGATGCCACGCGTTGCTCGAGACCGTGGCGTCGTAATACGGGCAGTCGCAGGGAATCCCCGTCGTGCTCGTGAGGGAGATCGACGACATCAACTTCTCGTCCGGCACGGTGCCCGAAGCGATATATCCCCCGACGACGGATGGCTGCGTCACCAACACGTAGCACGCGTGGCTCGGACCAATCGCTGAGCACCAGTAGTTGAGCTTTCGGAGCCCGTAGCCGTTGTTCACTGTGTCGGTGCTGGCCGTCCGGACGAGATAGAAATCGCCATCGAACTGGACCTGATCACCGTTCGTGGCGTGCGTCGACGCGAGGGCGGGGTCGGGCTCGATGGCGTAGTTGTTGTCGTACCAGCCGCCCGATGGCTGGTTGTAGTAGTGGAGGCGCATCACCTTGCCGTGACCCGAGTTCGTGGGATCGGCGATAATTGAGAGTTCGCCCGGCAACACACTCGCGTAGGGATCGAACCAGGTGCCGATCGTGCCATCGTCGAAGTTGACGGCACCGAAGACCGTCATGCTCGTGTCGACGGGCGCTGGCGTCGGAGCTGGTGCGGGCGTCGGCGTTGGGGTCGGAGCTGGTGCGACGAGCAGCGCCGCGGTGGCCGCAGCGGCTTGAGTGAGGCGCGTCGTGTCGCCGCTCGCGCAGATGTATTTGGGTGCGCTCTTGGTTTTGCAGAGCTGGCGGTCGTGCTTGATCGCTGAATCGAGCGCGGGGCCGACGATCTTGGCCGTCGCCGAGTCCTTGGCGGTTTGTGCCGTGAGGAGTGTGGGCCCAGCGCACGAGGCGACGAGGGACGCGAGCAAGAACAGGCGGCGCATGATCGGAGTCCTATTTAGTGAGGAGAGAAAACGGAGCGGTCACAATTTTTCGGGCGGCCGAGCGGACGTCCGGCCGAGAGAGCGCGTAGCCCGTCGCCGCGGCGGCCATCGCGACGACCGTGCGTGAGGGACATGTAACGAACGGCAGCACGTGACACGGCGGATCGGCCTGGGCGAGGTCGCGCGCGAGGTTCGCATTGAGGCGTTCGGTCGCCGCGAGGCGAGACGAATCGAGCGCGGCGCGTGCATCCGCCGACGTCCGCGCTTGGGTCTGCTCTTCCAACGAGGCGAGCAATCCGCTATTCGCAACGCGCAGCGAATCGTTTTCCTGCCCGCGCACTTTCGCGACCTCGTACCAGCGCGACGACGTATCGTTTTGCGCCAAGGCGGCCCGCTCCCACGCGATCGCGACGTCGCGCAACGAATCTGCCGCGTGCGCGGATTTGATCGCTCCTCCGCGATTTATAGCCGATTCGCGGACGAACACGCTTTCGCGTTTAATGATGGTGTCAACCGCAGCGCGGAACGCCGGTTTCGTGGCGTCGAGCGAGTCGATCGACTTCTGATTCGCCCTGCTCATCGCCGTCGGCTCGGCGTGGCAATACGTGAACGTCGCGAGGATGACGACCGCCGCGAGGCCAGCGGCGAGCGAGATCGCGGGCCAGTGCTTGAGGGAGATCATACTTCCCTCCACACGCCGCGCTCGAGGAAGCCGTGCCAGGCGTTCGGCCTGCCTCGGTTGACGAAGATCGAGGGCGACACCGTGATCGTCTGGTCCTCGTGCTCGGTGACGGTCCACGTCGTGACGTCGACGTAGTGCGCGAATGGGAGCGGCGTGATCCCGCACCAACGATCACCGTTGCGCCAGTATTCGCCGGGTTGACGATCGGTCGTCCAATCACCATCGGCGCCGCGCACACCCGGCGTGCGATCACCGGCGCTCATGTGAGCTCTCCGTGGTGAAGGAATCCGTGATAGTTGCCGCACAGAATTGAGCCGGCGCCGGCGCTGCACGTATTGCCGTTTTTGTCGACGTGCAACGTTTCCGGCTTTCGCGGATCGCCATGTCGCACCCAGCACTTGTGCGACCGATCGCCCTTCCGGGTGCAGTTGGACGCCTCGCCGTCGACGTTCCACGATCCACCGGGCGTGCGAACGACGAGCGTGATGCCGTCCGCGCCGGTGTAGGCCGGATCGTCGTCGTACCACGTCGCGTCCCACATCGCACCGACTGGCGCGTCGCGAAGTGTCATGAGGTCACCGGTGTCCGAGCGTCGATACAGTTTCTCGTGCGCGATCGAGCCATTGATGGCGCAATCGGGCTTGCCACACTTGCACTCGACGACACGTTCGCGCGTCTCTTCGGTCGGCTCAAGCCAGAAGACTTTTGTGCTCATTGGGCCAGTACCGCGAGCACGAGCAACACGACCACGCCCGCGAGCGCGAGCCAGAGCTCCGGGCGATCGCGCCACGCTTCGAGCTTGATCCGGTAGCGGTCGTAGCGCGTCATGCGAGCGCTCCATCCCATTCGTCGGGCGCGAACATCGTCGGCAATCCGCCGAGCGCGTCCGCTTCCACGACGTCGGTATCGAGCGGGAACGCAACGCCCGTTGGGACGTCGCCAGCTTTCTGCTCGTGCTGGCGCATGCAGCAGCCACGCGTCGCGGGATACTGATCCTCATCGAGGTTGTACGCCGCGAAGTAGCGTGTGAACGGCAGCCGATAGAGCGCAGCGGGCCCCAGCACCGCGCCGTAGCCGACGTAGAGCCCGGGGACGTAGCCCGCACGCTGCACCGGTTCAAACCATGCACGGCAATACGCGTCGACTTGGCCGACGTCCGTGCCGGGCATGATCCCTTCCAAGTCGAGCCACACCGTGACGCCACGAGGAATCGTCAGCTCGCCGCACGCGCGTGCGGCGGTGATGCCGTACTCGGTTCCCTTCTCGGCCCACGGTGTCCACCACGGCGGCCCGTCGCGCTCGACGTGCTGCACGATCGAGATCGCGAGGCCAGCGCGATGTAGCACCGCGATCTCCGTCAGCGAGAGGTCGCTCGAGCGCGCCTCGCGCCGGCGGATG
>Ga0070683_100000095_pt1 | contig 57838 bp, 52 predicted proteins | sample KBSC713LmetaG_FD_64662 | JGI IMG/M metagenome (GOLD analysis project Ga0070683, IMG submission 64662) | Corn rhizosphere microbial communities from Kellogg Biological Station, Michigan, USA - KBS C7.1-3L metaG | ecosystem: Host-associated > Plants > Roots > Rhizosphere ... | reverse complement strand
GCGCGATCTGGGCGTTGACGTGCCGCCGACCCGGTCGCGTCCGCTGACCCGGCCGGTCACGCTGGGAGAGCTGGCCGCCCATGCGTAGCATCGTCGTCGGGGCGGGCATCGCCGGCCTGGCGCTGGCCGTCGAGCTGCGCCGGCTGGGCTGGGAGGTGACGGTGGTCGAGGCGCGCTATCCGGGCGCCGGCAACTCGACCCGCAACGTCGGCCGCGTCCGCCGGATGCAGCTGACAGCCGACCTGACCGAGTTCGCCTGCCGGGCGTTCGACAAGTGGTCGACGGTCGCCGAGCTCACGGGCGGCCGCAACCCGCTGCTCTACCCCACCCGCTACGTGTGGGTGCTCTACGACGACGCCGAGCGGGAGGTGGTCGAGCCGCTGCAGCCGATGTGGGGGCAGCACGACGCTCGCGCCCGTGTGGTTGGACGGAACGACGTCCTCGACGCCGTTCCGGTGCTGCGCGGCGGCCAGCGGCCGGTCGGCGGCGTGATCGGCGATGCAGCGATGGTGCATCACGACGCCGCCCTCTACGCCTACCTCCTGGTCGCCCGAGAGCGGGGCGTGCGCTTCGAGACCGGCACGGTGACAGCGCTGTCGACCGCGGACGGGCGGGCCGCCGGAGTGGTCACCGAGAGCGGCCAGACATTCGCCGGCGACGTGGTCGTGAACGCCGCCGGCGGCCGATCCGGCGACGTGGCCCGCGCGTTCGGCATCGATGCGCCCAACTCTCCGCTCCGCCGCGAGGTGCTGGTCACCGAGCCCAGCCGCCCGTTCATGACCCCGGTGGTGACGTTCTACCGCCCCCAGGAGGGATGGTTCAACCAGACGTTGCGAGGCGAGATGGTGGCCGGCGTGGTCGACGTCGACGAGCAGCCCGGCATGACCGAGGAGTCGACCGTCCGCTTCCTCGGCCGCACGGCCCGAGTGCTGCTCGAGAAGGCGCCGCGGCTGGCCGGGCTGCGCGTGGTGCGCCAGTGGGCGGGCGTCTACGACACCACCCCGGACAAGCGGCCGCTGGTCGGCGAGTATCCGGGCGTGGCCGGCCTCTACGCGCTGAACGGCTGGTCGGGCCGCGGCATCCTGCTCGCCCCGCTGTCGGCCGAGCTGCTGGCCCGGGAGATCGCCGGCCGCGGCCGCGACCCGATGCTGGAGCCGTTCGACCCCCGCCGCTTCGACGGCGTCACGGTCGAGGCGACCGCGCCCGGCGACTACTACAGCGGGTACGCGCATTGACCCGACGGGCGACGCCATCTGACCCGCGTAGGAGAATCCCGCTGAATGGCGACTGAGCACGGCTTCCGCCACCTGACCAAGACCGACTACGCCTACTGGGAGCTGCGGCGGCAGATCCTGGACGGCGACCTGCAGCCTGGCGAGCGGCTGCTGCTGCGCCAGCTGGCCGACAAGCTGGGCCTGAGCGTGATGCCGATCCGCGACGCGCTCCGAATGCTCGAGCGCGACGGGCTGGTGGACAGCCAGACCCATCGCGGCGCCACCGTGACCCAGATCTCGGGCGACACGATCCTGGACACGATCAGCATCCGCATGTGGCTCGAGGTGCTGGCCGTCCGGGAGGCGGTGCCGTTGCACACCGACCAGACGCTGGCGGCGGTCGACGTGGCGCTGGCTGAGGCCGAGCGCGCGCTGGGCACCGGCAGCCCGCTGGAGTACGCGCGGGCCAACCGGGAGCTCCACGAGGCGATCGAGGCGCCGGCCAACCGGGCGCTCCGGGAGATGATCGACGAGATCTGGGAGCGGCTGTGGCAGTCGCGGCGGCGGATGTCGCTGTTCTCGCTCGTCCCCGGGATCGCGCGCGAAGCCCAGGGCGAGCACGCCGGGCTGGTGGCCGCAGTGCGAGCGGGGGACGCCGACGCCGCCGGAGCGGCGATGGAGCACCACCGCGAGTCGACCCTGGCCGGCTGGCGCACCGCCCTCGTCGACCTGCCGTAGGGAAACCTCCCTAGACGGCCTTGCCGGGGTTGAACAGCCCCTTGGGATCGAGCGTCCGCTTGATCGAGCGCATCGCGGCCAGCAGCGGGGCGTCGAGCTGGAGCTCCAGGTACGGCCGCTTGAGCACCCCCACGCCGTGCTCGCCCGAGATGGTGCCGCCCAGGCCGACCGCGGCCGCCATCAGCTCGGCGGCCGCCGCCTCGGCACGGTCGCGGCCGTCGCCGCCGGGCTCGAACAGGAAGTTCGAGTGCAGGTTGCCGTCCCCGGCATGGCCCCAGCTGACCGCTTCCAGGCCGTGCCGGGCCCCGATCTCGACCGTCAGCCGTACGGCCTCGGCCAGCCGGTCGGGTGGGACGGCGACGTCCTCGGCGAGCTTGCCGCCGCGGCGGGCCAGCACGGCCAGCGACACGCCCTCCCGCCATCGCCAGAGGTCCCGGGGCACGGGTGTCTCCACCGACAGGGCGCCGTCGCCCAGCACCTCGACCAGCTCGTCCCGCACGCGGGCCGCCTCGGCGGCCGAGCCGTCGGCCTCGGCGATCACCATGAACGCCCCCACCGGCGCGTCCCCCGGATAGGCCGGGCCGGCGATCGCCGCCGCGCCCTCGTCCAGATACTCCAGCGCCGCCGCCTCGATCCCGTTGCCGAACACGGCCTCGATGGCGGCGCAGCCGGCATCTGCGGACGGGTAGAAGGCGACGATCGGGTGGGCGGCCTCGGGGGCCGGCACCAGCCGCAGCCATGCGGCGGTGATCAGCCCCAGCGTGCCCTCGGCGCCGATCAGCAGGCTCTTAAGGTCATAGCCGGCGACATCCTTGCGGGCCGGGCCGCCGACAGTGACCAGCCGGCCGGGGGCCAGCACGGCCTCGACGCCGGTCACCCACCGCCCGGTGACTCCGTACTTGAAGGCGTGCGGCCCGCCCGCGTTGGTGGCCAGATTGCCGCCGATCTGCGACTGCTCGGCGGCCCCCGGGTCGGGCGGGAAGTACAGCCCGCTCTCGCGCACGGTTCGGCGCAGGTCGGCTGTGCGCAGCCCGGCCTCGACGCAGATCCGCCACTGCAGCGGGTCGAAGGCGCGGATCCGCACCATCCGCTCGAGGCCGATCACGATCCCGCCATCCGCGGCGGTGCCGCCGGCGTATCCCGTGCCGCCGCCCCGCGGCACCATCACCACGTCCCGCTCGTAGCACCAGGCCACCACGGCCGCGGCCTCGTCCGCCGTGCCGGGCAGCACCACGGCATCGGCCGGGCCGGACGGATGGCCGCTGGCCTCGGTCAGGTAGTCGCGCGGGGCGGGTGCGAGCACGTTGCCCGCCCCGACGAGGGCGGCGAGATCGCGGGCCAGTGCGGAGGTCGTCATCGCGGAGCCGGGATGGTACCGGCATTCACCCCGGCGACCGTCCCGCGACCATGCCGCTTTGGTCGAGACGCGTTTTGTGATATCAAATAACGACTCATACCGGGAGCCTCGCCATGACCAGGATCTGCTTTCTCAACACCTTTGGAACGGACAAGTACGACGAGCTGATCCGCACCACGCTGACGCCCTACCTGCGCTCCGAGACCCAGCTCGACATCACCCATCTCGAGGGGTGTCCGCGCAATCTCGACTATTTCGTGCCCAAGCACCTGGTCGAGACCGAGGTCCTGCGCGCGGTGCTCCAGGCGGACGGCGACGGCTACGACGGCCTCGTGATCGGCTGCTGCTACGACCCCGGCCTGACCGCGGCCCGCGAGCTGACCGACATGCCGGTGGTCGGGCCGCTCGAGGCCTCTGTCGCGCTCTCGCGCCCGTTCGGGCATCGCTACAGCGTCGTCACCGACCACTGGAAGGCGGTGCCCGAGCTCGAGGACCGGCTGCGGGTGTACGGCGCCGAGGCGAACTGCCGGTCGGTGACTGCGATCGACTGGTACGTCGACGACATGGTGCAGGACTTCGCCGCCGTCGCCCGCGACGCCCGCACACGCTGCCTGGAGGTGCTCGACCGCGACCGGGCGGAAGTGGTCGTGCTCGGCTGCACGATCGTCGCCGCCTGTTACGAGAAGGCGCTGATGCAGGGGATGCTCCAGGGCGAGCCGGCCCCGATCATCAACCCCAATGTGATGGCGGTGAAGACGGCGGAACTGCTCGCCGACCTGCGGGCGGTCGGCCAGTACCGGATCAGTCGCCGCGCCTACTACCAGCAGCATGCGGCGCACGATCCGGTCGAGGCCGCCGAGGTGCTGGGAATGCTGAGCGGCGAGGAGGTCACCCCGTGACCCGGGTGGCGATCGTCGGCGGCGGCATCGTCGGCTGCTCGTGCGCCTACTACCTGGCTCGCGAAGGGGTCGAGGTGACCCTGCTCGAACAGCACGAGGTCGCCTACGGCGCGTCCGGCCGCAACCCCGGGTTCGTCTGGCTCCACGGCCGCAACCCGGGGTTCGCGCTCGACGTGTCGCTGGCCGGCCGGGCGCTCTACGACACCCTGGCCGCCGAGCTGCCGCTGCCGTTCGAGTTCCGGCCCAGCGGTGGGGTGATGTTCTTCCTCACCCCCGAGCAGGGCGCGGTGTTCGAGCAGTTCGTCGCCGCGCGCAACGCTGACGGCCTGGAGATGGAGCTGATCGACGGCGCCGAGATCCGGCGGCTGGCCCCTCCCATCCGGCCGGACGTGCTGGGCGGCTCGTACTGCCCGCTGGACGCCCACATCAACACGCCGCTTCTGGTGCGCTCGCTGGCCGAGGGTGCCCGCCGGCAGGGCGCCGACGTTCGAGAGGGCGTGACCGCCACCGGGCTGCGCCGCGACGGTGACCGGGCGGCCGGCGTCGAGACGTCCGACGGCCCCGTCGAGGCCGATGCCGTCGTGGTGGCCGCCGGCGTCTGGTCGCGGCAGTTGCTGGGAGACGCCGGCATCACCGCCGCCGTGGGCGGCGAGCGGCTGCAGGTGATCAGCACGTTCCCGATCGCCGAGCGGATCGAGCCGGCGATGTACGGGCCGCTGGCCGCCAAGCAGTACACGCTGTTCCGTGACCTCCCCGGCTGGGACGCCAACGCCTTCACCGAGGAGTGGGAGTCACAGGACGCCGTCGAGATGCTGGAGCTGGTCGCCCAGCGCGCCGACGGCTCGGTGCTGATGGGCTGCCCGATGGACTATCCGGCCGAGATCGACCTGCGGCCCACGCTGGCCGGGCTGGCCGCCGCCGCGCGCCGGATCCACGAGGACTTCCCGGGCCTGTCGAATGCCGCCATCGATCGCACCTGGGCGGGCATGCTGCCCTTCACCTCCGACACCGCCCCGATCATCGACGAGCTGGAGCCCGGCCTGTTCGGGGCCATCGGTCACATCTACGGCAACGCGGTGGGACCGATGACAGGACAGCTGATCTCCCAGCTGGTGCTGGGCCGCGAGCCAGAGGTCGACCTGACGGAGGTCAGATTCGACCGCGACCTCGCCCTGCCCGGTGCCGGCGAGGCCGTGCGCTGGTAGCGGGCAGGTCTCAGCCGAACACCTGACGCCAGGTCTGAAGCGTGCGCCGGCGGTGCTCGGTCATCGCCAGCACGGCGTCGGCGGCGGCGCCGCGACCGAGGGCGTCGAACAGCAGCCGGTGCTCCTGCTGGGCCTCCAGCATCCGCCGGGGGACGACCGCGAACAGCGAGCGCTGGCGCCGGGCCTGCCACACCCGGTCCCACTCGGCGGCGATGGCCTCGCGCAGCAACGGGCTGGCGGGGGCGTGCACGGCCTCGTGGAACGCCCGGTTCTCGGCGCTGAACTGCATCGGGTCGCCGGCTTCCGCCGCACCCTGTGCACGCTCCAGAGCGGCCTCCACCGACGCCAGCGACCGATCGGTGTGCGCGCCCGCCGCCTCCTCGGTGGCGAGCACCTCAAGCCACGTCCGGATCGAGATCCGCTCGATCACGTGCTCGGGCGAGACCGCTGTCACGGTGGCGCCGCGGTGACTCTGGAAGCTGACCAGCCCATCTCGCTGCAGCAGCCGCAGCGCCTCGCGGATCGGCATCTCGCTCAATCGCAGCTCGCCCGCCAGGTGGCGCAGGCGAAGCCGGGTGCCGGCGTTCACCTCGCCGTGGAGGATTCGCCGGCGCAGCTCGGCGTAGGCGTACTCCGCCTTGGTCATCGGATCGCGCCCGGCCCTCGACCGCGTCGCAGCCGGGGCGGTTCTCATGGGGCGGGGTCGGCGGCGGCGGCGCGGGCCTGGAGCACGCGCAGCTCCTCGATGGGGATGTGACAGCGCATCATGTGCCCCGGCTCGACCTCGGCCAGCGGCGGCTCCGTGACCTCGCAGATGCCCGGCATGACCCGGGGGCAGCGGGTGTGGAACACGCAGCCCGAGGGCGGGTCCGAGGCGCTGGGGATCTCGCCCTCCAGCCGGATCCGCACGCTCGGCTCGCCCTCGACGCTGGGCACCGCCGACAGCAGCGCCTCGGTGTAGGGGTGATGGGGGCCGTTGAACACGGTCTCCGCAGAGCCCAGCTCCTGGATCCGGCCCAGGTACAGCACGGCGATCCGGTCGGACAGGTAGCGGACGACGTTCAGGTCATGCGAGATGAAGATGTAGCTCGACCCCTCGTCGCGCTGCAGGTCGGCCAGCAGGTTGAGGATTGCCGCCTGCACCGACACGTCGAGCGCGCTGGTCGGCTCGTCGCAGACGACGATTCGAGGGCCGCCGGCGAAGGCGCGGGCGATCGCCACCCGCTGCTTGAGCCCGCCGGAGAGCTGCGCCGGCTTCATGTCGAAATGGCGTGGCGTCAGCCGCACCTGCTCGCCCAGCTGCTCGAGCTTCTGCTCGGCCTGGTCGCCGGTCAGCCGGGCCAGCTTCTTGAGCGACCGGGTGAGGATGTAGCGCACGCTGTGGCTGCGGTTGAGCGCCGAATCCGGGTTCTGGAACACGATCTGGATCGACCGCTTCTCGTCGGAGCCGCGCTGCCCGACCGTGCCGCCCAGCTGGTCGCCGTCGAGCGTCATCGTGCCGCCCTCGTCGGGCGAGTGGATGCCGAGCACGGCCTTGGCCAGCGTGGTCTTGCCCGAGCCCGACTCGCCCACCAGGCCCAGCGTCTCGCCGGCTCGCAGCTCGAGATCGATGTCCGCCAGCGCGTACACCTGCTGGTTGCCCTGCTTGAACGTCTTGGAGACGTTCACCAGCTGGAGCACCGGCTCGGAGGCGGCGGCGGCCACGGGCGCCGCCAGGTCGTCGTACACCGGCTCGGGGATCTCATCGATCCGGTCGGTGTGGTGGCAGCGTGAGACGCGGCCGTCCCCCACCGGCACCAGCGGCGGCGGGTCCTGGCTGCAGATGTCGGTGGCCAGCGGGCAGCGGTCGACGAACACGCAAGCGGGCAGCGGCTCGCCGATCTGCGGGAGGAACCCGGGGATGGTCTGCAGCCGGCGGTGCTCCTTGCGGGCTCCGCGGCGGGGCAGGCAGCGAAGTAGGCCCACCGTGTAGGGATGCCTGGGCTGGTCGAACACCTCGCGAGCCGGCCCTTCCTCCACCAGCTTGCCGGCGTACATCACCCCCACCCGGTCGCACATGCGGCGGATCACGCCCAGGTTGTGGGCGATCAGAAGCAGCGCCGCGCCGGTCTCGGTGCGCAGGCTCTGGACGAGGTCGAGCACCTCGGCCTCGACCGTCGCGTCGAGCCCGGTGGTGGGCTCGTCGAGCACCAGCAGCTGGGGGTCGCAGGCCAGCGCCATGGCAATCACCACGCGCTGCTGCATGCCGCCCGACAGCTGGTGCGGGTAGCGGTCCATCACCTGGCGCGCATCGGCGATCCGCACCCGGTTGAGCGCCTCCAGCGCCCGCTCGTGGGCGCCGGACAGCCCCAGCACGGTGAACGCCTCCTCGACCTGCGGACCGACCTTGAGGGTGGGGTTGAGCGCCGATCCGGGATCCTGGTAGACCATCGAGACACGGGTCGCTCGCAGCCGCTGCAGCTGTCCGGCCGACAGGTGGGTGACGTCGGTGCCGTCGATCAGCGCGCGGCCGCCGGTGATCACGCCGTTGCGGGGCAGGTAGCGAAGCGCGGCGTAGGCGGTGGTCGACTTGCCGCAGCCGGACTCGCCGACCAGTCCGTATGCCTCGCCGGGCGCGACCGTGAACGACACGCTTCGCAGCACGGCCCGGGGCACGCCCCGCACGATGTAGGAGACGTCGAGGTTCTCGACCTCGAGCGCCGGCTGGGGCGACTGTTCGGGCAGGGCGCTCACCGCTGCAGCACCGCCTGCAGGGCGTCGGCCATCAGGTTGGCCGCGATCACCAGGCTGGCGATGGCCAGCGACGGGAAGAACACCGTCCACCAGTAGCCGTTGATGATCATCGAGTACTCCTCCGAGATCTGCAGGCCCCAGTCGGGGGAGGGCGGCTGGATGCCGACGCCGAGGAAGGACAGCGTCGAGATGGTGAAGATCGCGTAGCCGATGCGCACGGTCAGCTCGACCACGATCGGTCCGGTGATGTTGGGGAGGATCTCCCTGCTCATGATCACGGGGCCGTTCTCACCTCGCAGGCGGGCCGCCTGGACGTAGTCGAGCTCGCGTTCGGCGAGCACGGCAGCCCGCACCGTCCGGGCCACGATCGGCGCGAACAGCAGACCCACCACCAGGATCACGGTCTTCGTCGACGAGCCCAGAACGACCAGCGTGAGCAGGGCGACCAGCGTCACGGGGAGGGCCAGGAAGGCCTCGACGAAACGGCTGAGGACATCGTCCACCAGGCCCCGGTAGTACCCCATCACCAGCCCCAGCAGCGTGCCCAGCGCGACCCCGATCACGGCCGCGGCGGGGGCCGCCACCAGCACATCCTGGGAGCCGACGATGATCCGCGACAGCACGTCGCGGCCCAGCCGGTCGGTGCCGAGGACGAACGACCAGCCGTCGGCGCCCGGCGGAGCGTGGCTGAACAGCGGGTTGCCGGCGTAGGGATCGTGCGGCGCCAGCCGCTCGCCGCCGATCGCGCAGATCACCCAGAACAGCGTCACTCCGACCCCGATCAGGAACTCCGGCCGGTGCAGGAGCAGCCGGATCGTCTCCCGGCGGGCGATCTTCTTGGCGGAGGTGGTGGCGACCGGGACGGCCCCGGGAGGGGGCGGCTCGATGGTGGGCAGCACCGGGCCGGTCATCAGTTCTCACTCCCCAGCCGGATCCGCGGGTTGAGCCACGAGATCAGGATGTCGGCGATCAGCGTGGCGAACATGTAGATGATGCCGATCACCAGCACGCCGGCCTGCAGCACCGGCAGGTCCTTGGCCTTGGCGGCAGTCACCAGCAGCCGGCCGAGGCCGTTGATGTTGAAGATCAGTTCGACCGCCAGCAGCCCGCCGAACAGATACCCGGTCGACGTGGCAACGACGGCGATGGTGGGGAGCAGGGCGTTCCGCAGCACGTGGCGGCGGATCACCCGGCCGCGGCTGAGGCCCTTCATCATCGCCGTCCGCGTGTAGTCGGATTCCATGGCCACGATCATCCCCGCCCGGGCCATCCTGGCGATGTAGCCGAAATAGACCAGCACGAGAGCCAGCGCCGGCATCAGCAGGTAGTGGATCTGGGTGAAGATGTTCGCTCCCGGCGGCCAGTTTGCCAACGTGGGCAGCAGGTCGAGCTGGAGGCCGAGGATGACCACCAGGAACGTGGAGGTGACGAACTCGGGCAGCGAGGACCCGGCCAGCCCCAGCATGACGATCACCCGGTCGATCACCGTGTCGCGCCGCAGCGCGGCCATCGTGCCGGCAAAGATGCCCAGCGGAACGGTGATCAAAAGCGCCAGGATCGCCAGCTTGGCGGAGTTCTGGAGGGTGGTCTTGATGAGGTCGCCCACCGGCTGGCCGCTCTGGTAGGAGTCACCGAAGTCGAAGGTGACGATCCCCTTCAGCAGGTCGATGTACTGCTCGAGTCGCGGCCGGTCGGTGCCCAGCTTGTGGTTGAGCGCATCCACCGACTCCTGGGGGGCGAACGGCCCCAGGATCGAGCGCCCGACGTCCTGCGGCAGCACGTTCGAGATGGCGAACACGATTGCGCTGAGCAGCAACAGCGTGATCAGCGCAAGAGCCAGTCGGCGGGCGATGAAGCGAAGCATGCTTTTCAGGTGATACGGGGCCGGACCCGCTGACAGGCCCGGCCCCTCATGCGGTCTTGGTCAGACCTGTCCCGCCTTGCCGAGGAACATGTGGCCGATGGCGGTGACGCCGATCCCGGCGAACTTCTTGGAGTGCGCCGACAGGTAGTTGAAGAAGTACGGGAACAGCGTCGGCGAATCCTCGAGCAGCAGCTTCTCGATCTCGCCCGCCGCCGCCGTCTGCGCGTCGACGCCGACCGCCGCCTGGAAGTTCTTGAACAGGTCGGCGTACTGCGTGCTGTTGTACTGCGCCGAGTTCCAGGCGCCGCCCGGGCTGAGCGACGCGTTCAGGTACACGTCGGGCACGCCGCGATGGCCGTAGTCGACGATGCCCAGCTCGTCAGCGCCCGAGCACGGCGGATCGGCCGGCTCGGTCGGGCACCAGCTCTTGCCGTAGAACGTGGAGGTGTCCTCGACCGATACGTTCAGGTTGAAGCCGGCCTCGGCGGCGTTGTTCTTGATCAGCACCGCAAGGTCGGGCACCTCCTGCAGCTTGACCGCGTGCAGTGTCGAGGTGATCTGCTTGCCGGCCAAGAGCGACTTGGCCTTCTCGACGTCGCGTGTGCGCTGCGGCACCGAGGTGTCGGTGTACGGGTAGACGGGCGCGAACGGGCTGTCGTTGCCGATGTCCGCGTTGCCCTTGAACAGTGAGGCCACCATGGCCTCGCGGTCGAGGCTGTACGCCAACGCTTGGCGTACGCTCTTGTCGGTGAACTGGCCCTTGTCGACGCGCATCCAGATCTGCTTGTGCGCCGCCGACTTGAGCCGGATAACGTTGATGTCGGGGTTGTTCAGAAGTCCCTCGCCGCCCAACACCGAGAACTGCACGATCGCATCCTGCTGGCCGGACTGCACCGCCACGACCTGCGGCTGGAGGTCCTGGAAGAACGTCCACTCGACCTTGTCGAGCTTCGTCTTGCCGCCCCACCAGCCGTCATTGCGGACGAACGACGCGCCGGTCTTGATGTCGTAGCTGGTCATCTTCCACGGGCCGGTGCCGTTCGGGCTCTGGTCGACCAGCGAGCCGGCTGCGAAGGCGGCCGGCGTGATCACGGTCTGGGGGTTGTCGGACGAGACCAGGTACGGCAGGTTGCCGTTGGGGCCGGTGAGCGTGAACACGACCGTCTTCTCGTCCGGAGCGGTGACCGCTCCCGACTCGATGACGCCCTTGAGGCCGGAGTTGCCGGCCGCCACCATGCGCTCGAAGGTCTGGATGATGTCGTCGGTGGTGAGCGGTTTGCCGTCCTGCCACATGACGCCCTGACGGATCTTGAACGTCCACTCCGACCCGTCGGAGTTGGGCTCCCACGACTCGGCCAGGCCGGGCGTGAGCCGCAGGTCGCCGAGCGAGTAGGTGAGGAACTCGTAGCTCTGGGCAACGATCGCGTAGGACGCGAGGTCGATCATGGCCACCGGGTCGAGCGGGTTGGCGGGCGCGATGCTGGCGATCCGCAGGGTGCCGCCCTGCTTGATGTTGGCCCCGCTGCCGGTGTTGCCGCCGACGCCGGTCTCGGCCGAGCCGGTACCGCTGCTGCCGCCCCCACAGGCTGCCACGACCGATGCCAGGGTGGTCAGCGACAGGCCGAGCACGGTGCCGCGACGGACGAAGTCGCGCCGGGTCAGGCGCCCCCTGGCGTAGGCCTCGATCAGGTCGAGTTGGAGAGGCTGGGCGTCGCGCCTGGCCGGGTCGAGCTTGCGATAGTCGGTCATCGGGGGTGGTGCCTCCTGAGGGAGCAGTGACTGCGGCGGGACGCCGTGGTCTGGCACTTATCCCAGGGACGGGTGCTGGTGTCAAGCCGCCCGCACCCCCGCAAACCGCCGGGAACAAGCGATTTCTGGCCCATTTCTGACCGATCCGGCCGCGAATGTGATCAGATATACACCTCCGCGTGGGCGGCGGTGGAGACGCAGTCGTGGCCGTCGCGGATGGCGTCCGCAACCTGCCGCGGCGCCCGCGCATCGCCTGCGGTCACCGCAGCGATGCCTTCGGAGCGGAGCTCCCCGGCGATCGCATCGACCGCCCGGTGGCGTGCAGCATGCACCACCAGCGGCGCGTCGAGCACCAGCTCGGTGCCGTCGTAGGCCCGCAGCAGCACGACCCCGCCGCTGGTCACCCGGACCAGCACGTGGCCCTCGATCACGCGGACACCGGCGTCGCGCAGGCGGCCGAGCGCCAGCGGCAGGGCGAACGCGTTCGCGAGCTCCTCGCCCACCGGGCCGGCCACCGGCACCAGGGTCACCTCCCGACCCTGACCCGCCAGCAGCTCGGCGACGCCCAGTCCCTTGTGGTGGCCCTCGTCGTCGATGACCACAGCTGCGCCGGCCGGCAGACCCTCCCCGTGGACGACCTCGGCCGCGCTGCGGGCGCCGGCGGCCAGATCGGGAAGCGAGCCGGTGGCGACGACCACCAGCTCGGGCTCGAGGGCGGCGACATCGGCGGCCGAGACCTGCCCCAGCCCGCGGCGGAGGTCGACCCCCAGCCGATCAAGCTCGGCCTCGCGCCAGCTGACGGCCAGGCCGTACTCCGCGCGACCCGGCAGCCGGGCCAGCGTGCGCACCTGGCCGCCCAGCTCGGCGGCGGCCTCGAGCAGGATCACCGACGTCCCCAGCTCGGCGGCCCGGCGAGCGGCCTCCAGCCCGGCCACGCCGCCGCCCACCACGACCACCCGCCGGGGCGGCTCCGCCGGCGGGGCCGCGGCCTCGAACCCGGCCTCCGGGTTCTGCAGGCAGGCGATCGGGAACTTGCGGATCCGCCGTGCGATGCACAGGTTGTCGGCGATGCACGGCCGCACGGTGGCCACCCTGCCGGCGGCTGCCTTGGCGGGCATGTCGGGATCGGCGATCATCGCCCTGGTCATGCCGACCAGATCGCAGGCGCCGCCGAGCAGGGCCCGCTCGCCCAGCGCCGGCTGGTTGATCCTGCCCTCGGCGATCACCGCCAGGCCGCGGGTCCTTGCCTTCACCGGCGCCGCGCAGGCGATGCCCATCCCCGGCTCCGTGCCCATCGGCGGGATCAGCAGGTGAGGGGCGTCGTAGCTGCCGTTGCCGATGCCCAGGTAGTCGATGTCACAGCGGGCGGCGAGATGCTCGGCCGCCTCGATGTACTCGTCCATCCCGGCGCTCAGCGTGACGCCCAGCAGCCGGTCGGGGCCGATCACCAAGCGCAGCGCGGCCAGGATCTCGCGGGCCAGCCGCATCCGGCCCTCGAGCTCCCCGCCGTAGGCGTCGCAGCGCCGGTTCCAGCGGGCGGCCATGAAGCTGTCGACCAGCGTGTCGTAGGCGAACATGCACTCGACGCCGTCGACGCCCGCGGCCACCGCCGCCCGCGCCGCTTCCTCGTGGCCGGCGATCAGCTCGGCGATGTCGCCCTGATCGGGCGCGTGGGTCATCCCGGGCGCGTCGGGCAGCGGCCGCTCCGACGCCGACCACCGCTCGCGCAGCGTGGCCGTCTCGTCGGCGTTCGGGCCCAGGTGATAGAGCTGGGAGACAAACGTCGTGCCGTGGCCGTGGACGGCCTCCACGACCTGCCGCAGCCCGGGGGTGAACCGCTCGTCGGCGTAGCGGTAGTTCTGCGGCGTGACCCCGGCGGACGGGTGCACGGGCAGCGGCTCCATCACGATCAGCCCCGCACCGCCCGCCGCGCGAGCCTCGTAGTAGGCGCGCGCCCGCCGGCCGGGCACGCCGTCCTCGCCGAAGCTGGTGGTGTGGGCGGTGAAAACGATCCGGTTCCGCAGCCGGTGGCCGCGGAGGTCGAGCGGCGCGAACAGGTGAGGGAAAGGGGAGTCGGTCATGCGGCAAGCGTATTCACGGACCGCTGTCCGTGAAAGTTCAAGTACCCTCCGTCGCCCGTGAAGCTGGTGTGCGTGGACGGTGAGGAGCAGTTTCGGGCAGTGCTCGACCTCGAGCCCGTGCGCGCCGCTGGCCACCAGCTGGCCTGGTACGACGGCACGCCGACCGATGCCGACGACTGGCGGCGGCGGCTGGACGGCGCCGAGGGCGCCATGCTGATGTGGAGCATGCCGGAGGGCGTGCTGTCGTCTGCGCCGGCGCTTCGGGTCGTCAGCTTCGCCGGCTCCGGCGCGGCCAGCTACGTACCGATGGCGGAGGCGGAGCGCTGCGGGATCACGGTCTGCAACGTGCCCAGCTACGGGGCCAACGCGATCGCCGAGCACGCCGTCGCGATGGCCTTCGCGCTGGCCCGCCGGCTGTGCGAGGGAGACGCGCTGGTGCGGGCGGGGACGTGGAGGCCCGGCGCGCTGTCGGGCTTCGAGTTGACGGGCCGGCGGCTGGGCGTGGTCGGCGTGGGCCCCATCGGCGTGCGGGCGCTCGAGCTGGCCCACGGCCTGGGGATGCGCAGTTTCGCATGGACGCGCTCGCCGTCGGACGCCCGGGCGCGGGAGCTGGGCACCGAGTTCGTGAGCCTGGACCGGCTGTTCGCCGAGTCCGACGTGGTCACGCTGCACCTGGCCCACGTGCCCGAGACCGAGGGGCTGGTCGACGGCCGGCTGCTCGACCTGATGCAGCCCCATGCACTGCTGGTGAACACCGCCCGCGCCCAGCTGGTCGACACCGAGGCGCTGGTCTCAGCCCTGCGGCAGGGTGCGATCGCCGGCGCCGCGATCGACGCATTCGAGCGGGAACCGCTGCCGCCCGGTCACCCGCTGCTGTCCGCCCCACGGCTGCTCCTGACTCCCCACGTCGCCTTCAACACGGAGGAGGCCACGGCCGAGCTGGTGCGGCTGACGCTCGACAATCTGCTCGCCTTCGCGACCGGGAATCCGCGTAACGTGTACACGGTGACGCAGGGATGACAGCCGCTCAGCGTGCAGAGGTCGTGATCGTCGGCGGAGGGATCGCCGGCCTGTCGGCCGCCTGGGAGCTGCGCGACCGCGACGTGGTGGTGCTGGAAGCGTCCGACCGGGCCGGCGGGCGGATGTGGTCGGAGCCGCGCGACCCCTACTGGCTCAACTATGGCGGCCATGTGATCGGCGGCCCCGAGACGGCCACAGGGAGGCTGATGGAGGCGGTGGGCGTGGACGGTGTGGAGCTGCCAGGCGTCCTCTCCGCGCTGGTGCTGAACGGCAAGCTGGTGGCCGGCGGCCGGGTGGAGACGTACCCGTTGCGCGTGCCGCTGGCGGCCCGCGACCGGGCGGGGTTGATCCGGGCCGGAGCGCGCCTGCGAGTGGCCGCCGCCCAGTACGCCCGCGCGTCGAAGCTGCGCCCCGGCGAGCCGGAGTCGGAGCGGCGAGCCCGCGTGCTCCGGTTCCGCGACGACCGGACGTTCGCCGACTGGCTGGGCCCTGTGCCTGACGACGTCGACGCCATCTTCCGGGCCACCATCCGCCGCTCCTCCGGAGAGCCGGAGGAGGTGTCGGCCGGCTACGGCATCGGCTACTTCCAGCTGGTCTGGGACCGCGGCCGCGGGCTGACCCGAAACGTGATGGGCGGATCGGGCAAGCTCCCCCAGGCGATCGTCCGCGCGCTGGGCGAGAGGGTGCGCACGTCGAGCCCGGTGCGCAGCGTCGCCCGCACCGAGGGCGGCGTCGCGGTGAGGTTCGAGAGCAACACCGGCGAGCGGACGATCGAGGCCCGCGCCGCCGTCGTCGCCGCCCCCGCATTCGCCGCCCGCGAGATCATCCAGGATCTGCCAGCCGAGGTGGCCGCGGCCCTGGACAGGATCACCTACGGCCCCTACGTGGTGGGGTCGTTCCTGACCGGCGAGGCCTCACCGATGGCGTACGACGGCGTCTACGCTGCGGCCACGCCCAAGGCCTCCTTCAACATGCTCTTCAACATGGCGAACGCGCTACGGACGGGTGGCAGGCGGGAGCCCGGTGGCAGCCTGATGGTGTACGCGGCGGCCGGGCTGGCGCGGTCGCTGGACGGCAGCTCCGACGCCCAGGTCGAACAAGTGTTCCTCGACGACCTGGTCGAGCGGTTCCCGGGCCTCCGCGGGAACGTCCGCGAGGTCGTGATCAGGCGCTGGCCGAACGGTGTGCCCCACCCGCGCCCCGGGCGCAGCAAGCTGCAGCCGGCGCTGGTGGAACCGATCGGCCCGATCCACCTGGCCGGCGACTACCTGGGCATCACCTACATCGAGACCGCCATCGAGACCGGCGCCACCGCGGCGCACCGGATCCGGCGGACGCTTGTCGACGGCGGAGAGGCCGGCTAGATGGCCAACCCGACCCGCCCGCTGCCCGCCGAGGCGTTTCTGCAGGAGGGGACGTATGCGCGCACACGGCTCCCGGTCGAGCTGGCCTCGACCCTGATCCCCGACGCCTATACCTCGCCCGACTTCTTCGAGCTGGAACGCGACCGGGTGCTGCGAACGAGCTGGGTGGTGGTCGGCTGCAGCTCGCAGTTGGAGCGGCCTGGCGACACGCTGGTCACCGACATCGGCGGCCAGTCGCTGATCATCACCCGCAGCGCCGGCGGGGCGCTGAACGCCTTCCACAACGTCTGCCGGCACCGCGGCGCCCGACTGCTCGAGCCGGGCGCCTGCCACCTCGAGCGCTACATCAAGTGTCCGTACCACAGCTGGGCCTACGCGCTCGACGGCGCCTGCCTGGGCACGCCGCTGTTCGACGCCGGGTCGGAGGTCCCGGCCGACCAGCGCGGCATCTTCGACATGGACGACGTCAGCCAGTTCGACAAGGCCGACCACGGTCTTCACCGCGCCGCCGCGGAGCAGTGGGGCTGCCTGGTGTTCGCCAATCTCGACGCCGGCGCGGCGCCGCTGGCCGAGCAGCTGGGAGACCTGCCGCAGCGGCTGGCCGGCTACCGGCTCGACGAGTGGCGGGTCGTCCGCAGCAAGGCCTACGAGATCGAGGCCAACTACAAGCTGATCGGCGAGAACTTCATGGAGTACTACCACCTGCCGTGGGTGCACCCGGGGCTGGTCAAGGTGTCGCCGATGAAGGCGCACCACCGCTGGCAGGGGCCCGGGATGTACACCGGGATGTGCACGTCGCCGATCGCCGAGAACTCCGATCAGGGCGGCTGGAAGGGACTGCCGCCGATCTCGGGGCTGTCCGACAGTGACGCCACCAGCGCCCGCTTCGCCTGGCTGTTCCCCAACACCGCGTTGAACGTGCTGCCCAACCACGTCTTCGTGATGGTCGCCACTCCCACATCCGCCGGACACACCTCCGAGCAGACCTACCTGCTGGCGCACCCGGAGTCGTCGCAAGGACCGGAGTCGGACGAGGCGATCGACGGCCTGGCGGCCTTCTGGGACGCGGTCAACCAGGAGGACATCGCCATCGTCGAGCGCGTCCAGCAGGGCCTGGGCAGCCTCGCCTACACGGGCGGGCGCATGTGCTACCGGTTCGAGGAGCCGCTGCACCGCTACCAGAACATGGTCATCGACCGAATGCTCGACATCCGCCGGATCCCGTCCGGAGACGCGGAGTACGAGAGCGCCATGTTCGGCCAGCGGAACGGATGAGCGCTTCGCGTGCCGGTCGTGTCTCAGTGGTCTTCTAGGCCGGCGGGTACCAACCTCGAGAGAGCCACGTGCAGCCGATTGGGGCGGCGGCCCTCCTGCTCGGCCAGCTCCTTGCGGCGCACGGCCTCGCGTACCACGTGGGCGCCGATGTAGCGGATCGGGTCGGGCGGGAACTTCATCGGGCTGCGGTTCCAGAGCGGGAGCGGCGCCTCGGCGGTGTCGCGGTCGAGCAGCCTGGAGGCCAGCAGCTTGCCGCCCAGGATCGAGGGTCCGACGCCGTTGCCACTCCAGCCGACGCCATAGAGGATGTTCTCGTGGCCGCCCAGGTTGCCGAGGAAGGGCAGGCCGTCGCTGGTGCGGTCGATGGGGCCGGACCAGTCGTACTCGATCGGCACGTCGCGAATCTGCGGGTAGGCGTGGTGCAGGTCTGCGGTCACGCCCCGCGCGCGGCGGCGGCTCTCGTCGAAGCTGCGGGGGATCCAGCCGCCCAGCGCGATCCCCCAGCCGCCCTTGCCGAACACGATCCGCCCGTCCCGAGTCGTCCGGTAATAGTTGACCATCAGCTGGGAGTCGGTGATGCACTCGCCGCCGGTCCAGCCGATCCGGGCCAGCCGGTCGGGGATCCGCGCCGTGGCCACGATGTCACTGGAGACAACGACCAGCCGGCGGTGCAGCTCGCGGACGCCGGCGGCCCAGGCGTTGGTGGCGATCACCAGCCGCTCGGCCGCCACCTCGCCACGGCCGGTGCGAACGCGCACCGGAGACTCGCCCCGGGTGAAGCCCGACACCCTGGTGTGCTCGTGAATCCGCACGCCGAGCTCCAGGCAGACGCGGCGCAGCCCCCGCACCAGCAGTCCCGGGTGGACGGTCGCGGCACTCGGCTCGAGCACGCCCGCCAGATGGCGGGGCGACCCCGCCCGCTGACCGACCTCGGCGTCGGAGAGCTCGACGAACATCCCCGGGGCGGCCGCGGCCGTCGCCTCGACGGTCTCGTCCCAGGCACCCAGCTGGGACGGTGTCCGCGCCGTCCACAGCCAGCCGCCCTTGGTGAACTGGGCGTCGATGCCGTGGCGCCCGGCGATCTCGCCAATCTCGCCGATCGCGGCCGCCGACTGGCGGCACACCTCGATCGCGTCCGACGAGCCGAGCAGCTTCTCGAGCGACGGGAACTTGGCCCACCAGGAGAGCACGAACCCGCCGTTGCGGCCGGAGGCACCGCCGCCACAGATGTCGCTCTCGAGCACGACCACATCGCAGCCGGGATCCCACTGCTTCAGCCAGTAGGCCGTCCACAGCCCAACGAATCCGCCGCCCACGATGCACACGTCGGCGGAGATGCGGCCGGTCAGCGGCGGCGCGTCAGGCTCGTCGCCCAGCGCCTCGTGGAGCCACAGCGACCGGTGCTTCTCGAGCACGTCGCGGCGAGCGGGGCGGGTCGACGAATGAGACTCGGCGGTCTGGGTCATCGGGCCGCCATCGTACCGCGCAGCCGTTCGCCGCCGCCCGGACGGCCGATCCCAAACGGTCTAGCCGGGCGGGGCGACCGGCCGCACCAGGGTGGCCGGATCCAGCCGCGAGAACGCGACGCACACCTCGGGATCGAACTGCGAGCCCGACAGCCTGCGGATCTCAGCGGCCGCCTCGTCGACGGGCCACGCCGGCTTGTACGGCCGCTCGTGCGTGAGCGCGTCGAACACGTCCGCGAGGGCGACGATGCGGCCGCTGATCGGGATCGCCTCGCCCTTCAGCCGCAGCGGATATCCGCTCCCGTCCCACCACTCGTGATGGCTGAGCGCGATCTCCTGTGCCAGCCTCAGCACCCTCGACTGGCTGCCGGCCAGGATCGTGGCCCCGGCCGCCGGGTGGCGCCGGATCTGCTCGGACTCCGCCGGGGTCAGCTGGCCCGGCTTTCGCAGGATCGCGTCCGCCACCGCCAGCTTGCCGATGTCATGCAGCGGTGCCGCCTGGCGGATCAGCAGTGCCGCCTCCTCGGTCAGCCCCAGCTTGAGGGCCACCTGGCCGGCGGTGCGGGCCACCCGCTCGGTGTGCTCGTAGGTGGCGTCGTCGCGGTACTCGCCCGCGATCGCCAGCCGCTGCAGTGTCTCCATCCGGGCGTCCTCGAGCTCCTGGTAGGCGCGCACGTTCTCCATGGCGACGGCCGTGGAGTCGGCCAGCGCCTGCAGCAGCTCGACCTCCTGCTCGGTGGGCAGATGATGAACGGCCCAGTAGGTACCGATCGCCCCGATCGGTTCCCGGGTACGGATCGGCACCATCGCCAGGCTCCGCACGAACGTCGGCCGGTAGGCCGCGTGCGGGATCCGGTTGTCGGCGTAGATGTCCTCGATCACGGCAGGCCGGCGGTTGAGCATCACCCAGCCGCTGATGCAGCTGCTGATCGGGAACCGCTGGCCCTTCCACAGCGGAGAGATGGCGTGCTCGTCGGCGTAGTAGCAGCTGTCGCCGTCTCGGAGCACGAACGTCGCCCCGTCCGCGCCGGTCAGGCGCCGCGCGGCCACCCGGACGACGGCCTGGACGTCGGCGACCGAGCGCACCAGCGACAGCTCCTGAATCGCCGAGACAAGTCCGCGTGCCTGTTCCAGGTGGGACAGCCGCGAGAACGTGAGCAGCGACTGCTCCTCACCGCCGATCATGCTGGTAGTCGTCATGGCCCCACCACTACGTTGCCCGCGCTGGCACGCCGTGAACCTCCCCCATAAGGGGTATTTGCAGCGGAAAGCGGTTCTCCGGCGGCGACCTCCGGCCGCTCTCTATGATGGCTTGCGTGGCATGGACGAAGCCCCGCTCGGCGGTCGCTCCGGGGCTTGGTGCGGTCGCCCTGGGGTCGGTGCTGTTCGGAAGCTCGGGCGTCCTGATCCTGCTCTGCTACCAGCACGGGGCGAATGCGGCCGGTATCCTGACCATCCGCGGCCTGGCCACGCTGCCCTGGCTGGCGCTCCTGGTGCGCGCCGGTCACCGGACGGCCACCCGCAGCGAGCTGGGCCGGCTGTCCCTGATGGGCTGCCTGGTGGCGGCGGGTGTCTCGGCCTACACCGTCGCCATCGGCCACATGTCGCCGGCGTTCGTGGCCCTCGTCTACTACTCGTATCCGGTGCTGGTGATCCTCGGCGCCCGGATGCTGGGCTGGATCCGGCTCGACCTGCTCACCGCGACGGCCGCGGCGGCTGCGATCGGAGGCGTCGCGCTCACGATCGGCGTCCCCTCCGGCGACATCGGCGCCGTCGGCGTCGCGTTCTCACTGATCAGCGGCATCACCAACGCGGCCTACCTGCTGGTCGCCGAACACACGCTGCGCCGGGTCAGCCCGCTGGCCGCGATGCCACTGGTCGGTGGCCTCACCTCGGTGCTGCTGCTGGCCGGCTGCCTGGTGGCCGGGCCCCAGCTGCCGACCGACGGGCGGGGCATCGCCATCGTGGCCGGCCTCTTCCTGTGTCTGATGTTCCCCCACGCTCTGCTGCTGCGGGGCGTGGGCCAGATCGGCGGCACCTGGGGCGCGCTGGTCTCGAGCCTCGAGGTGGTGACGTCGATCGTCGCCACCGCCCTGGTCGTCGGCATCGAGATCAGTCCCGCCGTGGTGGTCGGTGGCGCGCTGATCCTGGTCGGCGGGATCGCGGCCCCGATCGTCGCCTCCCGCCGGGCGACGGGACTGCGCGGCTCACCGGCGGCCGTCGGCACGGCCGCCGGTGAGCCATAGGGCTATCAGGGAAGCCTGACGGCGTACACGCGAGTGCCCCAGTTCTGCTCGCCATCGAGCGTCTGGCTCGACGGGGGCGGGATGTATTCGTTGGCCAGCCACACCTGGCGGGCGGCCGGGTCGAGCACCGCCCACGAGTAGTCGCCCCAGCGTTCCGACGCCTGCGAATACGGCCCCGTGCCATGGCCGGTGATCCGCACCGGGCCGAAGTCGGGCACGTTCGCCCCGATCCGGGCGAAGCCGGCGCTCGGGTACATGCCTGCGCCGGAGACCGAGAAGCCCATCACCGCGTTCCCGTTGCGGTCGCCCGCGATGGCCGGGTAGAGCACGCCGTTGCCGGGCGACGCGACGTAGCCCTGGCGGCGGATGTGCGCCCGGACGTGCCCGTCGTGCAGGGACGGCAGCACCTCGAACCAGGCCGCGGCGGCAAGCGTCGGGCCGGTCGTCCCCGTCCGCAGGCCCGTCCCCAGCTCACCCCACAGCCGGCCGCCGATCGCCTGCACCTGCTGCATGCGATCGTCCCCCGAGTCGAGCCTGGTGGGGGCGCCGAGCTGTCGCGTGGGAGGCGGCACGGCGTAGTGCTGCGAGTCGATCACCGTCTTTGTCAAGCGCGGCACACCGGCATGGAGATCGCGATGGGTGAGCGCCCAGACGACGATCCGGTGGTCGCCGTGGCCGGTGTTGTCGAGCGAGCTCATGAAGTACTCGGCGTTGCTCGGCCCCACCGTGATCGCAGGTTGCACCGAACCGGCCAGCGCGCCATCGGCATGCAGCGGGCCGATGTGGACGAAGCTGGGCGCCGCCGCACCGGCCACGAGGTCGCTCTTGTCGACCACGTACAGCTGGGCGCCGTTGAAGCGCGGCTTGAGGATCGAGAACTCGTTCGTCGAGACGTACACGTTGTGGGCGTCGATGCCCAGCAGCGGCTGGTCGCCGAAGCAGGGGCAGGCGGTGCCGCCGGGGTGGGTGACGTTGATCTTGAACGTCCGCCAGGGGCCGCGCGGATCCGGTGATCTGCGAACCGCGATCTCGACTCGCCCGGCCGTGAAGGTGTCGTTCAGGAAGGCGATCACGGCGAACCAGGTGCCGGTCGTCGGGTCGTAGTGGCAGCGCGGGTCGGTGGTGAACTGCCTGAAGCCGTCACCGAAGATCGCGTTCACGTTGGTGGGCCCGGCCAGGCTGGTGCCGTCGGTTCGGTAGATCCGAAACGCCGAGTTGACCGGCTCCAGCACGAACCCGTTGCCCACGCAGAGGCCCTGGTCCGGTGGCTCGAACTCGGCGCCGAAGTTGGTGATGGCGCTGTCGCGGCTGCTGACGCCGTTGAAGTTGTGCACCACCGCGCCGCCGCTCGCCGCTGTTCGGGCCTCGGCGGCGAGTTGGCGCACCACCGGCGCCACAGCCCCCGCGGAGGGATGCGTCGCCCGCACCCCCCTGTCCGGCGCGCCCGCATGGGCCGCGGCCCCGGCAGCCGGCGCCAAACAGCCGGCGAGCCCTATCGCAACCAGCACAGCAACTCTTCGACCAGCCACCGTCTTACCTCCCCCTTGCTCGATAACCGGTTAGCCGCGCGAGCCTAGCACCGCCGCCGCCCCGGCTCCAACTGCAATCCGCACACCGTCGCGGCATAATCGCCCGGCCACCTTGAAGATCTTCCTCTCCTCCGACATCGAAGGCACCGCCGGCATCGCCGACTGGGGCCAGGTGCTCACGTCCGGCGAGTACGAGATGGGCCGGCGGCTGCTGTTGAACGAGGTCAATGCGGCCATCGACGGGGCGATGGCGGGCGGCGCCCGAAGCGTCGTGGTCAACGACTCGCACTGGACGATGCAGAACCTCTACCCGGCAGAGCTGCACGGCAGGGCGTCCTACATCTCGGGCAAGCACAAACCGCTGTACATGATGGAGGGCCTCGACGAGTCGTTCGACGCCGTCTTCCTGGTCGCCTATCACGGGTCGATCTCGGCCGAGCGGGCGGTGCTCTCGCACACCTACAACCCGTTCGCGTTCCACGACGTGAAGCTGAACGGGCGGGTGGTCGGAGAGAGCGCGCTGAACGCGCTGGTCGCACTGCACCACCGGGTGCCGGTGGCGCTGATCACCGGCGACGACATCACCATCGAGGAGGCGGAGCCGTTCATGCCGGGCATCGAGGGCGTGGTCGTCAAGCGGTCGATCACCCGCTTCGCCGCCCACAGCCTGCACCCGGAGGAGGCCTGCGAGCGGATCCGCGATGGAGCGCAGCATGCGCTGGAACGGCTGGCCGAGCTGGCGCCACCCGCATTCGACCTGCCGGTGACGCTGGACATGACGTTCCTGACAGCCGACATGGCCGAGATGGCGACCTGGGTGGAGGGCGTCGAGCGGACCGATACCCGCTCCGCCCGGCTGGTGCTCGACGATCCGCTGGAGCTCTACAAGCGCTTCTGCACAGTCGGGATCCTCGTCCGCAGCATCGCCGAGGGCGGATGAGCCGCGCCGGCCGGGCCGCCGTCGTCACCGGGGCGGCCGGGGCGATCGGCGCGGCGATCGCCGACCGGCTGGAGGCCGACGGGCTGCGGGTGGCGCGAAGCGACCTCGGCCCCCCGGCCGAGTACGCCTGCGACGTGCGCCGTGAGGACGACGTCGTCGGCCTGCGCGACGCCGTGCAGGAGCGGATGGGAGCGCCCTGGCTGCTCGTCAACGTGGCCGGCGTGTTCTTCGAGCACGACGTCCCCGACACCACCGAGGAGCAGTTCGACCTGATCGTCGACACCAACCTGAAGGGCACGTTCCTGACCTGCAAGGCGTTCCTGCCGGCGATGCTCGCAGCCGGCGACGGCTGCATCGTCAACATCGCGTCCACCGCCGGCATCCGCGGCGGTCACCGGCGGGCGGTCTACAACGCCTCAAAGGGCGGGGTGGTGCTGCTCACCCGTTCGCTGGCGCTCGACCACGCGCCGGCCGGTGTGCGCATCAACTGTGTCTGCCCGGGGCTGATCGACACGCCGATGGCCGACTGGATCCGGCTCGACCCGCCCGAGCTCGCCGCCTTCGAGCGCGGGAGCCCCGCCCGCCGCATGGGCACGCCGCAGGAGATCGCCGGCGCGGTGTCGTTCCTCGCCTCGGAGGATGCGGCGTACATGCACGGCGCCGTGATGGTGGTCGACGGCGGCACGACCGCCTAGAGCGCGTAGATGCGCTCGGCGTTGCGATGCATGATCCGGCCGGCGATATCGAGCGCCTGGTCGCGCCGGAGCTCGTCGCGCGCCACCAGCTCGCCCAGCGCCTCGCCGATCGCCCGGCGGCCGCGCACCGCCCCCAGCCAGTAGTGCTCCGCCATGCCGACGCCGTCGGAGCTGTAGAGGATGCGCGCCCCGGGCGCCGCCGCCAGCGCTTCCCGCGTCACCGACAACAGCTCGCGACCGGTCAGGAAAGGGATGGCGTACGACACGTCCACCCAGGCGTTCGGATAGGTGGCGGCCAGGATGCCCAGCTTGCGGGTGTACGGATAGGCACCGTGGAGCATCACCACCGGGACGGTGAGGTAGCGATGCATCAGCGGAGCGAGGTGCAGCGGGTCAGCCAGCAGCAGGTCGGCGTCAGCGTCGCCGTATCCGGTGTGGAACTGCACCGGCAGCTCCTGGTCGCGGGCGGCGTCCATCGCCAGCAGCACGACGTGGTCGACCAGCGGCTTGTCGGCCAGCCGCGTCTGGCCGGTGCGGCGCATGTCGTCGAACACCCGCTCGGCCTCGCCCGGCCCGGGGACGGCGACGGCGAGGCCGCTGCGATACGCCGCCACGCTCTTCAACCCGCAGACGCCGCGCTGACGGGCGCTCGCCAGATGGGCCCGCATGGCCTCGTCGAACCCGGCGAAGGTCGGGTGTCCGGCGACCAGGTTTCCCGCCACCACCTCGATCCGCTCCACCCAGCCGATGCGCGCGCCGGTCCGCCGGGCCTGCGCGTCGCGGTCGACGGTGTCGGCCGGGTCGGGATAGCCATCGTCCACCAGCAACCAGGAGATGTTGGCGTCCGCCATGAACAGGCGGTCGATCTCGTCCTGGCTCCGCGCCGCTCGCGCCTCCAGCACGGCCTGCTCCGTGGGATCACAGTCGAGCTTCTCCGACAGCTGGCGGATTGCCCACAGGTAGTGGACGGAGGTCGTCGTGTGCTCGGCCGGAAACGGTCCGAACGCGGTCTCCGAGAACCGCAGCCGCAGCTGCTCGGCCGACATCGGAGCGGGGTCGGCAAGCAGGCCGTGGCAGTGGTTGTCCACCAGGGGGATCGCCGACAGGTCGAGCGGCTCGGAGCTCAGAACTTGTACCTGTGCTCGGCGGCGACCTGCTCGGGTTCCATGGCGCCGTAGGCCGCGACCTCCGAGCGTTTGTACTGCAGATAGGTGCTTGTCATCTGCGCGCCCATGGCGGCCGTCAGCGCCTCGTCGGCCTCCAGCAGGTCGAGCACCTCGGCCAGCGAGTGCGGCAGCTGGGCGGCCGATCCCTCGGGCAGCTTGACCGGGTCGACGCGCACGGGATCGCCGGGGTCGAGCTTGCGGGCCACCCCGTCCAGGCCGGCCGCGATCGTCGCGCCGAGCGCCAGGTGCGGGTTCGAGCTGGAGTCGCAGGCCTTCAGCTCGATGTTCAGGCTGCCCTCCTCGCGGTCCCAGTAGGGCGACGCCACGCGCACCGGCGCCTCCCGGTTGTCGAACCCCCAGACCAGGAAGTCGCCGGCCCAGGCGGACGGCTGGAGACGCTGGTAGGAGTTCATGCTGGGGCAGGTTACGGCCAGGAGCGCCGGCAGGTGGTGCAGGAGGCCGCCGATCCACCACCGGCCGGTATCGCTCAGGCTGCCCTCGGCGGCCGGGTCGTAGAGCAGGTTCCGGCCCTCGTTCCAGAGCGACATGTGGATGTGGGCGCCGCTTCCGATCTGCGACAGCCAGGGCTTGGGCGCGAAGCTGGCGCGGTAGCCGTGGCGTAACGCCACGCCGCGCACGGTGTCGCGCACCTTGACCTGGGCGTCGGCGGCTGCCAGCGCCGCCTGGTGGCGGATCGAGATCTCCTGCTGGCCGGCGCCGTACTCGTTCATCACCAGCTCGACCTTGATCCCCTGGGCGGTCAGCGCGTCGGTGATGTCGAGCATCACCGGGTGATAGGCGTCGAAGCCGATCGAGCTGTAGACCGGAAGCCGCTCGGGCTCGACATCGCTGCCGTCGTCCGCCAGCCGGTAGAGGAAGAACTCGCTCTCGGTGGTCGCCTCCACGGTGATCCCCGCGGCCGCGGCGGCCTCGATCTGCCGACGCAGGAAGGAGCGGGCGCAGGCGAACCAGGGCTGCCGCTGCCGGTCGATCAGGTCGGTCATCACCGAGGCGGAGCCTTCGGCCCACGGCAGCACGGTCAGCGAGCCGGGGTCGGGCACCAGCCGCACCTCGTCCACCGGTGGCATCTCGGGGATGTCGACCAGCTCATCGCGCACGTTCAGCGCAACCTGGCCAAAGGTGATGTTCACACCCTCGTGCAGCTTGCGCTCGACGATCGAGTGGTGGACGACCTTCGTGCGGATGATGCCGCCGTAGTCGCAGTACAGGAACCGGACGAGCTTCACGCCCGAGTCCTGCAGGTGGTTGATCACATCCTCGATCACGAGCGCGCAGATCGTGCCACAATCAGCGCCGCGATGCCCGACCGTCTGCATGACCTGCTGGCCCGCCTCGACGCCGTTCCCGGTGTCTCCGGCGATGAGCGGCTGGTCGCGGAGCTGATCGAGCAGGAGCTGGAGGGCACGCACGACGAGCACCGCAGCGACGCGCTGGGCAACCACTACTTCGTGCGCAACGGCGAGGAGGGCGCGCCCACGGTGATGCTGTGCGCGCACATGGACGAGCTCGGGTTCATCGTCCAGCACGTCGAGGACGGAGGCTTCGTCAGGATCGCGCCGATCGGCTTCCACGACGACCGGATGGTGATCGACCAGCACGTCATCATCCACGGCAAGGATGGCCCCGTGTTGGGGGTCACCGGCGCCAAGCCGGCGCACATCCTGGCGGCTGAGGAGCGCAAGAAAGCGATCCCGATGGCCGACATCGCGGTGGATGTGGGCTCGGCGGGCCGCGACCAGACCGAGCAGCTGGGCGTGCGGGTGGGCGACCTGGTCACGTTCGCGCGTGAGGGCGGCCTGCTCAACGCCACCCGGGTGTTCACCGGCAAGGCGGTCGATGACCGGGCGGGTTGTGCGGTGGCGATCGAGGTGATGCGCAGGCTGGCCGACCGCAAGCTCGCGGCCACCGTATGCGCCGTGTTCGCGGTGCAGGAGGAGCTGGGCATCCGCGGGGCCGGGCCGGCGGGGTTCCAGGTGCAGCCAGACGTGGCCTTGGCGATCGACGTCACGCTCTGCGGCGACACCCCCGGCGTCGAGTTCGGACGCGTGCCGATCCGGCTGGGAGGGGGGCCGGCGATCAAATACTTCGACTGGGCGCCGGACGCCCTGATCGGCAGCGCCGTGCCCCGCAGGCTGACCGACCGCCTGGAGCAGGCGGCCGCCGATGCGGGCATCGAGTTCCAGCGCGAGGTGCTGCTGGGCGGGGCGACCGATGCCTGGGGCATCGCGCTCAGCGGCCGCGGTGTCCTGGCCGGCTGCGTGTCGCTGCCCTCGCGGTACATCCACTCGGCCGTGGGAGTCGTCAACCTCGACGATCTCGAGGGCGCCGTCGAGCTGATCATCGCCTTCCTCGAGTCGGTGACCGAGCCGATCGAGTGAAGCAGAGCCGCACCCTGCACTTCGACGCACCGTTGCTGTCGGGCGTCAAGCTGCCGGTGATCGAGGCCCGCGGGCCCACCGACGGGCCGCGGGTGTGCCTGCTGGCGGGGATCCACGGCTGCGAGTACTCGTCGATCGAGGCGCTGACCCGGTTCATGCGCCGGCTCGACCCTGGCCAGCTGCGCGGCTCTGTCGTGGCCGCCCCGATCGTCAGCGTGACCTCGTTCCGCGCCCGCAGCCCGTTCGTCACCCCGGAGGACGGCAAGAACATCAACCGCTGCTTCCCGGGCGACCCGGGCGGAACGTTCTCGGACGTGCTCGCCCATCACGTGTTCCGCGAGCTGATCGAGCCCAGCGACGTGCTGATCGACCTCCACGGCGGTGACATGGTCGAGGATCTCGAGCCGTTCACGCTGTACGACGAGTCGCCGGTCCAGGCCGAGGCGCACGACCTGGCCCTCGACTACGGCCTGCGCTACCTGATCCGCAGCGAGCGCGACGGCACCGCGATCGGTGGCACCACCAGCGCGGCCGCCGCCGACGCGGGCATCGTCGCCATCCTGCCCGAGGCCGGCGGCTGCGGTGTGATCACGGACGAGGCCGTCGATGCCCATATGCGAGGGCTCGAGAACTCCCTGCGTGGTCTTGGAATGCTGCCGGGCGATGTCGCCCCTGCGCCGGCCGGCGCACAGCTGGTGAGGCGGTTCGTCTGGCTGCGTGCGGCGAGCGAGGGCTGGTGGGAGCCGCGCGCCCGCCCCGGCGACCGCGTCTCCGCCGGCGGCGAGCTGGGCGTCCTTCGCGACCTCCACGGCGAGCCGTTCGAGACCATCCTCTCCCCGGAGGACGGCGTCATCCTGTTCGTCACCAGCAGCCCCGCGGTGGCCGTCGACGGCATCCTGATCGCCGTCGGCGCCGGCATCGAGCCGGCCCAGCGGTGAACAAAAGTGTCAGACACCTGTGTTCACCCTTCCGCTAGGGCTCCAGCAGCAGCCGCTCCACGACCTCCGGCTCCCGCATCCCCTCGCCCATGAAGGCGTAGGTGCCGCCGACGCGGGTGGTGGCGCCGCCGTGACTGCCGTCGGCGGCCATGGCCAGCACCTGGAGCGGTGAGCGATAGGGATCGTCGAGCGTTCCGGCGTCGGCCACCGCGGCCAGGGCGGCTTGCTGTGGGTCGCGCCCGGCCGCCAGCGCCTCCACGGTCATGCGGGCGGCCTGGCATCGGATGGCCAGCTCGCCCCGGCCCGTGCAGCCGGCGCCGCCCGCGCGGTTGTCGCAGTAGTTGCCGGCGCCGATGATCGGGGAGTCGCCGACGCGCCCGGGATGCTTCCAGGGGTAGCCGCTGGTGCTGACTCCGACGCACAGGTCGCCGCGGCGGTCGCGGGCGATCACGTTCACCGTCCCCCAGCCGTCCTTCGGCGGCGACATCCGGTGCATCATCTCGACCGCCGCCTGGCGGTAACGGCGCTCCCCCTCGCTACCGGCTCCCTCCCAGGACGACTGGTGGATCTCCTCGCGCCAGATCCGCAGCGCCTCCGCGGTCAGCATCTCCTCCCGCTGGAATCCGAGGTCGTCCGCGAAGCGCTCCGCCCCCTCCCCCACCAGCATCACGTGCTGGGGCAGCCGCTCCATCAGCCGGCGGGCGATCGAGATCGGATGGGCGAACCCGCGCACCGCGGCGACGGCGCCCGCGGCCCGTGTCCGGCCGTCCATGATCGAGGCGTCGAGCTCCAGCACGCCGAGCAGGTTGGGGATGCCGCCGACGCCCACGAAGTGGTCGTCCAGGTTCGACTCGACCAGCCGCACCGCGGCCTCGACCGCGTCCAGCGCGGAGCCCCCGGCGGCCAGGATCTCGACGCCCGCCGGTAGGCCGACCTCGCCCCGCTCGCTGGCGACCATCACCACGTCCGGCCGGGCTGTCACCGCCGCCACCCGGTCTGGAGCAGCTCGCGCACCTCTTCCACCCCGGCCCGCCAGACCCGCAGCAGCTCATCGTCAGGCCGCGCATAGCGGCCACCGTAGGAGCCGTCGCCGAGCATCGCACGGACGCCGGCAGGATCGGCGACCTGACGGGCGGCGGCGTCGACCATCGGCTTCGGCTGATCGGGCACGTTGACGCCGGCCAGCCGCGTCCAGGGGAAGTTCTCGAACCAGTTGGCGTGACTCGCCTGGGGATCGATCGACTGCACCACCTCCCACGTCCTCGGCCCGTTCCACCAGTTGTGGAACAGCACCTGGCCGTCCTTTCGGGCCATCCACTCCAGTGCCAGCGCCCCGGCCGGGGCATTGCCGCCGTGGCCGTTGACCAGCAGGAAGCGGCGGAACCCCTGGCCGTGCAGGGAGTCGAGCAGGTCGGCCACCACAGCCAGGTAGGTGCTCATCCGCAAGCTGGGACTGCCGGGGTAGGCGCCGAAGTACGGCGTCAGCCCGTAGGGCAGCGCCGGCAGCACCGGCACACCCAGCGGCTCCGCGGCCTCGGCCGCCACCCGCTCGGACAGGATCGAGTCGGTGGCCAACGACAGAAAGCCGTGCTGCTCGGTGGATCCCAGCGGCAGGACGATCCGGTCGTCACCCTCGAGGTAGGCCTCGAGCTGCATCCAGTTGCACTCCTTCACCCTCATCCGGTTTCCTCCTCATAGGCCGCGGCGACCGACAGCAGCAGCGGCTCGGCACCCGCCGCCGCGGCGAGCTGGAGGCCGACCGGGAGATGCCCCTCGACCAGACCGCAGGGGATCGACACGGCCGGCACTCCGGCCAGGTTGTAGGGGCCCGTGAACCGGGCCTCGACCTCGCCCTGCGGGGCGCCGAACGGCGGGTCTTCGGCCGGCGCCGGATAGGCAACGGTCGGGCCAGCGAGCACGTCGACTCCCTCGAACGCGCGGGCGAACCCGTCGCGCACCCGGCTCATGGCGGCCAGCGCGTCGCAGTAGGCGGGCTCGTCGATCTGGCGTGCCAGCTCGAGCAGCGCCCGGGTGCCCGGCCCGTACCCGCCGGCCTCCCGCTCGAGCAGCCCGCGGTGCACGTCGAACGCCTCCCGCAGGACGACCGTGCCCAGTGTCTCGTCGGCCAGTTCGAGCTCTGGCACGTCCACTTCGCGGACGTCCAGCCCGAGGTCGGCGAGCGCCGCCACCGCCAGCTCGACCTGGGCGCGGACGTCGGGCCGCAGGTCGGCATCGCGAAGCTGGCGGCCGAGCACACCCACCCGAGTGCCGGCGGCCGGCCCGATCGGCACCGGGCTGCCGGCCAGCACCTCGAGCAGGGCAGCGGCGCCCCGCACAGTGCGCGTCAGCGTGCCCACGGTGTCGCAGCTGGGCGACAGCGGGAACACCCCACCGGCCGGCACCAGACCATGTGTCGGCTTGAGGCCGACGATGCCGCAGTAGGAAGCCGGGATCCTGATCGACCCGCCGGTGTCGCTGCCCAGCGCATGGTCGCAGACGCCGGCCGCAACCAGGGCGGCGGAGCCGCTGCTCGACCCGCCCGACGTCCGCTCGGGATCGCGCGGGTTTCGGGTCATGCCGTAGGCCGGGCTGACGCTGCCCGCGGCGTACTCGAGCAGGTTGGTTTTGCAGAAGGGCTCGGCGCCCGCCTCGCGCAGCCGGCGCACCACCTCGGCATCACCGCTGGCCGGGGGCGGGACGCCCACCGCCGAGGCGTTGGTGGTCACCGAGCCCTCGACGTCGATGTTGTCCTTGACGGCGACAGGGACGCCCGCCAGCGGTCCGTGCTCGGCCCGGTCCGGGGCGTCGATCACCGAGATCACGGCGTTCAGCGGCCGGCCCAGCCGCTCCAGCCGCTCGTAGGCGGCCAGCAGGTCGAGGTTCTCGGGGCGGCATGTCCGCCGGCCGCTCTCGATCGCCCGGATCAGCGCGGCCGTGCGGCGCACCAGCGGCCGGTCGACGATACCCAGCATGGCGTCCACCTCGGTCTTGCGGCGGCGCACCGCCAGGTCGCGGTAGATCCCCGAATGCGTCTTGGCCGATCCCCGGTTGAACTCGGCCAGCCGCTCGATGGAGCCCTCCAGGTCGGCCGGGTCGAAGCCGTCGAACGGCTCCGGCCTGACCGGCGCGGCGTCCAGCATCTCGCCGGCGATGGCGACGAACACCCGGCGGTACCCGGGCGCCGCCAACGCGTCGGCGATCGAGAGGTCGCTGACCGCGGTCGCGAACAGCATCGCCCCGTACGCCTGCTTGGCCCACAGGTATCCGAGCACGTTACCCGTGGCCTCGGCGTCCTCGATGTCGGCCACCAGCCGGGCCACCCGCCGGCTGTTGCTGCCGTCGAGCTCGCCGACCCGGAATGTGGCCCGGTTGCCGACAAGGATCCGCCCCGGCGCCAGGTAGTCGGCGCCGAAGTTGACGAACGCCCCCACCACCCGCGCTTCCCCGACCGCCGCGGCAATCACCGGCTCGTTGATCCCGTTCTGCAGTGAGACGACGAACCCGTCGCCGCCCAGGCGCGGGGCGACGGCCTCCATCGCGACGGTCGTGTGGTGGGCCTTGACCGCCAGCAGCACCGCTCCCAGGCCGTCCGGCAGCCGGTCGGGTGTGACCGCGGGCGCGCGCACGGTGAAGTTCTCGACCGGCCCCTCGATCGTCATCCCCCGCTGCTCGATCGCGGCCACATGGTCGGCGTCGGCATCACAGAACAGCACGCTGTGCCCATCCCGGGCGAGCCGCGCTCCCACCGTGCCGCCGATCGCGCCGGCCCCGACCACCACATAGTCCACGGCGCGATCGTATAGAGAGCGCCATATCCGGCGACGGGGAACGTGAGCATCGCACCTGGAACCGCGCCGACAGCCGTGCCATACTTGGCGCCCGCCGATCCCGGCGGCGTCAAGGTTGCTCGAGGAGGGCTCGGATGAAGCGACGACTCTTGTTCGTGCTGGCGGTCGCGGCGGCCGCCGCCGTCGTCGGCGGATGCGGCGGTGGAAGCAGTGACAGCGGCGGCAGCGGAGGCAGCACCTCGGCCGGCACCCCGCAGCCAGGCGGCGACGTCGTCATCGCCCGAACCCAGGAATCCCTGGGGATGGACAACATCAACGTCTTTGACAACGAGTCGATCTGGATCTTCCAGCAGATGTTCGAGTCCCTCTACACCGTGTCGGCCGACGGCAAGAGCGTGAAGCCCTGGCTGGCCACGGGCTACGACCTGTCCGACGACAAGCTGACCTACACCTTCCACCTGCGGGAGGGCGTCAAGTTCCACAACGGCCAGCCCATGACCTCTGCCGACGTCAAGTTCTCGATCGATAAGGCCCGCGACCCGAAGACCGGTTGGGGCTTCATCGACGTCGCAATCAAGAGCGTGGAGGCCCCCGACCCGAACACGGTGGTGATCAAGACCAAGTACCCATGGGCGCCGCTGGTGGCCGACATCGCGCTCTTCAACAACGCGATCCTGCCCAAGGACTACGCCGGCATGAGCCAGAAGGACTTCTATGCCAACCCGATCGGCACCGGCCCGTTCAAGTGGGACCACTGGACGCACGGTAAGGAGATCAAGCTCGTCAAGAACCCCGATTACTGGCAGAAGGGCAAGCCCTACCTGGACAGCGTGACCTGGACGACGGTGCCCACCGACGCCACCCGCGAGCTGCAGCTGAAGGGCGGCCAGGCGCAGATCGACGAGTTCCCGCCGTTCTCGACGATCGACACCCTCAAGCAGACGCCGGGGATCACGATGAACCTGTTCCCCTCGACGCGCACCGACTACCTGCCGATGAACTTCAAGGCCAAGCCGTTCGACGACGTGCACGTACGGCGGGCGATCTCCTACGCCATCGACCGCCAGGCGATGATCGATTCGGTGCTGTTCGGCTATGCCACGCCGGCCAACTCGTTCATGCCGCCGCAGGTGCCCTACTACGACAAGAACTCGCCAGGGCTGCAGTTCGACCTCGACAAGGCGAAGGAGGAGATGGCCCAGTCGTCGGTGCCCAACGGCTTCAGCTTCGAGCTGTCGGTGGGGTCGGGCGACGACACCCAGACCCAGATCGCGCAGATCCTGCAGGAGTCGCTGAAGCAGATCGGGATCGACCTGAAGATCCGCAAGGTCGACCCCAGCGTGCAGTTCCAGCAGCAGCAGGAGTACGACTACGAGATGACCTTCGCCTACTGGACGATGGACATCGCCGATCCCGACGAGCTGGTCTCCTTCGCGGTCGACAACAAGACCGCCGGCTCGTTCTTCACCGACTACAACGACCCGCAGCAGATCGAGTGGACACACCAGGCCCAGGCCACGTTCGACACCGGCCAGCGCCAGGAGCTGTACACCCAGATCCAGAAGAAGGCTGCCGAGGACGCCTTCATGGTGTTCCTCTACTACTCCCCGTACCGCTACGCCACGACGGACAAGGTGCAGGGTTTCCAGGTCTACCCAACCGGCAACTACCACATGGAGGACGTCTGGCTGAAGCAGTAGCGCCGGCCGCCGACGCTGGAGAAACGACACGATGGATCGTCTGACCTACGTTGGCCACAGGCTGCTGCAGCTGATCCCGGTGATGTTCGGGTGCACCCTGGTGGTGTTCTTCATGGTGCACCTGATTCCGGGCGACCCGGCTCGGACCATGCTCGGGCCCCGCGCGACGCCCGAGAACGTCGCCCGCCTACACAAGGAGTGGGGCCTCGACCAGCCGCTGATCAACCAGTACCTGGACTTCCTCAGCCGCCTGATCCACGGCGACCTGGGCACGTCGCTCTTCTACGGCATCGAGGTGCGGCAGATGCTCTCCGAACGGATCGGCCCGACGCTGTGGCTGATGGGCCTGGCGGCGATCATCGCAGTCTCGATCGCGGTGCCCCTGGCCACACTGGCAGCGACCAAGAAAGACGGCGTCCGCGACCAGGCGATCCGGTTCGTGCCGATGTTCGGGCTGGGGATGCCGCCGTTCTGGCTGGGGATCATCCTCATCCTCGTCTTCGGGCTGAACATGGGCCGGCTGTTCCCGGTCGGCGGCTACGGCGACGGCTTCTTCGGCCACCTGCACTCGATGATCCTGCCGGCGATCACGATCGCCGTCTTCCTGGCGCCGATCCTGATCCGAAGCCTGCGAGCCAGCCTGCTCGACATCCTCCAGTCCGACTACATCACCACCGCCCGCTCGAAGGGCATCCCCGAGAAGCGGGTGATCGCCCGCCACGCGGTCCGAAACGGCGTGATCTCGATGGTGACAGTGTTGGGCCTGAACATGGCCTACCTGGTCGGCGGCACGTTCGTGGTCGAGAAGGTCTTCGCGATCCCCGGCCTGGGCACGATGATGATCGACGGGATCCTGCAGCGCGACTTCACCGTGGTGCAGGCGGTGACGTTGACGTTCGCGATCCTGGTTGTGCTGATCAACCTGGTCACCGACGTCGTCCACTCCCTCCTCGACCCGAGGGTGCGGTTCTAGGTGACCACCCTCGCCGACCCGGTAGAGCCCGCCGCCGGGCTGCCGGAGTACCGGCCCGCGCGCGGCTTCCGGCAGCGCTGGTACCGCACGCCCTCGTTCGTGGCCGGCATCGTGATCATCGGAGCGCTGGTCCTGATGGCGGTCTTCGCGCCGATCGTGACCACACACTCCCCCACCGATCAGGATCTGAAGAACATCCTCAAGGGGCCGTCGTCGGAGCACTGGCTGGGCACCGACCAGCTGGGCCGCGACCTGTGGTCGCGGATGGTCTACGCCGGCCGCACCGATCTCAAGATCGGCTTCCTGGCGGTGATCCTGCCCTTCTGCATCGGCACGGTGCTGGGCTGCCTGGCCGGCTACTACGGGCGGATCACCGACACCATCGTCCTCTACTTCGTGAACGTGGTCGTGGCCTTCCCCTTCCTCATCCTGATCACGGCCATCCTGTTCACGCTGGGCCCGGGCCAGAGCAGCATCTACATCGCCATCACACTGGTCGGATGGGTGTCGTACTGCCGGCTGGTGCGAGCGGAGATCCTGGTCGCGAAACGCCAGGAGTACGTGCTGGCGGCCCAGGCAGCGGGTCTGCGCGACTCGCGGATCATCGTCCGCCACATCCTCCCCAACGTGATCACCCAGTCGATCGTGTTCGCCATGTCCGACATCGTGCTGGTGCTGGCCGCCATCGTCACGCTTGGCTACATCGGGATCGGCGTGCAGCCGCCGACGCCCGACTGGGGCAACATGATCGCCGACGGCCAGAACTTCCTCACAACGCGGTGGCAGCTCTCGACGTTCCCAGGTCTCGCCGTGGTCATCACCGGCATCGGGCTCTCGCTGCTGGGCGACGGGCTGGCCGACCTGCTGAGGCCCGAGTGAGCGCGACCGGCGACACCATCCTCGACGTCCGCGACCTGCACGTCGAGATCCCGCTCAGCCGGGGCACCGTGCGTGCGGTCGACGGCGCCTCGTTCTCGGTCCGCCGCGGCGAGGCGGTCGGGCTGGTGGGCGAGTCCGGCTCGGGCAAGAGCATGACCCTGCGGGCGATCATGGGGCTGCTGCCACGGCCCGGCCGCGTCACCGCCGGCGAGATCGTGTTCAACGGCTCCGAGCTGACGACGCTGCGCACGTCACAGCTGCGGGACCTGCGCGGCACGCAGGTGGCGATGATCTTCCAGGAGCCGATGACGGCGCTCAACCCCGTGATGCGGGTGGGCGACCAGATCGCGGAAGGCCCGCTCGCCCACCTCGGCTACAGCCGGTCGAAAGCCGGCGCCCGTGCGCTCGAGTTGATGCGGCTGGTCGGGATCCCCGACCCGGCCCGGCGCGCCCGGGCCTATCCGCACGAGTTGTCGGGTGGTATGCGCCAGCGGGTGATGATCGCGATCGCACTCTCCTGCGAGCCGTCGATGATCCTCTGCGACGAGCCGACGACCGCGCTCGACGTGACCATCCAGGACCAGATCCTGAAGCTGCTGCTCTCACTCCGCGAGGAGTTCGGGATGAGCGTGGTGTTCGTCACCCACGACCTGGCGGTGGTGGCCCAGACGTGCCAGAGCGTCGCCGTGATGTATGCCGGCCAGGTGGTCGAGACGGGCAGCGTGCACGACGTCTTCTACGAGCCCCGCCATCCCTACACACTGGGGCTGCTGCGGTCGGTGCCCGACTTCGACCTGGTGCGTGACTCGCTCGACTTCATCCCCGGGGCGCCGCCCGACCTGATGTCGCCGCCCGGGGGCTGCCGGTTCGCGGCCCGCTGCTCGTTCGCGCAGAGCGACTGCCTGCAGGGCCCCAAGCCGCTGGCGCCGATCGGGGACGGCCGGGAGACGGCATGCATCCATCCCGACCGCTGCGCGGAGGCCGTGCGCGAGGAGCCGGTGATCGCAGGTGGCTGACGTCCTGCTCGAGGTGCGCGACCTGCACATGCACTTCGTGGTCTCGAACTCGGTCGGCCGCCGTCTGCGCCGCCAGCCTCCCGAGGTGCTGCGGGCGGTGGACGGGGTCGACATCCGCATCGAGCGGGGCGAGGTGCTGGGGCTGGTCGGAGAGTCGGGCTGCGGCAAGTCGACGCTGGGCCGCTGCATCGTGGGCCTGTACGAGCCCACGTCGGGCCAGATCTCCTACGCCGGACAGCAGCTGGGCGCCCAACGCGAGCGGGCGCAGCGGCGGCGGGTGCAGATGGTGTTCCAGGATCCCTATTCGTCGCTCAACCCGCGGATGACGGTGCGCCAGACGCTGAGCGAGCTGCTGCGGGTACACGCCATGGTGCCCCGGAACCGGGTCGACGAGCGCTGCCGGGAGCTGGTCGACCTGGTCGGTCTCGGCCCGCGCTCGCTGGACGCGCACCCGCGACAGTTCTCAGGCGGCCAGCGGCAGCGGGTATCGATCGCCCGCGCGCTGGCCCTCGAGCCGGAGCTGCTGGTCGCCGACGAGCCGGTGTCGGCGCTCGACGTGTCGGTGCAGGCGACGGTACTCAACCTGCTCGACGAGCTGCGCGAGAAGCTGGGGCTGACGATGCTGTTCATCGCCCACAACATGGCGGTCGTCCGGCACGTCTGCGACCGCGTGGCCGTCATGTACCTGGGCCGGATCGCCGAGACGGCCCCCACGGCCGAGCTGTTCTCGAACCCCCGCCACCCCTACACGCAGGGCCTGCTGCAGGCCGTCCCGCGACTGGTGCCGGGCCGGGCTTCAGAGGCGGTGGCCGTCCACGGCGACCCCGGCAGCCCGATCGACCCGCCGTCGGGATGCCGGTTCCACCCCCGCTGCCCGATCGCTCAGGACGTCTGCCACGTCGACACGCCCCCGCTGGCTCCCGGCCCGGCCGGAGCGGCGCACCTGGCGGCGTGCCACTTCGCATGGACGGCGCCGCCGCCCGCGCATGTGCCGGAAGTCGAGCAGGCCGGCGAGCCCGCGGGCTGAGGCGCGCCTCCGTCATGCGTCCGGCCACGACGCCAGCGTGACCAGCGGGTGCCGCCAGACGCTGTGGAAGGCCGGCCCCACCGGGCCCAGTCCCGCCGGAACGCTTCCGAACGGGCTGGGAGCGTGGAACACCTCGAGCTCGCCCCAGGCGCCGGGGTAGCCGATCCACGCCGGCGTGGAGCCGGTGATGCGGCGGATCCGGGTGGCCTGCCCGCCCGCAGCGGCCGGCCCCGCTTGGGAGGCGCTACCGGTGCGGTCGACGGGCAGGGGCAGCCCGTTCTGCTGCAACAGCGAGATCGCCTGATCTGGAAGGCATGACGGCGCGATGCCGTGGCTGCCCGGCTCCGGATAGTTCGCGTGCGAACCCAGCGCCACGTAGACGATCGGGTGGTGGCCCTGGAAGCGCGGGGCGGCCGCCCACCTGCGCCGCTGGCCGGTGCAGTGCTGGCTGTAGCCGACGAACAGCGGCTGCTCGTCTTCGGACAGCACCACGTTCACGACCTCCCAGTCCCCCTCGTGGGCCTGCCAGATGAAGTCGGTGGGCGGCACCTGATAGCTGTAGACGTCGTCGTAGTAGAAGTACCAGTACTGCAGCACCACGCGGTCGTCCAGGCGGGCGACCCGGCCGTAGACGACGCTCGGCTCGTCGCCCGAGAGCGCGGCCGCATAGCAGCTGAGACCGCCGATCGCCTGAAGCGGCGAGCAGGTTCGCTGGTTGAGCCGCCAGATCGTGCTCGCGGAGGTGGGCAGGCTGGAGCCGTCGGGGGCGGGATCGACGAGGACGAAGCCGCCCGCCTCGAGCCGCTCCAGGTTGGCGTCCGCCAGGAACTCCTCGACGGAGGTGGGCGTGAACTGCTCGCCATCGGCGAACCGGGTCACCGGCTGGTACTTGGCCAGCAGCTTCGCCGAGGTTGCCGCGCCGGCGGTGCCGGGAGCGGCAAGGGCGAGCCCTACGATCAGGCAGGCGATGGCGGCGGCCGGCCCTCGGGTTCCTCGCGTGCGCAACATCTGTGCCTCCTTCGGTCGTCTCTGCAACGACCGTAGGCGGCGACCGGCCGGCTGGCATCGGGGGAACCCCTGGGCCCGCCGGCGGGCCGGAAGGAAACCCGGGTGCTCACCGCACCCCGTGCGGGTGGTGGCCATACCGACTCCGTCATCCCCACGTGCAAGGGTTCCCGGTATGAACTCCGAGCACCCACACATCGCTTCGAGCAACTCCTGGGCCACGCCGCCCAGCCGGATCGACTCCACCCTCGCCGCAGCCGAGGCCTGCTGGTGCGGCGAGCCGGTTGCTCCCCATCACGGAAGCTACTGCGACCGGCATGCGTACAGCGAGCAGATCTGGGGCCGGGGACCGGTCACCGGCTGGGGCACCAGCCGCGCCGCCTGATCAGCCCGCGCGAACCAACGCCGTTCAGTCAGGCCCGCGGGCCACGTGCGTGGCGGCCGCCGTGCGGATCCGCCGCCGGGCGCCGCACGAGCCGGCCGAGGCGCCCGCGCCGCTCCCACGCCACCGCGCGACCGGTGCGGCGAAGCGCCCGGTTCTGGCAATGGAGGCACAGCGACATGTGGGCCGCGGCGACGGCGTGCCGCTCCCGAAGCAGCTGGCCGTTCAGGTACTGGTCGATCTGCTGGGTGCTGAGATGCATGGGACGTCATTTCCTCTCTCGTGGCTGGACTGCTCCCACTAGAGCAGCGGCACCTGTGAGCGAGCTGAGGATGGCGTCGGCATTCTTTGAGGACTTTGCGGCCACGGTGCGCGTGATACCTTCGGCGCGTGCGTCTGCTGCGTGGTGCACTCGGCGGCTATCTACCGGAAGCGGGCTGGCTGGTCTTTGCGCTCGCCAACCTCGCGGCGATGGTGTGGATGAACAACAGCAGCCCGCGCTACCAGGGGTGGCAGACGGTGCCGTTCCACTTCATCTATGTCAGCTTCACGCTGCTCTACGGCCTGCGTGCGTGGCGGGCCGGACGAACGATGCTCGGCCTGCTGTTCGTGATGACCTCGACCGGGATCCTGACGGTGATGGCGGTGCTCGACAACCGCGAGAGCGTGGCCGAGCTGATGGAGGTGCCGCTGATGGCGCTGATGTTCGCGGCCATGGTCTACCACGTGTTCAGGCGCCAGCAGGCGACCGCGATCGCCGAGGCGCTGGCGATCGACCGCCAGCGGCTGCTCGACCGCGAGCACGCCTTCATCTCCGATGCGTCGCACGAGCTGCGGACGCCGCTGACGATCATCCGGGGGCACGTCGAGCTGCTCAACCGCGAGCCGGACGCAGCGGGCGACGTGGTCGCCGAGCGCCACGACATCGTGCTCGGCGAGCTGGAGCGGGTCGACCGGCTGGTCGACCGGCTGCTCCTGCTGGAGGGCTCCTTCAGCCCGCGGTTCCTGCGCCCGCGGCCGCTGTCGGCAGACGACTTCGTGACCTCCGTGTTCCGCCGCTGGAGCGGCACGGCCGATCGCCGGTGGCTGATGGGGACGGTCGCGGCGGGGACGGTGCCGATCGACGCCGACCAGCTGACCGCCGCGCTGGACGCCGTGCTCGAGAACGCGGTCGCCCACACCCAGCCGGGCGACTCCATCCGGCTCGATGCCGACGCCCACGACGACCGGCTGGTGATCGGGATCACCGACGGTGGCTCGGGGATCGCGCCCGAGGCGCTGCCGCGGATCTTCGACCGCTTCTACCGCGGCGACCAGGCCCGCAACCGCCGCACCGGCGGGGCCGGGCTTGGCCTGTGCGTGACGCGGGCGATCGTGCGAGCGCACGGCGGCGAGATCGAGGCGACCAGCTCCCCCGGCCGGGGAACCAGGTTCGCGATCTGGCTACCCGGCTTCCGCGGCGAGGGTGAGCCGGTACCCGGCGCCGCGAACGGCTTCGATCTCGACCGCGGCCACCAGCTTTCTCCGCAGCCGGCCAACGTAGACGTCCACAACGTTTGATCTCGGGTCGAAGCCGTACTGCCAGACCTCGTTCAGCAGACGTTCGCGTGACACGATCTCGTCCGGGCAGCGGAGCAGGTACTCGAACACGGCCAGCTCACGGGCGGACAGCTCGACCCGCCGCCCGTCGATGAACACCACCTCCCGGCGGATGCGGTCGATCTCGACGCCCCGGGCGGCGACCGACCGGCTGCGGCGCGACCGCCGGGCGGGGCCGGTGCGAGCCCTGACGCGGGCCAGCAGCTCGTCGAGCGAGAACGGCTTGGACAGGTAGTCGCTGGCGCCGGCGTCGAAGGCCGCGACCTTGGTGTCGACCTTCGATCGCGCCGAGAGCACCAGCACCGGGGTGTCGGGACAGCGCTCCCCGGCTGCATCCAGCACGCTGAACCCGTCCCGGCCCGGCAGCATCAGGTCGAGGATGACCAGATCCCAGGGCTGGTCGAGCATCGCCACCGCCTCGTCGCCGTCGGCGGCGACATGAGCCGTGTAGCCCTCGGCGCGCAGGGCATGGGCCAAGAACCCGGCGATCAACGACTCGTCTTCGACGATGAGGATTCGCATGGGAGCGGCCCGAGTATGGCACCACCGGCGACCGGCTGCCAAGCCCCGGGGATGACAAAAGAATGACAAAATGTGGGAGGTTCGCCCGGCGCTCTCTAGTGTCGCGCTGTGGCAACCGCCGAACGCTCTTCACCCGTCCGCACCGACGTGCTGAGTGGCGAGCTCAGCGAACGCCCGCCCGACCACGCCGCCCGCTGGTGGCTGCTGTCGTCGGTGGTCTGGCTGACCATCGTCGACCTGTTCGGGATGACGCTGGCGATCGAGTTCGTCAGCCCAGACGCCTTCGCCGGCATCCCGTTCCTGGAGTTCGGGCGGATCCGGCCGATGCACGTGAACGGCGTCATCCTGGCCTGGCTGACGATGATGTACTTCGGCGCGCTGTTCTACATGCTGCCGCGGTTGGTGGGCACACCCGGCATGTGGAGCGAGCGGCTGGGCGTGTGGACCGCGATCGCCTGGAACGTGATGTTCGCGCTTGCCGTGGTCGCGCTGGCGACCGGGCACAACCAGGGCAAGGAGTACGGCGAGCTGATCTGGCCGCTCGACATCGCCGTGCTCGTGATCTGGCTGGCGAACATCTTCAACATCCTGATGACGGTCTCGATCCGCACGATCAGGCCGCTGTACGTCACCGTGTGGTGGTTCATCGCCAGCCCGCTGTGGCTGGCGGCCGACTATGCCATCGGCAACGTGGTCTGGAACCCGGGCGACATCTGGGGCAGCCGGTCGGGCATGCTGGGCGGCAGCCTGCAGGACGGCATGCTCAACTGGTGGTACGCGCACAACCTGTTCGGCCTCTGGCTGACGCCGATGCTGATCGCGCTGACGTACTACCTCGTCCCCCGGATCACCAACACCCCGCTCTACAGCTACTCGCTATCGCTGGTGTCCTTCTGGGGCATGGCCTTCTTCTACACCGGTGTCGGCGACCACCACCTGCTGCAGACGCCGACCCCCGCCTGGCTCAAGACCGTCGCCACCCTGTCGTCGATCTCGCTGATGATCCCGGTGTTCGCGTTCACGATCAACATCCTCGGCACGATGAAGGGCAACTGGGAGAAGTTCTTCACCAACCTGCCGCTGAGATTCACGATGACCGCCTTCGTCTTCTACTTCCTGGTCAACGTCCAGGGGGCGTTCCAGGCCGTGCAGCCGTTCAACCAGATGACGCACTTCACCAACTTCGTCGTCGCGCATGCGCATCTGGCGCTGCTGGGCGGATTCACGATCCTGGGCATGGGCGCCGTCGACTACTGCGTGGCCCAGATCTACCGGCGACCGCTGTGGAGTCGCACACTCTCGGAATGGCAGTACTGGCTGGTGACCATCGGCTTCACCGGCTTCTTCTCCGCTCTGACCATGGCGGGTTTCATCCAGGGGCAGTCGTGGTCGGCGGGGATCCCTGAGGTGAACGTGCTCCCGCTGCTGCACCCCTGGTTCATCGCCCGCGCGGTCTTCGGTGCGATGATCGTGCTGTCCGGCATCGTGCAGATGGTCAACATCTTCCTGACCGTGCGAGGGGACACCGCCACGCGCCTGGCAGCCCGTGTGGAGCACGCTTCCGGCCGGCCCCCCGCCGTCGCCGGGTCGTCGGGAGCGACGTGAGCGATCATCCCGTCGATCCGGGCGCCGCCGGTCCCGCCGGGCATCCACCGATCCCCTCGCGGTGGCGCCGGCGGCCCGGCGAGCGGATGGTGATGACGCCGCTGATGTCGTCGATCGGCGCCATGATCGCCTTCGCGGCCGTCGTGTTCATCGTCGTGCTGCTTCCGGTGCAGACGTTCAACCCCAAGGCCTCGGCGGACTGGGCTCCGCTCAGCAACGCCGCGCTGGCCGGCCGCCAGGTGTTCCTCTCCAACGGCTGCGTGTATTGCCACTCCGGGTTCAGCCGGCCGCAGGATGTCCGTGCCGGCCTCTACTACCTCTACCCGAAGGTGTCGCTGCCCGGCGACTTCTACGGCACCGACCAGGTGCCGAACGTGCTGGGCACCGAGCGCACCGGGCCCGACCTCACCAACGAGGGTGGATTCCACCCCGACGACTGGCACTTCGCGCACTTCTACGACCCCCGGTACGTCGACCCCTTCTCCCTGATGCCGAGCTTCCGCTACCTGTCCGACGACCAGGTGCGCGACCTGACCGCGTTCGTCCAGGAGCGGAGCGGCAAGACCGGCCTGTTGCGCTACGCGGGGATGCTGTACGCCAAGCACGTGGACATCGCCGCTCAGGCCTACAAGCCGCCGCCGACAGGCTTCCAGGGGGCCCAGCGGACGAACGAGCAGGCCCAGGAGCAGGGAACGCCGGCCGACGTGATCGGCGGCAACATCCTGCCCCAGCCTGATGTCGTCAACCTGAACGAGGCAGATCGCAGCTACTGGCTGGCCAACGATCCGCTGCCGCTGACGACGGCCAACCTGCTGCGCGGTAAGGAGATCTTCCGCGAGCGCTGCATCGCCTGCCACGGGTCGCTGGGCGACGGCGACGGGCCGGCGGCCAAGTTCATGAGCCCGCCCCCGGCCGACTTCACCGACCACGACGACCAGTGCTGCGGCGCCGACACCAGCCCCGGCGACTTCTACTACCGCGTCCTCCGCGGCTTCCCCGGCACGGCGATGGAGAACTTCGGCACCCGGCTCTCGGTCGACGACATCTGGCGGGTCGTGATGTTCTTGAAGACGATCCCCAACGGGACGCTCAAGTCGAGCCGGATCCCGACGCCCAAGGATTACATCCAGTGGGTGCCGCAGGACGATCTCAAGGCCTACATCAAGGCCCACCCGATCGAGGACATGGCACCGTTCACGGAGCGCCAGCTGCCCAGCGACCCGTTCATGGTCGAGGCTGAGCGGATGTTCCCCGGCATGGCGCCGGGTGACACCATCCTGGTACCCAACGTCGGCCGGATCAGCCTCGACACCGCATCGGCCGGCATCGCCGACATCTACATGAAACTGCTAAACACGGCCTGGGACGAGGCAAGGGCGCGGGGCGAGAACCTGCCCCCCGACTCGCAGAAGAACATCCTCCCCGACCCGATCGGGGTCGGCTCATGAGCGGACGCCGCGTGATCGCCGCCCTCGTCGCTGTGGAGGCGGCAGCGTTGCTGCTGGCGGCGCCCGCCCTGGCGCACGACACGCCGGAGGGCAAGACCGCGTCGTACGTGATGGCGGACTGGATGTTCTGGACGTTCGTGCTGTTCGGCGGGGCGTCGTTCATCGGCGTCTGCGCCGCCTGGAAGCTGGGCTTCTTCCGCGACATGGACGACCAGCGGCTGGTGCCGCTGTACATCGACGAGCCCGACTACTACACGCCGGAGTGGGCGCTCGATCCGGACGAGGAACCGGGTGGCGCCGAGGACGAGCTGCTGGAGGTGGACGATGGTCAGCGGGAATAGCGACGCGCACGCCGAGGCCGTGTACCGGAACTTCTACGGCTACTACAACGGCGACGATCCCCAGACCTACGGCGTGCAGTGGAACGGCGAGCTGTGGGCGCTGCTGTTCTTCGTGGCGGTCTCGGCCACGATCGGCCTTTTGATCCGCCAGTACCGCACCAACAACACGGAGCTCTACCCGCTGGAGCGGTTCGGATCGCTGACCGAGCGGGCCAACGGGCTGGGCATGGCGTTCATCGTCATCCTGGCCGGCCAGATCCTGTGGGCGCTGTACATCACCGTGATCCACATCCTGAACGGCCAGCGCTACTGATGGCACTCACCTTCCCGTCAGTCACGACCACGTTCTCGGCCCCGCTGGACCGCTGGGACGAGCTGTTCGTGACGTTGTCGGCCTGGAGGGCGACGGTGACCGAGTTCCCCGGTTGCCAGAGCGTCTACGTCTACGCGTCCGCCGACGGGGCCGTGGTCGACGGCCAGATCGTCGTCAACTGGGACACGGTGCCCGAGCGCGACACCTGGCTGGCGGTCGGGTACACCGCCGGCTCGCTGTTCGGCGAGCTGCAGCCACCGGTCAGCTCAGCCACAAGAAGCGTCGAGCGGATCTTCTGAAGGAGCCAGCAGCGTGACCGACCAGCCCGAACAGGATCGCCCGGCCCCCGACGTGACGCCGACGCCGCTGGTCGGCTACCGGGACATACCCCAGCCCACGGGCGCGCGCCGGGGCTACGGCAGCTGGATCATCCTCGGGCTGATGACGGCCGGCTATCTGGTGTGGACGCTCGTGGTGTACTTCCTCGAGCCCGGCATCCGCTGAGCCCATGTGGATCAAGAGCTTCAGCACGGTGGACGCCATCTCGGTGGTCGCCATCCTGGCCGCCGTGTGCGCACTCCTTTTGCGGCTGATCCCGGGCACGCCGATCCCCCGCGACCAGGCCTGGAGCGAGGAGGACATCACCGCGCACGACCGCCGCCTGGCCAAGTACTTCACCACCGGCGCCGTGTGCCTGCTGGTGGGCGCGCTGCACATGGTGGTCAAGAACCTGCCGGTTGCGAACCGCTGGCTGCTCGACGGCGACTACGGCGGCCACATGGCCCGCGATCTCGCCAACACGCACATCCTGATCATCGGCGGCGGCACACTGCTGCTGACCGGCACGACCTGGTACGTGCTGCCGCGGATCTGCCGCCGGCCGCTGCACAGCGAGACGCTGGCCACCGTCTCGTTCTGGTGCACCACGCTGGGCGTGCTCTCGTTCTACGCGGCGCTGGTGGCGATCGGCCTGGTGGAGGCGAACCTCGTCCACAACGGTCGCTCCTACCTGGCGGCCCGCGCAGAGATGGGCAAGTGGCACGGCGTCCCGCTGGGGATGACCGCGGGGATGATGGGATTCGGCTACTGGACGTACGTCGCCAACGTGCTGATGACCGCCTACGCCTCCAAGCGGGTGCGGGCGAAGCGGCCCCAGGCGCACCTGATCAAGTTCCTGGTCACCGGCGCGATCGGCCTGCTGGTGGGCACGATCCAGGGAGTTATCCAGGTGCAGCCGTCGAACTTCCTGTGGCTTCACCGGGCCGGCTCGGCGGGCGACCTGATCGATCCGGTCAGCCATGCCCACATCAACCTGGTCACCGGCGTCACGATCGCCCTGGCCGGCCTGCTGCTGGCCCAGCTGCCCGCGCTGCCCCGGCGATCGGTCAACCGGGCCTACGCCGTGATCCTGGTCGGATCGCTGGCGTTCTACGCGACAACGCTGGGACTCGGCCTGGAGGAGGGCAGCCGCGTGGTCGACCGCGGGTGGACCCCCGAGCGGGCCGCCGAATCGCTCGGCCTGCTGCACACCGTGCCGCTGGTGGCGTCGGCCGCGGCGATGTTCACGGGCTTCTGGATGGTGCTTCACCTGATCGTGGTGGCGGCCCGGCGGCTGCCCGCCGCCGACCCGCTGCGGCTGTTCGCCCTCACCGGCGCCGGGTGCCTGGCCCTGGGCACGCTGCAGGGGCCGGTGCAGGCGCTGCCTCCGGTCGAGGGCTGGCTGGAGGATGCGGGCTCGTTCGGCGACGCGATCGTGAACGTGCACGCGCAGCTGAACATGGTCGGCGGGCTGATCCTGATCATGACCGGGATCGGCCTGCGGCTGCTGCCGGTGACCGGTGCCGGCGAGGCGATGACTCCGGCCAGGCAGATCCGCCTGCTGGCGCTGATCGCCGGCGGCATGCTCGCCTATTACGCGGCCGAGATCGCAACCAACCTGCGCGCCGGGCAGCTCGTCCACGGCGGCCTCTCCGAGTCGTCCGCCTTCGCGCGCGTCCAGCCGCTGTCCGAGATCGCACTCTGCACGGCATCGCTGGCGGTCGTCGCCGGCACCGCGATGTTCGGGCGGTTCGCCTGGCGCAGCACGCGCACCTACCGGATCCTGGGCCGTCACGAGGTGGCCGGCACCCCGGCCAGGTACGCCGGCCGCATCCCCGCCCGCGTCCGCCGCCGGCCGCTGATCGGCCTGGTCGGCATCGAGGCGGGCGGGGCCCTGATGGGCATCCCGGGCGCCGGTTGGCTCGAGGCCGGGCGTCCCTTCGCCGGCCTGACGCTGATGTGCCTGGGGTCATCGCTGGCCTGGGCGGTGCTGCCGCTGGCCTTCAGCCCGTTCGGCAGCGGGCCGCTGCACAGCATCGGCTGGCCGGCGCTGCTGGTCTGGCTGCCCGCCACCGCGGCCGTGTCGTCGGGGATGCTCGTCTGGACGCTGCGCCGCGAGCGGCGGGGCACCCCCCGGCTCCGCCCGCGGAAGGAGCGCTACCCGCACAGGGGCCTAGTGGCCGGAGGCGCCGGCACCCTGCTGTTCATCCTGGTCGCGCTACCGCTGCTGCCCTGGCTCGCGAACCTGAACGGCGACGTGCACTACAGCTACAGCTCGCCGCTGGCCGAGGAAAGCATCGGCGGATCGTTCGTCGACACGCCACGGGGGTCGATGCAACTCTATCCGTGGGCCGACGTTCAGGACACCTTCCCCAGCGACGCGCCCGTGCTCGGCCGCCGCCAGATCCGCAGCCTGACGGTGATGCAGCGCGGACTGGACACGCCGTCCGCCTACCGGCTGTACGACCTGACCACCGGTGGCCAGGTGGCCCTGCACTCCCAGGTCGACACCGGCCGCCAGATGATCTCGCTGCGAGCGGCGGGCTCGCTGCCACCGGGCCGGTACATGCTGTCGACGCCAAAGCAGGGAATGTTCGGCGACCGCGAGTACGAGTACTTCGTCGTCGCCGCTCCCGGCCAGCCGCTGACCCCGATCGGTGCCGACCGCGCGGCGGGCGGGCAGCGATCGCTCGCGGCCGGCCTGGTCGCCGCCTTCGCCTTTGCCGTGTCGGCCCTGTTCGCGGCCAGGGTGCTGGCCGCCTTCGCGCGCCGCCGGCGGCCGGAGCTCGCGTTCTGGGCCGCCGGGTTCCTGCTGTTCGCGGTGTCGTGCGGTGCCGAGGCTCTGGGAACCCTGGCCGGCTGGTCAGCCGGGCTGTTCCAGGCCTACTACCTGTGCGGTGGCGTGCTCCTGGTCGGGTTCCTGGGCGTCGGCTCGCTCTACCGCGGCGCGCCGGCCTGGCTGGCCAATGCCGCCGCCGGTGCGCTGCTGACGGCCGCTGCGGCGGCCGCCGCGATCGTCGTCACCTCGCCGGTCGACAGCAACGCAATCGCCCGCTCCTCGACCCACGGCCCGCCGAACGACTCCGCCATCGGGACGGCCGCGGTGCCCTTCGCAGTCGCCGTCAACACGCTGGGCACGATCACGCTGGTCGGCCTGGCGGCGCTGTCGGCCTGGCGCGCATGGCGGGGCGGCGCGCCGCGTTCGCGGGTGGCCGGCAACCTGCTGCTGGTGACCGGGGCGTTGCTCGTGGCCGCGGCCAGCGGGGTGACCAGGGTCGGCGTGTACGAGCTGCTCTACCTGGGTCAGGCCGCGGGCGTGACGGTCATGTTCGCGGGCTACCAGGTGCTGACGGGCGCCCGCCGACCCCTGCGGCCGGCCGTTTCCGCCGAGCGGGTGCTGGGATCGGCGCCGGCATGAACGGGCTGGCACTCGGCGGACGGCTGTCGCTCGAGGTCGCGCTGCTGCTGCTGGTTGCGACCGTGTGCATCAACGCCGCCGGCGCCGCGACCGGCCGGCCGCGGCTGCAACGCGCCGGCCGGCGGATCGCGCTGCTGGCGACCGGGTTCGTGCTGATCGCCTCCGCCGCGCTCGAGTGGGCGTTCATCCGCGAGGACTTCTCGCTGCGGGTGGTGGCCGGCTACTCCAGCCGGGAGATGCCCCTGGTCTACCGGATGGCGGCCTTCTGGGGCAGCCAGCCCGGGTCGCTGCTTCTGTGGCTGCTGGTGCTGTCCCTGATCATTTCGATGGTGGCCTTCGTCGAGCGGCGGCGGAGTCGCGAGCTGCTGCCCTGGGCGATCACGGTGATGGCGGCGGTGGGGGCGTTCTTCTGCGCGCTCCTGGTCTTCGTCACCTCGCCGTTCCTGACCCAGCCGGCCGCGCCCGACGGCGCTGGGCTCGACCCCTCGCTGCAAAACCCGTACATGCTTATCCACCCACCCCTGCTGTACATCGGCTACGTGGGGATGACGGTGCCCTTCGCGTTCGCGGTCGCCGCGATGGTCGGCCGCCGCGCCGATCCCCGCTGGCTGGCCGTGACGCGCCGCTGGGTGCTGTTCTCATGGGCGGCGCTGGGGATCGGCATGCTGCTGGGGGCGCACTGGGCCTACACCGAGGTCGGCTGGGGAGGTTACTGGGCCTGGGATCCGGTCGAGAACGCCGCCCTGATGCCGTGGCTGGCCGCCACCGCCTTCCTGCACTCGGCGATCGTGCAGGAGAAGAAGGGCATGTTCAAGATCTGGAACGTGGCCCTCGCCATGGTGGCCTTCGAGCTGGCCGTGTTCGGCACCTTCCTGACCCGGTCGGGAGTGCTCCAGTCGGTGCACTCGTTCGTCGAGACATCGATCGGCTGGTACTTTCTGGGCCTGATCCTGGCCGTCGCCGTGGTCTCCATCGGCCTCGCGTTCTGGCGGGGCTCGTCGCTCTCGGCCGAGCATCGCCTGGAGGCCGTCGTCTCCCGCGAGACCGCCTTCCTGTTCAACAACCTGTTCCTGCTGGCGCTGGCATTCGCCGTGCTGTGGGGCGTGATCTTCCCGCTGGTCTCTCAGGCCGCTCGCGGCGTCAACGTCAACGTCCGCAGCCCCTACTTCGAGTTCTTCGCCGCCGTGATCGGCCTGCCGCTGCTGGCGCTGATGGGGATCGGCCCGCTGATCCCCTGGCGCCGGGGCACCGCCGGCGGGCTCGGCAGGCGCATGCGCCTGCCGCTGGCCGCCGGGTTGGCGGCCGGAGCGGTCGCCGCCTGGCGCGGCGCTGACAGCAGCCCGCCCGGCCTGGTCGCCTTCTCGCTGTGCGGGTTCGTCGCCGCCGCGATCGGCGCCGAGTTCGCCGCCGGAGCCACCGCCCGGCGGGACGCCACCGGGTGCTCGTGGCCGGCGGCGGTGGCCGGCCTGGTGGCCCGCAACCGGCGCCGGTACGGCGGATACATCGTGCACCTGGCCGTGGTGCTGCTGGTGGTGGCGGTCGTCGCCTCGACGGCCTACACGTCGGTGCGAACCGCGACGCTGCGGCCGGGCCAGTCGACCTCCGTGGGCGGCTACCGGCTTCGCTACTACGACCTCTACACCCGCAGCCAGCAGGGCGGCGCCTCGCTGGCGGCACGGCTGGACGTGTGGCGGGGAAGCACCTACCTGGGTCAGGTGATGCCGGGCCGCCGCTACTTCCAGGTCGAGGACGAGAATCTGAACGCCCCCTCGATCACCACCGACTGGCGCTCGGGCAGTGACCTGTTCGTGATCCTCACCGCGACCGACAAGCGGCGGATCACGCTCAAGGTGCTGGTCAACCCGCTGGTGTCGCTGCTGTGGATGGCCGGCGCCGTGTTCGCCTTCGGCGTGGCCGTCGCCGCCTGGCCGATGCGCCGGTCGGCCGACGAGCGGGTGCCGGCGGTCGCCGCCTCCCGGGCGGCCGGGGGAGGCTGAGATGGCCGCGACCCTGTCGATGGTCGGTGTCGATCGACGCACCGCGGCAGTCGATCTGCGCGAGCGGATCGCCCCGCTGTGGCCGTCAGTGTCCCCCCAGGGGGCCATCCCGCTGACAACCTGCCTGCGCTGCGAGACCTACATGCTGGCCGACGATCCGGAGCGCGTCCGCGCCGATCTGGTCGGGCGGCTGGCAACCCACAGCCGGCTGCCGGCGCCGATCGTCCGAAGCGCGGTGACCCTGCGAACCGGCCGCCCGAGCGTGGAGCATCTGTTCTCGGTCGCCGCCGGCCTCGAGTCGCCGATCGTCGGCGAGCGCCAGATCCTCGACCAGGTGCGCCGGTCGTGGGACGCTGCCCGGCCAGCTCCCCTCGACGCCCGGCTCGACCGGCTGTTCCAGCACGCGGTGGCCGCGGGCCGGCGGGTCAGGCGGGACACCGCGATCGGCCAGACCGCCGTGTCACTGGCCCGCACGGCCGCCGGCCTGGCGGCCGCGGAGGGCGACCTCGGCGGCGCGGCGGTGACGGTGATCGGCGCCGGCGCGGTGGCCCGAAGCGCAGCCCTTGCGCTCGCCGATCGAGGTGCCCGAACGTTCGCCGTCGCCGGCCGCTCGGCCGAGAGCCGCGCGGCGCTGGGGGCCGCCCTGCGGGCGCGTGGAGCGCACTGCGTGGGCGTGCCGTGGACGGCACGGTCGGCGGCGATCGCCGCCGCCGATCTCGTGGTCTGCGCCACCGGAGCTCCCGGGCTCGTCCTGACGCCCGGCGACCTGTCGCATGGGCGGATCCGGATCGTGATCGATCTGGCATCGCCTCGGGACGTCGATCCCGGCGTCGGCAGCTGCCGGGGCGTGCGGCTGATCGACCTCGAAGCGGTCTGGCGCGAGGCCGGGCAGCACCAGCGCATCGCGCCCGCCGAGGTGGCCCGGGCACACGCCATCGTGGCCGGATGCGCCGACACCTACATGCGCTGGCTGGCCGAACGCCGGGTCGCGCCCGCCATCGCCGCCCTGCGGGCCCGCGGTCCGGCGCCAGCCGGCCGAGACGGCGAGCGGGGACGGCTGCTGCATCAGCAGACGCTCGCGCTCAAGCGACTGGCACTCCACGCCGGGGAATAGCCGGAGCGGCGACATCCGCTGTGAAAGAGTCTCGCTCGGGAGACGATGCCCCGCGATGCCCCTGACCCCCGTCCGTTGCTGAGCGGTCGTCCGCGCCCCGGCCGGTGGCTCAGCCTTCTCCAGCGCTCCCTGGTGGTGGCTGCGGCCGTCTCCCTGGCCGCTCCGGCCACGGCCACCGCCCATCTCGGCGGCGGGACGCTGTCGTCGGACTTCGAGGCCCGGATCTCCGGCCTTCGACCGCCGGCCAAGGGGGTGAGCGCCCGGGTGCTGGGAGGCGACCAGCGGCTGCAGCTGAGCGTCCGCCGGCCCAGGGTGGTGATCGTCCTCGGCCTGGTGGGCGAGCCGTTTCTGCGCTTCTCGCCGGCCGGGGTGCAGGCGAACGCGGCCTCGCCGACGGCGCTCAGCACCCACGTCCTGGCCGAGTCGGACGCCCTGCCGCCAGGCCCAGTCCGGTGGAAGCGGGTCGAAGCCGGCGGCGAGTTTGCCTGGCACGAGAACCGGTTGCGGCCGGTTCCCGTCAGCGCGTCGGGCGACCCCCGAAGGGTCGCCGGGTGGTCGGTTCCGCTGGTCATCGACGGCCGCCCGGCGGTGCTGACGGGATCGGAGTGGCACGCAACGGCGCCCTCGCTGTGGCCCTGGCTGCTCGCCGGGGGTATCGTGCTGGCCGCCGCCGCGGCGGGCGCCCGCCAACTCTCCGCCGCGCATCGCAGGATCGCGATCTGCGTGCTGCTTCCGCTGTCCGTGGCGTCGCTGCTCGCCGGATGGGCCGGGGTGTTTCTCGCGGATCGGACCACGACTCTCAACCTGGTGGTCACAGCCATCCTGATCGCGCCCTGCGTGCTGGCGGCCCTGCTCGCCGCGGCCGGAGCCCCCGAGGAGGCCGGAACCGCCGCGCTGGCGTTGGTGGCCGGGCTGGTGGCGGCGTTCGCCCTGCCCGAGCTGGCCATGTTCGGCCATGGCTTCGTGCTGTCGGCGCTTCCCGATCGGATGGCCCGGATCGCCGCCGTCACCCCGGTGGCGGCAGGTGTCGCGACGGCCATCCTGTGCACTCCGGCGGTGATCGAGACCTTCACCGCTCCGGCGGTCGCCGCCCCGCAGGACGTGCGGCGCTGAGCGGCGGTGCCTGCGCCCCGGTGCCGGTATCGTCAGCCACGTGTCGACTCCGATCTCCCGGCGACTGATCGCCGTGCTCGGCGCGGTCATCGCGCTCGCCGCATTGCCTGCCGACGCGCGGGCGGACGGCGATCCGGCCAGCGACATCCTCCTGTTCCAGGACGTCTTCCTGCCCTACGCCACACCGTCGCCCGACGTCTCGTCCGAGCTCGGCGGGGCCGTTGCCGCGGCCAAGAAGGCCGGCCTGCCGCTGAAGGTGGCGGTGGTGCAGTCGCGAAGCGATCTGGGCTCGGTGGGCACCCTGTTCAACCGGCCGCAGGACTACGCGACCTTCCTCGATCAGGAGCTCGCCCAGCAGAACCGCTGGCTGTTGATCGTCATGCCCGACGGGTACGGTATCGCCGCCAGCGGCGACACCAAGATCGTCGAGCGAAACGGCACCACCGAGATCATCCGCACCCACCCGAAGCTGAAACGCGAGCGGGCGGCGCTCAAGGTGCTGCCGGCGCCGGCGAGCCCGGATCCCGACGACCTGACCCGTGCGGCCACCGCGGCGGTGCGGGCGCTGGGAGACGCCACCGGCCACCCGCTGCCGGCATCGTTCCCCCCGGTGCCGGTCGGCGTCCCCGGGGGGGCCGTCCACAACGGGCCGACCACGGCCCCTGCGCCGGCGGCTGCGGACGGCGGTTCGGGCAAGCGAACGCTGCTGATCACCGTCGCCGTCGTCGCGGTGCTGGTGTCGGCCTCGCTGTTCGTCGTCGACGCCGTCCGCTCACGTCGCCTGGAGGACGAGCAGGACGACGATGACGACGGCGACCACCCCGGCCAGCAAGGCCGCCAGGGCGACTGACACGGCCAGCGCCGGGCGCTGCATTCAGCCCTCCGCCCTGTCGAGCAGCACGACGTCGAACGGGCGGCCTCCGGGCGGCGTGATCTCGTAGCGGAGGCCCCAGCGGCCGACCATCACCAGCGCCGGCGCCGTCCGCGCATAGACCCCCGGCGAGCGCTCGGGCAACCGGTACGCCAGGGTGCCCATCTCCATGTCGAGCATCAGGAACCGTGCCACCACCGAGGCGCCGGTGACGCCGCGGCCGTCGCGGGACAGGCGCACCTCGAACACGTTGGGAGTGGCGGCGCGATTCGGCTCGATGCCGACCGTCACCTCGTAGCCTCCGCGGTGAACGGTGCGGCGCACCGCACCTGGCCCGACGTGGGCGTCGATCGATCCCACCTCGGCGATCGCCTTGGGCGGCGGCGGCAGGCTCGTCAACACAGCGGCGGCCAGCACGATGCCGGCCACCAGCATCACCTCGCCGCGGACGGTGCGTCGCAGGAGCGCCACCGCCGAACTGCCCAGCCGCTCGTCACGGCGCACGGCCGCCGCCCCCAGCCTGGGGGTCGTCCGCGCCAGGTTCAGACCACCGAGGATGCCCGCGACCAGCAGCAGGCCCAGCTTGACCAGGATCGCCTTGCCGTAGGACGTCTGCCACAGCGACGACACCGTCGGCAGCTGGAGGATCGCCGCGCCGGTGCCGGTGGCGACGAGCAGGATCACGCACCCCAGCGCCACCTTCGAGAATCGGGGCACCACCCGGCTCATCAGCACCCAGCGAGCGGGCCCGCGTCCCACCAGCAGCAGCAGCCCGACCAGCCCCCCGAACCAGACCGAGCCGGCCAGCAGGTGCAGCCAGTCGAGGGCAAGCGACAGCGCGGCGGGAGACGTCTGGGCGGGGTGCCCGCCGATCCCCGGCACGAGCAGCAGCGCGCCGCTGGCCAGGCCGGCACCGATCAGCGCCAGAATCGCGGCCACCGACCGCCGCGCGCGGCCGGGCCGGTCGAGGGCCAGCGCCGCGCCGGCCGCCAGCGCGAACAGCGCGAACACCGCTTCCAGGTCGACCAGCGCCCGGCCGAGCGACGACGAGCGGGCCAGCGGTACCAGCGAGCCGATGTTCCAGGCCGACTCCAGCGCGAACTCTGACGTGACCAGCAGCAGGTACACCGGGATCGCGACCAGGGCGGCCACAGCCGCGGCGGCAAGCCCGGCCTCCACCCGGCGCAGCGCGAAGGCGTCCAGCTCCCCTCCTGGCCGAGCGATCAGGGCGCGGAGCACGAACAGGCCGACCGCCAGCATCACCGTCAGGATCGCCGACCAGCGGGCGACGACCAGCGGCGTCGTCGCGGCCGTTTCGCTGAGCGAGGGGATCGCGAACTGGGGTGCTGGGCCGGCGTTGGGGCCGACGGCGAACGTGAACGCGCCCCGCACCGGGTGCCCGTCGGCGGAGATCGCCCGCCAGTAGACCAGGTACCACCCGGGCTCCAACGTCTGAACCGGCACCGAGACGGCATGGCTGTCGCCATCCGCCTGCTCCGGCCGGGCGGTCGCGCGCTGGCGTCCCCGGGCATCGGTCACCGAGACGATCGCGAACCGCGGGGACACCGGTTCGCTGAAGGTGAGGACGACACGTTTCGGCGAGCGGTCGACGGTGGCACTGGCCGACGGGTCGGTGTGCACCAGCGACGCATGGGCGAGGGCCGAAGGGGCCGCCGCGGCACACACCGCGGCGACCCCGATCAGGGCGGTGATCAGCCGCCGCGCGGTCATGTCAGCGAGCGCCCCCTTCCGGTGAGCAGGGCGACCAGGCCGAGCACCAGTGCGACGCCGGCGACGGCCAGGGCGACGATGCCCAGCGTCGACGACCCGCCCCCGAACGACGACACGCCCTCGGTGCGGGGCGCAGGCTCGTCGCTTCCCTCGGCACCGGTCCACTCGGCCACCGAGCCATCGGAGTACGTCTCCTTGACGTCGATCGCGTGCGTGCCGTCGGATGGCACGCCGACGAACCGGAACACCGCCAGCTGTCCGGCGGCGGTGCTGCCGCCGCTCCAGGTCACCCGCCGGATCGTTGCCTCCTCGCCGCTGCCGTTGGTGTCGACCTGCGCCGACCAGCCGGGCGCCTCCTCCAAAGAGAACACCGCGACCCCGTCGGGCACGTCCATCTCGACCTGGGTGATCGTCGTGCTGCCGCTCTTCTCGTTGGGCACGAGCAGCGTGTACTCCTGGGACGCGCCGGACTTCGCAACCGCCGGACTGACCTGGGCATGTGCCAGCGCCGACGGCGCGACGGCCAGGCCGACCGCGGTCACCGCCAGCCCGATGACGCCGCGGACGCCCCGTGGCAGGGTGCTGTTCCTCACGAATGGGTTCCTTTCCCTCGATCGGCGCACGCCGGATGGCCGTGCGCAGCTCAGTGCAGGGAGAGGAGCGGCGGTGGCCGCTGGCAGAGCGACCGGCAGAGAGCAGGTCGCGCGGCGAGCAGCGTGGCGCCGGGCCGCGGCAGCGCTCGGGCGGCTCGGGCAACCCGCCGCCTGCGCAGCAGGCGGAGCACCCGGCGCCGGAGCCCATCCAGCGCGAATCGGACCAGCCCCAGCACCACAGCGGCCAGCGCGGCCAGCGCGACAACGATCACGATCGCGTTTCGATGCTCCGGCGAGGTCAGGCAGGAGACTGGAGACATGTGGAGCCCGGCCCGGTTGTGCAGCCACGACTCCCCGGTCGCGAAGACCGCCACGCCGGCCGCAGACAGCCAGGCTGCCTCGGCGAGCATCGCCCGCGGCGCGATCCGGGGGGTGGCGGTCGCCCATGCGCCCTGCTCGACGGCCCGCCGCTCGCGAACGCCCATCCGCACCAGCCAGATGCCCAGCGCCGACGCCACGCCCACCGTGAGCAGGGCGGCCACCGCGACCCAGACGGCCGCCGGGCCGCCCGCCTCGCCGGCGAAGCGCTCGCTGAGCGGGCGACTGGGCGCCAGCCCGTAGGCGACCTGGCGCGCCAGCCCCACGACCGACGCGAGCACGAGCAGTCGCAGTGCGAACCGGCCCGTCATCATCACACGACCTTCAGCGTGTACGGCACGGTGACCACGGTACCGTCGATCTTGCACTGGAGGAAGAGCCGCCAGGTGCCCTTCTGGGGTAGCAGCACGCCCACGCTGAGCAGGCCCGGTCTCTGTGACACGCCGCTGATCGGGCTACCCGAGGCGCACGCGGCTGTCGCCTGCCCGCAGATATGGGTGTGGAAGTAGGTCAGGCTGCCGCGACGAAAGAAGATCGCGTGGCCGAGCGCGCCGAACCACGGCTCGAACGTCACCGGGCGGCCGCCCTTCGTCACCCGCATGTTCAGGAGCGCGGCCTGGAGGGCGTGCACCCGGGGCGGCTGCAGCAGCTGGAAGGTGACGCCGTCGACGGTCTGCCGCAGCCCGGTCGGCGGCATCGGGGCGGGTGGCGGCGGGCCGGCCACCGTGATCGAGCGCTTGAGCTGGAAGTTGGTCGGCATGCCGCCGACCGGCTGCGGGTAGGCGTCGACCACGAGCTCGTAGCGGCCCCCGCCCGGGAAGCGCACGTC
>Ga0070683_100000094_pt1 | contig 58242 bp, 49 predicted proteins | sample KBSC713LmetaG_FD_64662 | JGI IMG/M metagenome (GOLD analysis project Ga0070683, IMG submission 64662) | Corn rhizosphere microbial communities from Kellogg Biological Station, Michigan, USA - KBS C7.1-3L metaG | ecosystem: Host-associated > Plants > Roots > Rhizosphere ... | reverse complement strand
GGCTCGCTTCGCTTCGCTCGCACCGGCCACTGGACTTCCTGACTTCTGAACGTTGAACGCTGATCTCAATGCTCTTCAATCAGCAATCAGCATTCAGCATTCAGCAATCAGCAATTCACTTCGTCTCCCTGTGTCCCGTGTGCTTGCGGCAGAAGCGGCAGTACTTGCTCAGCTCGAGCCGTTCGCTCGTCTTCTTCTTGTTCTTCGTCGTGCTGTAGTTGCGGCGCTTACACTCGGTACACGCCAGCGCGATGATGTCTCTCATGGCCTGAAACCTTCGCGGCTTGCGACTCGCGACTCGCGACTCGAACCTGATCGAGCCGCGAACCGCGAACCGCGAGGCGCGGTCTATTCAAGAATCTCGGTAATCGTGCCAGCGCCGACGGTGCGGCCGCCTTCACGAATCGCGAACCGGGCGCCCTTTTCGAGCGCGACCGGCGTGTGCAGCTCCGCGGTGATGCTGGTGTTATCGCCGGGCATCACCATCTCGACGCCTTCCGGCAACTTCAGCGAACCGGTGACGTCGGTGGTGCGGATGTAGAACTGCGGACGGTAGCCGTTGAAGAACGGGGTGTGACGACCGCCTTCATCCTTCGACAGGATGTAGACCTCACCCTTGAACTTCGTGTGCGGCTTGATCGAGCCGGGCTTGGCCAGCACCTGGCCGCGCTCCACGTCGTCCTTTTCCACGCCGCGGAGAAGCACGCCGATGTTGTCGCCGGCGACACCCGCGTCGAGCAGTTTGCGGAACATCTCGACGCCGGTCACGACCTTCTTCTCGGTCGGGCGGAAGCCGACTATCTCGATTTCCTCACCCACCTTGACCTGGCCGCGCTCGACGCGGCCGGTCACGACGGTGCCGCGGCCGGAGATCGAGAACACGTCTTCAATCGGCATCAGGAACGGCTTGTCGATCTCGCGCTCCGGAAGCGGGATGTAGCTGTCGAGCGCTTCCATCAGCTTCAGCACCGAGTCCACGCCGTCCTGCACGCCCTGCAATGCCTTCAGCGCCGACACGCGGACCACCGGCACGTCGTTGCCGGGGAATCCGTAGGAGGAGAGCAGCTCCCGCACCTCGAGCTCGACCAGGTCGACCAGCTCCGCATCATCCACCGCGTCAACCTTGTTCAGCGCAACGACCATGTACGGCACGTTGACCTGCTTGGCGAGCAGCACGTGCTCGCGCGTTTGCGGCATCGGTCCGTCGACGGCGCTGACCACGAGAATCGCGCCGTCCATCTGCGCCGCGCCGGTGATCATGTTCTTGATGTAGTCGGCGTGTCCCGGGCAGTCGACGTGGGCATAGTGCCGGTTCGGCGTCGAGTACTCGACGTGGCTCGTCGCGATCGTCAGGATCTTCGTTGCGTCGCGGCGTCCCTGCGACTCGGATGCCTTGGCGACTTCGTCGTACGGGATGAACTTCGCCCAGCCCTTGTCCGCCGCAACCTTCGTCAGCGCGGCCGTCAGCGTGGTCTTGCCGTGGTCGATGTGGCCGATGGTGCCAACATTGACGTGAGGTTTGGAACGGTCGAATTTCTCTTTTGCCATGTCGTTGTGTGCTCCGAATGACGTGCTGCCGTTATCTATCCGAAAATGTGTGACTCAAAACGTCAGCCGATGACCAGGATTGAACTGGTGACCTCGTCCTTACCAAGGACGCGCTCTGCCAACTGAGCTACATCGGCATAAGCGGGAGACGGGGATCGAACCCGCGACCAACAGCTTGGAAGGCTGTGACTCTACCACTGAGTTACTCCCGCACATTTCTCAGCTGGGAGCCTCGCCCCCAGAACCGCTTCGTCCGCCTTCGCTCCTCGCGGAGCTACGGCGAGACAGGCTCATGTCCGTGTGCTTGTCCACTTCACCCACACAGCCTGCCTTGCCGAAGCTCGCCCGAAGGGCGAGCGAAGGCTGGTGGCGAGGGGAGGATTCGAACCTCCGAAGACGCTGGGTCGACAGATTTACAGTCTGCTGCGTTTGACCGCTTCGCTACCTCGCCGATGTGATTCCCCGCTGGCTGTTTTGCTGAAAAAACGAACACGCTTCGGCGAGACACGCTCGGGTGCAACCACTACGCTGATGGCTGCCCCTCCCGCAAAATTGTTTGGATTTTCGCCGTTTACGACGTCCCCTGCGGAACTGCCCGAAATCCCTTATCGTGCTCGTATTTATCCACCTTCGCGCTTCCGCGTTGCGGCGGACAGGTGGAGCTGGCGAAGGGATTCGAACCCCCGACCGGCTGATTACAAATCAGCTGCTCTACCGGACTGAGCTACGCCAGCCCAGACAAAAGATTATTTGTAGCACACGCCGTGCCACGCGTGCAACTTTTCAAGTAACAAGTTAAAAGTTAAAGGTGAAAAGTTATTTAAATTCAACAACTTACCACGGTCATCAATTTTTGCGATCTCGCGCGGCTCTGGCCCACACGCCGCGTCTCCGTGCTTCTCACTTTTGACTTCTAACTTTTAACTTTTGACTTTGTCCTGTCGCTGCCGCGCCGCCTCGAAGAGCACCACGCCGGCGGCCACCGAGACGTTCAAGCTCCCGACGGCTCCGTGCATCGGAATCGACACGATCCGGTCGCATCGTTCACGCACGAGACGACGGAGCCCGGTGCCCTCGGCGCCGAGCACGATCGCCGTCGGCAGCGTGAAGTCGACGATGTCGTAGGCATCGGTCGCGTCGCCGGCAAGGCCAACCGTCCAGACGCCGAGTGCCTTCAATTCCTCGATCGCGCGCGCGATGTTCACTTCCGTCGCGATGGGCACGAGCGCGACCGCGCCGGCCGACGCCTTGGCCGCGATCCCGTCGAGGGACGCGGCATGACGTGCCTGACGAACGATCCCGTGCGCACCGGCGGCATCCGCGGTCCTGAGGATCGCACCAACGTTGTGCGGATCCTCAATGCCGTCGAGCACGACGATCAACGGCGACAACGGCGCCGCACCGTCGACCAACTCCCGCAAGGAATAATCGTGCGGCGGTTCGAGCTCGGCGACGATTCCCTGGTGCACGCCCCCGTGCGCGGCACGATCGATCATCGCCGCATCGACGCGCTCGACCGGCACCCGCTTCTCGCGCGCCAGGGCCAGCACGCCGGCAAGGCGTTGATCGGCGCGTGCTGCGACGCGAACGCGTCGCACCTTCCCGGTACGCAATGCCTCGAGGACCGGATTGATACCGTAGATAATCATCGCGCGCTGACGCTGACTGTGATCACAGGTACCCGTGGCGCGGCGCTTTAGCGCCGCGAATCGGATCGCGACGACCGGACTACCGTCGGGCGATCTCCGCCGCGAATGCGAGCGCGCGGTCGCGAGATCCCGAAATCGGCGCCAGACCGGCACTCGACGGCAGAGACGCCCCGCGCTCGATCGCCGGCACCGCAAGATCGAGCTCAGGCCCGGCGCCTTCGCCGGTCAGCGCGACGCGGATCGGATGAAACAGCGCCTTGCCTTTCAGTCCGGTCCGCTCCTTCACTCGATTGGCCATGGCGCGAAACGACTCGCGATCCTTCAGCGGCCCTTCGATCGCATCGGGCAATGCCGCAATCACCTGGCGCGCCCCGCTCTCGTGCAGCACACTGGCGACTTCATCGCGCGCCAGCGACGCGGCCGGGTCGAATTCGAACAGAAACTTCAGCCGGTCCGGGATTTCTTCGAGCCGATCGGCGTATCCGATCGCCATCGGAAACACCGACACGAGATACTCCATGCCCTCGTCGGTGCGCCGGCGCAGGTACCCGCGCGACATGAAGTACCGCGCCGACTCCGCCGCGAGCCGAGCCGGCGCCGCCTCCTTCATGTAATGGCGATTCATCCAGGCCAGCTTTTCGGGGTCGAACACGCCCGCGCTGTGGCCCACGTCCTCGAGCGCGAAGCGACGGGCCAGCTCCTGGATCGGCAAGAGCTCCTTGTCGCCGCCAGGCGACCAGCCGATGAGCGCCAGGTAATTCACGAGCGCTTCCGGCAGATACCCGCGCTCACGAAACTCCGAGACCGATGTCGCTCCGTGTCGCTTCGAGAGAGGCGTGTGGTCGGGCCCCAAGACGAGCGACAGGTGCGCAAATTCCGGCGGCGTGAACCCGAGCGCCTGGTAGAGCAGCACCTGTCGAGGCGTGTTGGAGATGTGATCTTCGCCGCGGATCACGTGCGTCACCTCCATCACCGCATCGTCCACAACGACGGCAAAGTTGTACGCGGGCCGGCCGTCGGATCGGACGAGGACCGGGTCACCGATCACGTCGCTGCTGAACGTCACATCGCCTCGGACGAGATCGCGAAAGGTGACCTCGCCGACGTCCGGGACCCGAAATCTGATGACGGGCCGTTCACCTGCATCGATACGCGCGCGGGCCTCATCCGGAGAAATCGTGCGGCAGGTGCCGTGATACTTCGGCGGCCGACCCGCCGCAAGATCGGCCTTGCGGTCGTCGTCGAGCCTGGCCGGGGAACAGAAGCAATAGTACGCGTGGCCGCCGTTCAGCAGCTCGTTCGCGTAGGACGCATACAGGTGCAGCCGCTCGGATTGACGGTACGGCCCATGAACGCCGCCGACGTCGGGCCCTTCATCCCAGTCCAGCCCGAGCCACCGAAGATCTTCGAGAATGCCGACTTCCGACTCCCGCGTCGAGCGCTCGGCATCGGTATCTTCGATCCGAAGAATGAAGGTGCCGTCCTTGCCGTGGGCGAGGAGCCAGTTGAAGAGCGCCGTGCGCGCGTTGCCAACGTGAAGCAGACCGGTCGGACTTGGTGCGAAGCGAACCCGCATGGTCAGGATGCGCGGAGCAGCGCCACCGCGTGCGCGGCGATGGCTTCGCCGCGTCCGACGGCATCGACGCCTTCGTTCGTCTTGCCCTTGACGCTGACGCGATCCGCTTGAACGCCGAGCGCGGACGCAAGCTGCGCGCGAATCTGATCGATGAAGGGCGCAATCTTGGGACGTTCGAGCACGATGGTGACGTCCACGTTTTCGACCGCAAACCCCTGGGCGTGAACCAGACGCAGAGAGTCGCGCACCATCTGAATGCTGGACGCCCCCTTCCACTGCGGATCCGTGTCAGGGTAGTGCTGCCCGACGTTGCCGGCGCAAACCGCACCGAGCACGGCATCGATCACCGCGTGGCACGCGACGTCAGCGTCCGAGTGACCCGCCGCTCCCTTCTCGAACGGAATGGTCACGCCTCCGATGATTAGCGGCCGCCCCTCCACGAGCCGATGGAGATCGTACCCCGTGCCGATTCGGGTGCTGACGGCGGACTGTCGGCGCGCGGCGTCGAGATCGCGCGCGGTCGTGATCTTCAAGTTCGCCGGATCTCCCTCCACCACATGCACGCGATGGCCGGCGCGCTCTGCCAGCATCGCCTCGTCCGTGGCGTCCACGCCGGTCCGTCCCAACGCGACTGCGGCGCTCAGGATCTCGCGCCGGAACGCTTGCGGCGTCTGCGCGAGATAGACGCTCGCTCGCGGGATCGTTTCGACGATCACCGTTCCCGCGCCGTCGCCGTCGACCCGCTTCACCGTATCGCTGGCAGGAAGCGCCGCGATCGCGGCTCCGTGCTCCGCCGCCGCGTCGATCGATCGCGAAATCAACTCCGGCGACACGAACGGCCGCGCCGCATCGTGCACGAGAATCACGTCTGATTCCGGACGAACCCGATCGAATGCATTGGCCACCGAATCCTGTCGCCGCGTTCCTCCGGCAACGACGCGGACGCCGCTCACCGTCAGCCAGTCGGGAGGCGCCGCCGCCAGGGCGTCCGGCAGCACGACGATCACGTCGTCGACGCGATCGTGGCTGACAAAGGCCGCGACGCTGCGCTCGAGAATCGAACGATCTCCGATTTGGAGCAGTTGCTTCGGCACGGCTGCGCCAAGCCGGCGGCCTTCGCCGGCAGCCGCGATGATGGCGGTCACATGCATGGAAAGGAACGCGGTCCCCGGATCAAACGATGATTATAGCGCACGCCGGTCAGACGGCTTGTGTCGGGGGAGGTTCGTCAGCGCCTCGACGAATCACCTCGTGGACTTCGGCGGCGAAGTCGCGCGCGTGCTCGCGGGTGATTCCTTCGGTCGTAATCGCCGGATGAATCGTGACGCTGACCTCGTGGGGCCTGACCATCAGCTGCCCCTTCATCATGACGAAGCGGCTGCGCGCGATGCTGACCGGCAGAACCGGAAGCGAGGAATCGATCGCCAGCAGGAAGATCCCTCCCTTGAATCGACCCACCGTTCCGTCAGTGCTGCGCGTGCCTTCGGGAAACACAATCACCGATCGCGCGGCAGCCACGAGCGTGCCCATCCGCTTCAGGATCCCGGCTCCGGGATTCTTGCGGTCGACCAGGAGGTGTCCCGTTCGCTGCAGGTGCCATCCGAGAAACGGAATCCGACCGAGCGACTCCTTGGCCACGATTCGCAGTTGCAGCGGGAGCGTGGTGAAAATGATCGGAATGTCGTAAATGCTCTGATGGTTCGCGGCAACGACGTAGCTGCGGTGTGAATCGACGTGCTCCAGGCCGGCGACCCGCACGCGGACGCCGGTGGTTTTCAGAATGAGCCACGCCCACGCTCGGGCGCATCGATGGCCGAAGTCACCGCTCCGATCGAAGATCGTCGACAACAGCGACGCGGTGCCGAGAACGATCGTGTAAAGAGTGACAGCCGGAATGAGAAAGAAGACGGTTCGCCACCAGTCGTAGGGCGGCACTGCGGCTATTTGCTCACCTGCGCAGCTTGACCGGCCGTCTGCGTTGCGGCCACAGGCGGATGCGGCGCCGGAGCCGCTCCCTCGATGTAGCGGCCGAAAATCATCTTCCCGGCCGTCGTCTGCAGGACGCTGGTGACGACGATGTCGATGTTGCGGCTGATCATCCGTCGCGCGTTGTCGACAACCACCATCGTCCCATCGTCCAGGTAGGCCACACCCTGGTTGTATTCCTTGCCCTCTTTCAGGATGAATACCTTCATGAACTCGCCAGGCAGCACGACTGGCTTCAACGCGTTGGCGAGCTCGTTGATGTTCAGCACCTCGACGCCCCGAAGCTGGGCGACCTTGTTCAAGTTGAAATCGTTGGTGACGATCTTGCCAGCCAGCGAACGGCCGAGCTCGATCAGTTTGAGGTCGACCTCTCGAATCTCCGGAAAGTCGAGATCCGAAATCATGACGTCGAGCCCCGACATCTTCTGGATCTTCTGCAGGATGTCGAGCCCGCGGCGGCCACGGTTGCGCTTCATCGAATCAGCGGAGTCGGCGACGAGCTGCAGTTCCTTGAGTACGAATTGCGGGATGACGAGCGTGCCGTCGAGAAACCCGGTTTCGCACACGTCGGCAATGCGACCATCGATGATCACGCTGGTGTCGAGAATGCGGTACCGCTTCTTGGGACCGGTATCGCGAAACAGGGCTGCCAGGCGAGCGGGCTCCAGCCATTCCCCCTTGCGCGCCCCCATCACGATGCCGAGGTACGGGAACACCAGCAGGATGAAGCTGTGAAGGAAAACGATCCGCCGGTCGCCGGTGTCAGCCCAGAAGAGAGCCGCACCGATCGTTTTCGCAAGCCCCAGACCGATGGCGCCGCCGATCAAGGCACCGAGCAGGTCGGTGACCTCGGCCGATCGGAGCCTCGTCTCGATCCAGATGATCAGGACGCCGAGCGCGGCGCCCACCAACGCACTCAGGGTTGTGTCGGGGCTGAACGGACGCGTCAGGATCGCCGCGTACGTCACCGCCAGTACAAAAAGGACGCGGACAAGTATGAACCACACCATCAAACGCTCCGGGTATGAACTGATGTCTATGATACTTCGGGGGGAGAATCACTGATCACTCATCACCGATCGGGAATCCCGATCCTCGGATCCTGGAATCCCCGGATCCCCCCTGCGCGATTCGAGGATTCGGCGACCCGAGGATCAGGGATTCAAGGATTCGTGATCAGTGATGAGTGATTGCCCTACCAGTCCGTCAGCGCGTCCAGGGCCTCGGACACGTTTCTGACCGGAACGAGGTCGCAGCCGGGCGGGGCATCGTCAGGCGCGCAGTTGCCCTGTGGAACGATGCACCTCACGAATCCCATCTGCGCGGCCTCACGCACGCGAAGGGAGGCCTGGGCAACCCCGCGCACTTCGCCTGCCAGCCCGACCTCGCCAAAGACGGCGGTCGCCGGCTTGATCGGGCGGTTGCGCACGCTGGACGCGACGGCGGCAACGATGCCAAGGTCAGCAGCCGGCTCGTCGACGGATATGCCTCCGGCGACGTTCACGAAGACGTCGTCGGCAACCAGGTTCAGCCCCGCCCGCTTCTCGATCACGGCAAGCAGGAGCGACAGGCGATTCTGATCCAGTCCGCTCGTCATCCGGCGCGCGTTGCCGTACGTGCTGGTGCTGACGAGCGCCTGGATCTCGACCAGCATCGGCCGCGAGCCTTCGACACAACAGAGGACGGCGGAGCCGGGCACGTTCGCGGGCCTCTCCGCAAGAAACAGTTTCGACGGATTCGGCACCGCGCGAAGTCCCCGGCCGGTCATCTCGAACACACCGAGCTCGCTCACCGCTCCGAACCGGTTCTTCACGGCACGCACGACACGATGCGCATGATGCTTCTCGCCCTCGAAATACAGCACCGTGTCGACGATGTGCTCGAGCGCTTTGGGCCCGGCAATGTTGCCGTCCTTCGTCACGTGTCCGACGAGAAACGTCGGAATGTTCTGACCCTTCGCCGCAAACAGCAGCTGCGTCGCCGCTTCGCGTACCTGACCAATGCTCCCGGGCGCCGACTGAAAGCGGAGCGAGAACACGGTCTGGATCGAATCGACGATGACGAATGCCGGTTTGAGGCGGGCGATTTCCTCGAGGATGCGTTCGAGGCACGTCTCGGCGAGGATGTACAGTGGCGCAGGGGCGATGCCGAGCCGTTCGCCACGCGACTTGATCTGGTGCTCTGATTCCTCTCCGGAGCTGTATAAGACTGGACCGAACGTCTCCGCGAAGTAGGCGGCAGCCTGCAGGAGCAACGTCGACTTCCCGATGCCCGGTTCGCCGCCAATGAGCACGAGCGATCCGGGAACTACGCCACCGCCGAGCACGCGATCGAACTCATCGATGCCGGTCGTCAGCCGCTCGGCGACAACCGTATCGATGTCGGCGTAGAGTTGCGGCCCGGCTGCGGCGGCCAGGCTGTATCGCTTTGCGACGTCCGAGGTCGCCACCGGCGCGTCAGCCGCTCGCTCCTCGACCAATGTGTTCCACGCGCCGCATTCGGGGCAGCGTCCCAGCCACTTCTGTGACTGGGCGCCGCATTCTTGGCAGGCGAAAACGGTCTTAGCCTTCATGAGCGTCGCTAGTTCCCAGTTTCCAGTTTCCAGTTTCCTGTCTCCAGTTTCCAGTGAGATCGCAGGATTCACACAACTGGCTACTCCGCTGCGTTCTAATTTCCGAACCTGGAAACCGGGAACTGCAGACTGGCAACTGACTGTTACGAATACACTCTCTCGATTCTCGCCCCTACCCTGCACAGCAGTTCATACGGAATCGTCCCGACTGACGCGGCGATCTCACGGACGTCGAGCGATTCATTTCCCTGCTGGCCGATGATGACGACCTCGTCGCCGGGTGCAACCTCGGTGCCGGTCACGTCGATCATCGTCATGTCCATGCACACCGATCCGACGATTGGGGCGCGACGGCCGCGAACGAGCATGTAGCCGTTGCCGGCAAGACGCCGGTCGAGGCCGTCAGCGTACCCGGCGGGGACAACGGCAATCGTCGACGGGCGATTCACGACCGACTTGAGTCCGTAGCCAGTGCCTTCACCTGGCCGCAGGCCCTTCACGTGCACGATACGACTGTGGAGTGACAGGGCAGGTCTGAGCGTCAGCGTCGCCGAGAGTGGCGGAGGCACGATGCCATAGAGCAGCAATCCGGGCCGGACGAAGTCGTACCAGACCCGCTCGTCGCGCAGGAGTGCCGCGCTGTTAGCGGCGTGCCGGGCGCGTGCAGTGATTCCGAGTGAGGCCAGCGTCGTGCAGGCGGTTTCGAATCGTTCGCGCTGCGCGGCAAACGCAGGGCTCTCCGGTTCGTCGGCGGTGGCAAAGTGCGTGTAGACGGCGTCGATCGACAGATTTCGGCTCGCCGCGACCTCCGGCAGCGTTCGTGCGATGTTGTCGTGGCGGAAGCCGAGCCGATTCATGCCGGTATCGATCTTCAGGTGGCACTTCAGGATCGCACCATGCTTTGCGGCCGCCGCCTGCAGCGCGCGCGCCGCCGACGGCGTCGAGATCGTCGGCGTCAGGTAATGCTGGAAGACGCCGTGCAGATCGCTGATCCCAAGCGCGCCGAAGACGAGGATCGGGACGCGCACACCTGCGCGGCGAAGGACGATGCCTTCCTCGATATCGGCGCAGGCGAGCATTGCCGCACCGGCTTGCTCGAGGGCGGGCCCAACTTCAGCCGCGCCGTGACCGTACGCGTTTGCTTTGACGACGGCGATGATCTTTGGAATCGGTTGGTGTGAAGACGGCGCGACAACGTTCGAGATTGCGCGGAAGTTCGAACGAATGGCGTCAAGATCGACGCGGGCAACAGTCGGCCTGTTACTCACGGTGTCCCGTGTGCGAGGTTTTCGAAACGCGTGTGTTCCTTGATGAACGCGAGCTTCGCGGTTCCGACCGGTCCGTTGCGCTGCTTGCCGATGATGATCTCGGCGGTGCCCTCGGCTTCCTGATTCGGGTTGCCGTCGGCGTCGCGATACTGCTCCTCGCGAAAGATGAACATGACGACGTCAGCGTCCTGTTCGAGCGCGCCAGACTCCCGCAGGTCGGACAGCTGCGGCCGGTGATCGGAACGCGTCTCCGGTGCGCGAGACAGCTGCGACAACGCCACGATTGGCACCTGGAGTTCCTTCGCCAGCCCCTTCAGTGAACGCGAGATCGACGCGAGCTCGGTCTGCCGACTCTCGAACCGTCCGCGCCCCGTCATCAACTGGATGTAATCGATGATGAGCAGGTGCAGTCCGTGTTCGGCTTTCAGCCGGCGCGCCTTGGCGCGCATCTCGAGTACACCGATCGACGCGGTGTCGTCGATGAAGACGCGCGCCTCGGCAAGCGTGCCGAGCGCGTGCGACAGACGGCCGTAGTCCTTCTCGTTGAGGTAGCCGGTCCGGAACCGATGCGCGTCGATCCGCGCCTCGGACGTGAGCATGCGCATGAACAGCTGCTCTTTCGACATTTCGAGGCTGAAGAATCCAACCGTCATGTCGGTCGACGTGCCCACATGCTGCGCGATGTTCAGAACGAAGCTCGTTTTTCCCATCGACGGGCGCGCAGCAACGAGGACCAGGTCTGAGGGCTGCAGCCCCGCGGTCATCTCGTCGAGATCCACGAAGCCGGTTGGCACACCGGTGACCAGCCCCTTGTGCTGCTGCAGCTTCTCAATCGTCGTGAAGCTGCCCTGCACGAGGTCGCGCAGCGGAACGAATCCCGTGCGAATCCGATCCTCGGCGATGGCAAAGATTGCTCGCTCCGCACCGTCGAGCAGCAGATCCGGTTCTTCCTCGGCCTCGTAGGCGTCGGCCAGGATCTTGTTGGCCGAATGAATCAGGCTTCGAAGCGTCGACTTCTCTTTGACGATCTTCGCGTAATACTCGACGTTGGCCGATCTCGGCACACCGTCAGCCAACGAGGCAATGTAGGCCGGCCCGCCGACTTCCTCGAGATCGCCCTTCCGCGACAACTCTTCCTTCAGCGTCACGAAATCGATCGCGTCTCCTCGCTCGCTGAGCGCGACCATGCGATCGAAAATGCGACGGTGAGCGTCACGAAAGAAATCTGCGGCGTCGATGACCTCGGCCGCCGCGTTGAACGCGTCGTTATGGATGAGGATCGCACCGAGCACGGATTTCTCCGCGTCGAGATTGTGGGGAAGCGTGCGTGTCGGTGCAGCGAGGTCAGCCAAGGAGCGTCGTCAAAAAAAAGGGGCGCCGCGATTATCGATCGAGGCGCCCCGAAGTGAGTTGCTTTTTTTTGATCTTATTTGCTTTCAGCGACGACGCTGACCTTGACCTGAGCTGTCACATCTCTGTGGATCCTGATCGGCACGGTCACTTGACCGAGCGCCTTCAACGGCTCCGCGAGTGTGATCTTCCGCCGGTCAACCTCGAACCCCTTCGCGGCGAGCGCCGCCGCGATATCGGCTGTGGTGACCGAACCGTAGAGCGTGTCGTTCTCGCCAACCCGGCGCGGGATCGCGATTTCGGCTTCGCCAAGCCGTGCCGCAAACGCTTCCGCCTGCGTCTTCTCTTCGAGTTCGCGCGCTTCGGCGTTCTTGCGCTCGCGTTCGATTTGCCGCTTGTTCCCCTCGTTGACGGCGAGCGCCAGCTTGCGGGGAAGCAGGTAATTTCGGGCGTAGCCTGCGGCGACCTTCACGATGTCGCCTCGGCGTCCCAGATTGTCGACGTGTTCTCTGAGAATGACTTCCATGGTGTCGTCCTAATCGGTGACGTAGGGAATCAACGCCAGCTGGCGCGCGCGCTTGATGGCGACCTGCAGCTTTCTCTGATGGAGCGCGCACGTGCCGGAAATCCGGCGTGGCTGAATCTTGCCGCGCTCGGGCAGGAACGGCGCGAGCAGGCGCACGTCCTTGTAGTTGATGTAGTCGATCTTCTCCGCGCAGAACTTGCAGACCCGACGGCGCCGGAAGAATCCGCGACGGGGCGCGTCAGCGCCTCCCTTCCCATCCTTCTTGTCGCCGCCGCGGCCGCGGCCGCCTCCTCGTTCTTCCCTCATCGCTGGGCCTCCAGACCTTCCATGTCGTCCTGAGAATCGCCGTCGCCTCGGCCTTCACCCGGCTGACGCTCGGGCGGCAACCCTCGTGCGACCCGCCGGCGCGCGACAAACGCCTTCCGCGCCTCGCTGGTCCGCTGCGCGACGCGCAGCTCCTCGTCGACGCGAACGACGAGATGCCGGATGACCTGATCGATGACCCGCAGCCGCCGATCGATCTCCTTCATCAGCTCTCCCGAGCCAGTGATCGTTTCGACGACGTAGTTGCCTTCGCGGTGATGACCGATGTCGTAGGCGAGGCGCTTGCGCCCCCAGTTCTCGGTCTTGTCGAGCGTGCCGTTGAACCGCTGGACGATCTGCTCGATCTGCGTGTGCAGGTCGGCAATGTCCTGTTCGCTCGCTTCTGGCGTAACGATGTAGACGAGTTCGTACTGTCGTGCTGTGCTCATGTGTCTCCTTATGGACTATGCGGCTACTTGTCAGTACCAGTTCCGGGTTTCCAGTTCCCAGTGGCTTTCACTGGAGACTGGAAACTGGCAACCGTGGAGTAGCAAGGAGAAGATAGGTTGTCTATTCCCCGTCTTCTTTCCTGTTAAACCTGTTCATCACCGAGACGATGCCTTCGGCGACGAACAGTTCGGCGGCATCCGCAGCGCGTGACGTCGCCTCGGCGATGTCGGCCCGCTCCTCCGGGTCGAACTTCGCCAGCACGTGATCCGCGAGGTCGCGCCGACCGTCTCCGCGCCCGACCCCGACTCGCAGCCGTGCAAATTCTTCGGTCCCGAGCGCTCCGATAATCGACTTCAGGCCATTGTGGCCGCCCGCCGATCCGGAAGGCCGCGCTCTCAACCTTCCCAGTTCCAGATTCGTGTCGTCGACGACGACGAAGAGATCCGGCAGCTCGATCTTGTAGAACCTCAGGAGCTCGCCGATGGCGCCACCGCTCAGGTTCATGAACGTCAGCGGCTTGGCCACCATCACGGACGCGGCCCGCCATCTCGCCTGCATCGCCTCGGCCGGCGCCGATTCCCACTCGAGCCGATGCCGTTCCGCCAGCACATCGAGCACGTCGAACCCGACATTGTGTCTGGTGCCGGCGTACTTGCGGCCCGGGTTGCCGAGGCCAACTACGAGCTTCATATCAATTGGTGAATCTGTGAATTGGCGGGTTGGTGAATGAGGCTCGCACGCGCTACCGCGCGTGCTCTTAGAGCGCGGCGGTCGCCGCGCGATGCAAATTCACCAATTCACCAGATCACCAATTCACCAATTGCGCTACTTCTTCTCCTTGGCCGCCGCTTCTTCCTCGGGCTTCTCGACCTTGCCCTTCTTGATGACTTCGGGTTCCGCCGGCGTTGCCGTCGCTGCCGCAGCCGCGTCAGCAGCCGCTGGCTCTTCCTCGACCCGTAGCGTGACGACGTGGACGATCATCATGTCGGCATCGCTCGTCGCCTTCCACTTGGCCCCTTCGGCCTGCAGGTCGCGCACGCGCACACCTTCGTGCAGCATCAGCTCGCTGATGTCGACGGTGATGTTCTCGGGAATGTCGCCGGGCAGGACTTCGATCTCGATCTCGCGATTGACGAAGTCGACGATCCCACCCTGCTGCTTGACGCCCTTCGCTTCGCCCTTGAGAACGATCGGAACCGTAACGGTGATCGTCTTGTCCATGGCGACCTGGTAGAAGTCGGCATGAAGCAGCTTGTGGTCGATCGGATCGAGCTGGTACTCCTTGACGAGCACGCGCGTATCGCTGCCGTCGAGAGTCAGCCCGATCAGTGTGTTCACTCCGGACTCGGAATGGAGAATCCTGAGGAGCACCTTTGGATCGACGGCAATCTCGACCGCCTTGCCCTTTTCCGCCCCGTACACGACCGCGGGAATACGGCCTTGCGCGCGGAGCCGCCGCGCTTCGTTCTTCCCGCGCCCACCACGTTTTTCAGCTTGTAAGACTGCGTCCATTTTCAGTTACCAGTGTCCAGTTGCCAGTTACCAGTTGGCGGTGTCCAGTTCCCGGAACTGGAAACTGGAAACCGGGAACTGGAAACTTTCGCTTAAACAAACAACGACGAGACCGACGTCTCCTCGTGAATACTCCGAATCGCCTGTCCCAGCAGGCGCGCGACCGACAGCACCTTGATCTTGCTGCACCGCGCCCGATCACCGGTCAGCGGGATCGTGTTGGTGATGATCAGCTGATCGATCGGCGCCGCCTCGAGCCGCGCAATCGCCGGACCGGACAACACCCCGTGGACCGCACACGCCAACACGCGCTGCGCCCCGTTCTCTTTCAGCGCATGCGCGGCCTTCACAATCGTTCCCGCCGTATCGATGATGTCGTCCTGGATGATGCAGGTCTGACCGCTGACGTCGCCGACGACGTTCATCACTTCCGCCGTGCCATCATCGCTGCGCCGCTTGTCGATGATGGCGAGATCCGCGTCGAGCCGCTTCGCATACGCGCGGGCGCGCTCGGCGCCGCCGGCGTCCGGCGAGACGATCGTCAGGTTCGGAAACGCCAGACGCGAACAGTAATCGATGATCACCGGCGCCGCGAACAGGTGATCGACCGGGATGTCAAAGAACCCCTGGATCTGCGCCTTGTGCAAATCCATCGTCAACACGCGATTGGTGCCGGCGGCACTGAGCAGGTTCGCCACCAGCTTGGCCGAAATCGGCACCCGCGGCTTGTCCTTGCGATCCTGCCGCGCGTAGCCGTAATACGGAATCACCGCGGTGATGCGGGACGCCGACGAGCGGCGGAACGCATCGATCATCACGCACAGCTCCATGATGCTGCGGTCGACATCCGCGCACGTGGGCTGCACGACGAAGACATCCGTGCCGCGGATGTTCTCGTCGATCTGAAACGAAACCTCGGTGTCCGGAAACCGCTGTAGCCTCGCGTGCCCCATCGGCACGCCAAGGAAGTCGGCGATCTCGTGCGCGAGCGCCGGATGGGCGCTGCCTGAAAACAGTTTCAGTTGGCCGCCATTCATCGTCAGGTCCGGCTACCTAATCCAATCGTCCGACATCCATCGAACGTTGCCGCCGCGCGCGCCGGACCCGTCGAGCAGTCCGGACAACGGTCGAACATGCCATCCACAATGTGGTTGGGGCGGGAGGATTCGAACCTCCGAATACGGGATCCAAAGTCCCGCGCCTTACCGCTTGGCCACGCCCCACTGCGGGTCGGCTGCGGCCCTCACATCCCGCGCCCGGACGCCGCGGCCGCCCGGCCAGGGTCCTCCGGAGACATTGCTCGACTCGCAGCCTCAAGACGCGGCCCAAAAGGGCTGTCCGAAGAGGTCAAGTGTAGCCGGTTTCAGCGCTTTTTGGCAACGGGGCGCGCGCGGCGCTCGTACGCGGCGCGCGAGATGGTCCGCGTCAGCAGCGCGTGATGGCCGCCTTTCGATAACGGCTTCACGCATCGCGCGGCGTCAGCTCGACTGCGAAACAGGCCGAAAACGGCCGATCCGCTGCCCGACATCGCCGAGGCCACTGCGCCCGCCTCGCGCAACGCGGACTTGAGCTGCGTGATTTCAGGATGGCGACGGAGGACCGGCGGTTCGAGGTCGTTGATCATCTGCGCGGCGCGTGTCGGCCACGGCACCGGCAGTATCTGCAGCTCGCGCGTCTCCTTCAACCCAGCCGACCGGTCGTCGTCGTACCAGGAATAGGCCTCGGCAGTCGACACGCCAAAAGGCGGTCGAACGATCACGATCCAGTGAGGCGGCAGATCGACCAGCGGGTAAATCTCTTCACCAAGCCCAAGGCCGAGTGCCGTGCCGCCCGACAAAAAGAAGGCAACGTCGGCGCCGATCGCGGTTCCGACTTCGCGCAGTAGCGTGACCGGTGCACCGCCCCAGAGGCGCGCCAGCGCGAGCAGCGCGGCGGCGGCATCAGCGCTGCCGCCCCCGAGACCAGCCTGGATCGGAATCCGCTTGTCGATGGTGACCTCTACGTCGCACGGCGGACCCGATCGCCCGAGCGCTTTCCAGAGTCCGGCGGCGGCGCGCCAGACGAGATTGTTCTCGTCGAGCGGCACGCCGGGCATCCGGCACTTGACGTTGAAGGGACCTCGACGCTCGACGGAGACGAGCGTATCGTGCAACTCGATCGCCTGGAAGACGGTCCGCAGCTCGTGAAACCCGTCAGGCCTCGTGCCGAGGACGCGCAGATCGAGATTGACCTTCGCGTGCGCACGGGTGAGCAGCGTTCGGCGACGGAGTGTCATGCGTGGCTTCGGAGGAGACGAAGTGAACGGTCCCCGATCACAACGAAGGAACGAAGAACCGGAGGACGAACGGAGAAAAAGATGCGCTCGGTACTCTCCTCCTCCGTTCCCGCCGCAGCCTCTGCCTCTCCCCCACCCAGCGGTCCCGCTCTCCGCAGCTCCTCCAGCGTCAAAGGCACCGCATCCTTCGGGACCTCGACGCTGAAAACCGCGTTCTCGAGTGGCACGTTCACTTCCCGCTGCGAAATTCTGATCGTGAGATCCGCGGCGGCGACGTTTGCCGACGCCGTCGTGTGAAGGTGCACGGTGGCTGGCTGGCCACCGGTGAAATCAGCGTATTCAACGACAAGCGATCCGCGGCGGAGGGCGGCCACCCGCGGTCGGTTTTCGATCGGCCGAAGAAAGACCGTGGTCTTTCCGGTCTGGACCGATGTCCACCCCTGCCCGAACGATCGGCCGTCGGTCGCCTCATCGTTGTCGATGGCGCATCCGGTCATCAGCGCTCGCATTTCATCCGGCTCGAGAGCGATGCCGGTCAGCGCCTCGATGATGGCCGCGGGTGCCGCACCGCCAAGCACGCGGTTATCACGTGTGAGCACGAGCGTGGCGTCTCGGCCGGTTGCGACGAGAATGAAGAACGGCTTCCCTCCGAAATTGATGCGCGGATAGCCTTCGAGCCGGAGTCGTCCCGGTTCGGCGAATCCGGCATCCACTCGCGCCGACAGCTTGGATGACCCGGCGCGGCCCGACAGATTCAGCGACGCGGTCAGTGTTCTGGCGCCACGACACTCACGAACCGCATCCGCATACCCGGGAATCGCATCGGGGAACGGTGTGCCGGCGCCTGACGGAAGGGTGATGCGCGGCGTGCCGCAGGCGGCCGGCAGAATGAGCCATGAGAGCACGCCGACCCGAGCGATCGCCAGGCGAGCCCGACCCGATCCCCGCGTCATCAACGTTTGACGCGCTGACGCGCGTCGCGTACTTTCTTCTCCACTTTCGCGCGGTCGATGGATTCTCCGTCGCCAGCAAGCGAGCGCTCGAATGCCGCCACCGCATCCGCGTAGCGTTCCTGCTTGAACCGCAGATCGCCGAGGTGTTCGTTCACCGCCGAGCTCGTGGGCAATTGCTCGGCCGCCTGCGTCAGTGCCGGATCCGCCAGATCCAGCTTGCCCTGACGGAAATAGGCCCAGCCCAGGCTGTCGAGAAACGAAGGATTCGCCGGCTCGACCTTCAATGCGCGTTGCACGAGGTCGACTGCCTCATCGAGGCGCACCCCGTGGTCCGCCAGCATGTACCCGAGCGAGTTGAGCGCGTTGGCATCTTGAGGATCCTTCGCGAGCAAGTCACGGAGCGCTCGCTCCGCGTCGGGCAGTCGGCCGGCGCGCTCGAGGAGGCTGGCATATTCGTACACCAGCGTGCCGTCGCGCGGCGACCGCTTCATCAACCCCTCGACCGCGACGATCGCGTCGTCGTACTTGCCGCGATCGCGCAGCAGCTGCGCTTCGAGATACACACCTCGCGGATCGTCCGGAAACGACGCCTTCAGCTTCTGCATGGTCGCGGAGGCGCCATCAGCATCCTTCAAGCTTCGCTGCGCCTGCGCGAGCATGTAGAGCAGGCCGGCGTCAGGCGCGGCGGTATTCTGAATCTTGGGCAGGAGCAGCGCGCGAGCGTCGGCGGCCTTGCCGGCGTTGATGAGCGCCGCGGCCCGCTGCGCCGTGACCTCGATGCGTGGATTCACCGCCGCAGCGTGCGCATATGCGTCAGCGGCGTCCATGTACCGTCGTTCCGCCTCGTACAACTCCGCCAGCCGAAGTGAGGCGCGATAGTAATTCGGGTTCTCCTCCAGCGCGCTCTCAAGCGTCCGGATTGCATCATCGGTCTGATCAGCCGCGTCCTGTGCGGCCGCCAGCAGCATCGCGCCCTCCGCGTATCCGGGCTGATCGTCCAACACCTTGCGCAGACTCGATATCGCCTTCGGGTAATCCTTGCCGCTCAGATACAGCCGCCCGAGCATCAACTCGAGATTCACGTCGAGACCGGCATCGCCGCGGCTCTTCTCGAGCGCCGCAATCGCGCGGGCTGCGTATTGGGCGGGATCGTCTCCAGGACGGAACGGGCGACGCTGTTCGCTCAGCGCCGCGTAGACAGTCCCCAGGATCCGGTTCGCCTCACGGTTGGCCGGGTCGCGCTGAAGTGCCGCTTCCGCGCTTTCGAGCGCCTCACGCGCGCGATCCTGGCGCGCATACAACGCGGCCAGCTCCGCCCGCAATTCCGCAGAATCCGGCACGAGTGCAATCGCCTTCTGGTGCGCGGCGATGGCTTCATCGATCTTCTGTTGGTCCTCCAGATGGCGGCCGAGCATGAAGTAATAGGAGGCAGGGGCGTCTTGAGCCGACGACGGCGGCGGGGGCGCCGGTGGTCGCTGCACGGACGTGGACGCCGACGCGATTCCGCCGACACACACCAATGGGATGACAATCAGGAATGCCCGCATCTTACTGACTATAATGACCTCAGGCCGATGATATAGTCCACCGGGTTCCACAAGGTTCTGCCGGGTTCTGCTCGATTCTGCTCGGTTCGCACAAGAACGAACCTCGTAGAACCCTGCAGAACGCCGTAGAACCCTGTAGGACCTGTATCCGAATAATATCGGGCGTGAGCCCTGAAACCTTGTTCCTCCTGGAGTCTAGCGATGCCCGTCGATCCGGAGTTGCTCGCGATACTGGCCTGCCCGAACTGCAAGACGAAAGTGGAGCTCGTCAAGAACGGGACCGCCCTGAAGTGCGGCCAGTGCAAGCGCGTCTATCCCATCAAGGACGACATTCCGGTCATGCTGATCGATGAGGCGACGATCGAACAGTGACGGATCGCGGCTCGCGATTCGCGGCTCGCGGCTCGCAACACCGTGAAAATCCTACTCATTCGCCTCCGCCTCATCGGCGACGTCGTCTTCACCACGCCGATGCTGCGCGCGTTGAGGCGGACGTTTCCGGAGGCGCATCTCTCGTATCTGGTCGAACCGCCGGCGGCGCCAGTCGTTGCCGGCAACCCTCATCTCGATCAGGTGATTGTCGCGCCGCAGGCGACCGGACTCGCGAGGATTGTGGCGGATCTCCGGCTCGCGCGGCGGCTGCGGCGGCAGCGATACGATCTCGTGATCGATCTGCATGGCGGCCCGCGAAGCGGGTGGTTGACCTGGCTCTCAGGGGCGCCCGAGCGGATTGGCTACGAGATCACCGGGCGAACGTGGATGTACACGAAAGCCGTCCCGCGGCCACGTGCGCTGCGGGCGCGGCATTCCGTGCGGAACCAGTGGGACCTGCTCGAAGCGATCGAGGCGTGGCCCTCGAGCGAACCGGACCGGTCGAGCGACGCCGTTGAGATGGCGGTCGATCCCCGCGCGGACCAGCGAATCCAGCAGCGGCTGGATGAAGTCGGGATCACACCGGCGCATGAACTGGTCATCATCCACGTCAGCGCCGGCAATCCGTTCCGGCGTTGGCCAGAACCCGCGTTCACGCAGGTGGTTGCGGGGCTTGCGGGAGAGTCGGCCGAGCGGCGCGTCATCCTGAGCTCCGGGCCGTCGGATCGAGCGGCGGCGGGACGGATTTTGGACGAGTCGAGGCGGATACTGGGAGCCGCCGGCTGCCGGGTCGTCGACTTTGGCGAGTTCGACCTGGCCGAGCTGCGGGCGCTCATCGGCCGCAGCCGGCTGTTCATCGGCGGGGATTCGGGGCCGTTGCACATTGCCGCAACCACGGCGACGCCAATAGTGGGAATATATGGGCCTACGGAGCCGGCTCGATCGGCGCCGTGGCGGGATCCGCGGGTCCGCACCGAAGCGGTGGAAGTCGCAGGGCTGCCGTGCCGGCCGTGCGATCAACGAGTTTGTGAGCCTGGCGATTTTCGATGTCTAACTACGTTGAAGCCCGAAGACGTCCTTTCGGCAGCGATGCGCGCGATGAACGCGCACGCGTAACTGTCGCGGGCAATCCGGCCGAAGGTCTCGAGCGCGCCGCGTACTACGCCCTCCTGGCATTCGTGGCGCTGCTGCCGTTCTCGATTGCGGCCTCACAGGTGCTGCTCACCTGCAGCGGCGTGCTCTGGTTCGCTCTGATCGTCCGCGGGCACGAGCGGTTCGAAGCGCCGGGGATGTTCTGGCCGCTCGTGGCATACGCAGGCGCGACGCTCGTCGCCTCGCTCTTCTCGGTCGACCCGAGAACGAGCTTCATCGATTGCAAGCAGCTGCTGCTGTTTTCGATTGTGCCTATCGCGTATCGGCTGCTGCCGGGCCGCCGCGCGTTGACGGTGATCGACGTCATCATTACCGCCGGCGCGATCAGCGCGGTGATTGGCCTCGTCCAGTTCGGCATCCTCGAGTTCGACTCGCTCGGTCAGCGCCCACGCGGTCTGCTCGGCATGTATATGACCTACTCCGGGCAGCTGATGCTGATCGCCTGCACCGCGGCGGCGCGTGTGCTGTTCCGGAAAGATGATCGACTGTGGACTGCGCTGGTCATGCCCGCGCTGGTTGCCGCACTGGCCGCGACGCTCAGCCGAAATGCGTGGGTCGGCGCCTGCGTCGGCATCGGCCTGCTGTTCCTCATTCGCGACTTCCGGCTGTTCGCGCTTCTGCCGGTCGCGCTGGCGGCCTTCATCGCCTTCGCGCCGACGCAGATGACCGACCGTTTGTACTCGTCGTTCCGGGTCAAGCATCTGAAGCACGATACCGCGGCGACCGAGGCCAGCCTGCTCTCGAACCGCGACCGACTCGCGATGCTGCGGTCGGGGTGGCGAATCATCAAGGATGATCCCCTCACGGGCGTCGGTCCTGACATGGTCGTCACCGTCTACGCGTATTACCGCGATCCCAGCGCGGTGCAGCAGCTCAATTCGCATCTCCACAATGTGCCGCTGCAGATTGCGGCGGAGCGTGGCCTGCCGGCGCTCGCCATCTGGCTCTGGTTCATGGGCACGCTGATTCGCGATTTCGTCAAGAACCGGATGAAAGCCGATCCGTCGCTCGCGTATGGCGCGCTTGCCGTCACGGCCGCCATGCTTGCCGCCGGCATGTTCGAGTACAACTTCGGTGATTCCGAATTCCTGATGCTGTTTCTGGTGCTGGTGACGCTCCCCTATGCTGCCAGTCGCAGCACACCCGCGTCGCCGCCGGCATGACGGCCGCTTCCGAACTCCTCTCACGCCTTCAGGGCCGCACGCTCATCGTCGTTGGCGACCTGATGCTCGATCACTTCCTGGTCGGCGCCGTCGATCGCATTTCGCCCGAGGCTCCCGTGCCGGTGGTCAGGTTCGATCACGACCGCTTCCGGCTCGGCGGAGCCGCCAACGTCGCCAACAATGCCGCAACCCTGGGCGCGCGCGTTCAAGTCGTCGGTATCGTCGGCGACGATGAGGCGGGAGCCTTGATCAGAAGCGAACTCGCGAAATTGGGGATCGACCCGTCCGGACTCATTTCGGATCCCGGACGGCGAACCACGCGCAAGCTCCGCGTCGTAACGTCACGCAATCAACAGGTGGCGCGAATCGACTACGAAGACGATCGGGAAATACAGGGGGCCGTCGAAGCCGCCGTCGTGTCACGCATCGACGAGATGTCGTCGGCGGCAGACGCGATCGTCGTCTCGGACTATCTGAAAGGAATGGTCTCGCGCGGCGTCGCCGGTGGGGCGATCGCGGCCGCAAGGCGGCGCGGTGTTCCGCTGCTGGTCGATCCGAAGGTGCCGCACATCGACTACTACGCCGGGGCTACCGTGATCACGCCGAATCATCACGAAGCGGAAGCCGTCACCCACATGCGCATTCGCAGCAGCGACGAAGCCATGGCCGCGGCCCGGCGTTTTCGCGCGCGAGCGCAGTGCGACAGTGTCCTGGTCACGCGCGGCGAGCACGGCATGACGCTTCTCTCGCCAGGCGACGAAGCGACGTTACCGGCGGAAGCTCGCGAAGTCGCAGACGTCACCGGGGCGGGCGACACCGTCATTGCCACGATGGCGCTCGCGCTCGCTGCCGGTGGCTCGCTCGTCGACGCGGCGCGACTGGCGAATCGCGCCGCCGGGGTGGTGGTTGGAAAGTTCGGGCCGGCGACTGTGTCGATCGAGGAGTTATCCGGGGGCTGACCTTCAATCAGCGGTTTTCACTGTCACACTGGAAACACGCTCGAACAGGAGAAACGAGAGAAACGAGAGAAAGACTTTTTGGTCTCCCGTTTCTTCAGTTTCTCCTGTTGAGCTTTAAGGAAGCGTGCTCGGCTGTGTACAGCGGTTGGTAATGAGCAGCACCTCGGGTAACGGATCCCGGGCAAGGACCGCTTTGAGTTTGATGTTGACCGTCGGCCGCCGATCGAGCACGCACGTCGTCACACCAGCGTCGCGCGCGATCTCTTCGTAATCGCCAGCGGACAGCACGGCGAAGACCCGCTGGTCCCCCTTCAGCAGCTTGAGAAAGGCCTCGCGGTCGAACAGGATCTCGATGTGCCGCTCGAGGTAATACACCATGCTGGGAAGCGCGACGTTGTAGTGCGCGACGATGTCTCCGTCGGTGAGGCGGCTCTGAATCGCTGCGCTCAGCGGTGGAACGGGCTTGTACCGTTCGAAGCTTGGCAGCACCCGGATGACGAACACCCAGTTGAGGGTGATGAGGGAGATGAGCACCACCATCAGCGCGAAACGCGCGCGGTTGAACAGCGCGAGTCCGAGCGCAAACGCTCCGCCAAGGGCCGCGACGCCGCCGACGAACGCCGCGCCATTCAGCGCGTACACTTTTCCGACCGTCTCAAAAATGTAGAACGTTCCTGCACCGGCTACCGCAAGCAGCAGTCCCGTCAGCACGGCTGTTGCACGGAGCACCCTCGGCAACGGTGAGATTCCAGCCGCGTCACTGCGAGCGATAAAGAGGCCGCCAAGCGCGGCGACGGCAGGCACGATCGGGAAGATGTACAGATCCTGCTTGGCAGCGGAAAAAGTGAAGAAGATCACGATGACCATGATCCACAGCCACAGGAGGGTGCGGATTCGAAATCCCGGATCAGGGATCGCGCCGGTGCGATTGCGCGCGCGACGATCCATCACCCAGAGCGCCGCCGCCCCGAACAGGCACAGCGACCACGGAAACGAGTCGCTGAAGACGACCGGAAGATAGAACGACAGTCCCCGTCGCTGCTCGACGCCGAGCCCTTCGGTGTACCTCGCGATGTTCTCCCCGACGATGAACGAGGTGATGTAGGTCCATCCGTATCGTTGATACAGGGCGGCATACCACGGGACGACGATCGCGAGCACGACAATGATGCCGACGGGGATCATCATCTTGGTGACGCGCCGCAGTTCGCGGTGCACGAGCAAGTACATCCCGAAAACGGCGGCCGGCAGCACCGCGGCCACCGGTCCCTTGGTCAGCACACCGAGCCCGACGCTCGCATACATCAACAAGAGGAATAGCCGACGCCGCTGGGGATAGCGCTCCGACAGCGCGAAAAACGTCAGCGTCATCGCCATAAACATCGAAATGTAGATGTCGATGAAGATGCGCCGGCCAAACATGAGAAGGCGCGGCGCGACCGCCAGTCCAACGCCAGCCCACAGCCCGGCTTCGAGGTTGCCGGCCATGCGGGCCAGGAGCAACGCCGCGAGAATCATCGATACCGCGGCGAGTGCAATCGGCAACCGCTGGACGGAGACCGAGACGCCGAACACCTTGTAAAACGCCGTAACGATCCAGTAGCTCAGGACCGGCTTGTTCAGGCGGGGAACGTAATTGAAGGTCGGGCTGACGAAATCGCCCCGCTGCAGCATCTCCCGAGGCGTCTCGACGTAGAACGCCTCATTAGCATCCCAGATCGACGAACCGCCCAAGTCGATGAAATACGGCAGAACCGCCGCAATCAGCAGCAGGAAGAGGGCGAAGGTCTTTCTCGAATCACTAATCACGAACTACGAACCTGTATCCATAAGTCGTCAGCGCGAGCCGCGAAAGATTCTAATGCCTGAAATGCCGCCGCCCCGTGACAACCATCGCCAGCCCATGCTCGTCGGCGGCGGCAATGACTTCGGCGTCGCGCACCGATCCTCCTGGTTGCACGACGGCAGTCGCGCCGGCAGCGGCAACTGCATCGAGGCCATCGCGGAACGGAAAGAACGCATCCGAGGCGGCGACGCTGCCTGCCAGTGAACCGCCCGCCTTCATCACCGCAACCTTGACCGCATCGACCCGGCTCATCTGCCCTGCCCCAATCGCGAGCGTCTGATCTGCACCGGTAAAGATGACAGAGTTGGATTTCACGTGCGCACAGACCCGCCACGCGAAGCGAAGCGCGATCCATTCCTCAGCGGTCGGCTGACGCTTCGTGACCACTTTCGGGAAATCCTTCGAGGGCCACGGGGCCTCCGCTTCTGTGACTCTATCGGTCTCCTGAGACAACGCTCCACCCAGAAACGATCGCGACTCCTGCACCTGCCTTCCGGGTGCGAGCGGCTCCAGCGCTTTCGAGAAATCGGTGGTCACGACGCGCATGTTCTGCCTCGCCGCGAGCACGGCAAGCGCCTCGCCGTCGATCGACGGCGCGATGACGGCTTCGATGAACGTCGACGTCAGCGCACGCGCGGTCGCAACATCGACATGTTGATTCAATCCGACGATCCCGCCAAACGCCGACAGCGAATCGGCATCGCGGGCGCGAACGTACGCCGCGTCGATCGTCGCGGCGGTCGCAACGCCGCACGGGTTCGTGTGCTTGATCACCACCGCCGCCGGTTCGGAGAACTCCAGTGCGATCCGCAGCGCGGCATCGAGATCGAGAAGGTTCGTATACGACAGCTCCTTCCCCTGATGCACCTTCCAGGCGCGGCCGGAATCCGGTGGAAACTGGATCCACGATGCGGTCTGATGCGGGTTTTCGCCGTATCGCAGCGGTCGGGGACCGCCGTGCGGCGTGTTCGTCGGTTTGACCGGGGGACGTCGCGTCATCGCGCCGCCCGCAGGATCCACGTGCGCCATCGTCATCGCAATCATGCCGTCGTACTGGCCCGTGTGCATGAACGCCCGCTTCATCAGCTCGAACCTGAACTCGAGCGATGGCCCATTCTCGCGCGCCAGCTCCTGGAGCACCTTCGGATAATCCTCCGGGTGCACGACGACGAGCACGTCGCGAAAATTCTTCGCCGCCGCGCGCAGCAGACTCGGTCCTCCGATGTCGATCTCCTCGATCAGGCTGTCGAACGGAGTATCGGGATTTTCCGCTGCTTTCCCGAATGGATACAGGTTTACGACGACGAGATCGATAGGCGTGATCCGCTGGCCGGCGAGGGCGGCGAGGTCATCGGGACGACCGCGACGCGCCAGAATTCCACCAAATATCGCGGGATGTAAGGTCTTGACCCGCCCATCCATCATTTCTGGGAAACCTGTTATGTCTGAAACGCTTACAACAGGAAGCCCAGCCGTATCGATTGCTTTCGCTGTCCCACCGGTTGACACGAGCTCGACGCCCAAGCCGACCAGTCCTCGTGCAAATTCCACGAGACCCGTCTTATCGGAGACACTGAGAATTCCGCGCATATTGTTTGATTTTCTTGACATCGCTGAGCCCTGACCGCTACTATTCACCGACGCTGGCGAGGGCCAGCGTCGTAAGCCGAGGCCGCGTACTCGCGGCTTTTTTTATGTCCGGGCCTCACGGCACTACCCGCGATTGTCCGCGGCGTGGACATAACCGTGGTTAGCCCCGAGAGGCGAAGGACAGGTGTCACGTCGGCGCTTCGGCGCCGCGCCATTGCAAGGCAGGAAAAGTACGATGCGTATCACAGGCAAGGTCAAGTGGTTCAACAACGCTAAGGGTTACGGATTTATCGAACGCGAAGGTGGCAGCGACGTGTTCGTCCACTTCTCAGCGGTCCAGGGCAACGGGTTCCGGACGCTCGAGGAGGGGCAGGCGGTCGAGTTCGAGATCGTCGATGGTCCGAAGGGCCCGCAGGCCGGCAACGTCACCAAACCGAACTAAATCCCGAACCGGACCGGAAGCGCTTCGGCGCTTCCGGTCTCGGATCGTTTACGGCTCTCCCGATCCCGAACCCTTCAGTCCGCGTACCGTAAAGTTTACTTTTCCATCCTTCACCGCTACACGGAACGCCACTTCAGGGCTTCCGGTGTCGCGAAGCTTTGTCACCTGATCTTTGACCAGCGCGGCGAATCGGTGAAACGGCACGACATCGTCGCCGATCTGCCGTCGCGCCTCCATCAAGTTGTCGTAGAGCGAGTGGAGCTTGTCCATCTCGTGCATCGGGTCCTTGAACGCGGTGACGTAGACGACCTTGTTGTTCTCCTGCTGTTCCTGCTTCGGCAGCGCTTTCGGCGCCGGCTGCGCGAACGGTCCGGGCCGTCCCTCCTCGCGCGCACGCAGACCGCGGTCCCAGAGCTCGACGAACTTTTGAAAGCGGGCCTGAAGCGTCTGAAATCGAAAGCGATCGCCAGCGGTGTCGATGTGATCACGATCCCATCGCTTCACCAGCGCCTCCACGCGCTTCCGGGTCTCCCAAGGCGGTCGCGGCGCGCGGCCCGAGAAGAACATGTTGTACTCGGCCTCGAGCTTCTTCAGGTCCGCCTCGAGCACCGCGAGGTCACGCTGGATTTCTGATGGCTCGGGCATCCTCAGACTTCGACATTTATCTGATCAAAAACCAAATCAACGGCAACCACAGTTCCCGTGCGTACGGAACCGGGCGATCGTCGATCAGCACGTCACTGGCGTCGAAGCGGCCGACGATCTCGAACAGGTCACGTATCTTGACGGCATCCTGCGGATAAAAACGGGCCCGATGCCTGATCGCCGCTCCGGATCCGATTTCCTTGTACTCGGCCGACGCGCGCGCCTTCTCCAGAGCCCGCTCGTAGTCAGGCCCCTCGAAACGCGGGAACTCGAGAGAGATCGAAAACGGCAGCTTCGACGTTCCGAAGAGCGCTTCCGATAATTCCGGGCTCAGCGCCGCGAGCTCTTCATCGGTCGGCTGCTCCGGCAAGTCCACGTAGGGCCAGAAACGCTCAACCGGCCGGTAGTCCGGCACCGGCACGTCCGGCGGCGTGTTGTCTATGGATCGATCCGCGATGGGTTCTGGTGGCTTCATCTCTGCGACGAGGAACTCGAATGATATCCTGAAATGGGGCACCGGACACGAGACAGGGAGTAACAAGTTAAAAGTTAAAAGTTAAAAGTTAAAAGTGAAGGGGTAAGAGTTGGAGATGAAAGTGAGGTCCTACTTTTAACTTCTAACTTTTTACTTGTAACTTTCTTGTATGCGCGCCATCCCATCTATCGAACAGCTCCGTCAACGTCCCGCGCTCCTCGCTCTCGAAGCGACCTACGGCCGCTCGGCCATCGTCGAGGCGTTGCGCGTGGAAGCCGCGGCGCTCCGGCGCGCTGAAGACGCGGCGGCGGGCGACGACGTGGTGGTGACGATCGAGCGGCGGGCGATTCAGCGGCTGGCGAGCGTGACGGCACCGTCGCTGCGGCGGGTGATCAACGCAACCGGCGTGATCATCCATACGAACCTCGGCCGTGCGCCGCTCGCAAAGGCGGCGGCCGAGCGCGTGGCCACGCTGGCGGCAGGCTATACGAACCTCGAATACGACCTCGCCGCGGGGACGCGCGGAAAGCGGGACGTGCACGCCGAACGGCTGCTCTGCCGCCTCACCGGCGCGGAGTCGGCCGTCGTCGTGAACAACAACGCGGCAGCGACGCTCCTCGCGCTCGCCTCGCTTGCCTCGGGCCGAGAGGTCATCATCTCGCGCGGGGAGCTGGTCGAAATCGGTGGCGGTTTTCGAGTACCCGACGTTCTCGCTCAATCGGGCGCGATCCTGCGCGAAGTGGGAACGACAAACCGCACACGCGCGGCCGATTACGCGGCCGCCATCGGAGAGCGCACCGCGCTGCTTCTCCGCGTGCATCCCTCGAATTTCCGGATCGAGGGTTTCACCGAGCGACCTTCGCTTGCCGAGCTCGTCGAGCTCGGTGGACGCTTCAATGTCCCGGTTCTTGAAGACATCGGCAGTGGATATTTCAGATCGACATCGCCACCCGCCGGCACGGAGCGCGGCCCTGTGGGACTGCGCGATGAACCGGTCGTCTCCGACAGCATCGCCGCCGGCGCGGACATCGTCATGTTCAGCGGCGACAAGCTCCTTGGCGGGCCACAGGCAGGCATCATTGTCGGACGTCAGCAGCTGGTCACGCGCGTTCGAACGCACCCGTTGATGCGGGCGCTGCGCGTCGACAAGCTGACCTACGCCGCGCTCGAGGCAACGCTGGAGGAGTTTGCAGCCGGTCGGGAACAGACGACGACTCCCGTCGCCGCCATGATCGCCATGCCCTTCGATGCGATTACACGTCGCGCGCAGGCGCTGGCGGCCCTACTGGAAGGAAAGGGTCTGCGAGCGATCACGCTCAACGGTATGTCCACAATCGGCGGCGGCAGTGCGCCTGGAGCGACGATCCCCACCTGCCTCGTCTCAGTCGAGTCGCCGACGCTCAGCGCAAATGCGCTGGAAGAACTGCTGCGCACCCAACCCGTTCCGATCATTGGACGCATCGAAGAGGATCGTCTCGTCCTCGACCTGCGCACCGTCGATCCGCTCGATGACGAGCGGATTGCGTCAGCCTTCGATCAGTCGCGCGCCTGATGTGCCCGCGCCCTCGAGATGTCGTAAGAAAGCTGACGTGTTCAGAGGCCCTGCGAGCATTGATAAACGCTGACAGAACAGTGGAACGACTGAACCGCCATCGAGCATCGCAAGTAGTCACCACACTGCTCCTCGCGAGTGCATTGTGCACTGCTGGCGGACGGCCCATCGTCGCGCAGCACGCCGAAGGATCGTTGCCGCACGACTTCGACGAGTCGATTTCCATTTACCAAACGGTTCTTGGCACGTTCAGCAAGCCAATCTCTTCGAGCAACGCCGAAGCGCAGGCGTATTTCAATCAGGGCTATCGATTGATGTACGCGTTTGCCAGAGCGGAGGCCGGCCGATCGTTTCGAGAGGCACAGCGGCGCGACCCGCAATGCGCCATCTGTTACTGGGGGGAGGCGTGGGCATGGGGCCCTTACATCAGCGAAGGGCGGACACCTGAACACGAGGCTCGTGCGTACGCGGCGATTCAAAAGGCGTCTTCTCTAGCTGAGGGCCACGCCAATCCGAAAGAGCGCGCGTTCATCGCGGCAATGGCGACACGCTACACGGGCCGCTTCGATGAAGCCCGCAAGTCGGACGAGGACCGCGCGTACGCGAATGCCATGGCAAAACTCGTCGCGGCGTACCCGGACGATCTCGACGCGGCGACTTTGTACGCGGAAGCGTTGTTCCTGCTGCTGCCTCGCCCTGGAGCATTCGACATCCACGATCCCAGCGTTGCTCGCGTCTTGAGTGTTCTCGAAGCCGCGCTCAAGCGCGATATTCGCCATCCGGGCGCGTGCCACATTTATGTGCATACAACCGAACTGACAAGAGAACCCCAACGGGCGGAACCGTGCGTCGAGTATCTGGGAAACGCCATGCCAGGTGCGAGTCACCTCAATCACATGCCGGCACACACCTGGACGCGTGTCGGTCGATGGGGAGACGCCGTCCGCGCCAGCCTTCAGGCATGGCAATCAGATCAGAAGGCGTCCAAAGGCGAAGGCATCCTCACCTATCCGGCGCACGATCTCCAGATGCTCGTGTACGCGGCCGCCTTTGATGGTCAAAGCGCGCCGTCGATCTCGGCCGCCAGGGGGATTGCGAAACTCACCGGCGACCCAATGTATCTCGGCCTCGCACTCGTCCGGTTTGGACGATTCCAGGACATCACGACGATGGGCGGCCGCCCATCAGGCGATATCGCCGCTGGCGTCTGGGACTTCGCACAGGGCTACGCACAGCTGCGTGCGGGCAACACGCAGGGCGCACGCCAACATCTCAAGAGCCTCTCCGGGATCGCCGGGTCTTCGAAAGCTGTCTTCAAGATCCACAGCGCGCAGGCGCTGCTCGGTCCACTTGCCGCTATCCTCGACGGAGAAATCGCTCGATCGTCGGGCGATCTGAACGCGGCGATCGCGGCCTTTGAAAAGGCGGTCGCGCTGGACGATGCGATCGTCATCGATGATCCTGAACCGCTGCCCTTCCCTGCGCGTCACTGGCTGGGAGCCGCCCTCGTGGACGCCAAACGATTCGCCGACGCCGAGCGCGTCTACCGCGCGGATCTGGTCAAACACCCTCACAACGGGTGGGCGCTCACGGGACTTCAACTGGCGCTGAAGGGTCAGGGCAAGAAGTCAACGTCTGTTGATGCCGATCTCCGGAGCAGTTGGGCTCGGTCGGACACTCCAATCCAGAGCTCGCGTTTCTAGAAGGCTCCGACGAACGCGGCTGAGGCAGAGACGAGGCCGCGTGGCGTGAATGCGACCGTCGCCGAGCTTCCACGTCTCGAGCGATCTGCCACGTGAACCGCGCGACGCAGCCGGAAATGATCGGACGTCTGGCGCAGGGTTCTCGTTCCTGAATTCTGGTTCCTGGGAACGAGTCTTGCAGACGTGTCAACCTTGATCTCACGACGACTCTCGATCTCAGGACAAAGCATGCAAAACGGTTTCTGGTTTCGCGGCAGTCGCGCGGTAGCGCGCGAGTGCAGCGGTTTGCACCCCCGTCTGATTCCAATTGATCTAATCGCCAGAGCGCTTCCACACCTCGCGTTTTCGAAACTCCGCACGCAGCTTTATCGGCTCGCGGGCATTGCGATTGGCCGACGCACCCTGATTGCCGGACGTTTGCACCTCATCGGTCCAGGCGCCATCGAGTCGCGTCTTCGAATCGGCGCCGGCTGTTACTTGACCACCCCGCTGTTTATCGATCTCACGTCGCACGTTTCGATCGGCGATGGCGTCGGCATCGGCCACCACACGGTGTTGGTCACCACGGCACACGAGATCGGACCTCCCGAACAGCGGATGGGGATGGCCAATCCGCAACCGATCGTGATTGGCGACGGGGTGTGGATTGGCGCACGTGTGACGATTCTGCCCGGCGTCAGCATCGGCGCCGGCGCCGTTGTCGGCGCCGGCAGCGTCGTGACACACGACATTCCACCGAATGCGGTCGCGGTGGGCGTTCCCGCGCGCGTCCGCCGCGTGCTGGGTCAAGCCCACGATCGAGGATGGCCACGACGAGCGAATTCCAGGTTCAGCACACTGTGACGCACTGATCGGTGCGTGGCTGCGGCGGACGAGGCCGGGAAACCCTGTGGGATACTGAGCCGCATGAACCGCTCCCGTCGCCAGCTGCTCGGGACGCTGGCGGCCGCCAGCGCCGCGTCGCTGTTTGATCCGGGTCCAATGGTGAGCGGGCTTGGCGCCCAGCAATCGTGCACGAGCGATCCGGATCCGGGCACGCTGCTCGCGACGCTTCCGCTCTCTCGAGCCGGCGCACCCGACCAACCATTCGGCGTGAAACTCGGTGGACGCGGCCTCGACGCCCGGCTGGTCACTGACGTGTCGGCTCTCGAGCCAGACCGGTTGATCACACCCAACTCGCTGGCCTTCGTTCGCACAGAGAGTCCAACGATGGCAGCGTCGCAGCAGAGCGCGTGGACGATTCGCACGTCCGGGCTGGACGACGATCAGGCACCGTTGTCTCTATCGACGATGCGTCGAGAGTCACGCAGCATGGGGCCACAACTGCTGGAATGCTCCGGCAACAACAATCCCGCAAACTTCGGCCTGATCAGCGTCTGTGAATGGGACGGCATGCCGCTGACCTCCGCGGTGGCGCGATTGCGTTCATCTCGCAGCATGACGGCGGTCGTGGTCAGCGGAATGGATCCGGTTGGCTCGCAATCGCGTGATTCGATTGAGGGCGCGAGCTGGATCTTTCCGCTTTCCTCGCTCGAACGGCTCGGCGCCTTTCTCGCGATTCGGATGAACGGCGAGCCGCTGCCCGCTGATCATGGCGCGCCGGTTCGCCTCGTGGTGCCCGGATGGTATGGCTGCACGTGGATCAAATGGGTGAATGAGATCCGACTGATTGGGAATGATGAACCGGCCACGAGCCAGATGAAGGAGTTTGCCGGCCGGACCCATCAGGCCGCGCGGCACGATCTCGCACGCGACTACGCGCCGGCAGAGATTCAGACGGCGGCGATGCCTGTGCGGGTCGAGCAGCGCCGCGGCCCCAATGGCCTCTACTACCGCATCGTCGGCATCGTCTGGGGCGGCACGAAACCAATCGATCGCCTTGCCATCCGATTTCACGCCAACGACACGTGGACTGACTTTCCGATCTGTCCTGCGCCAACTAGCTCCCGTGCATGGTCGCTATGGGACTATCGCTGGAAGCCCTCCGCTTCGGGTGTCTACGACATCTCTTTGAGCGTTCCGGACCGGTCTATCCCGCAGCGACGTCTGGACTCTGGGTATTACATGAGACAGGTCAGAGTCGAAGAGATTTAGGTCGCCACTCGGGATGAGCGGCCCGCGTTTAGCGAATCCGGACACGGACAGCAAGCGCCTGCGGCCCGATGGACGCAGACAGACTTAAAAAGAAACGCCGGCGACGCTGATGCATCGCCGGCGTTGTCGTGTGCGGGTCGCGACTTAGAACGTGAGCCTGAAGACGAACTGCATCAGACGTCCACCCGGGTTCTGCGTGTTGTTCACGTCACGCTGCGCGGCGGTGACCTGATTGATTGTCGCGCTGTTGCCCGTCTGGGCGACCGGTGTGAAGTTGATGTTGTTGAACGCGTTGATCATCTCCGCCCGGAACTCGAAGTTCGTGTGACCGACGAGCGTGATGCGCTTCACCGCGCTCAGGTCGAAGGTCACGACCTTCGGGCCGGTGACGTAGTGATCGTGCGGCGCGCAATCGCCGTTGACGACCTGCAGACAATCCGGCCCGTTGGCCGGTGCGAAATACCGCCCACTCGGTGCGCCAAGTGAACCGTAGCCGGTGGACGACGTCGCGCTGGTGCTGAACGCCTTGATCGTGTTGTCGATGATGTCCTGCGGAAGGTTGAACAGCAGCTGCTTCCCGCTTGCGGGGTCGTTGCGTTCCTCGATCTTGAACACCTTCTGCAGATCCTGGTCGCTCATGCCGACGAGGCGGACGTTGCCGAAGCTGAGGATCAACCCGCTCTGCACGCGGCCGCCACCATCGAACTCCCAGCCGCCGATCAGCTTGTCTACCAAGCCGTTGACATTGCTGCCGAACGCGCGACCGCGCCCAAACGGCAGTTCGTACAGCCAGTTCACCTTAACCGCGTGGCGTGGACCATCGTCCAGCGTCCAGTCGCGTGGAATGCGGAACGAGTACCGCGTGCCGTTCTGCTGCTTGCCAAGGACGTAGTTGCCCTCGACCAGCAGGCCCTTGTTCAAACGGCGTCGCAGTTCGACCTGCAGCGAGTCGTAGCGTGTGCCGCCACCGTTGCCGCGAATGAACGCGCCGCCGATCTTGTCCGGGTTGGCGATGAAAAAGTTCGTCGGATACCCGGCGTTAATCAGGTTCTGACGGAAGGTGCTGTTCCCGATCAGACCGTTCGTGGTGTTGGTGCTGGCGAATCCTCCCGGGTTTGGATTGTAGAGGGCCAGGAATCCGAGAAAGGTCGTATTCGTCCAGTTTCCCGTGGCATTGGTATACACCGCCGGATTGCCCGAGTTGGCCTTGGTGACGCCATTGTACGCGCCGACGAAAATCGGCAGCGGAGCGGTTCCTGGAGCGCCAGTGTAGGCGAAGTTGTTCTGGCAGCCCGAAGTCGTAACGCCGCCGATGCAACCGGCACCGGCACCCGCCCTGATGTTCGCCTGCAGATTCGCTTGCGCGACGCGGAACTCGTCGAGGAATCCGTTTTCCTTGGTGTTGATCTCGTTGAAGTTGAAGTCGGTCCAGCTCTGAAGGAACCGCGTCCCCACGTAGCGAACCTCGAGCGCCGTGCTGCGGTTGAGCGCGCGCTGCCATCCTGCGGTATAGGACTGCGCGTACGGCGTCTTCAGATTCGGCTCGAACGTGTTGATCTGGTCGGTGATGAGCCCGGAATTCGGATACACGGGCGATTCCTGAAACGGGGCCGCGCCGAGCCGAGCCGGCTGACGGAGCAGCACCGGAAGCCCCTGGTTGTCGATCACGAGGTTGTTCCGGCCTTGCGTTCGGTCCGTCGTGATCGTGATTCCGGGATTTGCACCGTATATGGCGGTGAAGTCGCCCATGCCGCCGCGGCTGTAGGCCAGTGTATAAGCGGCCCGCAGCACCGTGTCGCCGTCGTTGCCGAGGATCGAGCGGAACAACCCCTTCTCCGCGCTCGGCCGATAGGTCAGGCCCAGCGTCGGTGCCAGATTGTTCACGTCGGCCTTGTAGGCGTTCGTATTCTGCGTCAGGTTCTGATACTGCGGGATCTGCCCAGTCAGAACGCCCGGCTTGAACAGGTTTCCGACACCGGACACGCCCCAGATGTCAGCAACCGTTGCCGTTGCGTAGCTATCGTTCCGGGATACGAACGGGAACTGGTACTCATAGCGGAGACCGGCGTTGACTGTCAGGTTCTCGCGGGCGCGCCATTGATCCTGGATGAACCCGCCGAATTCGTGCAGCTGACCGCGCTGGACACCGGGCGCCAGGAACACGTACTTGCCGGTATTCTCATCCAGACGTGCGTTCGACGTGATCGAGCTGATCCGCCCGGTCAACACCGAATACAACGCACGTGCGTCCGCCAGGTTCGTGTTCGTGGCATTCGGGAAGTTCGTGGCGTTGAACATCGCATCGGCCGGGTCGCCCGTCGCAAGTCCAAAGTTGACCCCCGGCACGACGGTCTGGTTGTACGCCCACAGGCCAACGTGCGTGAACGAGCCGCCGATGCTGATGTTGTGCGATCCCTTCAGCCAGGTCAGCGTGTCGTTGACGTCGATCGTCGGGTTGATGCGCTGCTGCGGCGCCGTGCTGGCCGTCGGCGTCGTGATGTCGTTGTTACTGGTCGTCGCGAAGGAACCGATATTCAGCGCGAACCCTTGCTGATCGCCGGTGGGCACGCCGGTGAACGACGACGGCACGATCTCGGTGAAGAAATACACGTGGGAGGCCGTGTAACCGGTCACGAACTGGTTGACCAGGTTCTTGCCAATCGTTGAACGCGCCTGAATGTTCCAGTTCCAGCGGTTCGAGTTCTGACCGCCGGCAACGGGGAATCCGGGGAACCTCGGCTCCGCATTGTTCAGCGTGTCGGGATAGCTCTCGTACTTCTGGAAGTAGCTCGCGTACGAGATCCGATTATTCGTGGTGAGGTTGTGGTCGATTCTCCACGTCGGATACTGGCGAAGCTGCTTCGCGGTCGCGGTGTAGTTGAAATCGAGCACATTCGGATCGGACCGCGCCTTCAACGTGCCGGCGGAGGTCGACGAGTAGATGTCGGCGAGCAGTTTCTGGACGGTCGGATCGATCGTGGACGTCTGACCGTTGGCCGCTGCAACCTGGAGCACGTTGATCGTCTGGCTGCCGTAGGTGAAGTTCCCCTGCTGCGCGGATGGCGTCATGATGCGACGCGTGCGGGAAACCTGACCCGGCTGACGGAACTGCTCGTAGTTGAAGAAGAAGAATGTCTTGTCGTGGCCATCGTAGAGGCCAGGAAGCTGAACAGGTCCGCCGAGCCGGAAACCAGGCTGATAGACCTTCACCAGATCCTTCGGTGCCTTGCCTGTCGCGGGATCGGGGTCTCGATCGCGGTTGTTGAACCAGTAGTTCGAGTTCCACCGCGGGTCGCGATCGTAGAAGTAGGCGCTGCCGGTGTAGTGATTCGTCCCCGAGCGGGTGGTGTACTTGATCTGAACCGCACCCTGCCCTGCCGAATCGGCTCCCTGCGCACCCGTTGCGATCGTCACTTCCTCAACCGCGTCGAGGCGCGGGCTGATCAGCGAGAAGAATCCGCAGCCGCCGCCCGTGCCGGTCGCCGAGCGGTTGTTGTTGTCCTGGGTGTTGACGCCGTCGATGGAGATGTTGATCGCGCCCGACGGCAAGCCATTGATCGTCGATGCGCGCGGCCCGGTCGTGGTGTCGACGCCCGCAAGGAATGGAACCGCACCCCACAGCGTGTCGCGCGTGACGAGTGGGAGTCGGCTGATCTGTTCGGTCGTGAGTGTCGAACCCAGCGTGTTGGCCTGCGTCTGAACGACTTCGGTCCCGCTCTTGACGGTCACCGTTTCGGCCAGTGTGCCAATCTCGAGCTTGACGGTCACCTGGGCGGCTGTTGCGGTGCTCAGGCGAATGTCGGACAGCGCAACGGTTTTAAATCCCGACAACGACACCGTCACGGTGTAGCGTCCGGTCGGCATAGCCGGGATGTTGAAGATGCCCCGCTCGTTGGTGACGGCGGTGAACGTGGTGCCGGTATCGTCGGCCTTCGCGACGACGTCGGCGCCGGGAAGGACTGCGCCTGACGTGTCGGTAACTGTTCCAGACAACGCCGTCGTGACTTGCCCGTACGCCAGGGAGGACATCACCGCCACAAACACCAGTGGCGTGATCACACGCAACAGCCTGTGGTTCATCACATGCTCCTTGAACGAGACAACTTGCAAGACTTACAAAGTGCGCGACCCGGGGGAGGAACAGGAGGCCCGCAGTGTTCGGGAACGAACATGCCCCTCTGTCGCCGGACACACTACTCCTCCCAGTGCCGCCCGTCAACCGCCAAAAGTGATATATCTCTTGGGATTTCCGACATTTAGGGATGGAGGGTGTGACGGATCCAAAGAATTGGCGCCGTCGTAAAATCAAGCGCAGCAGAAGTTCCAGTGCATCAAATGTTTCCGGGCATTTCAGCCCATCAATTCAGATTCCGGGAGGGCGAATCCTGAGTTTTGGACTGGTGACTGCGACCAATTTTCTGGGACGAACGATGGGTCAGGGTGCTCGCCAGGAAAGATGAAACGAGGGATGGATGGCAATCGCGTCAATTGCCGATTTCGGACTGATGATTGCCGATTTTGAGATTGTCGAATGTCGATTGAGATTGCTGAGTGTCGAATGCGATTGCTGAGTGTCGAATGCGATTGCTGAGTGTCGAATGCGATTGCTGAGTGTCGAATGCGATTGACGGCTGCCGATTGAGCGCCAGGCGCCCAATCGACAATCGTCATTCTCAATCCGAAATCCCCAGTCTCAATCGGCAATCGCCAATCTGAAAATCCGCAGTCGCCAATCCGCATTCCGCAATCGATTACCGCTCATTCATCCAAACGTCCTGCAGGACGGTGAGCGGCTTCGTCAGAGTCTTGCCGTTAGCTGAGAGGGTGACGATGTAGGTGCCGGGCTCGACGGCAGGTCCGCCACCTCGCCCGCCCCCGCCGAAGCCCCGTCCGCCGAGCGGTTGCGGGGTCAACGTCCACTGCACCCGATTGATCCCCTGCTCCTTCGTGCCGTCCAGCGTGCGGATTGTCTTGCCCGTCGCGTCAGCGATCGTGATTTTCACGTCGCCAGCCGCCGGCGACTTCAGGTAATAGCTAATCGCTGTGCCGCGCAGCGGGTTCTCACCCACGAAGGCCTTCTGGCCGCCGGTCTGCTGGCCCCGCTGACGATCGGCAAGGTAGGCGATCGCCGGACGGATATCGAACAGCACGACGTCCTGTGATCCGACCGACGCCATCTGCTGCAGCGGCGTGATGTCGTCGGCGATCCACAGGCTTCTCGCATGCGTCGCGACGATCAGGTCGTTGTCGCGCGGGTGCACGAGGATGTCGTCGACGCGCGCGGTCGGCAGGTTGTTCATGAAGCGCTGCCACTGCTTTCCACCATCGAGCGAGATGTAGAGGCCGAACTCCGTCCCGACGTAAAGCAGGTCCCTGTTCTTGGGATCCTCCCGTACGACCTGAATGTTGCCGAATGCCGGCAGGTTGTTGGCGAGGCTCGTCCAGCTCTTGCCGTAGTCATGCGTCACGAACAGGTATGGCTTGAGGTCATCGCTGCGATGGCCGTCGACGGCGACATATGCGGTCCCGGCATCGAAGTGCGATGCGTCGATCCTGGAGATCCAGTACTGATGATTCGCCGGCAAGCCGGGCATCGCCTTGCCCACTTCCGTGAACGTCGCGCCCGAGTCGCGGCTGACCTGCACGTTGCCGTCATCGGAGCCGGCCCATACCACGCCCGGCAAGACCGGCGATTCCGAGATCGAAATGATCGTGCTGTAGGAAACGACACCGTCGTTCTTCGATAGCTGCGTCCGATCTCCCGGCACCCCCATCAGCGCGACCGTGTTTCGATCGATGTTCTTTGTCAGGTCAGGGCTCGCGACCCACGTGTCGCCGCGGTTGTACGACTTGAACAGCCGGTTGCCGCCGAGCCACACGATGCTTGGATTGTGAGGCGACAGCATGAACGGCGTATTCCAGTTGAACCGATATGCGTCGTTGGCGCCGGCGTTCAGCACGTTCGGTGGCCCACCGCGGCCGCCAAATGCCCCGGCAGCCTGTTGCGGTGGTGTCGGAGTCTGCTCTTCGGTCGCCGCAGTCGGCGCACCCTCAGCACCCGCCGCACCCGTGGCACCCCTGGCACTCGTGGCACCCTCGGCACCAGCGGCACCCCTGCCACCCCCGCCAAATCCTCGTCCTCGCTCGCCTGGCCCACGCGGCCTGATGCTGCCGGAACGGCCGGTCCCGCGAAGGTCGTAGCGATTCGTGTTGCCATCCTGCGATTCGGTGTAGACGATGTTGAAGTCGGTGGGATCAACCGCGGTTTGAAACCCATCGCCACCGCCGATGCCGAACCAGTCCGAGTTGAGGATGCCGTTGGTCGTCCGTGTCGCGCTCGGACCACCCCAACTGCCGTTGTCCTGCAGCCCGGTGTAGACGAAATAGGGATGGCGCATATCCGCTGAGACCCAGTACGCGAGCCCCGTCGCCATCGTGTTCACGAAGTCCCACGTCTTGCCCTGGTCCCAGCTGATGTTCAGGCCGCCATCGTTGCCGATCATCAGGTGCTTCGGATTCCTGGGATCGATCCAGATCGCGTGCTGATCGACGTGGCCCGGTTCGCCGTGCCCGCCCACGTCGTCGAGCGTCGCGAATGTCTTGCCGCCATCGAGCGACTTCGCCACTGGCAGACCAGCCACGTAGATCGCCTTGTCGTTCGAGGGATCGACCCGGAGCTGACTGAAATACATCGGGCGGGAGTCGCAGTTGCTGACCAGCGTCCACGACGTCCCTTTGTTGTCGGAGCGGAACACTCCGCCGCGCGCGGCATCGAGAGGCGGAGGCGCGGCGCCGTCGCCGCCGCGCCCGAAGCCGAGGCCCGGTCCCGCGTTGTTGCACCAGTTGTAGCCCCCGCGTCCGCCTCCGCCGCCACCGCCTCGGGCAGCGGCGGCCTGCTGCGGGTTCGCGCCGCGCGCGCCGGCGGCCGGAGCCGCGGCGTCCGGAGCGGGAACGGCAGCCGCTCCTGGTGGCGTGGCCTCAGTACTCGCGGTTGGATCGGCACCGCGGGCCGGAGCCGGTGCGCCGGTCGGGCCCGCTTCGATCTGCACGTATACGACGTTGGGGTTCGAACGCGAAACGTCGAGCGCAATCCGCCCGTAAGTGCCTGTCGGCAGACTCCCGCTCGTCAGTTTCGTCCATGTCTTTCCCGCGTCCGTCGTCTTCCAGAGAGCGCTGCCAGGTCCCCCGCCGTTGAAGCAGCAGCCGTTCCGGCGCCGCTGGTAGCTGGCCGCATACAGGATGTTGCTGTTGGACGGATCGATCGCGATGTCGGTGAACCCCGTGTCGTCGTCGATGAACTTCACCTTGTTCCAGGTCTTTCCGCCGTCGGTCGTCTTGAACACGCCGCGCTCCGGGTTCGAACCAAAGAGGTGTCCGGGCGATGCCACGTAGACCGTCTCCGGATTCTTCGGATCGATCACGATTCGCGCAATCGTCTGCGTCTCTTTGAGGCCGACGTTCGTGAATGTCCTGCCACCATCGGCCGTCTTGTAGATGCCATCGCCAAACGATGACGTCTGCCGATTGTTTGCCTCTCCGGTGCCCACGTAGACGATGTCGGGATTGGTTGGGTGAATGGCGATGTCACCAATCGAAGCGGTGCCATAGGTTTCGAACACGGGCGTGAAGGTCGTGCCGTTGTTGTTCGACTTGAACACACCGCCGACCGCGTAGCCGATATAGATGACGCTCGGATCGCTCTCGGATACCGCGATGTCGTCGATGCGGCCGCCCATGCTCGCGGGTCCAATCGAGCGGAAGCGGAACGGCTTGAGCAGCCCGTCGGTCGACTGATTGATCATCGTCGGCTGCGGGACCGGTGCGACGCCCTGGGGAAACAACGTCGCAACCAGCAACGCGATGAACACAGCGACAAAGCCAGCCCGAACAACTCTGTGACGCATCGGCATGAAACGACCTCTCCTATCAGGCTCTGCAGGGTTCGTTCGTTGCCGACTCGACGAACCTTGCGGGACCCAGAAACGAACCTTGTCGAACCTGGCAGAACCCTGTAGAACCTTGCAGAACCCTGTAGAACCTTGCAGAACCTGTCTTATTGGGCGATCTGCACCACCGTGAACGACTGCGGTGAACCAATCGGCGTCACGGTGTCGCCGACCAACTTACCGAGCACCGCGCGGTAGCGCCCGGGCGCGACGAGCGGCCCCTGCGGCGGACCGCCGCGGCCGCCAAACCCGCGCCCCTGCCCCTGGTTCGCGTTCGGTGCAGGATCGCTGCGAAGGTTCCAGGCAACGCGCCGGAGTCCCGGCTGTTTGTCAATTTCCATGCGCCTGACCTGACGGCCGGTCTCGTCAGCGATTGTCAGCAGGAGCTTCGCGTCGGCTGGCAGCGGTTGCTTGACGTTGTAGGTCAGCACGGCGCCAAACGGCGGATTCGGACTGGTCCAGTTACCCGCCATGGCACCAATGCCGGCAGTGCCTGCCGGAGCAAGACCGGTCGGATTGAACAGATAAGGATCGCGCAACGGAAACAGGTGGGCATCCTCTGTGAGCGTCTCAGGTGTGATCTCACGGAGCGGACTGTAGTCGTCGAGCACGTAGAAGCCGCGGCCGAACGTGCCGAGCACCAGATCGTTCTCGCGCTTCTGCACGGCCATGTCGCGAACCTGGATCGTCGGCATACCGCCCTTCAGCTGCACCCAGTGCGCGCCACCATCGACGCTGGTGAACAGTCCAAACTCGGTGCCCGCGAACAACAGATTTCCGTTGATGTGATCCTGGATGACAGACCACACGTCATGCCGGTCAGGAAGGTTTCCCGCAACGCTGGTCCACGTCCGTCCCTTGTCGGTGCTCTTCACCAGATACGGTTTGTAGTCGCCGCGCTGCCAGTTGTTCAGGGCGACGAAGACCGTATTCGCGTCGCGCGGCGATGCGAAAATGTCGGACACGTAGGTCCATTTCGGCACGCCAGGAAAATCTTCACTCTTGCGCCAGTTCTTTCCGCCATCCTCGGTCACCTGCAGCAGCCCGTCGTCTGTGCCTGCATAGAGCAGACCCTCCATGAGTGGCGACTCGTCGAGGGAGACGATGTTGCTGAGCGCCGTCGTGGACTCGTGGTACGCCACGGAGTCCGGCGTCCAAACCTTGCCCATGATCGGGAGCTCGTCCCACTTGAGTTGGCGGGTGAGGTCGGGACTAATTCGGATCCAGCTATCGCCGCGATCGTCGGATCGATAGACGTAGTTGCTCGCCCAATAGAGGCGGCGAGCCGCATGCGGGCTGATGATGTAGGGCGCATCCCAGTTCGCCCGATCGGCGTTCGCGCCGCCACGGCCACCACCACGACCGCCGCGGCCTTGGCCACCCTCGCCACCCCTGGCACCCTGAGCACCCGCGGCACCCCTGGCACCCTCGGCACCCTGGGCATTCATGGCACCCTGAGCACCCATGGCCCCCGGTTGCCCCCCTCCTGGCTGTCCTCCGCCTTCATCCGAGCTTGCCTGAGCGCCCGCGAGCGATGGACGAATGCTCTTCGACTGACCGGTGCGCAAATCAAGACGGCGGACGTTGCCGTCTTGCGACGTGGCATAGACGATGTTCGGATCCTCGGGATCGTTCCTCGTCTGGAATCCGTCGCCCCCGCCGACGACGTACCAATCGCTGGTTCGGATTCCCCATGTGCTCAGCGTTCGCGACGGACCGCACTCCGACCAGTTGTCCTGCGCACCGCCGCACACGTTGTAGAACGGCTTCGCGTTGTCGACCGACACGCGGTAGTACTGCGTGACCGGGATACTCGCGAAGAATCGGAACGTGGCGCCTTCGTCGTAGGTTTCGTAGAGGCCGCCGTCGTTGCCAATCAGGATGTGGTTCTTGTCGGTGGGATCGAACTCGACGACGTGATGATCGACGTGCATGCCGGTGTCTTCCCAGCCGGTCTGCCGCCACGTCCTGCCGCCGTCCGTGCTGCGATCGAGATTCGTGTTGACGGAATAGATCGTGTCGGGCCGGTATGGATCGACAAAGATCTCCTGGTAGTACGCGGCGCCTCCGCCCCGATACCAGTCACCCGCCGCATTCGTCGCTGCCGGAGGAGCGCCCCTGCCTGCTTCGGCACCTCTCGCTCCGCCTGCACCCTGTGCGCCGCCAGCGCCCTGAGCACTCACGCCACCCCGGGCACCCTCAGCACCCGCGGCACCCTGAGCACCCGACGCACCCTGAACACCTCCGGCACCCGAGACACCCTCGGCACCCGAGACACCCCTGCCTCTTCCCGGGTTCGGCACCGTTCTGCCGATCCGCGCCCACGTGGCGCCTGCATCATCGGAGCGATAGAACCCGGCTTCGTCGACAACCGGTCCCGGCGTGGGGTCGGCGGGCGGCTGGCCGAAACCACCCCGGCCTCGCGGCGCCTTCGCACTGATGAGCGCATACACGCGCTTCGGATTTCTCGGATCGACAGCAAGCGCAATTCGACCGACGTCGTCCTTCGGAAGACCGTTGGTGAGCTTCGTCCAGGTCTTGCCAGCATTCGTCGATTTGAAGATCCCGCCTTCGGGACCGCCGCCAATCATCTGCCCGACGGCGCGCCGGCGCTGATACGACGACGCGTAGAGGACGTCAGGGTTCTTGACGTCGAAGACGATATCGCTGATGCCGGTGTCGGGGCTGACGGTCAGGACGGCGTTCCACGTCGCGCCGCCGTCGACGGTCTTGTAGAGTCCACGTTCGCCGCCTGCCGACCACAGCGGCCCCTGCGAGGCGACGTAAACGACGTTCGAGTTGCGGGGATCGATGATGATCTTGCCGATGTGCTCCGAGGTCTTGAGCCCGACGTTCTTCCACGTCTTCCCGGCATCGGTTGACTTGTAGACGCCGTCGCCGAAGTGCGCGCTGCGCTGGCTTGCGTTTTCGCCGGACCCCACCCAGACGACGCTGGAGTCCTTCGGATCGACGACCACGCAGCAGAGCGTGAACGAACCCTGTTCGTCGAAAATGGGCGTGAAGCTAATCCCGCGATTCGTCGTCTTCCAGAGGCCGCCGAATGCCGATGCGACGTACCAGACGCTGGGATTCTTCGGATCGATCTCGACATCCTGAATACGTCCGGTCGCGAGCGCGGGGCCAAGGCTTCTCAATTCGATGCCCTTCAGCGCCTGCGCGTCCAGTCCGCCGCCGTCCTGCCCAGACATCGAGACAGTCGCCGCGATGGCCACCGCGGCAGACAACACCAGCATTCTGTTCATGAAGATCAACTCCGTATCGAGGGCGCCATTATAGTCGCGAGCTCAGCAGCGTCTCGTAGTGCCCGCGTGCATCAGGCGCCCGCATCTCGTCAAACGCCACTCGACGGACGACACGCAGCTGATGGGTTTCTGGATCGTGCTCCACCTCGACACTAGTGTTGACGTCGTAGTGTCCCGCAGCGCTTACTTCCTGCAACACGTTGGTGCCGAAATCGCTGTCGGCGCGCGTCAGCAGATAGACGGATGGCGCCATGCGGGCAAAGTCCTGCAGGAACGCACGGCAGTCCGCTGGTTCGAGGTGCTGCAGGACGAGGATGCAGACGATGAGATCGAAGCGGCGAGTCCGCACGGCCTGCCAGTCGTCGAAGAGATCGTCGGCTGGAACCGACGCGAGCGTCCGGCATCGCGCAATCATCGGCGGCAAATCGAACCCTGTGACGTGGCCGGCGATGGTCCGGAGAAACGGAAAGGACCGGCCAACGCCGCAGCCGAAATCGAGCACCCGGCCAACGGGAGCAGCCAGGCTGATCGTCGGAACATAGGGTGTGAACGGCTTGCCGTTCTTGAAGCCGGTCAGGATATGTTCGCGCAGGTCGTCCGGGGAGGAGCGTTCAGCGATCGACAGCCAGTAGTCTCGGCCAGACATAGGAGAATGCTGATTGTTGAAGGCTGATTGTTGATTGAATCTTTTCAATCAGCAATCAGCCTTCGAGAATCATCAATTCAGAAGATTGTCGAAATGGAGTCCAGTGCGAGATCGAGCACGCGGGTCGGCAGGATGCCGAGATAGAAGACCGCGACCACCGCGAGCGCCAATCCGGCCATCGCGGCGACCGGAATTCGTGGGCGCAGCGTCTCCTGCCCTTCGGTCATGTACATCATGACGACGATGCGCAGATAGAAGAACACCGACACGACGCTCGTCAGGACGCCAATCACCGCGAGCCAGTAATGTCCTTCCTGCACCGCGGCGCTGAAGATGTACCACTTGCCGATGAAGCCGGCGGTCGGTGGGATGCCGCCGAGAGACAACAGGAACACCGTCATCAGCGCTGCGAGCCCCGGACGCGAGCGCCACAATCCGGCAAAATCACGAAGCTCGTCGTGCTGGTTCTGCGCCGTCCCGAGCAGCGCCACGACGCCTAGCGCACCGATATTCGTGACCGCATACGCGGCGAGATAGAAAAGGATCGACGCCTTGCCGTCCCGGTTGGCCGAGACCATGCCGAGCAGCATGTACCCAGCGTGGGCGATGCTCGAATACGCGAGCATGCGCTTGACGTTCGTCTGAACGACGCCGACGACTGTGCCCACGATCATCGTCACCGCGGCCAGCGCGGAAAGAACGGGAATCCAGTGCGCCTGGAGCGGTTCGAGCGGCGAGAGGAACACGCGCACGAACGCCGCAAAGGCGGCAGCCTTGACACTCGTCGACATGAAGGCGGTCACGATCGTCGGCGCGCCTTCGTAGGCGTCGGGCGTCCACATGTGGAACGGCACCGCCGAGATCTTGAATGCGAAGCCGACCGCCAGCAGACCGACCGTGAGGAGCGCAACGGTGCTCGGCGCTCCGGTCGCCTGAGACGAAAGCGCGACGCCGATTTCCTCGATCCGCGTCGACCCCGACAAGGCGAAGGCAAACGCCACGCCGTAGAGGAAGAACGCACTAGAGAACGCGCCGAGCAGGAAATACTTGAACGCGGCCTCCGCGCCCGTTGCGCTCTGCCGGCGAATGCCGGTCAGGACGTACACGGCCAGCGAGAGAATCTCGAGCGCGATGAAGATGACGAGCAGATCCGTCGCCGCGGCCATCATCATCATCCCGCAAATCGCGAAGAGCGTCAGCGCGTAATACTCGCCCGCAGGGATCTGTTCCCTCTCAATCACGTCGTCCGAAAACAGCATCGTCAGGATCCCGACGACGCAGAGGATGATGTTGATGAACAACGCGAAGTTGTCGGACCGGATGACGTTCATGCTGCGGGCGTCGCTGTTCCACAGGAACCCTGATGCGATCGCCGCGCCGATGAGGCCGATCAGCCCGAGGCCGGCGATCGGCATTCGTTCGCCCGGTTGCCGAAAGGCTTCGGCCAGCATGGCCGCCGCGGCCGAGAGCCCGACGATGACGATGGGAATGATCGCGGGGTACTCAGTCATCATCTGACACTCTCGCGGCTCGCGACTCGCGGCTCGCGACTCGCGGTTTGCGTTTCGTGATTCACGGCCGCCGATTCAGGCCGCTTGTCCTTCAGCTGCGGCATAACCTCCGGACTCCCTGTGTTCTCCCGAGTCGCGAGCCGCGAGTCGCGAGTCGCGCTTTGCGCGTAGCTCCGTCCCGTGACCCTTTCGATGGTCTTCTTGACCGCTGGCTCCATCGGACGGAGGAAAAGGTTGGGCACGACGCCCATGACGATTGCCATCGCAATCGTCGGAATCATCAACGCCCACTCGCGCGGCACGAGGTCTGGCAGCGAGCGGTTCTTGCCGTTCGTCACCTCGCCGTAGTTCACGCGCTGGAACATCCAGAGCATGTAAACGGCCGAGAGAATCACGCCGGAGGCGGCAAGGGCCGCGAACTTCGGACTCCACAGGAAGCCGCCGAGCAGGATGAGGAACTCGCCGACGAAACCGTTCATGCCGGGCAGCGCGATTGACGACAGCGTAATCAGGAGAAACGCGGCGACGAACCGCGGCATCACGGCTTTCAACCCGCCGAACTCGGAGATCAGACGCGTGTGCCGGCGATCGGAGAGCATGCCAACGATCATGAAGAGCCCGCCGGTGCTCACGCCGTGGTTGAGCATCTGGTAGATCGAGCCTTGCAGCCCCTGCGCGTTCATCGCGCATAGACCGAGGACGACGAATCCCAGGTGGCTCACGCTCGAATAGGCGACCAGTTTCTTCAGATCGGGCTGGACCATGGCCACCAGCGCGCCGTAAATGATGCCGATCACGGCGAACGTGGCAATCCATGGCGCGTAGTGCATGGCTGCTGACGGAAACAACGGGAACGCAAATCGCACGAGACCGTAGGTCCCCATTTTCAGCATGACGCCGGCGAGGATGACCGACCCGGCGGTGGGTGCCTCGACGTGCGCGTCGGGCAGCCACGTGTGGAACGGGAACAGCGGAACCTTGATCAGGAAGGCAATCGCAAACGCGAGGAAGAACCACCGCTCCATCGGCCATGACAACGTGAGCCGATGCAGGTCGAGCAGGCTGAAGCTCGGGGTGCCGTTCGCCGCCGCATATGCCCAGGCCAGGCCGATGATCGCGACGAGCATGAGGACGCTGCCCGCCATCGTGTAGAGGATGAACTTGACGGCCGCGTAGACGCGACGGTCGTAGCCCCAGATTCCAATCAGGAAATACATCGGAATCAGGACGAAGTCCCAGAACACGTAAAAGAGGAACAGGTCGAGGGCGACGAACACGCCCAGCATCGAGGTCTCGAGCGCCAGCAGGAAGAACGCGAACATCTTCACGTTCTTGTGAACCGAGTCCCACGACGAGAGCAAGGCGAGCGGGGTCAGGAATCCGGTCAGCACGACGAGGAACAGGCTGATGCCGTCCACCCCCAGAAAATACTGAATTCCGAAGGCCGGTATCCACGCGTGGCGTTCGACGAACTGGTAGTCGGCGCTGGTCGGATCGAACCGCGCCCAGAGCAGCAGGGTCAAGCCAAACGTGAGCAACGACACGGCGAGCGCGACGGTGCGAACCAACCCTTCGCGATCGGGTCGGTCGCCGCTGCCTCCCCCGAGCAGGATCACCAGCGCGCCGACGAGCGGCAGAAAAACAATGAGTGAAAGAATCATCGGGCGTTCAACAGATACCAGCCAAGAATCAACGCGACACCAAGAAAGAGCGAGGCGGCGTAGGTGCGGATCGATCCGGTTTGCAGGCGTCGGAGCACGCTGCTCGCCGCACGCACCGTCTGGCCGACACCGTTCACCGCGCCATCGATCACGCCGGCGTCGACGCCCTTCCACAGGCCGCCTGTCGACAACAGCTTGATCGGCTGCACGATTGCCGCGTCATAGACTTCGTCGACGTAGTACTTGTTCAAGAGCAGCGTGTAGACGCCGTGCATCCGTCGGTACATCGCATCCGCGGCGGCCGTATTCCATAGCCAGAAGTACATCGCGATCACGATGCCCGCAATCGCGACACCGCTCGAGAGCGCCATCAACTGGATCTCGGTGGACCCGTGGTCGCCCCCTTCGGTGTCCGCGGCATGCGTCTCTTGCACTGCCACCGGCCGGACCGGTCCGCCTTCGACGGCAGGCGGAGCGCCCGCCTCCAGGCTGCGGGTAGCGGCGGAGACCTCGAAGCTTGGCTCGAGGAACCGCTCGATCCGGTTGCTGCCGCCAACCGCGTGCGGAACACCGACATAGCCGGCAAAGATCGAACCGATCGCCAGCACGATGAGCGGAATCGCCATGGATGGCGGCGCATCGTGCGGGGCGTGTCCATGATCGTGCGCACCGCGATCCGAACCGTGCGCCGGGTGTGCGCCATGGGCCGCCGGCTCTTCCTCCTCGGGGTGCGCGCTCGCGTGCGCGCTCACGCGTCGCTCACCATGAAACGTCAGGAACACCAGGCGGAACATGTAAGTCGCCGTGAGCAGCGACGTCACCATGCCGATCCCCCACAGGAGCAGGCGATACGGATTGTTCGCGGTGAACGTGCGGAAGAGGATCTCGTCCTTGCTGAAGAACCCGGACAGCAGGGGAACGCCGGCAATGGCCAGGGCGCCAATCAGAAACGTCCAATAAGTGATCGGCAGGTATTTCTTCAACCCACCCATGTTGCGCAGGTCCTGCTCGCCACCAAGCGCGTGAATCACTGCGCCGGACCCGAGGAACAACAGCGCCTTGAAGAACGCGTGGGTATAGAGATGGAAGATTCCCGCGGCGTAGGCGCTCACGCCCATGGCGAGGAACATGTAGCCGAGCTGCGACACGGTGGAGTACGCCAGAACCCGCTTGATGTCGTTCTGCACGAGGCCAATCGTTCCGGCCATCAGCGCGGTGGCGACGCCAATCGCGGCGACGATCGACAAGGTGACCGGCGCGTGTGAAAAGAGCACGGCGTTCCGGCCAATCATGTAGACGCCTGCGGTCACCATGGTCGCCGCGTGGATCAGGGCCGAGACCGGCGTCGGGCCTTCCATCGCGTCGGGCAGCCAGACGTAGAGCGGAATCTGCGCTGACTTCCCGGTTGCTCCGAGAAACAGCAGCAGCGTCGCGATCGTGAGGACGCCCAGCGCCCCGTTCTCCACCGCCCGCGTCGAGGCCGCGGTGGCAACCTGCTGAAAATCGAGCGTGCCGAAGGTGGCAAAGATCAGCAGCATCCCGAGCACGAACCCGAAGTCGCCCACGCGATTGACGATAAAGGCTTTCTTGCCGGCGTCGGCCGCCGATTGCTTTCTGAACCAGAATCCGATGAGCAGGTACGAGCAGAGGCCCACGCCCTCCCAGCCGACGAACATCACCGGGAAGTTGGCGCCGAGGACCAGCACCAGCATGAACGAGGCGAACAGGTTGAGATATGAGAAGTAGCGCGCGTACTCGGCGTCGCTTTCCTCGAGCATGTAGCCGGTCGAGTAGATGTGGATCAGCGAGCCGATCCCGGTGACGACGAGAATCATCAGCGCCGAGAGGTGATCCAGGCGCAGCGTGAACGGCACGTGCAGGCTGCCGGAGGCGATCCATTCGAAGACCGTGTACTCGAGCGGAGCCGCGTGCTCGCCGAGGATCCCTGACACGAGAAACGCCGACACCGCGAACGACGCGATCATCGCGGCACACGCCAGCCCGCCGGAGATCGACTTCGTCAGCCGGCGCCCCAGCGAGGCGTTGATGACGAAGCCGGCGAGCGGGAACAGTGGAATCAGTAACAACATCAGTCAGCCTGCCGCAGACGAGTGTGAACCGCCCCTACCATCTGAGCGAGGTAAAGGCGTCCGGGCTCAGCGTCTCCCGGTGACGGAAGAGCGCAATGATCAGCGCCAGACCCACGGCGGCTTCAGCCGCCGCGACGGTCATGACGAAGAACGTGATGATCTGGCCATCCACGAGCCCGCGGAACCGCCCGACGGCGACGAACGTCAGGTTCACCGCGTTGAGCATGATCTCGATCGAAAGCAGCATCGTGATCAGGTTGCGCCGGAGGAACACGCCCGCGGTGCCGATGGCGAACAGCACGCCAGACAGCAGGAGATAGTGATTGAGCGTCAACGGACCCATCACGGATGTTCCCTCCTCGCCAGCACCACGGCGCCCAGCATCGCCACCAGGATCAGGACCGACGTCGCTTCAAACGCGAACGCGTGACGAATGAATATGCCATTGCCAATCAACGCAACGGAACTCACCGAACCGACCGTCGATCCTTGCGTGACCCAGCTGACCCCGACCCGCCCGAGCGCCCACAGAAATTCGACCGCAAGGAGCAGCGACAGCAGCACACCGAACCGCATGCCGGTTGGCCCGAGCAGCCCCGGCACGTTCGGCGGCGCCGGTTCTTCCCGTCCCACGTTCAGCAGCATGACGACAAACAGGAAGAGGACCATGATCGCGCCGGCATACACGATGATCTGGGTGACGGCCGTGAACGGCGCATCGAGCAGCACGTACAGCCCCGACAGCCCACCGAACGAGACGATGAGCAGCATCACGCTGTGCATCGGGTTGCCCTGCCCGATGACGAGCAAGGAGCCGATGACGGTGATCGCGGCGAAGGCGTAGAAAGCTAAGACGTCCATTATTTAATGCTCGCGGGGCCCCACCCCCGCTCGCGCGCGCTCGGGGGCGACGCTTCGCGTCGCTTCCCTCCGGCCCCTCGCGCGAGCCGCAGGCGCTGCTGATTCAACGCCTGCCCTGGTTTCCTCCGCGTCCCAGCACGGCCGTCTCCGTTTTCACGCGGAAACTGGACACTGGCAACTGGAAACTCCATCTATCCCAACCACAAGACAAACGCCGCCGTGACGAACAGGTTCAGCACGGCAACCGGCAACAGCCACTTCCAGCCGAATTCCATCAGCTGGTCATATCGATAGCGAGGCAGCGTCCATCGCATCCAGACATAGAAGAAGAGGATCAGAAAGACTTTCACGAGGAACCACATCCACCCGAGCCAGTCGGGCAGGAACGGTCCGAGCCAGCCGCCCAGATACAGGCTCGTGGCCACCGCGGAGACCGTGACCATGTTCACGTACTCCGCGAGGAAGAACATCGCGAAGCTCATCGAGCTGTACTCGGTGTGATAACCGGCAACCAGCTCCTGCTCCGCTTCAGGAAAATCGAACGGGGCCCGGTTGGTTTCCGCGACGCCCGCCGTGAGATAGATGCAGAAGCCGAGGAACTGCGGCCAGAGGTACCAACGCGGGATGAATCCAAGCCAGTAACCCGACTGGTTCACCACGATCTCGCGCAGCGAGAGCGATCCGGCCATCATGACCACGGCGGCGATCGCCAGGCCGTACGACAGCTCGTACGAGATCATCTGCGCAGACGAACGCAGTCCACCGAGCAGCGAATACTTGCTGTTCGAGCTCCAGCCGGCGAGGACGATTCCGTAAATCCCCATCGACGTGATCGCGAAGATCACCAGCACCGCGACGTTCACGTCGGTGATTTCCAGCGGAAGCGGATGATCGAGCAAGCCGAAGAGCGTCGTCTCGGTGCCAAACGGCACCACCGAGAAGGCCGCAAAGGCCGCCGTGGTCGACACCAACGGCGCAATCGCAAACAGCACCGTGTCAGCGGCCTTCGGCTTCAGTTGTTCCTTGAACAGGAGCTTGATGACGTCGGCAAACGGCTGCAGCCAGCCCTCGAAACCGACCCGGTTGGGGCCGCTGCGGTCTTGGATATAGGCGCAGACCTTCCGCTCCAGCCACACCATGAAGGCGGCCGACAGCACCAGCATATTGAAGACGACGAAGATCAGGCCGAGGTGCGCGATGATCTCCGGCGGCGGCAGCCAGCTCATCTCAGTGCGCCCCCACCGGCATGCGTGAGGCGCGCCAGTCGGCCGGCACCGTGCATCGACCCTCGCGCACGTGCGCCTCGAACTCGGCGCGGAAGTGCTTCACCGTCGTCAAGGCCGGCGTCGCGGCCGCGTCGCCGAACGCGCAGAGCGTCTTGCCCGCGATGTTGTTGCCGACGCTGACCAGCAGATCGATGTCGCGCATCTCCCCCTCGCCGCTCTCGATGCGGGTCAGGATCTTGTAGAGCCAGTCTCCCCCTTCACGGCACGGCGTGCACTTGCCGCACGACTCGTGTTTGTAGAAATAGAGAAGGTTGCGCGCCGCCCAGACCATGCACGTCGTCTCGTCCATCACGATGATGCCCGCCGAGCCGAGCATCGACCCCGCTTTCTGCACATCGTCGAAACTGGCAGGGATATCGAGCTGGTCTGGCAGCAGAATCGGAACCGACGATCCGCCAGGAATGACGGCCTTCAGCTTGTGGCCATCGCGAATCCCCCCGGCGTAATCGAAGATCAGTTCGCGCAGCGTCGTCTTCATCGGCGCCTCGAAGACGCCCGGCTTTTTCACGTGGCCGCTGACGCAATACAGCTTCGGCCCGCCGTTCTTCTCGGGGCCGAGCGAGGTGAACCACTCGGCACCGTTGAGGATGATCGGAGGAAGGTTGCACAGCGTCTCGACGTTGTTGACCGCGGTCGGCTTGTTATACAACCCGGCTACGGCGGGGAACGGTGGCTTGATGCGGGGCTGCGCACGCTTGCCCTCGAGCGATTCGATGAGCGCCGTCTCTTCGCCTGCCTCGTAGGCGCCGGCACCGCGGTGGATGACGATGTCGCAGTCGAAGCCCGTGCCCAGGATGTTCTTGCCGACGTAGCCCTGCTTGTAGGCTTTAGCCAGCTCGGCCTCGAGCACCTGCTGAACGTGGAAGAACTCGCCCCGGATGTAGATGTAGGCGACCTTCGCGCCGATCGCCCAGCAGCCAATCAGGCACCCCTCGAAGAGCAGGTGCGGATTGCGCTCCATCAGGACGTGGTCCTTGAAGGTGCCCGGTTCGCTTTCGTCGGCGTTGCAGGCGATATAGCGCGGCTCGTTTTTCTTGTCGACAAACTGCCACTTGAGGCCGGTCGGGAATCCGGCGCCGCCGCGGCCGCGAAGCCCTGAGGCCTTCACGAGCTCGATGATGTCGTTCGGCTTCATGCCGAGCGCCTTCTTCAGCCCCTCGTACCCCTGGTGCTTCAGATAGAAGTCCAGCGTGAAGCTGTTCGGCTCGCGCACGTATTTAGTAAGGATAGGTTCCATCACGATGGCTGATTTTTGATTGCTGATGTTCGATGGCTGAACGTGATTGATTGCCGATTCAATCAACCATCAGCCATCCACAATCAACAATCATTTCTCCACTCTCAAATGACAGCCTGACAACGCCGCCCCACCGCGCGTCTTGATGTCGTCAACCAGCTTCGCGCAGCTCTCCGGCGTCGCGTTCTCGTGCCACAACTCGTTGTTGACCATCACGACCGGCGCGCGATCGCACGCGCCGAGGCATTCGAACTCGAGCAGCGTAAACATCCCGGACGCGTCGGTTTCCCCGACCTTGATTCCGAGCTTGTCCGACAACGCCTCGGTGACGCGCTCGGCGCCCCCGAGCGCACAGGACAGCGTCCGGCAGACTTGAAGGACGTATTTCCCGACGCGCTCCTTGAAGAACATCACGTAATAGGTGGCGACGTCTTCGACCTCCGCCGGTGTCATATCGAGAATGCCGGCGACGTGCCGGAGACCGTTTGCCGTCAGGTAGCCCTCCTGCTCCTGCACCAGATAGAGGGCACCGAGCACCGCCGACCGCCTCTGATCGGCGGGATACCTGGTCAGCATCTCGTCGAGAATGGCCCGGCGCTCGCGCGTGAACTCGAACGGCTTCCCCTCGTCCAGCGTGTCGCGCTCCGACTTCTGGAACCGGGCCGGTTCGTACGCCATCAACGGATGGAAGCTCATCGATCCACGTCTCCCATGACGACATCGGTCGATCCGATCACGGCGATCACGTCCGCGATCATGCCGCCCACGATCGCCAGCGGCAGCGCCTGACAGGCGTAGAACGACGGCGCTCGCAGCTTGATGCGGTACGGGCGGTTCGTGCCGTCCGAGACGATCGAGAACCCGTGCTCGCCGCGCGGCCCTTCCACCGGCACATACGCCTCGCCGGCCGGAACCATGAAGCCCTGCGAATAGATCAGGAAGTGCTGAATCAGCCCTTCCATCTCGGTGTAGACCTTGTCCTTCGGCGGCGGGACGATCCGGTAGTCCTGGATATCGAACACGCCGCGTGGGGTGATGCGCGCCAGCGCCTGCTGCGCGATCCGCGTGCTCTGACGCATTTCCTCGACCCGCACCAGATACCGATCGTAGACGTCTCCCGCCGTTCCGACCGGCACGTCAAAGTCGTAGGTCTCGTAACCGATGTACGGAAACATCCGTCGCACGTCGTAGGGAACGCCGGCAGCGCGCGCCATCGGACCGACGAGGCCGTACGCCACGGCGACCTCTTTCGGGATGACGCCGACCGTCCGCGTGCGCTTCAGCCAGATCTGGTTCTGCGTCAGCAGATCTTCGTATTCACGCAGGTGGTCAGGAAACTCGTCGAGGAACTTCTTGACCGCGTCGTGAAAGCCCGCGGGCAGATCTTCACGCAAGCCGCCGATCCGGAGGTAGCTGGGAAACATCCGGAATCCGGCCAGCATCTCGTTGATGTTGAGCAGCTGTTCCCGTTCGCGGAAACAGTACATCATCACCGAGACGGCGCCGATTTCCAGGCCGTGCGTGCCCAGCCAGACGAGATGGCTCGCGATGCGCTGCAGCTCGGCGATGAGGACGCGGATGTTGCGCACGCGCTCCGGAACTTCGATGCCGAGCAGCTTTTCGACCGACAGGCAGAACGCCAGGCTGTTCGATTGCGCACCGAGGTAATCCATGCGCTCGACGAGCGGGATCACCTGCTGCCACTTCTTCTGTTCAGCCGTCTTCTCGATGCCGGTGTGCAGGAACCCGACGGTCGTATCGGCGCTGATGACGGTCTCGCCCGAGAGCTCGAGCACCAGCCTCAACACGCCATGCGTGCTGGGGTGCTGCGGCCCCATGTTGACCGTCATCGTCTCTTGGCGAAGCTCAGTGCTGGTGGTCATTGCATTCACGGAATTGTTGATTGCTGATTGTTGATTGATGATGGTTCGGACGGCGATCCGTCGATCACGCAATCAGCATTCATCAATCAGCCATTCACTTATCTCGTTCTTTCTACCAACGCACAGATCGCGTGAATCACCGTGCGGTGCACTTCCTGCACTCGCGCCGTCGAGGCATGCGGCACATTGATGTGAATGGCCGCCGCCTTTCCTATCGTGCCGCCATCGCGACCGGTCAGCGCGATGGTCTTCATCCCGCGCACGTTCGCCGACTCGAGCGCGGTCAGGACGTTTGCCGAGCTTCCGCTCGTCGAGATGCCGAGCGCAACGTCCTCCCGACGGCCGAGCGCTTCGATCTGCCGGGCGAACACCCAGTCGAACGTGAAATCGTTCGCAACGCTGGTGACGATGCTCGTGTCCGTCGTGAGCGCGATCGCCGCCAGCGCTTCCCGCTCCCGCTCGAACCGTCCGACCAGCTCCGCGGCCATATGCTGCGCGTCGGCCGCACTGCCGCCATTGCCGAACACCAGCAGCTTCCCGCCTCTGGCCAGCGCGGACCGAATCGCCCCGGCAGCCTCAATCACCGGGTCCTGCACGCTCTCACGGACGCGGCGATGCAGCGCAATCGCCTCGTCGAAGAGCGCCTGGATCACAGCGGCGTCGCCGACCGCCGCCTGTCCATCCATCACTCGTTCCGCGCGCGATCCCTCGTCGCTTCGATATTCGCGACGAACTGCTCCTGCGACACTTGCAGCGGCTCGTAGGTCTTCACCGGCTGCTTGATTTGCACCGGGTAATCCTTGCGCAGGGGGAATCCTTCCCAGTCGTCCGGCATCAGGATTCGCCGCAGATCCGGATGATTCGTGAATTGAATGCCGAACAAATCGTAGGCTTCCCGCTCGGACCAGCCGGCCGCCGGCCACACGCTCGCGACGGACGAGACGATCGGGTCCGCGCCTGGCACGCGCACTTTCACGCGCAGCCGCTTCGGCGTGTCGCCGAATCCGGCAACACCGAGACTCGCCAGCAGGTAGACGATTTCAAATCGCGGTTCGCGCGGATAGTAGTCAACCGGCAGCAGATCGGCCAGGAACGCGTATCCGAGTTCGGGCGTGCTCTGCAGCGCACGAGCCGTCTCCACCAACTGCTCACGAGCGACATAAAACGTCGGCATGCCGTCGGCGGACGCCACGGCTTCCAGGCCGGACGCCGGAACCGTGCGCGACAGGACCTCGATGATCGCGTCGGACTCCATTACCCGAAGACCTTCGACTTGTCGATCTTCTTTTGCAGCTGAACGATGCCGTAGATCAGCGATTCGGGCCGGGGAGGACATCCCGGGACGAACACGTCGACGGGAACGACCTGATCGACGCCCTGAACGATCGCGTAGTTATCGAACACGCCTCCAACCGAGGCGCAGGCGCCCATCGAGATGACGTATTTCGGCTCGGGCATCTGATCGTAGATTCGGCGCAGGACCGGCGCCATCTTCCGAGAGAGGCGCCCGGCGACGATCATCAGATCCGATTGCCGGGGCGAGCCCCGGAACACCTCGGCGCCAAACCGGGCGATGTCGTACCGCGACGCGCTCATCGCCATCATCTCGATCGCGCAGCAGGCGAGACCGAACGTCACGGGCCAGATCGACGAGCGGCGAGCCCAGTTGACGAGCTTGTCAACACTGGTCAGAAGGACGGGGATTTCAGGGTCGTGTTCAGCCATGGTAAGCCATCAAGCAATCGACAACCAGCAATCACAAATCAGCAATTAGTGTTCGTGTCCCCAATCAAAGATGCCCTTGCGCCACACGTAGAGGTAGCCGGTCAGCAGGATGAGGAAAAACAGCAACATCTGGAGGTAGCCGAGCCAGCCCAGTTGACGCAAGGCCATCCCGAACGGGTAAAGGAAGGCGATCTCGATGTCGAACAGCAGAAAGATCATCGCGACCAGATAGAACTTGACCGGATGGCGTTCGCGGGCATCGCCGACCGGCGGCATCCCGCATTCATAAGGTGCGAGCTTCTCCGGCGTCGGCTTCCTCGGCGCAAGAAGATGCGCGCCGAGAATGTTGACCGCACCGAACCCGGCGCCGAGCGCCAGCATGATCAGGATAGGAATCCAGCCGTGCATGCGAGAGACAGGACCGCGCTTGTGAATGTTTTCTCAAGGCGGGCCGAAAAAATCGGGCCTCATCCGGCCCGATGATCACCTCGGCGGAGAATTCCACCGCCGCCCCAACTCAAGAATGCTATCACACAGACAGTTTCCAGTTCCCAGTTGCCAGTTCCCAGTGAAATCAAAAACTACTGGAAACTGGCAACTGGCAACTGGCAACTGGCAACTGGCA
>Ga0070683_100000087_pt1 | contig 61918 bp, 57 predicted proteins | sample KBSC713LmetaG_FD_64662 | JGI IMG/M metagenome (GOLD analysis project Ga0070683, IMG submission 64662) | Corn rhizosphere microbial communities from Kellogg Biological Station, Michigan, USA - KBS C7.1-3L metaG | ecosystem: Host-associated > Plants > Roots > Rhizosphere ... | reverse complement strand
GGAGGAGCTGAAGGTGCTGCGCATCCACTTCAAACGGCTGGCGGAGATGGCCAAGAGCGACATCAAGATCACCGAATCGCACTCGATCGAAGAAGCCGAGGCGCGGCACAACTTCAAGAAAGACCGGCGCAAGGCACGGAAGACTTGAGACAAAGGCGAAATGTTGAATGTTGAATGTTCAGTGTTGAATGTTGAATGTTATGACTTAATACATTCAACATTTAACATTCGACATTTAACATTCAACATTTCTGATTTTCATGCCGCGCCAATCAACTCCGCGAACTTCTTGAGATCGATGTTCCCTCCGGAAATCACCGCCACAATCGGCCCCTCAGCCTTCCCGCTCAACGCCGCCGCTACCGACAGTGCGCCCGCGCCTTCGGCGATCACGCGCACCTTTTCCGCCACCATGCGCATGGCGCGTTTCGTTTCGTCGAGCGTGACCACGATCGAGCCGTCGACGAGGCCTTGCATCCGCTCCCACATGCGCGGGAAGACGCTCTTGCCGCCGGCGCCGTCGACGAAGGAGGGCTGAAACTCTTCGAAGACCTGCGGCGATCCTTTTTCGAACGAGCGCGCGCCCGGCGCGGCCGTCTCCGGCTCCGCGCCGAGGATTTTCACGTGCGGCGCGAGCTGGCGGATGGAACTGCCGATGCCGGAGACCAGTCCGCCGCCGCCGATCGCGGCGATGACGGTGCGCACGGACGGAAGATCTTCGAGGATCTCCAGTCCGAGGGAGGCGTTGCCGGCGATGAAGTTGTGATCGTCGAAGGGATGGATGAACGTACCCTCGACGCCTTCTACCGCGCGCTCGTCCATGGCCCGCCAGGCCACGTCGAACGGCACCTTCACGATGCGGGCGCCGAGGTCGCGCATGCGCTGGATCTTCGTCTCGGGCGCCGTTTCGATGGTCACCACCGTGCACGGAATCCCGTACGCGCCCGCCGCGAACGCGACGCCCTGCCCCGCATTGCCGGCGCTGATGGTCCATACGCCTTTCGCGCGCTCGTCGGGCGTGAGCATGGCCACGGCGTTGGCGGCGCCGCGGATCTTGAAGGCGTTGATCGGCTGCAGATTGTCGAGCTTGAGCCAGATCTCCGGCGCCGGCGTTCCGTGCCGCAACTTGATCAGCGGCGTACGCGTGATGACGCCGCGAATCCGTTCTCGCGCGGCGTAGATTTCATCGAGCGTGACGGGACGGACAGGCGGTGCGGCGGTCGTCATGGCGCGCATTGTAAGACCGCGCTCCGGGCACGTCTCGTGCTCTTTCGTTGCACGTCATGCAAAGCGCAGAAATCCTTTCTCACTCGCCGCAAAACGCAAACGTCAACGTCAACGTCAACAGACGCGAGCGCTGGCTCTCCGTCGTCATCGGCAGCGCCGTGGCCGCGTATGGTCTGTCGCGCCGCTCCATCGCCGGCGTTACGCTGGCCGGACTCGGCAGCGCGCTGGTCTGGCGCGGCGCCAGCGGGCGCTGCCCGGTCTATGGATCGCTCGGCGTCACCAGCGTCGCGGAAACCGATCACGACACATCCAACGTCAGCGTGCCGTACGGCCGCGGCGTTCGCGTCGAACAGACTGTGACAATCGGTTTGCCGCCGGAAGAGATCTACGCGTTCTTCCGCAATTTCGAAAACTTGCCGCGGTTCATGTCGCACCTGCAGTCGGTCAAGGTGATCGACGACAAGCGCTCGCACTGGACGACGAAAGGTCCGGCCGGCAGCGACGCCGAATGGGACGCGGAGATCATCAACGAAATCCCGAATGAGCTGATCGGCTGGCGTTCCGTGACGGGCTCGCAGGTCGACAACGCCGGCTCCGTTCATTTCAAACCGAATCCGGGCGACCGCGGCACCGACGTCAAAGTGATCCTGCGCTACGACCCGCCCGCCGGACTCCTCGGCGCGTTGACGGCGAAGCTGTTCGGCGAGGATCCCGCGCACCAGGTGAAGGAAGACCTGCGCGCGCTGAAGATGCTCCTGGAAACGGGAGAGATCGCGTCGACGAACGGCCAGCCCAACGGCCTGCCGCATCGCGCGCGCATGCGCGAACGGCTGGCGGAGGTGGTGCGATGAAAGCGGTCTGCTGGTTCGGCAAGACCGACGTTCGCGTGGAGAACGTCCCCGATCCGAAAATCATCAATCCGCACGACGCGATCGTGCGCGTCACGCTCACCGCCATCTGCGGCTCGGACCTCCACCTCTACGACGGCTACATCCCGACGATGATGAAGGGCGACATCCTCGGCCACGAGTTCATGGGCGAGATCGTCGAGGTCGGCGCCGAGGTGAAGAATCTGAAGGTTGGCGACCGCGTCATCGTGCCGTTTCCGATCTGCTGCGGAAGCTGCTGGTTCTGCAGGAACGATCAGTGGTCGCTGTGCGACAACACCAATCCGAACGCGTGGATGGTCGAGGCGATGTACGGCTTCGGCGGCGCTGCTCTTTACGGTTACTCGCATCTGTACGGCGGTTACGCCGGCGGCCAGGCGGAATACGTGCGCGTTCCGTTCGCCGACGTCAATCCGGTGAAGATTCCGGACGGTCTGCCCGACGAGAAGGTGCTCTTCCTGACCGACATCTTCCCTACCGGTTATTTCGCCGCCGACAACTGCGACATCAAGCCGGGCGACGTGGTCGCGGTCTGGGGCTGCGGTCCGGTCGGATTGTTCGCGATGAAAAGCGCGTGGATGCTCGGCGCGTCGCGCGTGATCGCCATCGACCGCGTTCCCGAACGCATGCGCCTCGCGCGCGAAGCGTGCAACGCGGAGTTGGTCGATTTCGAAGAGGTCGACGACGTCTACGACATCCTGAAAGAGATGACCGGCGGCCGCGGTCCGGACGCGTGCATCGACGCCGTCGGCATGGAGGCGCATGGCCATACGGCCGACGCGCTTTACGACCGCGTGAAGCAGGTGATGCGCATCGAGTTCGATCGCGCCCACGCCCTTCGCCAGGCGCTGCACTGCTGCCGAAAAGGAGGAACGGTCTCGATTCCAGGCGTCTACGGCGGCTTCATCGACAAGATTCCGTTCGGCGCCGCGTTCGGCAAAGGGCTGACGCTGAAGATGGGACAGGCTCACGTGCAAAAGTACGTACGCGCTCTCCTGGCCCGCATCGAGCGCGACGAAATCGATCCGTCGTTCCTCATCACGCATCGCGTCCGGCTGGACGACGCGCCGGCGATGTACCGCACCTTCCGCGACAAAGAAGACGACTGCATCAAAGTCGTGATGCGGCCGTAGCCGAACTCACGCCACGCGCGGCTGATACGAACACAACGGATCCGACTCGAATACGTCGCCGGTCATCGACCACGCGCGCGCTCGCGATCCGCCGCAGAGCTCGCGGAATTCGCAGCGTCCGCATTTGCCCTTCAGGTTCGTGCTGTCGCGCAACGAAACGAATAGCTCGCTGGAGCGATAGATGTCGCCGAGAACTTCGTGTTTGACGTTGCCGGCTTTCAGCGGCAGGAAACCGCTCGGGTAGACGTCGCCGATGTGCGAGATGAAGACGAATCCTTTGCCTTCGTTCACGCCGCGCGGTGCGCGGGAGACGGCGCCGCGCTGCGCCTGAACGCCGAGGGGCATCGAGCGCGGACCGTGTTGCAGGAAGAGTGTGGAGGCGTCGATCAAGCCGCTGTTCTTGTCGCGGAGGTCATGAAGGTTCTGGCCGTTGTCGATGGCCATCCGCTGCAGCATGTACCGGCGATAGTGCATGGCCTCGGTGGTCCGGATCGCGAACGGCACGCGTTTGGTCGTGTCGTAAAGGAAGCCGAAGAGGTGCTCGATCGTCTCGGGCGTCACCAGGTCGCCGCGTTTGCCGCGGCCGGTCGGCACGAGGAAGAAGACGCTCCACATCGCGATCTCGAGCTCGGTCAGCAACTCCACCATGCGCGGCAGATCGTCGATCGTGCGCCGCGTGACGGTGGTGTTGATCTGCACCGGAATGCCTTCGCGCTTCGCGGCGCGGACCGCTTGCAGCGTGATGTCGAACGAGCCCGGAACGCGGCGGAAGGCGTCGTGCAGCTCTGCCGTCGATGCATCGAGACTGACCGCCAGCCTCGCCAGCCCATGGCGTTTCATCCGCGACACGGCAGCCTCGGTGAGCAGCGGCGTCGCGCTCGGCGTAAGCGCCGGCTCGAGGCCGCGATCCTTGGCGTAGCGGATCATGTCGTACGTGTCTTCGCGCTTGAGAGGATCGCCGCCGGTGATGACGAAGATGCGCGGCCCCAGGTCGGCGATCTGATCGATGAGACGAAAGCCTTCGTCCGTCGTCAGCTCGAACTGGCTGCGCTTCGGCTGCGCAGCGGCGCGGCAATGCACGCAGGCCAGATCGCACGCGCGCGTGTTTTCCCAGATCACCACAAACGGCCGTTCGTTGAAGTCGATCGCTTGGTTCATAGCAGACCTCTCGTGCGCGCCCACTCGGAATAGGCCATCGGCGAAATCTCGGATGGCTTGATCTCCGCGCGGCCGCCCCAGTAGACGTTGGTGTAGGTGAAGCCGATGCCGATGTCGTTGAGATGCGCGTCGATGGCGGCCTTGTGCGCCATGACGTCATCCTTCGTTTCGCCGTGCGCGACGGCCATGATGTTGACGCCGTTCAGCTCCGGACCGCCGTCGCGCCAGTAGCAGTGCGTGAGGATGGCGAATCGTCCGATCTCGCAGCCGGCTTCGATCTCGCGTCCCGGCGGTACGGCCCAGTGAAAGAGTCCGTTGAAACTGGAGACGCGTTCGTTGCCGGCCACCGGTTTGGTGTGTTCGAGGAACGTAGAAAATCGTCCGATGACGCCGCGCCGGTCGAGATCCTCAGCGATTCCGAAGAAGGTGCTCGGATGGATTCCGGCCACGAGCGCGCGGCTCTCCCACATCGCGCCGCCGATTTCATTCGGCGCGAAATCGGCCTTGAGCACAGAGAGCACGTTCCACTCGCGCTCGGAGAGATCGACGACGGCCGGCTGCGTTGCCCTCGCCGGCTCCGCCGACATTTCGCCGGCACGCATCCCTTTGCGACGCATGTGGCCGACGCCGAGGACGAAGGCGCGCAGGACAGGCATGACGCGGTACTTCTCCGCGCCGATCTGCTGGCAGAGAAATTCGAGATGCCCGTCGACCGAGAATCCGGCCGGCACTTTCAGCGTGGTCCAAAGCCGCCATTCGCTGCGGCCGTTCTCGCCGTTGCGGATGACGACGTGGCCGGAGAAGGGATCGTGCGAGGCGATGTAGTCGAAGGCTGCATTCACACGCGATTCATCGATCTTCCACGCGATCAGCGCGCCCTGCGCGAGGTTCGTGGCCAGGAGCGTCTGCCGCACGCGGCGAATCGTTCCCGCTTCGAGCATGGTCCGGATGCGCTCCACGACGGTCGGCATCGGCAGCCCGGAGAGCTCGGCGATCGTGCGCATCGGATCGCGAACGAATCCGCGCACGCGATCCTCGGAGACCTCCAGAATGCGCCGGTTGATCGGATCGTGCGGCGATACCGGGTTTTCCTCGATCTCGAGCGCGCTCATTCCGGCGCTCCGGAGATGACCTCGGAATCCAGCAGGTAGCAGCCGGGATCCGATTGCCAGTAGTCGCCCGTGGCCGCTTCGGCGCGCGCGCGGAAGTTTCCGTTGCACACCGGCAACCACTGGCAGGTCGCGCAACGGCCTTTCAGCAGCGGCTTGCGGTCGCGCAGGCTGCTGAGAAGCTGGACGCGCTCGTCGGTCCAGATCGCCGAAAACGGCCGCTCGCGAATCGAACCGATCGAATGCGACGACGTGAACTGATCGGGATGCACGATCCCGAAACTGTCGACGCAGGCGATGGCGATGCCGGAGCGGTTGCCGCCGTTGTTGCGCATCAGCGAGAGCGCTTCATCGGCGCGCTGCGGATCGCGGTCGAGCAACCAGTAATAGATAAAGGGCGCGTCGGCGTGATTGTCGACCGTCATGACTTCGATCTCGCGTCCGGCCGCGTTCCACGCCTCGACCTGATTGAGCAGCTTGTCCATCAGCGCGCGTTTCTGCGGCGGCTCGAGATCGATGCCGGAGAGATACGAGCCGCGGCCGGAGTAGACCAGGTGATAGAGGCAGAGGCGGCCGATGCCTTCATCCTCGACGACGCGGAAAACGCTGTCGATCTCGTCGAGGTTGTCCTGCGTGACGGTGAAGCGAACGCCGACGCGGATGCCGGCGTCGCGGCAATTGCGAATGCCGCGGATGGCATCGCGAAACGCGCCGACTCGCCCGCGCATGCGGTCGTGCCGTTTCTCATCGCCGTCGACGCTGATGCCGACGTACGTGACGCCGATGTCGGCGATGCGCCTCGCCTTCTCCGGCGTGATCAGCGTTCCGTTCGTCGAAAACGTCACACGCACGCCGAGGGATGTGGCGTAGGCGGCGAGGTCGAAGATGTCGGGACGGACCAGCGGTTCGCCGCCCGAGATCAGCAGCGCCGGCACGTTCATCAGCGCCAGGTCCTCGATCATCGCCCGCGCCTCGGCGGTGGTCAGCTCGTTCGGGAACTTGAGCGTTTCCGCGTCGGCGTAGCAGTGAACGCATTCGAGGTTGCAAGTCTTGGTCGCGTTCCAGACCACGACCGGACCGTTGCCGGGACGCGCGCCCGTGGTCTGGTTGGCGGATTGATAGCGCAGCCGGTCGCCAAAGTAAGAAGAGCCGCCGAGAAGTTTCGTCACACTGATCATCGGTATCTCCGTTCGTCGGAAAGCATCATCGGACCGCGCCGAACAGAGCGACGTGATGGGATCTACGGCTCGTTGTGATACGCAACACATTGGCCGCGAACATGGAGCCGTGACAGCGGTCATCGCGCGATTTCGCTGCGCCGCATACGTTGTCGGTCGAAAGGAGTGACCATGTTCGACCGTAAGAAATCGTTCTCGAATTTCGCGTGGGTCTTCGCCGTCGGAGCCGTTGCCGGCGCCGCCGCCGCGCTGCTCTATGCACCGATGACCGGCCGCAAGATGCAGAAGAAAGTCAGCGACATCACGGAGAAGGTGATCGACAAAGTCGATGACTTCAAGGGTGCCGTGAAGAGCTTCGCGACTGCGTAGTTGGGTGTCGGCTGTCGGCTGTCGGCTGTCGGCTGTCGGGAGGTGGCGTGACGAAGCGCGTCTCCAATCTCCTGCGCTGACAGCCGACACGAACATCGATACGCGCGCGATCCCCCCGACACCCGACACCCGACACCCGACACCCGACACCCGACACCCGACACCCGACACCCGACAGCAAATCACACGCAACTGTGACACCCGTCATCCATGCAGCAGCGCGCCCCGTTCAACGCTGCCTGCATGAACAGCCTTCTCATTCTCGCCGTCGGATTCGGCGCCGCATTCGGCACCACCGCCGCCTGGTTTCCGCAGGTCGGCCGCACCTGGAACACGCGCAGCGCCCGCGACTTCTCGTGGGGCTACCTCTTCCTCTTCATGATGGGCGTCTTCCTCTGGACGATGTACGGCGTCCTGCGCCATGACGTCGTCGTCATCGTCGCCAACGGCGTCACGCTGCTGCTGGTGATGTCGGTCGGACTCGTCAAAGCGCGCGAAAACCGGGAGTGACATCCATCACCGCGACGGGTGATTTCGAACGCCGACCGCTGCGACAAACGTCCCTATATTTCCGTGACGAGGAGTCTCTATGCCGACGCCCTACAACCTCGACGTTCACAACGACTGCGCCGACTGCGACGTTCACATGGACCGCACGTTCTGCAACATGGGTCCGGAGACGATGAAGGAGCTCGACTCGATCAAGTTCACCGGCATCTATCCGAAAGGCTCGCTCCTCTTCGTGGAAGGCGAACAGCCGCGCGGCGTCTTCATCCTCTGCAGCGGCCGCGCGAAACTGACGACGTCATCGTCGGAAGGGAAGACGCTCATCGTCAAAATCGCCGAAGCCGGCGAAGTCCTCGGCGCGAGCGCCACGATCCTCGGCAAGCCGTACGAAGTGTCCGCGGAAACGATCGAGCCGTCGCAATTGAATTTCATCAAGCGCGAAGACTTCGTGCGATTCCTCCAATCGCACGTCGAAGTGTGCATGCACACCGCGCAGCAACTGAGCGAAAAGTATCAGTCGGCACAACGCGAAATCCGCTCCCTCGGCCTATCGCAAACGACGTCGGAAAAACTGGCCCGATTGCTCCTCGACTGGTCCGCCAAAGGCGGCGAGCAGACGCCAAAAGGAACGCGCCTGACCATTCTCCTCACGCACGAAGAAGTCGCACAGATGATCGGCACGACCCGCGAAACCGTCACCCGCATCTTCAGCGATTTCAAGAAACGCCAGATCATCGAAGTGAAAGGCTCGAGCGTCTTCATCCTGGCGAAGGGCAAGCTCGAAGCAATGATCGGCGGCGCGTAGAGGGCGTGCGATACTCGCGATCGTGAACTCGGTCGAGATCGTCGTCGAGAAACATGACGACGGATACATTGCCTATCCGATCGGAATGCGCGGCATCGTCGTAGGCGAAGGCGATACCTATGACGAGGCACTGGCCGACGTCCGCTCGGCAATTCAGTTTCACGTCGAGACATTCGGTGCTGACGCGTTCCCCGAAACGCCCACTGCGAGTTGAATCCGCAGCCGGTGTGGCACAGACACTCTTGTCTGTGCTGGTGAGGCTCGCGTAACTGGAAAATGAAACCGCTCTAAAGGATCAGGCGATCTATCTTGCCAAAGCACAGACAAGAGTGTCTGTGCCACACAAGCCGCTTATCGCACGATCGTCTCTTCGCGACGCGGTCCCGTCGAAATGATCGACGCCGGACACTCCACCTCATCCTCGATGAAGCGGACGTAATCCTTCGCCGCATCCGGCAGATCGTCGTACGACGTGATGCCGACCGTCGGCTGGTTCCAGCCTTTCAGCGTGCGGTACTCCGGCTTGTAGTCGTGATGCGCGACCGCGAATGCCGGGAACGTCTTCCAGAGCTCGCCGCGGACGTTGTAGCCGATGCAGACCTGGATCTCCTCGAACTCGTCGAGTACGTCGAGCTTCGTCAGCGCGATCGCGTCGAGGCCGTTCAGCATCGCCGACGTGCGGAGGACAGGCAGGTCGAGCCAGCCGGTGCGCCGCGGACGTCCAGTGACCGTGCCGAACTCATTGCCGCGCGCGCGGAGATGCTCGCCGTGCGCGTCGTTCAGCTCCGTCGGGAAGGCCCCGCCGCCGACGCGCGTCGTGTACGCCTTGGCCACGCCGATCACGCGATGGATGTGCTTCGGCGCCACGCCCAGTCCCGTGCAGACGCCGCCGACGACCGTGCTCGATGACGTCACGTACGGATACGTTCCGTGATCGATGTCGAGCATCGCCCCCTGCGCGCCTTCGAACATCACCTTCTTTCCGGCCCGGATCTGTTCGTTGATCAGAATCGTGCCGTTGGTGATGCGGTCGGCCAGCACCTCGCCGTAGCGCGTGTAATCGTCGTAGAGCTTCTGCGCGTCGTAGCCGTCCTTGCCGTAAACCTTCAGCACAGGATTCTTTTCCGCGCACGCGAACGCGATGCGGTCGCGCAGCACGTCGGGATCGAGCAGGTCCGAAACGCGGATACCGTAGCGGCTCACCTTTGTCTCGTAGGCCGGACCGATGCCGCGTCCGGTCGTGCCGATCTTCCCCGCGCCGGCCGCTTCCTCGCGCGCCTGATCGAGCGCCTTGTGATACGGCAGGATCACCTGCGCGGAGTCGCTGATCTTGAGGTTGGTATCGATTACCACACCAAGCGCGCGCAGCTTCTCGATCTCGTCGAGCAGCGCCTCGGGATCGATGACCATCCCGTTGCCCAGGATGCAGAGCTTGTCGGGATGGAGAATGCCGGAGGGGATCAGCCGCAGCGCGAAATGCTTCTCGCCGAATTTGACGGTGTGGCCGGCGTTGTGCCCGCCCTGATAGCGAGCCACCACGTCGAAGGTTTCGCAGAGAAGATCGACGATCTTCCCCTTCCCTTCGTCGCCCCACTGCGCGCCGATGACAGCCAGGTTCTGCATGCGGCGCGGAGACTAGCACAGCCCCTCGGTTCGCAATTTGCTGACGCGGGTCTATAGTTCCGACGCGCGAGGAATCACATGGATTTGCACAACATGACCGCGACCGCCCCCCAGCCCATCTATTCGCCGACTCCGGTGCCGGTCGAGCAGTTCATCGACGGCATCCGCGAGATGTCCGCGGGGCTGATCACCAAGCAGAAGATCTACGACTTTCTCGCCACGTACGAGATCCGTTCCGAGGATCTGGAGCGCTACAAAATGTGGCTGCCGGATCGCCACACGCGCAACAAAGTCTTCCGCAACGACATGATCGAGGCCATGGTGATCTGCTGGCCGATCGGCGCGATCACGCCGCTGCACACACACAACGGACAGCTCGGCTGGATGACGATGGTCGAGGGGAAACTGATCGTCGAAAACTACAAACAGCTCGGCTGCAACCGTCCCGAAAATCAGCAGGTCGTGGGCATGGACTGCCTCGCCGGAGCCACCCGCATCGACATGCAGAACCTCGGCACGGAGCTGGTCGTCCCCGGCGGTCCGCTGAACACGGTCGACAAAACGCAGACCATCCATCGCATCAAGAATCTCGAAGAGTGGAACGAGCGCGCGGTGAGCGTCCACGTCTACTCGAAGCCGATCGATTCCTGCGTCGTCTTCGACATCGAAGGAGGCAAGTGTTTTCGCAGAGACCTGAAGTATGACAACGAGCCGTAGCTGTCATCCTGAGCCGCCGGAGGCGTTGGAGCGCGAAGCGCGGAACGCCGGAGGACGGCGAAGGATCTCAAGTTGCGCAACTCCTGCTGAAACCCTCGGGATTCAACGTAATTTGGGAAGCTTGAGATCCTTCGCCGTCCTGCGGCGTCTCCGCCTGCGGCTACGCGCCTCCGGCAGCCTCAGGATGACAGGAGAGACCTAAATGCCCGCCACCGCCATCCACCACGTCCAGCTCGCAATGCCGCGCGGCGAAGAAGAACGCGGCCGCGCGTTTTACCGCGATCTGCTCGGCCTCACCGAAATCCCCAAACCTGCCACGCTGCACGAACGCGGCGGTCTCTGGTTCGAAATCGGCGCGCTCGAACTTCACCTCGGCATCGAAGACGACTTCCGTCCCGCGAAAAAAGCGCATCCGGGATTGCTCGTCGATGATCTTTGCGACTTGGTCAAACGCCTCGAAGCCGCCGGTTACGCGACGAAGCCCGACCACCTGCTCGAAGGTTACGACCGCGCCTACGTTCACGATCCGTTCGGCAACCGCATCGAGTTGCTCGAACGGAAGCACTAATCCGAGGAGAAATTCATGTCGTTAGTTTCCACGCTGCAAACCGAGCTCGATCAGATGTCCGCCGCCGGCACGCTCAAACGCGAGCTGTTGATGAAATCGCCGCAAGGGGCGGTCGTCGACGTCGAAGGCATCGGCGAAGTGATCATGCTCACCTCCAACAATTACCTCGGGCTGGCCGACCATCCCGCCATCGCCGAGGCGGCGGAGAAAGCCGAGCGCGATTACGGCTACGGCCTGGCCTCGGTGCGCTTCATCTGCGGAACGCAAACGATCCATCGCCAGCTTGAAGAGCGCATCGCAAATTTCTTCGGCACCGAAGACACGATTCTCTACGGCTCCTGCTGGAATGCGAATGAAGGACTCTTCCAGACGGTCGCGCTCGAGCAGGACGCGATCATTTCCGACGAGCTGAATCACGCCTCGATCATCGACGGCATCCGCCTGGCGAAGGCGAAGAAGGAACGCTACAAAAATCGCGACATGGCTGACCTGCGCCGCGCCCTCGAAGCGACACGCGATTCGCGCAACAAACTCATCGTCACCGACGGCGTCTTCTCGATGGAAGGCTCGCTCGCGCCGCTGCCGGAAATCGTCGACATCGCCGCCGAATACGAAGCGTTCCTCGTCGTCGACGATTCGCACGGCACGGGCGTCCTCGGCAAAACCGGACGCGGCACCGGCGAAGAGCTGGGCGTCTTCAACAAAATCGCCGCGCACACGTCGACGCTCGGCAAGGCCCTCGGCGGCTCCCACGGCGGCTTCACCACCGGACCGAAAACACTCGTCGACTACCTCCGCCAGAAGTCGCGTCCCTACCTCTTCTCCAACACGCTGCCGCCGGCCGTGGTGATGGGATCGCTGGCCGCCTTCGATCTGCTGGAAAACGACACGAGCTTCGTCACGCGCCTGCACGAAAACACTGCCTACTTCCGCCAGCAACTCACCGCGCGCGGTGTGGCCGTGCGCGAAGGAATCCACCCGATCGTCCCGATCATCATCGGCGACACTGCCAAAGCGATCGCCATCTCCGCCAAGCTCCTGAAGCGCGGCATCTACGTCTCCGGCTTCGGCTTCCCCGTCGTCCCCCAGGGCGCCGCCAGACTGCGCTGCCAGATCAGCGCCGCCCACACCCGCGAACACCTCGACCGCGCCATCGAAGCAATCGTGGAAGTTGGGCGAGAGTTCGGGGTGGTTACCTAGCCGTAGCAGGGCGGCGTCGAAAGCGCCGTCATCTGGTCGAAGGCGGCGTCGCCGATCGTCCCTTTCCAACGCCACATCACACCGTCGTTCGATTCGAGATCGACGTCGATCGCCGTCCCCGCTTCGATAAGGATCGGCGACTGCAGCGGGAGAAAAACATGCTCCCAATTCGTGCCCGGGACTTCGTTCGAAAGTTCAATTCCATCGACCAGCGTGGCGCGGAACCAGCCGGCGAAGCCGTACATCCGGCCGCCACGCGCCGCAGTGAAGTGAACGCTGCCGGCGACGTCGGGGCTCGCGATGGTGGCGAGATCCGCCGCGATCACCATCGCCGGCGTCGCGAGAAACGAATCGCGTCCGACATTTCCGACGAAAACGATGTTCGACGCGAAGACCGCGAGCGCGGAGAGATCGAATCCGTACGGCCTGCTCGTCCACCAGCTCACGCTGCGCTCGTAGATGGAGGCGTCATCGACCGGTACGAGATACAGATCGACCCGCCGCGGGATGATCACCGCATCCGGCTTCAGAAGCCGCGCCCGCGCGTCGATCACGCTGCTCAGAATGCGCTCATCGAACGCGAATGCGCCGAGGGTTTCGGTCACGAGAACGTCCGCAGGTTCCGGCACTTCCACCTTCGTGGAACGTTCGTGGAACACCTGGATCCGATCGGAGTATCCAAGCTGTCTGCTCAGAAATGACGCCAGATCAGCCGTATGCGTAGCATCGATCGCAAACACGCGCCGCGCACCCGCTTCGTACGCGAAAAACGAAAGGATTCCCGAGCCGGCGCCGAGGTCGAGGACGACGCTGCCGGGTGAGACGGCGCGGCGAATGGCCTCGCGAAAGGCATTCGTCCGGATCTCGTCCTGCAGCAGCCCGCGATGGATTTCGAGCATTACCGCGCGTACGCCAACCCATCCGGCACGTTCCCGGTGTCGATGAGGTGCCTGACCGAAAACGTCGACGTGTCGATCACTGCCACTTTCTTCGCGCCCGCGCACGCGACGAACGCATGCTTCCCATCCGGCGCCATGAGAATCCCCGACGGTCCCTCGGGCGTATTGACCGACTTGATGATCTCCTTCGTGCCCGCGTCGTAAACGTTCACCACGTTCGACTCCGGATCGGAGACGAGCACGAACTTCCCGTCGGGCGTGAACTTCACGCGATTGGCCAGCTTCGTCGTCGTCGGCAGCGTCTGCGCCACCGTGCGCGACTTCGGATCGATGATCGAGATGCCGCCGTTCGGCGCGCGCGAGGCCACCCACAACTCCGACCCATCCGGCGCGAGATCGATCCCTTCCGGCCCCTGCACCACCGGAATCTGTTTGAGAAGGATGGTTTTCGGCGCGCCGCGGAGATCGAAGACCGTGACGCTGTTCGATCCGATGTTGGCCGTGTAGAGCGTCGTCTCCCCCGGCGCGACGACGATCATGTGCGTGACCTCGGCGCCGCTCCCGCTGATGAAATCGATCGCATCCTTCGCCGCGTCATACCGCGCCACCACCCTGCTCCCCTCGGCCGTAAACCAGAATCGCGACCCCACCGCGACGATCCCATGCGGCCGCAACAATCCCGGCAACGTGAACCGCCGCAACTGCTTCCGCGTCGGCACATCAATGACCGAGAGCGTCGTCCCCGGACTCGGCGCCGTCCCGTAATTGGCGACGACCGCAATCTTCCCATCATCCGACACCGCCACCTCATGCGGCCCCTCACCAGTAACGACGGTGCCGAGGGTCTCGAAGGATGCCGCATCAACAAACTGCAGCGTAGCGTCCGATTTGTTGAGGATCAGCAGCGTATCCGCGTGCGCTGCGACGGTGGCGAAGAGGAGGGCGATGGCAAGCCGTTTCATGAAACTTAGTATGCCATCAGCGGCGACGACCTTGAAATGCAAGTCAGCGGACCTAGTGAACGGCTTATTCCTAAATAGCTTCGACATCGTTTGTGGTTCCGTTACTGCGTTCCAATCGCACTCTCAGGGGCCGCATTTTCCAGACCACCGTTGTCTCACGGACGAACTTTGTGCAAAAACCTCACTGTCCCATGCACAGGGACCGTAGAATGGAAGGATGCCTAATACAACTCACGCGGCTAACACGCGCGGCTCTGAATGGCGTCGGTGGGATCCGCACATCCATGCCCCCGGAACGCTAGCCGCCGATGGCTTTGACGACCGGTGGGAAGACTACTGTCACGCGATCGAAACTAAGACGCCCACGGTCGAAGCACTCGGTATCACCGATTACATGTGTTTCGAAACGTACCGCAAGGTGCGCGAATATCACGACCGTGGCCGGATGAGCAATGTAAAACTCATTTTCCCGAATATCGAGATGCGCCTCGGTGTCAAACCTGAGAAAGGAGCGGGGGTGAATATTCACCTCCTATTCTCTCCTGACGACCCGGAGCACGAACAGCAGATCGAGCGCGTGCTAAGTCGATTGACCTTCAAGTTTCAAGACTCGCTATATGGTTGTTCGATCGTAGACCTTAAACGGTTGGGGCGAGATTTTCGAGCGGATCAAAAACTGCCTGACGCGGCCGCGTTACAAATCGGCGCACACCAATTCAAAGTTTCACTGGATCAGCTCCAAGAGATGTTTGAGAAGAATGCGTGGGTGAGAGCCAACTGCCTAATTGCGGTAGCCGGGAGCAGCAACGATGGTACAGCCGTACTCCAAAAGGATGCATCGTTCGCAGCATTGCGCCAAGAGATCGAATCCTTCGCAAACATCATCTTCTCAGCCACTCCGTCGCAAAGAGACTTCTGGCTTGGCCGCCACCCAGCCTTCCCGCGCGAAGCGATCACCCGAACTTATCGGTCTCTCAAGCCTTGTCTTCACGGGTGCGATGCTCATTCGGTCGCTAGGATTCTCGCGCCCGAGGGCGACCGATTCTGCTGGCTTAAAGGTGACCCGACGTTTGAAACGCTTCGACAGGCAGTGATCGAACCTGAACAACGTGCTTGGATCGGACCGTCTCCGCCCTCCGGCGCTCCACAGTCTTATTGCGTGGATTCCGTTGTGGTGCGCAACGCAACATGGTTGCATGATCCAAACGTCCAACTAAATAGTGGGATAGTTGCGATCATTGGCGCTCGCGGATCAGGCAAGACTGCATTGGCGGACATGATCGCCGTCGGCGGCGGTTATGAAACCGACTCGATGGGGATATCTTCATTTCTCCATCGTGCGTCGCATCCACGGCCTCTCCTTGGGAACGCAGATACCGCCCTTTGCTGGGCTGATGGTTCTCGCAGCGAGGCACGACGTCTCTCTTCTCAGCCTAGCTCATCGCAGCCGGAAACAAGCCCCGACGTGAGCTATCTGTCTCAGCATTTCGTCGAAACTTTGTGCTCGTCGTCCGGTCTGGCAACGCAGTTGCGCACCGAGATCGAGCGAGTGATCTTTGATGTCACGCCTCAGATTGAACGGCTGGGCGCGTCCTCGTTCGCTGAACTCGCAGAGTTTGCGCTCGCAGCGATACAAGACGACCGAAACCAAGCTCTTGACACTCTCCGTGCAATCAGCGCTCGAATCGCGAGTGAGGAGACGGCTCGTGAACAGCTTCCGGTCCTGAAAGAACGACAAAAGAAGTTGCGCGACGACTTGATTAAATGGCAGGCGCAACTTGCTGATCTCATCCCGAAAGGTGAGGAGGAGCGGTCCAAGAAGCTAGCGGAAGCACAGCTATGGGTGTCTCGAAGCGAGACCCGCGTAGAGGCGCTTGGAAAGCGGATTCAGACGCTCAAAGATTTAGCGTCCCGAACTAGTCAGATCAAGATGGTTCGCGAGCCGGAGAGGCTGGCGGTAATGAAAATCGAGTTTGCCGCCGCGGCACTCGACGAGACGGATTGGCTAACCTTTCGGATGGATTTTGTGGGTGATGTCGAATCTATCGTTGCCGATAAACTCGCCGAGTGTGACCGCCTGCGAACAATAGCAATAAGCGGCGATGCGAAAGAACCGACCGATGCTGGCGTTCCACGAATAGACTGGCCGCTGGAGAAGTTGAGGCAGTATCGAGACCGGCTGAAGGCCGAAGTTGGCAGCGATGTTCAGAAGCAAAAGCGCTATTCGGAACTGGAGAAAGCGATCCGGGAGCATCAACAGTCGCTGACTCGTACGACTGCCTCAATCGAACACCTCGAAGGTGCTTCAGAACGGATAAGAAAGGCGAGCATTGAGAGGCGCCTTGTCAACGTTAGCGCATTCGAAACCATAGCTCGCGAGGAGTCGATTTTGAGACGTCTTTACGCGCCCCTCGCGACTGTACTCGCGTCATCGACTGCGTCTTTGCGAAAGATGAAGTTCGATGTTATCCGGTCCGTGGACATTGACGATTGGTCGGATACGGGAGAGCGGCTGCTGGATCTTCGTTTGAGTAGCGGCGTACGTGGTCGAGGCAGGGTCAAAGAGCTTGCTACCACACATTTACTAAATGCCTGGACCTCCGGCGCCCCAGAAGATGTTGCAACGGCGATGGAATCTTTCATCACCAATTTCAAGGACGATTTGGATCGGGCGCGCCCACGCAACAAGGGCGAAGAACGAGCACGCTGGCACCAAGAAATAGCGAATTGGCTTTTCGATGTGTCCCATATCCAGCTCTCCTACACGATCACATATGACGGCATTGCCATCGAGCAGCTATCGCCCGGGACTAGAGGTATCGTGCTTCTCCTCCTATATCTGGCGATTGACACCAGTGACCGTCGACCCTTAATCATCGATCAGCCGGAAGAGAATCTCGATCCCCGATCGGTATTCGAAGAACTGGTTCCTCATTTCAAAGAAGCTCGAAAACGACGCCAGATCATAATCGTCACGCATAACGCTAACTTGGTGGTTAACACCGATGTGGATCAAGTGATATTCGCCAGCTCCGAGATTGTCGAAGATGGATTGCCGACAATCTGTTACCGCGCAGGTTCCCTCGAAAGCCGAGAGATCCGCGATGTAGTTTGCATGACTCTCGAAGGTGGAGAAGACGCTTTCCGCGAGCGCGAGAGGCGATATAGGTTGCGATGGGATTGAGGTCCGACGAGTGAGCAAATACGAGAGCACGCCTTCGATTTTGCCGACAGCGATGGACTTTGGAGGCAGCATCCCCGATCGTAGTTGGCGGGATCGTCGAAGAAGCGATGCGTACTGGCGGCACTACACAGACGGCCAGGTCGAATGTCAAAGCCCGATGAAGTTCGGCTCCGGCTGAATCTCCACCCCAAACGCCTCCCGCACACCACCCTGAATCATCCTCACCAGTTCCAACACCTCGGCCGCCGTTCCTCCACCCCGGTTGATGACGGCCAGCGTGTGTTTGGACGAGAGTCCGACGTTGCCGTGGGTGAAGCCTTTGTGGAATCCGGAGTGTTCGATGAGCCAGGCGGCGGAGAGCTTGATCTGGTCCCCTGAGGGGAAGTGGGGGAGGTTTTTCGTGCCGGCGCGGACGAGCAGGTCGTCGAATTGGGTGGGCGTGACGACGGGGTTCATGAAGAAGGAGCCGTCGCTGCGGGTGTCGGGGTCGTTCGGATCGAGGACCATCCCCTTTCGTTTGCGGATGGCGATGACGGCTTCGCGCACGGCGCGCAGGTCGTGGAGATCGACGGCGCGCTCGTCGAGGTAGGTCTGTAACTCGGGATAGCGAATCGTGGCCGCGCCGCCGGGGCGGAGGCGGAAGGTCACGCCGACGACGACGTAGCGATCCTTCGCCGCGCTTTTGAAAATGCTTTGGCGGTATCCGAAGCCGCATTCCCAGTTCGTCAGCGTCACGACGCGGCCGGTGTCGCGCTCGATCACTTCCACGCGGATGATCGTTTCGCTCACGTCCTGTCCGTACGCGCCGACGTTCTGGATCGGCGTGGCGCCCGTCAGGCCCGGGATGCCGGAGAGGCATTCGATGCCCGCCCAGCCGCGCTGCACGGCGAAGGCGACGAAGTCGTCCCACCTCTCCCCTGCCGCGACGTACACGTTCACGGCCTCGGCATCTTCATCGCGGACGGTGATGCCGCGCAGGTCGATCTGCAGGACGACGCCGTCGAATCCTTCGTCCGCGATCAGCACGTTGCTGCCGCCGCCGAGGATGAAGAGCGGCTCGTTCTGCGCGGCGGTCCAGGAGAGCGCTTCGCGGATCTCGTCGACGCTTTCGGCGCGGATGAAAAGCTTCGCCGGACCGCCGATGCCGAGGGTGGTGAAGGGGGCCAGCGGGACATTCCGTTGCAGCCGGCGCGGCGCAACACTCTGCAACGACTGCGTCATCGCCGTTGCATTGTGCATCATCGCTGCCTGAGAATGCGGCGCATGTCAAACATCGCCGTCGCGGAAAAGCAGTGGTTCGGCCATCCTCGGGGACTGGCAACGTGCTTCTTCACCGAGATGTGGGAGCGCTTCAGCTACTACGGTATGCGCGCGCTGCTGATCCTCTACATGGTGGCGCCGGTCGACAAAGGCGGGCTGGCGTTCTCGACGGAAAAGGGCGCGTCGATCTACGGCTGGTACACGATGGGCGTTTACGCGATGTCGGTGCCCGGCGGTTGGGTCGCGGACAAACTCCTCGGCCTGTATCGATCGGTCCTGCTCGGCGGAATCATCATCGCCGCGGGCCATTTCATGATGGCCTATCCGTCGCTGCCGACGTTCTACGCTGGCCTGATCTCGATCGTGATCGGGACCGGACTTCTGAAGCCGAATGTGAGCGGCATCGTCGGAACGCTCTACTCGAAAGAAGACGTCCGCCGCGACGCCGGCTTCTCGATTTTCTACATGGGCATCAACCTCGGCGCGTTCATCGCGCCGCTGATTTGCGGCCCGCTCGGACAGAAAATCAACTGGCACTACGGCTTTGGCGCGGCGGGCGTGGGCATGACGCTCGGCGTCATCCAATACATGGCCGGCAAGAAGTACATCGCGCCGGGACTGGCCCGTCAGGAGAAGAACGAAGCGGACGAACGCGCGGCCGAGCGTGCCGAGGGGCGCCCGACGTCGTTCACGCGGGAAGAGTGGCGGCGGATCAGCGTGATCGCGATCCTGTTCGTCTTCTCGATGCTGTTCTGGGGCGCATTCGAACAGGCGGGATCGAGCTTGAATCTTTTCGCCGACCGGCTGACGCGTTTGAGCTTCCTGCAGTGGAACTTCCCGTCGACTCTCTTCCAATCGGTGCAGCCGTTTTTCGTGATCATCTTTTCGCCGATCTTCGCGTGGCTGTGGCTGCGGATGGGGAAACACGAACCGTCCAGTCCGACGAAATTCGGATTCGGTCTCTTCTTCGTCGGACTGAGCTTCCTGCTGCTGGTCCCCGGAGCAGCGATCGCACAACAGCAGGGAATCAAGGTCAGCCCGATGTGGCTGATCATCGTTTACCTGCTGCAGACGTTCGGCGAGCTGTGTCTGAGTCCGGTCGGCCTGTCGATGGTGACGAAGCTCGCGCCGCCGCGGATCGTCGGTCTGATGCTGGGCGTGTTCTTCCTGTCGATCTCGTTCGGCAACAAGCTGGGCGGCTATTGCGCCGGCTTCTTCGATCGGCTGCCGCTGCCGAAACTCTTCGGCGCCGTGTCGGCGACGACGCTCGTCGCGGCGTTCATTCTGTTCCTGCTGGTGAAACCGATCCGGAAGTTGATGGGCGGGGTGCACTAAAGCTGTTTACGTCCCGCTCCACGCCGGCTTGCGTTTTTCGGTGAAGGCGATCAGGCCTTCGTTGGCGTCGTTCGTATTCATCAGCTCATCGAGGTAGAGCCGCTCGACGGCGGCGAGGCGTTCGTCGAAATCGGCGCTTTGCGCGAGGCGGAAAGCGCGTTTAGCGAATCGCAGCGATGACGCGCTTTGTTTGTACAGCCGCTGCAGCCATTCGTCAGCGCGCGCGTCGAATTCGGCGAGCGGAAAGATGGCGTTGACGAGGCCGAGGCGTTCCGCGGTGGCGGCGTCGATGGCGTCGCCGGTCAGAAGGAGCTCCAGTCCCTTGCGCGGCGCCGTCTGACGGGAGAGTTGATAGGCAGCCACCGGAGGAAAAACGCCGAGGTTGATTTCGGGCTGGCCGAACTTGGCGCGGTCAGAAGCGAGGACGAAATCGCACGCGAGCGCGAGCTCGCATCCGCCGCCGAGCGCGGCTCCGCGCACGATGGCGACGGTGACGACGTCGAGCTTCGCCAGCATGCGGAAGCAATCGTGAAAACGCTCCAGCATCGCCGCGATGCGATCGCCGAGGTGATCCTGAACGCTGGCGCCGGCGGAGAAGGCTTTGTCGCCCTGCGCGTCGATGATCAGCGCATGCTTGTCGGATTTCAGGCTGGCGATGGCGTCGCGCAGCTCTTCGAGCATGGCGATGTCGAGAATGTTCAGCGGAGGATCGGCGAGCGTGATGCGGTAGGCGTTCGCGTCGGAGGTGACGGTGATCTTGGGCATGGCGCAGGGATGATAGCTGTCATCCTGAGGCTGCCGGAGCCGGGAGCTGCGAAGCAGCGGAACGGCGGAGGACGCCGAAGGATCTCAAACTTCCCAAGCTGCGTTGAATCCCAGTGCGTTTCAGCCGGAGTTGCGCAACTTGAGATCCTTCGCCGTCCTGCGGCGCTTCGCCTTCGGCTCCGGCGCCTCCGGCGGCTCAGGATGACAAACCTACCGCGCTGCGCGGTGGCGCGGCTGCGGGGGGAGCGGCTTGGTCGACCAGATCTCGAGCGAGTAATCGGTGAGGAAGTAGAACGTTCCCGGTTGCGTGGCGACGAAGCGGCCTACCGCTGGTGAAGCGATCGACGGCGTTGGCGAGAGGATAGACGGCGATCCGTTCATGAATTGCGGCGAGAACTGGCGGCCGGTGAGCGCGAGGCATCCACCGTCCGCGCGGAGATGCTGATCAACGTAGGTCACGCCGCTGGCGGGATCGGTGACGTAGGACGTCAGCGGTTCGCCGGTCTTCGCCAAATCGGACGGCGAATACGTGTAGAGCTTTTCGCCGAGGACGTAGACGGTGTTGTTGGCGAAGGCGATGGCGCGCGGCGGCTGGGAACCTTCGGATGCCCGGCTGACCAGCACCGCGGGATGCGCGGGATCGCTGATGTCGACGACGCGCACTTCGTTCGGCAGCTCGGTGAGGACGTAGGCGCGCGTGCCGCTGGTGACGACGTCGCGCACGAAGCCGGTCATCGTCGCCGTCTGCGCGAAGGCCGACTTCGGATCGAAGATGATCGTCTTTCCTTCGCAGCCGCTGCTCTGGCAATTGATGGCGATCGAGGCCCAGGCCGCGCCGCCGGCGGATGCGATCGACGGCGGCAAGTCGGAAGTCTGGTTGATCGTCGACGTCGCCAGCGCGTTGCCGTCGCGGCCGTACGAAGTGACGGTGAGGTTGCTCTGGATGGTGAAGACGTTCGTGTCGCTGGCGGCGACGTCGGCGATAAGCGGCGTGCGGACGCCGCCGGTCGACTGCATCGTGTTCGTGAAGATGTCGACGTTGCGGCCGTCGAAGAAGTAGAGCCGCTGGCTGCCGGCCAAGAGCTTCTTGTAATACGCGTTGCCGTTCAGGGTGAAGAGCAGCGACGGCAGCGGCGCCGCGCCGAGGACGACCGTCGTGATGCCGTCCTCGGTGGCCAGGTCGACGACGCTGCTGTTGGCAGCGATGTGCACGGTCACCGGCGCGGCCGGCAGCGTGAACTGTCGGGTCAGCGTCTTCGTCTCGGTGTTCCAGATGAGGAGCGAGGTGTCGGTGGCTTCGAGCAGCGTCGATCCGGCGAAGGCGAGACTGCGGGCGATGCCGACGTTCGACTGCGGCAGAATCGCCGTCGTTCCGCTCCCAAAATCGGCGAGCGTGATGCCGGTGAACGTCGACACGGCCGCGATCGTCCCGTTCAGCGCGACGCCGCCGGTAGCCAGGCCGGGAACGCTGATCGTGACCGGCGTCTTCGTGAAATCGGCGGACGAAAAGTACGAAAGCAGCGTGACTTTGTCGTCGCCGCGCAACTCGGCCAGGACGAATGCCGATCCCGATCGGGCGATGAACGACGGTTTGATCGTGGACAACGGGATCTGCTGCGCAGTGGCCGCCGTCCCGAAATCGGCGGACCACAGCGTGTTGCCGGCCGCCTCGTTGAGGACGAAATAGCCGACGGTTCCGTTGAGCACGGCCGAGGCGATCGGCGCGCGGAATGTGGTCGAGGTTACGAGCGTCGGCGTCGCCGACGTGAGTGCCCAGAAGGAGGCCTTCGCGCCGGTCGTCGTGAGCAGGAAGCTGTTGCCGCCATCGCGGACGACGTCGACGTCGCTGTCCCACGACCGCGCTTGCGTCAGCGCGCCGGTGGGCGACTGATTGAATTCCGTGATGCCGCCCGACGCGCGCGCAACGTAGACCGCGCTGCCGAGGGAGACCGCCGAGGTCGCGGCGCCGGTGGCGTAGCTGCGGATCGCGAACGGCGAATGAAACGTGGTCGTGTCGTAGGTGAGAAGGCCGAGGTCGCCGCCGGCGACGTAGAGACGATTCGAAGCCGTGGCCATGCGGCCGATGCGATTCACGTTGCCGCCGCTCGGGTTGAGTTGCACGCGCCACAGTTCGACCGGCATGGCCGCGGCGGAGAGATCGAACGCGCGCACCTGGCGGTCGGCGCCGGCGGCGAAAATGGCGTTGCTGTTGATACCGGCGATAGCCGCGCCGCCGAACGAGTCGGTGGCCAACTTGGTCGCGTTGCCGCCGCCGCTGTCGATGTTGGCGAAGACGTCGGTCTGTTGTCCGTCGGAAACGTACAGACGGCCGGCGTTGACGGCGACGGCGTTAGCGGTGGGAAGCGACGTGACCGAACCGACGCCGGTCGGAATCGACGGCACGGCTATGTTGAACGACTCGACGGAGGAATCGCCGTCCGCAGCGAAGAGAACGGCGTTGCTGAGCGCGAGCGATTGCACATTCGTGCGGCTGGTGACGAAGACGGCCGGCGTCTTCGAAGGATTGGCGGGATCGAGCAGGTCCCACTGCGAAAGTCCGTTCGCCGTGGCGACGTAGAGATCGAGCGTGGTGAGGAGGAGGTCGTTGATGGTGGCACCCGCGTCGATGCCGCGCACGAGTTGCAGCGCGCGTCCGTTCTTGCGGATCACGTAGAGCGTGGCTCCGCTGCCGGCGTAGGCGATCCCGTTCGCGGCGCGCACGACGCGCGTGATCCCCGGCAACGGCAGCGATGCGATCATTGCCGGCGGATCGACGCTGCGGTCGTACAGCGAGACGCCGTACGAAGTGGCCGTCCAGAGATCGTTGCCGTCGATGGCGACGTCGAGATACGACGCGCGAAACGGCACGCTGGCGGTCTGCGTGAGGTTGCACTGCGGAAAGGCAACGACTGGGAGGAGGAGAAGAGAGACCGCGGCCGCCACACGCCCGAGCATTGGAGAGAGTTTAACGCGGCTCAGAGGTCTTGTCCGCGCGGAGACTCGCCGCGATAGCGGCTTCCGATGGTAGCGAGGGGTTCGAGCGGAGCGAGCACCCCTCGTTCGCGCGAGTGGAGAGGAATTTGTGCCGCGTCAGCGGCACGGGATGGAGTGCGACATTTTTCCAGTGCCGCTGACGCGGCACGACTCCTGGCTTCGTCCTTTTTTCGAGGGGTGTTCGCTTCGCTCTCACCCCTCGCTACCTTCTGAAACCGCTCCGCGGCGGGATGGCATCATCTACAACTGCGGGCGGAAAAAGCCCGCAACATTTTCCTTCGCCCTGTCCAACCATCCGCGCCGGAACCATTTGCGCAGCGTTACCTCTTCGCATCGCGCCAGGTCGGCGTGGAACATCGTCTCCATCTGCGCGGCGACGTCGTCGTTGTAGACGTTGATGTTCACTTCGTCGTTCAACCGGAAACTGCGGTCGTCGAAATTCGACGAGCCGATCGTCGTCCAGGCGCCGTCCACCACCATCGTCTTGGCGTGCATCATCGTCGGCTGGAATTCGAAGATGCGGATGCCGCGGCGCAGCAGCAGTTCGTAGTGCCAGCGGCTGGCCTGGCGGACGATGGGGACGTCGGTGAACTCGCCCGGCACGATCACGCGCACGTCGACGCCGCGCCGCACCGCCCCTTCCAACGCACGGATCGTGTCGGCGTCGGGGACGAAGTAGGCGTTGGCGATGTAGATCGATTTCACCGCGCTGACGATGGAGATGATGTACAGCAGTTTCACCGTCGAGCTTCCCTCGCTCGGCGACGATTTCAACACTTGCGTCAGATGCGGGCCAGTAGGAGCGAGCGCGGGAAAGTAGTCGAGCCCCGTCAGCAGCTCGCCGCGGCTCTTGACCCAGTTGTCCATGAACGCCGACTGCATCTGCGTCACCACCGGCCCTTCGACGCGCGCCACCGTGTCGCGCCAGTGGTTCTTCGCATCCGCGTCGCCGAGCCAGTCGTCCGCGATGCCGACGCCGCCGGAGAATCCGATGCGCCCGTCGACGATGAGCAGCTTGCGATGCGTGCGGTGGTTGACCGTGGAGAGCGTGTACCAGCGCAGCGGGTGGTACCACTCGAGGTCGATGCCGTTGCGGGCCATGAAGTTGACCAGCGACTTCGACATCTGTGCACTGCCGACGGCGTCGAGCACCACCTTCACCGCCACCCCGGCCCTGGCCTTCTCCGCCAGCGCCTCGGCGAACTTCCTTCCGATCTCCCCATCCCAGTAGATGTAGAACTCGAGGTTGATCGTCTTCTGCGCGTCGCGAATCGCGGTCAGCATGGCCGGAAAAATCTCGATGCCGTTCTTGAGAATGATGACGAGATTTCCCTCCGACATCGGCGATCCGGTCAGCGCATGCATCGTCTGCAGAAAGGCCAGATCGCGCACGCCGAACTGGTGCTTCATGTGGTAGCGCATCGGCAGCTTGCGCCGGATGATCGGCAGCGGCGGCCGGTGCGGATAACGCGGCGGTTTGTTCTTGCGGAAAAACATCAGCGCTTCGAAGCGATCCAGATGATGAGCGAAATCATGGCGGCGGCGACGAGAATTGCGAAGCCTAAGATGATGACGAAGATGGCGATGGCAGCGCCGGCGATCGCGCCGAACGATCGCGGCGGCTTCGTCCGGTCGCGATGCAGGATCAGCGCGTTGAGGTTGATGACGTTCTCTTCGAACAGCCAGTCGAAGATCGTTCCGGCGATGGGGACGGAGCCGAGGACCATGTCGAGGAGGATGTAGACGACCATGCGCAGGATGCGCGGCATCGGCACGCGATGGCGCAGCGCGCCGACGATGATCCACGCCGACAGGATCGCGCCGATGATTTCGCCGACGCCCGGGATGAGACTCAATCCGGCATCGAGGCCGACGCGTTTCTTCGTCCCGGGTATCGGAACCGCTTCGTCCATGAAGTAGGCGAAGCGGCGCAGGACGACGAGATCCGGCGGCAGTTTTTCGTCCGGTTCGAGCACCTCGAGGATCAGCGTCGCAGGCATGCTCATCGGTAATGCGGAGCGCGTGCCGTACTGTCATCCAGAGCCGCCGGAGGCGTTGGAGCGCGAAGCGCGGAACGCCGGAGGACGGCGAAGGATCCCCGGCTGATAACCCGGATCGGGCGGGGGAACGGCGGTCGCGCGAGCATTTTGTGGTGGCCGCCTCCGCGGCCACGAACTTCATTCGCACCGTTTACCCCGCGCAAAGCGCGGGGCTGAATTGTGATGCGCGCCTCCGCGCGCGACGCCACCGCCCTCCCGCGGTTATCAGCCGGGGACCCTTCGCCGTCCTCCGCCGCCTCGCGCTTCGCGCGATGCGGCTTCGGCGGCTCTGGGTGACAGCTAATCCCGAGGGAAACTCGGCGAATACAACACCGCGTTCAAAAATAACGGCAGCGTGCCCCGCCAGAAAAGGCGGAAGTGCGGATCGTCGGCGAAGGTGATCACCTGGCCGCGTCCGTATGGTTCGCTGACGAGGTAGATCGAGCCTTTCAAACGGTCGATCGATTCGTTCCAGGCCACGCCGGCCACTAGCGGCTTCTCCTTCGTGATCGTGACGATGTTGTCGACGGCGTGGCTGACCGGGAGGAACGCGGCCGAGCCTTCGATGAGCACGTTCGGACTGCGCGGCACGCCGAAGGTCAGGTACGAGCGGTCGTTCATCACCGTGCGGAAGGTCGCGCCGGGGACTCGGTAGTCGTTGTACAGCTCGGGCGCGGCGGGCGACTTGTCCTTGTCGTCGTCCTTTTTCTTCGGCGCTTCCCACGGCTTCAGCTTGGAGATGTCGACGTCTTTCTCGCGCAGGAAACTGCTGGCGCCTTTGATCACCACCAGCGTGCCGCCGCCGTTGAGCCACGACTTCAGCTTCTCGGCGTTCTTGCCGAAACGGTCGCCGTAGTCGCCGTCGGGAAGGACGATCACGCCGTACTTCGAGAGATCGGTGTTGCGCAGCGATTCGACGGAAAGGTTCGTGTGCGGCAGTGGCGTGTCGACGTCGAGCGTGTGCCAGAGCATGCCGTACGACGTCGGATTGACGCGCGGTCCGCCGACGAGAGCGATGCGCGGATCTTTGACGAAGTGAATCTTCGACGAGCCGAAGCTCGTCGCGCCCGTCCAGCCGGAATCGATCGGCGTGATCGCCGCGCCGGTGTCGCGGATGACGCGCTCCAGCGACGCATCGAGATCGGTCTTGTTGTTGCCTTTGAGCACGACCACCGAGCCGCGCGCGAAATTGTGATCGTTCACGCTGACCACGTCTTCGCTGACATTGAAGCGGATGCCGTCGTGCAGCATGCGGCCGGCGGCGCGATAGACGTTCGGATCGCTGCCGTCGATGATGTAGCCGTAGCGCGCGGCGCGGAATGCCGGCGGCGCGGGCGGCGCGTACGGATGCATCTCGGCGGTCACCGGCAGCGTCGTCACGTACGAATCGACGTTCATCGCCAGCGGCAGCGACCACGAGGTGAGGTCGTAGAACTCGTCCGGCTCGTCGGCATGCGCGCGTTTTTGCTGTTCTTCGACGTAGCCTTTCGTGAACACCGGCGAGCGTTCGAGCAGCGTCTGCGCCAGTCCGCCGAGCGGCTGGCGGGTGTTGATGACCACCGTGCCGGCGGGGAAGAGATGCGTGTCGATCGCATCGCTGTCGATGCGCGAGGCCTTGATCGTCAGCGGCGACGATAGCTGCGACATGGCGATCGACTGGCGCTGCAGCATCTCGACGAGCGGCCGGAAATTCGGCGAGTCGGGTTGCAGCAGGTAGGTGTTCTGCCCCGACGCCACCTGCTTGCGCATCATCTCGTAGGTGTATTGCAGCAGCCCTTCGCGGTTCTCCGAGGCCGTGCGGAGGGTGGCCATGGCGGTCGTGTAGTGGCGGGCGATGCGGTCGGCCAGCGTGTAGACCGTGCCGTCGTCGCGCATGATGGCCGAGCCTCCGCGGCTGTGGCCGGCCACTTCGTACGTCATTCCGATCGCGCCGTGCAGCGACGGCCAGGAGTCGCCGTAGCCGGGATAGAAGAGATCGAACTCCTCGCCGGTGAAGAACGTCCATCCTTTTTTCGTGAACGCTTCCGCGTCGGCGCGGCCGAATTTCTCCAGCCACGTATCGACGTCTTTCGGCAGGTTCGCGTTGACCGGCCGCGCGTCGGGCGGGAAAAAGTAGGACGACTGGTAGCCCATCTCGTGGAAGTCGACGAAGACCTGCGGATTCCACTTGCGGTACTCGGCCACACGCGCGCGCACTTCGCGCTGCGACGACCAGGCCCAGTCGCGGTTCATGTCGATCAGGTAGTGATTGAAGCGGCCGCCCGGCCACGGCTCGTTGTGTTCGAAGGCGTCGGGATTCGGATCGGCTTCCTCGCCGCGCGTGCGGATGAACCACTGCACGTAGCGCTCGCGGCCGTCGGGATTGAGCAGCGGATCGATGAGGACGACCAGGTTGTCGAGCAGGACCGCCGAATTCGGATCGGTGAGCAGTGTGTGCGCCACTTCCATCGACACTTCCGCGGACGACGACTCGTTGCCGTGCACGCCGAAGGCGAGCCAGGCGATGGCGGGCGTGCTCTTCGCGATCTCGTTCGCGCGCGCCTGCGAGGTGGCGTTCGGGTCGGTGAGCGCGGCCACGTTGGCGCGGATCGAATCGAGCGCGGCGCGATTCTTCGGCGACGTGATCACGGCCAGCATCAGCGGCCGATGCTCGTACGTTTCGCCGAACTGCTGCATCGTGATCAGATTCGACCGCGTGGTCAGCAGGTGGAAGTAGTCGAGGATGCGCGCGTGCGGCGTGAAGCGCTCGCCGAGCGTGTAGCCGAGAAATTCGTCCGGCGCGGGGATGGCGGTCTGGGCCTGCGACGAAATCGCGATCAACAGAACGAATAGACAGAGAGTGAGTCTTCTCATCATGATCTTTCAGGTTGCATCGATGGTTGGAGCGATTTTGATTCTGACTGCATTCGCGGCGCAGCAGTTCCAGCACCTCGAAACAGAGACGAAAACGTATCAGATGTTGAATCTGATCGGCGGATTCTGTTTATGCATCGCCGCGGTGGCCGTGCGGCAGTACGGATTCATCCTGCTGGAGGGGAGCTGGACGGTGGTGAGCGCGTGGGGCGTTTGGCGGGTGGTCCGGCCGCGGCAAGCGTAGAGCAGGCGTCTCGCCTGCATCCGCCGGGCGTCTCGCCCGGCGGTGGTTTCGGTGCGAGCCGAACGTGTCCCGGCTTGCAAACGCGTCCCACCTTTCACAGAAACCCCCGTCGGGCGGGACGCCGCGACGGATGCAGGCGAGACGCCCGCACTACGCGGATACACTCCTGCCCAATGCTCCCGATCGTAATCGCCGGCCCGACCGGCACCGGCAAGTCTGAGCTGGCGTTAAGAATCGCGGAAGCGATCGGCGGCGAGATCGTCAACTACGACTCGATCCAGATTTACCGCGGCTTCGATATCGGCAGCGCGAAACCGTCGGCCGAGGTGAGGGCTCGCGTGAAACATCATCTGTTTGACATCGTCGATGCCGATGAAGAGTTCAACGCCGCCGATTACGCGCGGCTGGCGCGGCAGACGATCGAGTCGATCGAGCGTCCCATCCTCGCCGGCGGTACCTTCTTCTATCTGCGCGCGCTGCTGCACGGACTGCCCGAGATGCCGGGACGCGACGAAAACGTTCGCGCGCGCATCCGCCGCATCGCGGAACGGCCGCGCGGAAACGTCTGGCTGCACCGCTGGCTATCGAAAATCGACCCGCAAAGTGGTAGAAGAATCGCCCCTGCGGACCGGCATCGCGTCGAGCGCGCGCTCGAAGTCTGGCGGGTCAGCGGGAGGCCGATCTCGGAATGGGAACGTCCGGCGGCGGAATCGGCGGGGATGGCGGCGGTGAAAATCGGACTGATGATGGAGCGGCGGCAACTGGTTGAGCGGCTGGACGCGCGCGTCGACGCGATGTACGCGGCCGGACTGATCGACGAAACGCGCGGCCTCCTGGCGCGCTATCCGCGCACGGCGCGGCCGTTCGGCGCCATCGGATATGCCGAGGCCGTGGCGGTGGTGATGGGAGAAACGGATGTTGCCGCGGCGGCGGCGGAAACGAAGCGCCGCACGCGCGCGTACGCGAAACGGCAGATGACATGGCTGAGGTCGGAGCGCAACGTGCAATGGATCGACGTCACGGTGCACGATCCCTTCGACGCCGCCATGCAGGTCATAAAGGAAATGAAGTGACGAAGACAACGATCCTCCTCATCGCGGCGATCGCGCTCGCCAGTTGCGCTCCCGCACCGGCGCCGGTCGTCGCGCCCGCTGCGCCGCAAGGCAACGACCGATTCCTCATCGATCCGCGCACCGGCTACGACGCGCAGCCCACGCCCGCAGATGCGAAGCGCTTCGACGACGCCTGGCACGCCATCCTGGCCGGCGACTACACCACTGCGCGCAAAAAGCTGGACGACGTCCGCGCCAAAGAACCGAACTACGCGCCGCTGCAACTGGCCGAGGCGGCTATCGATCTGCGGCAGGGGAAGACGGACGCTGCGCGGCTGATCGTCGAGCGCGTGCTGTCGAAACGTCCGCGCTACACCGCCGCCGCGGTTTATGCCGCGGAGATCGACATCGCCGAGAAACGGACGCGCGAGGCGTTCGACCTCTACCGCGAGATCGCATCGCGTCCCGGCGCGCCCGAATTCACCACCGAACGGATCGCCGCTCTGCGCACGACGCTCTTCGATCAACTCTTCAACGCCGCGGTGGCCGCGCCCGGCGAGGAATCGGTCCGCCTCCTTCGCGAAGCGCTGGCCGTCAATCCGGATGCGAATCCGGCGCGCATTCTCCTCGCGCAAAAACTCGTCGCGCAGCATCAGTACGACGAGGCGCGCACGGAGCTGGAGCCGATCCTCAATAGCGGCGACGTCGATCGTTCCGACGTTCAGGAAGCGCTCGCTGAAATCGACATCAGCCACGGACGCTACGAGGCCGCGATCGCTCGCTACGAACGGATCGCCAAACGCGACCGCCGTTACGCCGCGCGCCTCGACGAGATCAAGCAGCAATACGCCGAAGCGAACATGCCGCCGCAGTTCCGCCGCGCCATCGAAAGCGAATCGATCACCCGCGGCGACCTCGCCGTCCTGATGTACTGGAAAGTGGCCTCCGTGCGCTTCGCGTCGAACATCGCAGCGCCGCCGATCGCCACCGACATCGGCGAAACCCCCGGCCGAGACGAGATCGTCCGCGCCATGGCCCTCGGCATCTACCAGGTCGACCCGGTCACGAGGAGAGTTGGTCCGTACTCGCCAGTCAACGCCGGCGCGCTATCGCGAATCACAGCACGCTTGTTGTCGCTCCGAGGCGCCTCCTGCGCACGCGGAATCGGCAACGATCCGCAGAAGGTACTCGCCGCCTGCGCGATCGTCGATCCCGTCCTCGGCGCCGGCCCCGAAGCCCCCGTGACGGGGCGGGTGGCGGCGGCCGTGATGGAGCAAGCGGATCGGGCGTTGTCGCGGTAATCAAGTTTATTCGCGCGAATAAACAGGGATACGGTTCACGCGGAGACGCGGAGGCGCGGAGAAAAGCCACCTCCGCGCTCTCCGCGGCTCCGCGTGAAACGGGTTTCTCTTTCTAAAACAGAGTCAGTCTCGGCAACCCGAACTTCTCCCGCACCAATCGCCGCAGATTCGCCTCCTCCGTCCGCGTGCGCGTCTTCGCGTCCATCTTCGACGTATCGCCCAACGCGACGGCGATATCGGCGCGAATCGCATCGATGGCAGCAGGATCCGCCGCGATGAACGCATCGACCAGCTCCCGTTCCAGATCGATCAATCGCTCCTCGATCTTCGGCACGCTCTTCTCCGACGCCAGCGCGCGCACGCGTGCCGCGAACGGCGCCGCAACTTCCGACGTCTCCAGCTGCGACGCCAGCGCCTCCAGCAGCGCCTCGGGACCAGACTCCGGAGTCACGCCGCCCTCGCCGACGTAAAGATTCTGCCGGTCCTGCCACAACTCCTTGATCGAATGGCGGCAGTAACTGAGGCTGGAGATCACCTTCTTGCGTCCGCTGGCCTCGTTCTTTTCGAAGACCGTATCGATCGCCTCGATCACCACCGGCAGCGGCACGCCGTCGTCGTACCACTTCTTCATCAGCGCCCAATCCTTCGCATTGAGGATGAACGGCGTCCCGCGGCGAAGGGCAAAGTGCGCTTCGATTTCCTGAAAGTACGTTTCGCGTGGTGTGTCGGCCGGCACCTTTGAAACGTACCACGCCGACCTCAGTTACAATCGCCGCTCCCCGGCCGTCACAAGTACCGATTATGGAACCCATTGCCCCTCGCGCTGAGGTAACGGTTTACTCGCCGCTGTTCTCGCCCTTCCGGCAGCAGTTGCAGGGCAGCGCCGTTTCCATCGGGCGCGCTTCCGATTGCTCCATCCCCGTCAAGGATCGCTATCTCTCGCGCAAGCACGCGGAGATCGTCGCCGATCACGGCTCGTGGATTCTGAAGGACTGCGGCAGCGCCAACGGCACGTACCTGAACGGCAATCGCGTCGAGCGCGATCACCCGCTCCGCACCGGCGACCGCATCCGACTCGGCGATACCGAGATCGTGTTCGAGACCGCCGAGCACAACACCGACCGCATGCTGGCCGTGGCCGACACCTCGCCGAGCATGACCATCTCCATCCCCGTGAAGGAGATCGAGGAACCGGAGCGGGCCGATACCGGCGGCGATCTCGCCAAGCTCAAGACTTTGAACCTTCTCGCGCGCGAGCTGATCGAAGACAGGCCCACCGAGGAGTTGTTCGGGTTCATCGTCGACCGCGTGCTCGAACACACGCAGGCATCGCGCGTGGCCCTCGGCCTGCTCGGTCCGGACGGCAAATCGTTCGTCAACGTCGAAGTGCGCCGTCAGGATCGCACCGACACCTCGGAACTGCGCATCAGCCACACCGTTCTCCTCGAAGTGGTCGAGGAGAAAAAAGCGCTGGCGTTCATGGACGTCAGCATGGACGATAAGCTCAGCCGCGCGCAGTCGATCATCATGCAGGGCATCCGCTCGATTCTCTGCGCGCCGCTGATGATCGGCGACTCCGTGGTGGGCGTTCTCTACGTCGACTATCTCTTCCACCAGCTCAAGATTTCCGAGGATGACGTGCGGCTCGTCGCACAGATCGCGCGGTTCGCCGCGATCAAGCTCGAGACCACGCGGCTGCGCGAGGAAGCGATCCAGAAGCGGATCATGGACGAGGAGCTGAAGACCGCCTCGATGATCCAGCGCGGGCTGCTGCCGGCGGCGCCGTCGGGCATCGACGGCTACACGTTCGCGGGTGCCAATCGTCCCTGCCGCACCGTCAGCGGCGACTACTACGATTTCGTTCGCCGTCCCGACGGCCGCATGTACTTCGTCATCGCTGACGTCAGCGGCAAGGGCATCACCGCGGGATTGATGATGGCCGGACTGCAGGCGTCGTTCCGCATCTTCTGCAAAGGCGATCCGACGCCGGCCGCGCTGGTGTCGCAGCTCAATGACGCGCTGAAAGATACGCTGCCGCAGTCGAAGTTCGTGACGCTCTTCCTCGGCCGCCTCGATCTGGCCACCGGCGTGATCGAGTACGCGAACGCCGGCCACACGCCGCCGATCTGGGTGCGCAGCGACGGCGTCGAGGAGCTCGATCAGACCGATCTCGTCCTCGGCGTGGTGACGCGCGCCGATTTCCGCGAGCACCAGCTGCAACTCGCCCCGGGCGACTCGCTCGTCCTCTTCACCGACGGCGTCACCGAAGCCGAGAACGAAGAGGGCGAAGACCTCGGCGGGCTCGAGCACGTGATGCACCGCCTCGCGAAAATGCACGCCGCGAACGCCGATGCGCTCGCCGCCGCGATCGAATCCGAGGTCCTCGCGCACATGGGCGACGCGCCGCTGGCCGATGACGTGACGCTTCTCGTCGTCAGCCGCAACGCAGCGTAGTGCGGGCGTCTCGCCTGCATCCGTTGGGCGTCTCGCCCGACGGGAGGTCGTAAATCATCGGCAGACCGTGCATTGAATCCCAGAAACCACCGCCGGGCGAGGACGCCCGGCGGATGCAGGCGAGACGCCCGCACTACGCCACTGCATTCGTTTTCCCGATTTCTCCGTATATAGCCTCAGATGTCCGCCGCGGCCCCACTTCCCTTCCCCACAAACGACGCGAATCTCGCTCGCGCGGCGGAGGGCGATCACGATGCGTTCGAGATGCTGATCCGCGAACATCAGGACATGGTCTTCAGCATCGCCTGGCACTTCCTCCACGATCGTGATCGTGCCGAGGAGATCGCGCAGGAGGTGTTTCTGCAGTTGTACCGGACCCTCGGCGAGATCGAGTCGAACGCGCATCTCACCTTCTGGCTGCGCCGCGTCACCGCCAATCGCTGCATCGACGAATCGCGGCGCGGACGCTGGCGCATCGTCACGCTCGATGAAGCGAACGACGTCGCGCGCGACGCCGACGATTCCGATCCGCTGCTGGCCAGAAAACTCGGACAGATGCTGCAGCGTCTTCCCGCGCAGCAGCGCCTGGCCATCACCATGCGTTACCAGGAAGGACTCGAGCCTTCCGAAATCGGAGCGGTGCTGGACATGCCGCTCAACACCGTCAAAAGTCATCTCCGCCGCGGCCTCGGCGCGCTGCGGGAGTGGCTGGGAGTGAAATCATGAATTTCGAAGCCGACCTCGCGCGCGCGCTCGAACGCAAGTCCGCACCGGACGGATTCGCCGATCGCGTCCTCTCCCGATTGGAAGCGCCGCGGCGCCAAACGTCGTCGCTACTCCGCCGCATCGCAGCAGCCATCGTCCTCACCGCGGCGCTCGGCGGTCTGACCGCGCATCAGATCATCGAGCACCGCCGCAACGAAGAAGGCGAGCGGGCCCGCCGCCAGCTCATGACCGCGCTGCATATCGCCAGCGCCAAGATGCGCGTCGCCCAACGCGCCGTCGCACACGACTAGGTGAAGAAATGAACGATCGATTTGTCATCCTGAGCCGCCGGAGACGCGTAGCCGAAGGCGGAGCGTCGCAGGACGGCGAAGGATCTCAAGCTTCCCAAATTTTCCTTGAAACCTGGTTTCAGCGAAGGCCGCGCATCTTAGATCCTTCGGCGCGCTTCGCCAGCCTCAGGATGACAAAAACCCACACCTGCCACGAATGAAAGGAATTGCCATGACCCGCTACTTCGCGAAACTCATCCTCACCCTCATCGCCGCAATCACTCTCCCCATCACCGCCTCGGCGCAGGGAACGCGGATTAATCTCGACTTTCCCGATCTGGCCGCGAAAGCCAGTGAGACCGTCGACGTCACGCTCGACGGCCCGATGCTCCGCCTGGCCGGCAAGTTCCTCTCCAATGGCGACGCCGACGAACGCGCCGCGAAAGAGATGATCAGCGGCTTGGCCGGCATCTACGTCCGCAGCTACGAGTTCGACCACGAAGGCGAATACGACAAGTCGCAGGCCGAGCGCATCCGCCAGCAGCTCGGACCGACGTGGAAGAAGATCGTGAAGGTCGCCAGCCGCACGAAGGAAGACGTCGACATCTACGCCGACACCCGCGGCGACGCCATCACCGGACTTTTGATCATCTCGGCAGAACCGAAAGAGTTCACCGTCGTAAACATCGTCGGCCCTGTCGATCTGGAAAAGCTGGCCGGCCTGGAAGGGCAGTTCGGCATCCCGCACATCTCCGGCGACGTGCATTCGAAACATCGGAAGGATGGTCGTCATGAATAGTCGCCGCCTGCTGTTCCTGATCGCGCTCAGCGTTTTCGCCCTCGGCGCAACGCCGGCGCGCGCGAATTTCGACGACATCGTCCGCGCCGTCGAATCGCGCTACCACGTCCATCGCACCTCGATCCCGATGTTCGGCCTAGTGCGCTTCGCGCTCTGGGTCGTGCATCCTGGCGGTGTGTCGGACGTGCAGCTGGCGACGTTCGAGGATGCGCATTTCGACGACCAGCGCGAGCTCGCGGACATCGTCCGCCGCAACGCCGGCGAGCCGATGCAGCCGCTGGTGCAGTCCCGCTCGAAGCGGGACGGCGAGACCACCCTCATCTACGCCCGCCCCCTCGGCGGCGGCCGCGTAGCCCTGCTCATCTTCGCCCACGACCGCGAAGACACGACCGTCCTTCGCGTAGTGGTGTCGATGGACAAATTCAGCGAAACGATGCATCACCCCGATCACGTAGTCGCCGATCTCCGTTAACTTCGCCGCTGCGTTTGCGTATTCGGCTGTCAGTTGTCGGTTGATCGCATCGCCCGTTGCAGCGTTGAGTGGCTCCAACGCCGCGCGGCCGCGATCAACCGGCAACCGGCGGATCCCCGCCGCGGAGCGGCTTCAGAGGGTAGCGAGGGGTGAGAGCGAAGCGAACACCCCTCGAAAACGCGGCGCAAGGAATTCGTGCCGCGCCAGCGGCACTCGAAAAATGTGACACTCCATCAGGTGTCGCTGACGCGGCACAAATCTCTGAAACGCTCTGCAACGAGGGGTGCTCGCTTCGCTCTCACCCCTCGCTACCTTCTTGAGCCGCTCCGCGGCGATCCCGCGATAATGTCGTCATGTTCCTCATCTACGGTGCGAACGGATACACCGGCGAATTGATCGCGCGCGAGGCCGTTCGCCGCGGACTGAAACCTATCCTGGCCGGACGCAACGCTGAAAAACTCGCGTCGCTGGCCAACGAGCTCGGACTTGAATCGCGCGCGTTCCCACTCGATCAACCGCAGCTCGACGGCGTCGACGCCGTCCTCCACTGCGCCGGTCCGTTCGTCCACACCAGCGCGCCGATGGTGCGCGCGTGCATCGACAGCGGCGTGCACTACCTCGACATCACCGGCGAATTCACCGTCTTCGAAGCGATCATGGCAATGAACGACGCCGCCTCCCGCGCCGGCGTCACGCTCATCCCCGGCGTCGGATTCGACGTCGTCCCCACCGACTGCCTCGCCGCCATGCTCGCGGCGCGCCTTCCCGGCGCGACGGAGCTGGAGCTCGCGTTCTACTCGCCCGGCGCCGAGATCAGCCGCGGAACGTTGAAGACGATGATCGAAAACATCCGCGTCGGCGGCGCGATCCGCTACGAGGGAAAAATCGTCGCCGTTCCGGCCGCGTACGACGCGAAAGAAATCCCCTTCTCGATCGCGCCGCGCATGGCCATGACCATCCCGTGGGGCGACGTCTCCACAGCGTTCCACACCACCGGCATCCCGAACATCCGCGTCTACACGGCCGCGTCGCCGAAATCGATCAAGCGCATGCGCCGTCTCGGCCCTTTCCTGCCGCTACTCGGCATCACACCGATCAAGCGCGCGCTGCAGGCATTCGCCAACCGCCGCACCGGCCCGGACGAAGCGCGCCGCGCAGCCGGACGAACGTATCTCTGGGGCCGCGTCAGCGACGGAAAACGTGAAGTGACGATGACCATGACCACGCCGGAAGGCTACGCATTCACCGTCATCAGCGCGCTGCGAGCCGTCGAACAACTCCTCGCCTCGCCGAAACGTCCCGGCGCTTTCACCCCCGCGAAATTCTTCGGCGCGGAATTCGTGACGACGCTCCCCGGTGTTGAAATCACGTGAGACGCCGCCTCCTCCCCTTCTACGCCGCCTTCATCGCGCTGATCGCGATCTCGTTCGCATGGCAAATGCTCCACGGCATCTGCCCCGTGCCGTAAATCTGCGGCCATTTGCGTCATCTGCGGATCAAACAGCCGTCGGCAGAAACTTTGGCTTCGTCCGCGCCTTCGACGCCTGCTCGAACGCGTACGCGTACTTGATCAGCGTCGGCTCGCTCCACGCTCCCGCGAAGAACGACAGGCCCACCGGCAATCCAAACACCATTCCCGCCGGCACCGTGATGTGCGGATAGCCCGCCACCGCGGACGCCGACGAATAGCCGCCCGTGAAGTGATCGCCGTTGACCAGATCCGTCGCCCAGACCGGGCCGCCGGTCGGCGCGATGATCGCGTCCACCTTCTGTTTCGCGAGCGTCGCGTCGATCCCCTCGGTGCGCGCCAGCCGGTGATTCTTCGCCAGTGCGTCGCGATACTTTTTCTCCGATAGCGGCCCGCGCTTTTCCGACTGCTCGAAGATCTCCTGCCCGAAGTACGGCATCTCCTCGGCGCGATGCTCCTCGTTGAACTTGATCAGATCCGCGAGGGTCCGCGACGTCACCGACGCCGGCGCATTCGCCAGGTACTTGTTGATGTCCGCCTTGAACTCGTACTGCAGCACGTCGTTCTCGGTCGCATCGAACTTCCCGTTCGTGGCGATGTTGGCCGGATCGACGATCATCGCGCCGAGCGATTTGATCAGCGCGATCGCGTCCTTCATCAGCTTGTCGGTCGCGTCGTTGAATCCGAAGTACTGCCGCGCCACGCCGATGCGCGCGCCCTTCAGGCCGTCCGAATCGAGGAAGCGCGTGTAGTCGGCGTGCCCCTTCGTCCGGCTCGACACCGTCACCGGATCGCGCTCGTCGGCGCCCGTGAGAACGCCGAGGAGGATGGCAGCGTCGCGGACGGTGCGCGCCATCGGACCGGACGTGTCCTGGCTGTGCGCGATCGGAATGATGCCGGCGCGGCTGATCAGACCGAGCGTCGGCTTGATGCCGACGAGACCCGACGCTGACGACGGGCAGACCACCGAGCCGTCCGTCTCCGTGCCGATGCCGACCGTCGCGAGGTTCGCCGCGATGGCCGATCCCGTCCCCGAGCTCGACCCGCATGCATTGCGGTCGAGCACATACGGATTCTTCGTCAGACCGCCGCGGCCGGACCAGCCGCTCGTCGAATGCGTCGACCGGAAGTTCGCCCACTCGCTGAGATTCGTCTTGCCGAGGATTACCGCTCCGGCCTCGCGCAAACGGGAAACGACGAAGGCATCGCGCGCGGCATGATTCTCCGCCAGCGCCAGCGACCCCGCGGATGTGGCCATCCGATCGGCGGTATCGATGTTGTCCTTGATCGCCACCGGAATGCCGTGCAGCGGTCCGCGGACGTGTCCCGCCTTCCGTTCCCGATCCATCGCATCGGCAATCGCCAGCGCCTCAGGATTCAACTCGATGATCGCGTTGATCGCCGGGCCACGCTTATCGATCGCGTCGATTCGATTGAGATAGTTGCTGACGATCGCCCGCGAAGTCGATCGCCCGCTCGCCATCGCATCCTGCAGTTCGCCGATCGTGATTTCTTCGAGCTCCGGATTCGCGCTCATCGAACTTTGTGCCACAGCACTCAACGGTTTTGCCAGCGCCAGCGCCGAACCGATAGCAGCGTACCCGAGGAATCCCCGTCGATCGATCGTCATGCGAGGATTCTATAGGGAGACGTTCACGCGGAGGCGCGGAGGCGCGGAGAACACCAACCCGCTTTTCTCCGCGTCCCCGCGTCTCCGCGTGAAGATCGTCCCCTTTAGTTTTTCTCGGGATCAGGCGCTTTCATATCGAGTCTGAAGTTGATGGTGACGTTAAAGATCACGTCGACCGGCTCGCCGTTGCGCGTGGCCGGCTTGAACTGCCACTGCTTCACCGCGTCGACCGCCGCCTGGTCCAGACCAAACGGCAGCGGCTTGAGGACGGTTGCGTTCTTCACCAGACCGTCGCGACCGATCGTCGCTTCGACGATGACGATGCCCATGATCCGCTGACTGCGAGCTTCCTCGGTGTAGACCGGCTCCACTTTTCGGATGACTATAGGCGCTTTCACGTCGCCGCCGACGCGCAGCGGACCATCGGGCGCTTTCGTGGCCGCCGTCCTGGACCGCGTCGACCAGCTCGACTGAATCGTTTCAATGGTGTTGGCGTCGCGCTCGATCTCGATGTTGAGCGTCAACCGCGAGCCTTCCGCGACATGAATCCAGACATTGAGACCCTGCACGTGGAGTTCGTCGTCTGCCGTCCCCCCGGCCTTCGCCGTCAGTTGGGGTGAAGCCAGCACGCGACTGGTAGCCAGGTCGGTGAGCCTGACGTCGTAACGGGTGTCTTCCGCGCCGAGGGGCACGACATCGATTGCAACGGCATAGTGCGGCGACCTCGCCTCGAAGGAAGCCGCGTGCAGGCCCACCGTCGAAGCGAGGAGAAGGACGAGGACGAAAAAGCGACGCATGGCCGTACCTCCGGCGAGGATTGTACGCGGCGTAGCGCCGCGCTGCCGGCGCTACGCCTGCCTTGGGAAAACTACTGCCCGCGCGTCACGCTCTTGCAGTCGATCGTTCCGACCAGGTGCACGCCATCGGCCGTCTTCGCGTCGAAGTTGATCGTCGCCGTCGAGCCTTTGTCGTGCACCGTCACCGTTCCCGTGCCGCTCTTCTTCTCCGTATCGACCTTGTACTCGGCGTCGCGCTTGAAGATCCGGCCGAAGGCAACGTTGAGGAAGAAATTGTGCGTCCCGGATGCCGCCGCTTTCGCATCGGGCACGATCAGCTGGACGCTGTTCAGCACCTTCGGATCATTCTCTTTCGGCAGCGAATACTGATTGCCGAACGATCCCTTTCCGGTCATCCCCGCCGAACAGCCGCCGCGGTCGGTGCTGCCGTCGTACGTTCCCGCGTGTTTCCCGCCGGTGATGACGACGTGGACCGTTTCCTTCACATCGGCCGCGAACGCCGCCGGAGCGGCAAGGATGACGAGCACAGCAAGACTGCGAAGCTGACGATTCATACGAAGCTCTCCCTTAGTTGCGAATTTTGGTGGGTATTGTAGGCATAACGGTCCCCTGCTTGCACCAGCGAAGCGCATGAGAAAGCCCGCGCTTCTGCTGCTGCTCCTCGCGCTGATCCCCATCCACGCAAGCGCGCTGAACACGAACGATCTCCTCTCGCTCGTGGCCATGCCGCTCGCCGTCGATGCGGCCTCGCGCGTCACCGGCGTCCCGCAGGATCAGCTCGCGCAGTTGGTTTCCACGCTCAACCAGGCCGACGTCCCGCCGCCGCAGTTCGTGCAGACCGTTCGCTACGCGCCGGTGGCGTTGCAGCAGCCCGACTTCGTCCCGTACGTCGTGACGCAGCAATCGCAGGGAGTGAACGGAGTCCAGCTCGTCGACGTCATCGACCAGCGCCTGCCGCAATACGGCGTGACGCTGCAGCCGGTGCAGGTCGTCGACGTGACGCCGTCCTACGTCCTCAGCGACAACTACATCTATTCGCCGAGATCGACGCTCGCATCGGGGAACTCGAACGATCTCCTGTCGCTGATCGCCATGCCGCTGGCCGTGGCCGCGATCTCCGAGATCGCCGGCATCCCGCAGGACCAACTCGCCTCACTCCTCGGCACGCTCAATCAGGCCGAGGTCCCGCCGGCGCAGTTCGTCGACACGCTGCGGTACGTGCCGGTCGCGCTCGTCGAGCAACCCGATTTCGTCCCTTACGTGCAGACGCAGGTTTCGAACGGCGTGACCGGACCCGCGCTCGTGACGGTCATCGATCAACGCCTGCCGCAGTACACGCCTGCTCCCGCCGCGTCGAACATCGTCGTGACGCAGGACTACATCCCGCGCCCCGTCCGCACGCGCGTCGCCGAATGGCACGCCCATCCGCACGGCGGTCCTCCCGGACAATTGAAGAAGATCTACGGCGTTCAAACCGGCGCCGAAGCGATACGGCAGGAGCCGGTCCGCGTCATCCAGCCGCAGCCGGTCGCTGTCGCTCCTCGGGTCGTTCACATCCCGCCGGGGCAGGCAAAGAAAGCGGAGCGCCACGCCGAGGTGCATGGAGAGGGTCACGGAAAAGGACACGGACACGATCGAGCGCCGGTGGTCTTCGTACCGCCGCCGATGCCCGCCGCACCGTCGCAGGAAAACGATCGCGGACACGGCCGCGGACCGGGCGGCGCAGGTCCGCCGGGACAACAGAAGGAAAAAGGCGGCAAGGGTCACGGAAAGGATTAGGACGATGAAAAACACACTGCTCGCGCTCTCGATGCTGATGGCGATCGCCGCCTGCAAAAACAACACGACCACTCCCGCCACGTCATCATCGACGCCCGCCTCGGGCAACGCCGCCGTCGCCGCCAGCACCCCATCGCTGACGCCGGAACAACTCGGCGAGCTCGGCGCCTCGATCCACAAACATCCGTCCGAGGGAACGAAGATCCTATCCGACCGCGGCCTGACGCAGGAACAGTTCGAACGCGCCATCCGCCAGGTCAGCTCCGACCCGGAAGCGTCGAAGCGCTACGCCGCGGCATACAAACGCAACGTGTAAAAGCGTTCAGCGTAGTGCGGGCGTCCTCGCCTGCATCCGTCGTGGCGTCTCGCCCGACGAGGGTGTCCGTGATCAATTTCGATCCTGCAATTGAATCCCAGAAACCCCCGCCGGGCGAGGACGCCCGGCGGTTGCAGGCGAGACGCCTACACTCCGCCTTTGTGGTGATCAGCCTTTCTTCAGAAATGCGTGAAGAGTTCCCAGACCACGAACACCGCGATGATGATGACGATCCACAGCAGGATCACACGGATCGGACCTCGGGGCGGTTTGGCGACGGATGGCGCCGCGGTTGCGAGCCGGCGGAACGCTTCCCACGACTGCTCATCTGCAAAAAACGCCCGCGGAAAGATTCGAAGGATCTGCGCGGACTGATAGATCGTGACCAGAGCCGGAGTGATAACAACTTTATGCATCATCGCCCACGGCAGATCGCTCCGGCCGTGCGCCGTTTCCAGCCGCACGCCCTGCTCGTCCGCCTCGCCCGTGATCGGTTCGGACAAAAACTTATCCGTCGCAAACGCCCGCTTCACGGTCATCCTCGGCGTGATCAACAGCATCACTCCAAAGAGGAGCAGAAACGACGGCATCGCCCAGGAAACCGGCGCCGCAAGATCGGCGAAACGAAGGTTGATCGCTCCCGCCGCGATCAGACCCCACGCAACGAGCGGCATCGACCCGCCGCTAACCGCAAGCGCGCGCCGATAGATCTCGGGTGTAAGCGTCCCCTCAAAGCGAATCATCCGCGCTCATTTTGCACGAGTTGCCCGCGCGATCAGATACGCGACAAATCCGAGCAGGTGAAAAAAGAAAACGACCACCACCCACAACCAAGCATTCATCCCGCGGCGCGACGCATCGCGATAAACCCACATGAGCATCGCGATGTAGACGACCAAGGCCAGAAGCAGCAGCAACTCCGGCATTCCAAGACTTCCAAACATGATCGCCAGTATGGACCTATCTGCCACACATCCGTCTTAATCTGCGCAAATCTGCGTCCATCTGCGGATACCCCGCTCATCCGCAGGGGAACCGATTTCGCGCGGAGATCCCGAGGTAGCGGAGCCGCCTTTCTCCGCCTCTCCGCGCCCTCCGCGTGAAACCGTCTTCCTCTACGATGGCCCGCTATACGTCGACTCGATCATCCACCGCAGCAGCGCGGCGGTGAAGCCTGGGACGGCGTCCTCGAGGTGCGGCATCTGGTGCGCGTCATGATTGCATCCTGAGCAATCAGAGCACGGCCGCCGTACGGACTTCTACACATCAAAGTGTGCAGCCGCTTGACAGCCTTGCCGATCATTCTTTGCGACCGCCCGTCGCTTCGGAAGCCGCCCAATAAGCCGTGCAAGCGAGACGCGAGGCTTAGTCCTCAGCATGGCTGGTGAAGATCGAGTCGACCAGCCGCGTGCAACTTGAGGTTATGCGCGCAAGAACTTTGATCTGTTCGCGACATGCGACCTGTGATGATGGCAACGGGTAATTAATTCGGTGATCCACCTCTCCCCATAGCTCCTCCGCGAGCGTTCGTATTTGGATCTCACCCGTGTATTTCGTCTTTGTGTTCGCTTCAATCAAATAGTGAACGCTCGTATACATTCTCGGGCTATGCTGCGTTTGCACGCCGATACTTTGAAAATATTCCGAATACTCTTCATCCCATACCCGAGCTATAGGCCCCTCTATGAGTGGGTATCGATTCTCTTCAAGCAACCCCAAAACCTGCGAATTGATTTGCGCGAACTGCTTCGTGTGAAGATGCAAAATGCGGAACCCTGCTAAGTCGTTGATGCGCTCGAACAAGTTGTCCTCTGTAATATCGAAGTCGACCCCATTAGCTTCAGCGACGGCGACCTTTCGTAGCAACTTATTACGTAGATGATCGGGGTCTTTAACTCGTGCGCGCATCGAATGGACAAGCGGCTTCAAATCTTCACACTCTTCAAACATTACTCTCAGGTTCTCGACGAACTGCCTAAATAGCGATAGCCGTGCGCTGTAGTAGTCGACTAGCCGTCCGACTCGATCGCGAGCTGCCTCCTGCTCACTCATTCGCTACACCGCTTCACGATGTTTTGCGCAATATGATCGAACACTGACCGAGCAGCTGCCCTCTGATCGGCTGTTCCGCTGTTAACACGCGCTATCGAAGTTCCTTGCTTTTGAGCCGCCACGGCTAAACCGCCGAAGTCCTTAACCTCCCCCAGTTTCGTAGGTTTTTCGACAACTAGCGCCGGGTCAATGCGGCGGAGAAGAACGACAAGATCGCTATGCATCGACTTCTCGATCTGGGGCAACATTTCTGCGTGTTCAGTTGTTGGCCCACCGGCGTAGATTCTGAAGCGCTGCGGAATGTAACCTAGCAGCTTCGGCCGGCCGGGCAATACATCGATACCGTCCGGAGCAAGCTCTGAAATCGTCTTCCAGTCCCGAATCCAGCTTGCCAGTGTGTGTCCCACGGTTTTGAGCGCTCGAAGAGAAAAGACGTCACAGGCGGCGGGAACGATGAACCCGTCGCAATCCAATAGGATCACCCGATTTAAAGGGCCGATGTTCGGCCCCGAGTCGTAGAAGACGTAATCAATCTCATACCGGCGGCAAACGTCGTCAACTAGAGCACTCAAAGCCGTCGTTCCTCTGAAGCCCTTCAGCTTTCTCTGAAAACAGTCCGCCCACAGAGGTGACAACTCCTGCTCAAACTCAGCCAGGCGGATATCGCCCGGAAGCAGATAGATCCCTAAGCCCGTTTCGATCGGCTCAATCGGGCGGACATTCCCGGTGGCCTCGACGATCGGCTTAAGGCCCGACCAGATTGTTGTTCCGTCCGCAGTATCTGAAGCGTCTAACAGGTCGTTTACTACACTCTCCTCGACCAACTGCGCGGTGAGGTTGCACTGAGGGTCGGAGTCGACTACTAGCACTTTGAAACCCATCGCTACGAGGCTGTCGGCTACGTTTATCGTTAGCGTGGTTTTCCCAACTCCGCCTTTATGATTAAAGATTACTAGGCGCAGAGCGCGGTGCCTGGCTACTTGTTTCACTGCTGATTATGCTCCCTAGCCACGACTCGTCGGACTCGGCGTTTGCGAACAAGATGCGCTATCGCTTCCCGAGCAGCGTTCCGATCCGGCAACGCCTGTACAAATTGTTCGCCCATTGAAGTAATTTGTTTAGCGCCTTGGGTCGCACTCGTTATAAAACCTTTTTTCGCGGCATTATCTACGGCATAAGCGGCGTTTGAGAGTTTGACTTGTGCGGCCTCAGTGTTCAGCTTGCTGATGTCGAAGGTCTTGAACCTCGGATTGTCACGGTAATGGGTGAGGTAATAAGCGAGACAGGCCACGCGTTCGACATCTGTCTGTGGGCGTTTCTGCAGAAGAAACTCTTTGGGAGACATGCTCCGGTCCTCGGAGAAGCTCGCGGTTGGCTGGTGGACACGGCTCAGCGACGATGGTTCGATACGGACTGAAACATTATCTCCGATGCCGAAGTAGGTCCCGACAGCAGAGAGTATCCGCTTCCGCGCGTCGACATCAACTCGCTGTAGTGCGCCGATCACCTCCGAAAGAGTTCGGAAGCGCAGCTCATCGGCGACGCGGTCTTGGTCATCAAGTCCCATGGCTTCATCCTTTATGTCACATATCCTACATGACAAAGGTAAGGCGGCCCGTGGCCGCCTTACCTTACTGCCGATGCGGAGAGCGACTAGTTATGAACACCCACTCGTGCTCCCGCAATTTAAGCACTTGTAGCAGGCCCCATTGCGCACCATGATCGAACCACAGTCGCTGCAGCTCGGTGCGTCCTGCTGGTAGCGGAACGTGGCGGTGTTGCGGGTGTTGGGGCCATCCGCGTCTTTTGGAGCTGCGATGACCGACGGGGTGGCGAGGGAGGTTACGAATGAGGCATCCTCCTTTGTGAGCGGGGCTACGTTGGGGATCGGTTTGGTGGCGACAGGCGCGGCGTCTTCGCGGAGGATGACGCCGGCGTTGGACTGACTTTCGCGGTCGAGGAACTTGGTGGCCAGCCACTTGAAGATGTAGTCCATGATCGATTTGGTCATGGGGATTTCGGGGTTCTTGGTGAAGCCCGAGGGCTCGAAGCGGGTGTGCGTGAATTTGTCGACCAGGAAGTTGAGCGGGACGCCGTGCTGGAGGGCGAGGGACGTCATCGTGGCGAAGCTGTCCATGAGGCCGGAGATCGTGCTCCCTTCCTTGGCCATGGTGATGAAGATCTCGCCGGGCGTTCCGTCTTCGTACTTGCCGACGGTGATGTAGCCCTCGTGGCCGCTGATGGAGAACTTGTGGGTGATCGACTCGCGCTCGTCGGGGAGCTTGCGGCGGACGGCGGTCGGGGTCACGCCGAGGTCGGTGAGCTTTTCTTTGTCCTTGCCGGTTGACAAGGGTTGCGACCGCTTGCAGCCGTCGCGGTAGACGGCGACGGCTTTCAGGCCGAGCTTCCACGCTTCGTGGTAGGCCAGCTCGATCTCGTCGACCGTTGCCGATGAGGGCATGTTGATCGTTTTCGAAATCGCGCCGCTGATGAAGGGCTGGACGGCGCCCATCATTTTGAGGTGGCCCATGTAGTGGATGGAGCGCGTTCCGTTCTGCGCTTTGAAGGCGCAGTCGAAGACGGTGAGGTGCGCGTCGAGGATGTGCGGGGCGCCCTCGATGGTGTCGTTCTCGTCGATGTACTGGATGATCTCGTTGATCTGCTTGGCGTCGTAGCCGAGGCGCTTCAGGGCCGTGGGGACGGTCTGATTGACGATCTTCAGCATGCCGCCGCCGACGAGCTTCTTGTACTTCACCAGCGCGATGTCGGGCTCGATGCCGGTGGTGTCGCAATCCATCATGAAGGCGATGGTGCCGGTGGGCGCGAGGACTGAGATCTGGGCGTTGCGGTAGCCGTGCTGCTGGCCGAGGGCGTACGCCTCGTCCCACACCTTGGCCGCGGCGTCGGCCAGGTCGGCCGGCAACGGGCGGGTGTTGATGCGGTAGGCGGCGCGGCGATGCTTGTCGATCACGCGCAGGAACGGCTCGCGATTGACGGCGTAGCCTTCGAACGGACCTACCTTCTCGGCAATGCGCGCCGACTGCGCGTACGACTCGCCGGACAGAATCGACGTAATCGCCGCCGCGTAGTCGCGCCCATCCTCGGAGTCATACGCGATGCCGCGGGCCATGAGCAGCGCGCCGAGGTTGGCGTAGCCGATGCCGAGCGGGCGGAAGGCGTGCGAGTTCTTCTCGATCGCTTTCGTCGGATACGACGCGTAGTCGACGGTGATCTCCTGCGCGGTGATGACGATGCGCAGCGCGGCGCGGTAGGCCTCGACGTCGAAGCCGGTGTTCTCGTTGTAGAAGCGCATCAGGTTCAGCGAGGCCAGGTTGCAGGCGGAGTCGTCGAGGAACATGTACTCCGAGCATGGATTCGAAGCGTTGATGCGGGCGGTGTTCGGGCACGGGTGCCAGTCGTTGACGGTGGTGTCGAACTGCATGCCGGGATCGCCGCAGAGGTGGGCCGACTCGGCCATCTTGCGCATCAGCTCGCGGGCCTTGTACGTGCCCATGACTTCCTTCGGCTCGGTGACCGACCAGGTCTGCCAGTCGAGGTCCTTCTCGTACGCATGCATGAAGTCGTCGGTGACGCGCACGGAGTGGTTGGCGTTCTGGAACTGCACGGAGTCGTACGCGCCGCCGGGCGCGTTGAAGGCGCCGTCGTAGCCGGCGTCGATCAGTGCCCAGGCCTTCTTCTCTTCCTTCTCCTTCGACTCGATGAAGTCGACGATGTCGGGATGGTCGGCGTTGAGGATGACCATCTTGGCGGCGCGGCGGGTCTTGCCGCCGCTCTTGATGACGCCTGCGAAGCTGTCGTAGCCCTTCATGAAGGAGACGGGGCCTGAGGCGGTGCCGCCGCCGGCCAGGAGCTCTTTCGACGAACGGATGCTGGAGAGATTCGATCCCGTGCCGGAGCCGTACTTGAACAGCATCCCTTCGGTCTTGGCCAGGCCGAGGATGGAGTCCATGGTGTCGTTGACGGAGTTGATGAAGCACGCCGAGCACTGCGGATGCGGCTCGATGCCGACGTTGAACCAGACCGGCGAGTTGAAGGCGGCCATCTGGTAGAGAAGGATGTGCGTGAGCTCGTCGCGGAACGTATCGCCGTCCGCCTCGGAGGCGAAGTAGCCGCCTTCGCGTCCCCATCCGGTGATGGTGCGGACGACGCGTCCGATGAGCTGGCGCACGGAGGTCTCGCGATCGGGTGAGCCGATGTGGCCGCGGAAGTACTTCGACACGACGACGTTGGTGGCCATCTGGGACCAGAACTTCGGCATCTCGACGTCTTTCTGCTCGAAGACGATCCCACCGCTCTCATTGGTGATGGCTGCCGAGCGCATCTCCCATTCACAGGTGTCGTAGACGTCCACGCCCGCTTTGGTGAAGAAGCGGTCGATGGCGATGCCGCCGGTCTTCGTCTCCTTTTTCTTCACGGGCTTGTTGTTGGCGCGGGGGCGGATGCTGCTGGACGGGATCTCGATGGACGTCATGGCCTGTTCTCCTTCTTCGAAGCAAAAGCGCCCCTACGCGGGGCGCTTCGGTGATTGTTAGAGCGTTTGTTAACGAGCGAGCCAGCGAGCGCTGGTGGGCCGGGCCTGCGGGACCGGCGTCTTGACTTTGACGGTGACCTGATACTCGCGAATCTGCAGTGAAACCGACCGCAAGGGGCTCCGGGTGGCAAGACGGGAAACGTGCTTCAAATCCTTCATCAATCCTCCCACGCGCTCGTAGTCGTTTGTTGTGCGAGACAAGCTACGCCCGGTGGAAACGGATGTCAAGTCTGTGACCACAAGATGTTGTGGTCGCGAATCCTCAGAACACAACCTGAAGCGTAAGTATTCGCAGAATCAGCAGGTTACTCCACAGGAAGTAGACGGGATTTGGTCGGGTTCTCCGCCGCCTTTCCACCTCTTCCCCGCAGGTTATCCGCAGGTTTTTGCACAGTCTTTCGAGCGGTAATCCGCAGAAAATCAGCGCATTTTCCACACGTTTTGCACATGTTTTCCATACGCAATTTCCGGTGGGTTTTTCCGCAGCTTTTAAGGTGAGTTTCCGAAGGAAATAGCAGACTCGGCCGAAGAAAATTATGGCGTGGGGGTTGAGTCGCGATTTTGGCTGCGGAAAAGGTTCGATTTTCGATTTGGCTGGACCGTTGGAGACGGCGAAAAACGGCCTGCACAATGAGTGTGACACGTGGAACAGTGTGGAACGGTCGGCCTTCATCGGCGTCAAGTCGCGCGGACGATTCTGCCGCGTTAGCGGCATCCAGAAGGTAGCCAGGGGTGCGAGCGCTTTTTGCGAGCACCCCTGGTATGCCGAGGCTATGGATTTCGTGCCGCGTTAGCGGCACCAGAAAGATCGCGCTAACTTACATTCGTGCGGACGGCTCTAGTGCCGCTGACGCGGCACCAACTTCAAGCTCCGCACTTTCCAGGGTGCTCGCAAAAAGCGCTCGCACCCCTGGCTACCCTCTTCAGCCGCTATCGCGGCGCCACACGATTCAATACCCGCCGCCGGCGCCGGCGCCGCCGAAGGATTTGTCGGTGGCGGAGGTGGAATCGTCGAGGACCGGGCCGGTGTGGGCGTGTTCCGCGGGCGCGGATCCGTGCGGGGCGACAGTGAGGATGCCGCCGATCTGCATTGCTTCGTCGTACGGATTCGCGGCCACGGCCGTGACGACGAGACCGCGCGTTTTGCGGCGTAGCGCGCGTTCGAGCGTCACGGCAATCGCGATGACGATGATCCCCGCTCCGATCAGCTTTGCCTCGGCGGGATAGTCGAAGAGCTGGCGCAACTCGATCGCGGCGCAGGCGATCGATAGCGTCGCGGAGATGAGCAGGACGCGATCGCGCCAGGCGATTCCGGCGGCGAGCAGGATGGCCGCGGTGATGCCGAGGATCGCCGCAACCTGCAGGTTCGTCACGAACGTGGTCTGAAACAGGCGCAGCGCGATCGTCGACAGGTATCCGGCCACAGGCATCGCCAGCGCCAGGGCGGCGAAGAGGCGCTCGTTCGAGGGACGCTGCCATACGCGGCGGAGTGCGAATGCCGAGGGGATGGCGATGAGCGCGGCGGCGGTCATGGCGAGGATCGGCGTATGCTCCCATTTCGCTGCGACGTATGCGACCACCAGGATCGCCGCGAAAACGCCGAAGAAGGCGTTGCGCATCCGCCAGCCGGAGAGCGCGGCCGCGGCGGCAAAGACGAGGATCGCTTCCACTTTGCCCTGGCTCGGCAGGCCGAAGATGAAGGCGAAGGTGCCGGAGAGCCAGAGCGACGACTCGACGCCGGTGCGGAAGAAGCGATGCTCTGCGATGAGCCATTCCGCGGCGCCGATGGCTAGCATCGCGGTGAGGATGCCCTTCGGCAAACTGAGAAGAGTGAAGAATCCGAACGCCGCCGATACCGCGATCGCGGCCAGGACGGTGAAGACGATGCGAAGCAGGAGGCCGTTGTGCTTCCACGGCGGTGCCGGCTGCGTCGGGATGATTCGGTGCACCGCCTCCGCCCTCTCCTCGGCGATCGTCGGTCCTGTCGGCCAGTTCTTCATGCCGCCCTCCGAATCCGCGCGTGCGAGAGGAACAGTCCGGCGATCGCGGCGATGGTCGAAATCAGCAGGTAGAAGGCGCCGAGGATTCCGTCGTTGAGGACTTCGAACACGGCGGAGTCGACGGCGATGGTCCCGTACACCCAGGCGTAGATGACGAAGGTGGCGTCGCGCGTGCGGCGGGCGTAGAACATGGCGGCGATCGCCAGCGCCAGGCAGATCGCGCAGCCGAGGAAGCGGGTCTCCTGGTGGGCGGCGAGAGCAAGCGATCCCCAGAAGGCGAGGTTCGCTGCGGCGTGATCGAAGAAGGTGGTGAAGGTCGTAGCCGGGCGAAGCTTCCGGTCGAGGACGCGCCAGCCGATGACGGTCGCGGAACAGGCGAATGCACGCCAGGCGGTGGCGACGGGCGCTTCGAAAATCGCGTCGACGCTGCGGCGCTCGATCCCCAACCATGCCGCCAGCGACGCCACCGACAGCGAAAGTACGAGCCGCGAGCGGAAGTAGTAGGCGGTGACGGCGTGCAGGATGGCCAGAAACAGAAAGTGCCGCGGCCAGCTGTCGCCGAGGAGGTGGTAGTGGTACTCGATATATCCGACGTCGGCGCTGGCGAGGAGCGCGGCCAGGAGCAGGACGTAATCATCGGCCAGCGACGCCGCGCGGCTGCGCTTCCAGTACGCCCACGCGTAGCAGGCCGCGGCGGCCAGTCCGATCACGGCGGCGATGGCCAGAGGACCGATGTCGTCGAGGTGCTTGGCAACGTAAAGTCCGACGCCCCACGAGATGAGCATGACGCCGGCCCACGTGAGGAGGCGAAGCTCGGGATAGATGTTGACCGCCTCGCGGCGCTCGCGCGCGATGAGCACACCGGTATCCGGCAACTGCGTCAACTCAGGTTCGAGGGAGATCACTGGGGGGGATTGTACGCGCTGTCGAGTCTGTCATCCTGAGGCTGCCGGAGGCAGCGAGCCGCAGGTGGAAATGCCGGAGGACGGCGAAGGATCTCAAGCTTCCCTTGCTGCGCTTGAATCCCAGCGGGTTTCAGCGGGAGTTGCGCATCTTGAGATCCTTCACCGTCCTGCGGCGTTCCGCGCTTCGCGCTCCAACGCCTCCGGCGGCTCAGGATGACAGAAGCAGCTACACTCGCCTCCGTGAGGTTCATCCGACTGCTCCGTCCAGCGCAGTGGCTGAAGAACGGATTCGTGGTCGCGCCGCTGATCTTTTCGCGGTCGTTCGTTTCGCCGTCCGCAGTCGCGCATTCGCTGGCGGCCTTCGCCATCTTCTGCGGCGCGGCGTCGGCCGGCTACATCATCAATGACGTCTTCGACCGGGAGAGCGATCGCCTTCACCCCGTCAAACGCCTGCGCCGACCGATCGCTTCGGGGGCCATCTCCGTGTCCGCGGCGTTGACGATCGTGGCCATCCTGATCCCGATCCTGCTCATCGCAGCGTGGTTCGTGGCGCCGAAGTTTCTGCTCGCGGTGGCGCTCTATCTGGCGCTGACGACCGCGTATTCGATGCACCTCAAGACCATGCCGATCGTCGACCTCTTCGCCATCGCCTGCGGATTCGTGCTGCGGGTCTGGGGCGGCGCAGTGGCGATCGACGTGGTGCTGTCGGTGTTCATGTTCATCACCACGCTGTCGCTGGCGCTCTACCTCGCGGCGACGAAACGGCGGCAGGAGCTGCTGTCGGCGACGACGGCATCCGACTTCCGCTCGGTGCTGCAGCACTACTCCGTGAAGTTGATGGACGACTACTCGGAGATCGCGGTCGTGGCGACGTTCGTCTTCTACGGCCTCTACATCGCCACGGTGCGCCCGCAGCTCGCGGCGACGGTGCCGGTGGTGTTGTTCGGCGTTTTTCGCTACCGCTACCTGATGGAACGAACGCACGATGAATCGCCCACCGATCGCATGGTGCGCGACCCGCAGATGATCGTCTGCGCGATTCTGTGGGCGGCGATTTCGGTATCGGTGCTCTACCTGGCATCGTGATGTCCCGCCGCCCCGCCAACGCCGCGTTCGTGGTCCTCTTCGCGGCGTTCGCGTTCCTCCACCTCTACCGCATGGCGTCGATCTCGCCGACGTGGGACGAAGGGACGGACATCGCCATCTCGCAATGCCTGGCGACGACGCACAATCCGTTCGCCTGCCTCGACGACATTTCGCAGACGCGGCTGCCGTATTTCATCCACGCGCTGGTTTCGCCTGCAATCAAGGCGCAATACGCGATCAGTTTCCTCGCCAGCGCGCTGACGCTGCTGATGCTGTACGTTTTCGCGCGCCGCGAATTCGGCCTCGCCGTGGCCACGCTGAGCGCAGCGCTGTACGTGACATCGCCGCAGCTACTCGCTTCGGGGCGGATGCTGATGACGCACTCGAACATGCTGTTCGCGATGTTCACGACGGCGTCGTTCATCGCGTTCTATTACTTCGTTCGGAGTCGATTGCCCGGCCTGCCCACCCGCACAGACAAGAGTGTCTGTGCCACATCGGACGGCGCTTCTGCCACAGGTATCGCAGCTTCAAAAAGTACCGCGAAGCGGTGTGGCACAGACACTCTTGTCTGTGCTTTCGACATACCAAGCGCCGGAAACCGCAAGCCGCTGATCCTCAGCGCCGTCGCCTTCGGCCTCGCGACTTCCTGCTCGATCCTCGGCGTGTTCAATGGCATCGTCATCGCCGTCTTCTACGCGATGACGCGGCGCTACGCATGGCGCGATCTGATCTTCATCCCGATCGCGATCGCCACGTTCTTCGCGACGTCGATCATCTATCTGAAACCGGCGCTGCTGCTGCAACTGATCCGCGCCTGTACGTTGAGCAACGTCTATCCATTCTGGAACTACCTGAACCTCGGATCGCCGCACGGGCCCTGGTACTTCTCGCTGGTCGTTTTCGTCATCAAGATCGGACCGTGGTGGCTCGTCCTCGCCGCCGCCTGCTACGCGACGTCGCTGCACCATCCGCGCCGCCTGCAGACGACGTTTCTCGCGGCATTCGGCATCGCGCTGCTCATCAACTTCGTGCTGAAGGGATTCGTCTTTCGCTACGACGCGCCGCACCACCAGGTGCAGTTCTATCCACTCGTCTGCCTCGGCATCGCCGCGGTGATTCTCGAGCACCGCATGACGAAACGGCTCATCGCAGCGATCGTTTTGTGCTTCGCGATTCAGCTCTACGACGTGATCCGCTTCTTCCCGAACTATCTTTTCTACGGCGCCCAATACGGCGACCGTTTCCTCGGCGAGTTCTACGGACCGGCGGTCATGCACGGACAGGATCGCGGTCCGATCAACGCCTACGTCGACACGCTGATCGCGCGCGATCCGAACGTGAAGATCCTCGTCGCGGACAACAACGCGCTCGAACGTCCGGAGCCGAATTTCGTTCCGTTCACGAAGCGCGATCCTGCGGTGCGATACGAATACGCGTTCGTTGACCGGCTGTTCGCGACGCATGTGCGGTTTCCGGAGCGCGATGCGTACAACGCGTATCTGGCTGCGCATTACGTGGAGGACTACACGTATTACTTTCCCGCGCATCAGTGGATGTATCGGGTGATGAAACTGTCATCCTGAGTCGCCGGAGCTGCGTAGGCGAAGCCGGAGCAGCGGAGGACGACGAAGGATCTCAAGATGCGCAACTCCGGCTGAAACCCGCTGGGATTCAACCCAGGTTGGGAAGCTTGAGATCCTTCGGCGCGCTTCGCCAGCCTCAGGATGACAGCAGCGGCGGGCGGGACGCCCGCTCCCAAGGCGCTAGAAAACGTACGCCAGCGCGAACCCCACCTGCGCGGCCATCATCATCAGGTACATATGCCGCCACGACGGATGGTTCTCCGTCGCCGTCAGTTCGTCGGGATTGCGGACGATCAGCCACACCGTGTACGCACCCCAGAGAGCGAGCGCGATGCCGAGGATCGTTAGAAAAGTTCCGTTGCCCGTGAGAATGTGCGTGGCGGCGCCGAGCGGCATCAACAGCCAGGGGAAGATGAAGAACGGCGCGATCATCCACGCCGCGCGCTTGACTCCGAACGCGATCGGGAGCGTGCGGCAGCCGCCGGCGCGATCGCCTTCGATGTCGCTGAAATCCTTCGTCGACGCGGCGCCGAGGAGGAAGAGCATGAAGACGGAACCGATGAACCACGGCTCGGCAGTCGTCGCGTGCGCCACCATCGTCCAGCCGGCCACTTTCAAAAGGCAGCCGCGCGGGATGGCGATGGTCAGATTCGCGCCGATCGGGTGCGCTTTGGTGCGCCCGAGGGCGGGAACGGAGTAGACGAAGGTAGAGATGAAGGCGATGAGGTAGATGGCGATGCACTCGTGCCACGGCAGCGGCGCGAAAAACTTGGCGCGCCAGGTGGTGTACGGATAGACGACCACCAGCCACGTCGGGACCAAGCCGAGCGCGTACATGATCCCGGTGAAGATCCAGGCGCCTTTTTTCGAGACCTCGCCCGTCACCAGCGGCCGTTTCGGTTTGTTGATGCGATCGATCTCGAGGTCGTAAATCTGGTTCAGCGAGTTGTTCGCCGCGTTGAGAAACGACGCGCAGAGCGAGCCGAGGACGATGGTCCAGATGACGGACGACGTCAGCGCGCGCGATGGATCGGGATTGTGCGCGGAACCCCACGCGCAGACCGCGCCCGAGACGATGCCGAGGAGCGGCGGGAGAAGCGTGAACGGGCGGGCGAGGGCGACGTAGTGCTTCAAGTTGCGGGAGTTTAATCCGCAGATTGACGCAGATGGGACGCAGATGAAGAGTCAGCGGCGCTTCGCGACGGCGGCCAGTAACAGCGCCGCGGCGCCGAGGGCGATCCATCCTCTTTGTTTGTTGAGCTCGAGCGCGATGCTGACATCCGTCGAGCGGTCGTCGAAGACGCCGTGCGCGCCAGCGTCGCCGGGGAGCGGGGCGTAAAGGTTGTCGGGACGTCCGGGCTCTTCCGGCTCGTCGATCATCTGCGCGTCGTAGCCGTGTTTGGCGAGATAGTGATCGGCGTATCCCGGCGCGAAGTTGTTGCCGATGATCGCCTTCGATGCAGGCCAGCCGACGTTGATCTCGCGCCGTCCGCTGTACGCCGCCCACACGATCGCTTCCGCCGCAACCTCGGGTTGGAAAATCGGCGGCACCGGCTGCGCTTTGCGCGGAAGCCGCGATTTCACCCAGCGGAACTGCGGCGTGTTCAGCGCCGGCATCTGCACCATCACCACGCGCACGTTGCTGCCGTCGTGAATCAATTCGCTGCGAAGCGAATCGTGAAAGCCCTGCACGGCATGTTTGGCCGCGCAATACGCCGACTGCAGCGGGATGCCGCGATACGCGAGCGCCGATCCGACCTGCACGATCGCGCCGCGGTCGCGCGGCTTCATCCGCCGCAGCGCCGCCAGCGTCCCCCATACGTATCCGAGGTACGTGACCTCGGTGACGCGGCGATAGTCGGAGGGGGTCATCTCCATGATCGGCGAAAAGACGGAGAGCATGGCGTTGTTGACCCAGATGTCGATCGGGCCGAAGTGTTTTTCAACTTCATCCGCGGCCTGCTCGATCGCGTTTTCATCCGCGACGTCGAGCGGCAAAACGATCGCCTCGCCGCCGAGTTCTTCGATCTCGCGCTTCGCGCCTTCGAGTCCATCCTTGCCGCGAGCGATCAATCCGACTTTCGCGCCGCGTTTGCCGAACGCGCGCGCGGTGGCGCGGCCGACGCCCGCCGAGGCGCCGGTGATGACGACGACTTCTCTCGTTTGCATGCGAGATCAGCGAGCAAGACGCGGACCGAAGGCGTAGTGCGGGCGTCCCGCCTGCATCCGGCGGGCGTCTCGCCCGGCGGGGGTTTCTGGATTCAACGGCAGGATTGGAGTTGACTCACGACCCACCGTCGGGCGAGACGCCACGCCGGGTGCAGGCGAGACGCCCGCACTACGCCCCTACCCCTCGCCGCCGCCTTCGGGCGGTTCATATTCATCCTCTTGGAGCGGCAGCACGACGTAGAACGTCGAGCCGGCGCCGGCGGCGGTCTCGACGATCACCTCTCCGCCGTGCTCGGAGATGATCTGGTGCACGACGGCGAGACCGAGCCCTGTTCCGCCGTTTCTCTTGGTCGTGAACAGCGGCTCGAAAATGTGTTCGAGGACCTCCGCAGCGATTCCTGAGCCGCGATCGCGAACGAACATAGCGGCGAAGCGGTGCGCTTCCGGCACGCGGTCGCGAAGGAACGGAACGGCGTCCGCGCGCACGGCGCCGAGGGCAATCGCCGACCCGGCGGAGGACGCATCGCGCGCGTTGCCAAGCAGGTTCAGCATCACCTGCGACAGTTGTTCGACGTCCGCGTTGACGACCAGCGACTCGGCAGGTCCGATCTCGACCTTGTGCTCTCGCAGCGTCACACGCGCCTCTTCGCTGAACGTGCGCATCCATTCGCCAGCGTCGAGCATCATCAGCCGCGGCTCGGCGGGATTGGCAAAACGGAGGATCTGGTGGCTGATCGTCCGGCCGCGCTTCACGCCCTCGCGGATGTACCGCAACGCCTTCATGGCGTTGGGTTCGTTTTCAAGGTAAGGCTGAAGGATTTCGGCGAATGGTTGGATCGCCGTCAACACGTTGTTGAATTCATGCGCGACCGACGCCGCAACGCGGCCGAGGGACGTGACACGGATGGCTTGGTCGACTTGCCGCTGCATTTCGCGCTGCTCGGTCACGTCGCGGAACGCCACAACGACGCCGAGCATCTGACCGTTGCGATCGATCTTCGGCGCTGCCACGTATTCAACGGAGAAACAAGTTCCGCCTTTGCGCCAGAAGACGTCGTCGCTGACGTGACGAACGACACCGTCCCGCAGCGTGGCGATGATCGGGCAGTCCTCTTCCGGGAGCGGTGAGCCGTCGGCACGCGAATGGTGAACCGTTTGATGGGCGTTTCTTCCGATGAGGTCGTGCGGTTCCCAGCCGAGCATCGACGCGGCGGCCTTGTTCTCGAAGGTGACGATTCCGTTCGCGTTCAACTCCTCGACGCCGTCGGCGATCGAGTTCAGGATCAACTCGTACCGGCGCTGGAGCCGTTCGGCGGTTTCGAGCGCGTGGTTACGCTCGGTCACGTCGCGGAAGTTGACGACGATGGCGTGAACGGCGGGATCGTCGAGACGGTTCGTTCGCAGCACCTCCAGACATCGCCACGAGCCGTCGGCGTGCCGGTAGCGCAGATCGGGCATCGCTACCAGCGCAGCCTGATTGTTCAGGATCGTCATCAGGCGCCGGCGGCCCTCCAGAACATCATCGGGATGCATGAGCGTGAAGACATTGATGCCGAGGATCTCCTCGACCGAATATCCGAGAATCCGGCTGATCGCAGGGCTGGAGTAGTGAATGTTTCCCTGCGCATCCATGAGCGCGATTCCGTCGGAACTGTTCTCGACGAGCGCGCGAAACCGCGCCTCGGACCGGCGGCGATCTTCCTCCGCGCAAACGCGCTCGAACGCGTAGCGGATCGATCGCACGATCGTGTCGCCGCTCGCGGTTCCTTTGATGAGGTAGTCCTGCGCTCCCATGGCCACGGCATCGAGAGCGGCCTGCTCGTCGCCGTTGGCGGTGAGGACGACGATGGCGATGCTGCCCGCGTGTTCGAGAACCGCGTCGAGCGTCGCAGAGCCGTGGCTGTCCGGCAGGTTCAGATCAAGCAGGATGACGTCGATGGCCGCGGATCGAAGCACGGCCACGGCATCGGAGAGACGATCCACGGACGTCACCCGGAACGACGTCGCGCCGAGAATGGACCGGATCAGATGTGCTTCGACCGGGCTGTCTTCGACGAGGAGAATGCGGAGCGGCGAAAGAAGATGGGAGGTAGGAAGAGCGGACATAGGGCCTCCCTCTAGTCCAAGGGAAGTGCCGCCAATAACTCATTGAAAACACAGGAGCGAAGTTGAATTTCGCGCCACGAAATCTCGTCGATCGACGATTCTCCAGGTTCAACGCGGCGGCCGGAAAACGGGCCGGGTCGATTGTCATCCTGAACCGCCGAAGGCGCGTAGCCGAAGGCGAAGACGCCGCAGGACGGGGAAGGATCTCAAGATGCGCTACTTCCGGCTGAAACCCACTGGGATTTCAACGCAGCTTGGGAAGCTGGAGATCCTTCGGCGTCCTCCGGCATCTGCGCCTGCGGCTCCGTGCCTCCGGCAGCCTCAGGATGACAGCACTCAGCCCGGCGGCCTGAAACGCGCGGGGTCAAAATGTCATCCTGAGCCGCCGGAGGCGTTGAAGCGCGAAGCGCGGAAGCGGCGCAGGACGGGGAAGGATCTCAAGATGCGCTACCCCAGCTGAAACCCACTGGATTCAACGCAGCTTGGGAAGCTTGAGATCCTTCCCCGTCCTCCGGCGTTCCGCGCTTCGCGCTTCAACGCCTCCGGCTCAGGATGACAGCACTCAACGCGGCGGCCGGAAACGCGCGGGGTCGATGCGGTATTTGCGTAGCTTCGAGGAGAGTGTCGTCGGGCGAAGGCCGAGTCGCTCCGCCGCGCCGCCGTGACCGCCGACGCGGCCACCGCTCTCCGTGAGCGCCTGCTCGATCGCGGACTTTTCCATCTCATCGAGACGGCCGGGAAGCGCGCCGCCGAGGACGATTCTTCCAGACGGGATTTGACAGTCCGCGGGGATCACGAGCTCGTCTCCGGACGAGAGGATCACCCCGCGTTCGATGACGTTTTCCAGCTCGCGCACGTTTCCCGGCCAGGGGTACTCCATCGCCCGGGCCATGGTCGCCTTCGCGATGCGATTCATCGGCTTACCGAGCCGCCTGCTCAAGATTGCGGTGAAGTGCTCGAACAATACGGGGATGTCTTCGGGACGCTCCCGGAGCGGCGGAATGTGAATGGGAAAGACGCTGAGGCGATAGTAAAGATCCTCGCGGAACGTTCCTTCCTGCACCATCTTCAGCAGGTCGCGGTTCGTGGCGGCGATGACCCGCGCCTCGGTACGCAGCGTCTGGCTGCCGCCGACGCGCTCGAAGGTCCGCTCCTGAAGCACGCGCAGAAGTGCCACCTGCATCTCCGGCGGTAGCTCGCCCACTTCGTCGAGAAAGATCGTTCCTCGGCTTGCGAGCTCGAAGCGGCCGATACGCCGCTGCATGGCGCCGGTGAACGAGCCGCGCTCGTGTCCGAACAGCTCGCTGGCGATCAGCCCCGAAGGCAGCGCCGCCGAATGCACGGCGATCATCGGCCCGCCGGAACGACGCGACCGGCGATGAATCTCCCGCGCGATCAACTCCTTCCCCGTTCCCGTCTCTCCCGTGATCAGGACCGTGGTGTCGGTCGGCGCGACTTTGTCGACGTCCGACAGAACGGATCGAATGGCTCGCGAAACGCCGATCACGGAGCCCATGAGCAGGCGCTCGTCGATCTGGTTTCTGAGGAGGACATTTTCCTCGAGGAGCTCCTCGGCGGACTTCCGCGCGATGACGATGTTGGCTTCGTTGAGAGTGACGGCGAGAAGAAGGAGGTCGATCTCCGTTGGAAACTGCCGATTGGCTGACGCGGCAACGACCGTCAATTCCGACGCGGTGCCGCCGACGCTGACGGTGGCCCGTAGCGAGCGCGTTGCATCGGCCGGGTCGGGGATCGTCGACGTCGCATTCCCCGAGGCGAGCAGGCGCCGCGCCGCTTCCGCAAAACCGGCGGCATCAACGTCTTTTTGTTTTGCGCGGGCTGTCGCAATTTCAAACAGCGCGACGTAAACAAAATCGAGATTGAGGATCCGCAGAAGGACATCCGCCACGTCGTCGACGATCTGCGGCAATCGGTAGCCGGACCAGACCGCGGGAAGCGCAACCAGCGAGGCAACTTCGCCGAACGCGCGGCGGTACTTTGCGCTCTCGGCACTCTCCCGCGTCACGCGACGATCCCTCGCCCGCGAAGCTCCTCGATCATTTCCTCCGGCGGTACGAAGAAGGGGTTGTGCTGGAGGACTCCTCCGATCATCGCCGCCGGATGGGTGCGCAGGACGTCGAGTACGACGGCGCTCCCGAAGTGGGTGAGATCGTACGCACAGATGACCCAGACCTCATGACGCATGTAGACCTGATGCAGCCGTGTTTCCAGGGCGATGAGCTCGTCGTCGCGGATCCCGTCCCGCACCGCCCAATCCATTTCACCGATGACGCGTGTGCGCCGGTAACCGTGCGCCCGGTCCGCACTCAGCTGCTGGTCGACCATTTCGACCGCCTCGTTCCGATCGATGTGCCGCGGAGAAGTCGGCCAGGCGATCACCTCCAGCTGACCGCTCCGCTTCAACCCATCGACATCGACGCCGGCGCTGATCATCCGGCGGTTATAGGCTTCGCGAAGACTCGTGTTGACGATGTGAATGGCCTTTTCACCCGCGGCCAACCCTTCGAGGATGAATGGTCCCAGCGTTCGGGCCTCCTCATCCTTGTTATGAAAGAAAGCGCAGACGTGATGCGACTGCTCGAAGATCGCGTCCGCAAAACGATTCGCCTTTCTGTCCGTAGCCATGAGCTCTCCCGCACGTCACCTCGAACCAGAATCTACGCCCATTAGAGATGCCAGGCGCTGGTTTTCCGGGAACGAAAGGTTACCGCGCACGCGTCCGGCACGCTCTGCGCAAATCCAGCCGTCATGAACATCTCCTCGATTCTTCTGTGGGGATTCGCGGCGACCGTACTCCTCACCAGCCTCACCGTCGCTGCTCAGTCGCTTGGGCTGACCCGCGTCGACATCCCGTTCATCATCGGGACGATGTTCACGGCGGACCGCGATCGGGCGAAGGTGATCGGGCTCGCGGTTCATCTCATCAATGGATGGATCTTCGCGATCGCGTACGGCCTTTTCTTCGAGGACATTCGCGATGCGACCTGGTGGTACGGTGCGCTCCTCGGCGGACTGCAGGGGATGTTCATCGTGTCGGTGCTGCTGCCGATCCTGCCCGGCATTCATCCGCGCATGGTGTCGGATTTTCGCGGTCCCGAGCCGACGCGGCTGCTCGAGCCGCCGGGATTCTTCGTCACAAACTACGGACGGATTACGCCGCTTGTGCTGATCGTCGCGCACGTGATGTACGGCGCGACGATCGGCGGGTTTTACGCGCTGTCCCGCTGATTTTCACAGTCGTGCCGAGCCTCACCAGCACAGACAAGAGTTGATGTGGCTCAGCACATCGTGGACATCTTGAAGGCTCATCACATCGTGGACAAGCGATGGGAGCCGTACGACGCTGCCGAAGGAGGTGGCGT